>Ga0335083_10005756_pt1 | contig 15608 bp, 13 predicted proteins | sample Lox_Sample_42_FD_206716 | JGI IMG/M metagenome (GOLD analysis project Ga0335083, IMG submission 206716) | Soil microbial communities from Loxahatchee National Wildlife Refuge, Florida, United States - Lox_Sample_4.2 | ecosystem: Environmental > Terrestrial > Soil > Wetlands | place: USA... | reverse complement strand
CCGCGCAAGACCTCGACGCTGCACGAGTGGGTACACCTCTGATCCCGCATGCGGCGGCGTCCGCCTCGCCCATCGTGCGGGTGGCGAGCCTCGTTCGCTACCGCTTCTTCCTCTATGCGGGCCTGCTGCCCTACCTGCTGGGCGCGGCGTGGGCCTACGCGATCGCGGGGCGCTTCGACGCGCCGGTGTTCTGGAGCGGGCTCTTCGACGCGACGGAAGGCACCGACCGCGTCTTCAATCCCGCGGAGCTTCCGCCGATCCCGGTGGCGATCTTCTGGATCGGCACGGTCGCCTTCGCCTGCGCGCTCGCCATGGGGATCTACCTCACGATGCGCGGCGGCTGGCCGATCCTCGCCTTCGCGCTCGCGGGCGGCGCGGCGGCGATCTTCTACGAGGCGCCGCCCATTCGTTGGTCGTATCGCGGACTGGGCGAGCTGGTGATCGCGCTTTCCTACGGGCCGTGGATGGTGCTGGGAAGCCTCTACCTGCACACGGGCGCTGTGGCGTGGGACGCGTTCTGGGCCTCGCTCGTGCCGGGGCTGCTCATCATGTCGCTTGCCGTGGTAAACGCCATTCCCGATTTCCACCAGGATCGCCTCGTCGGCAAGAGGAATCTCGTGGTGCGCATCGGGCGGCGCAACGCCGTGTGGCTCTACGTGGGCCTCGCGGCGGCGGCGCTCTTCGTGATTGCGCTCGGAGTGGCCGCGCGCGTGTTCCCGCTGGGCTGCATCGCCGCGTTGATCGCGACCCCGCTGCTCGTGAACAGCGCGCGCCATGCGCTGCGCACCTACGAGCGCCCGCGCGAATTCATCGCGGCGGTGCGCAGCGTGGTCGCGTGCTACGTCGTGGCCGTGACGCTCTTCGCGGCCGGCGTGCTGGCGAAGGCTTGGACATGAGCGCCAACCGCATCGATTCGCTCAGGGCGCCGCTTTTCATCTCGTGGCAGCTCACGCGCGACTGCGACCTCGCGTGCCTTCACTGCTGCACCGAATCGGCCCCGGGCAAGCGCATGAAGGACGAGCTCGACCGCGACGAGGCGATGCGTGTGGTGGCCGAGATCGTGCGCAACGACGTGCCCTACGTGATGCTCTGCGGCGGCGAGCCCATGGTCGTGCCGCACTTCCTCGAGATCGCCGAGGCATTGGGCAACGCGGGCGTGCGTCTCAAAGTCGAGACCAACGGCCAGAGGCTCGATGGCGCGACAGTCGAACGGCTCGCGAAGCTCCCCATCCGCTCGATACAGGTGAGCCTCGACGGCGATACCGAAGAGACCTATCGCGCGCAGCGGCCGGGGGCGTCGCTTGCGAAGACCCACGAGGCGTGCCGCGCGGTCCGCGCGGCGGGCCTGCCGCTCGAGATCACCTTTGCGCCTACGCGACTCAACATCCACGAGGCCTCGGCGGTGATCGATCGCGCGCGCTCCTTCGGCGCCTTCCAGCTGAACACGGGCCGGCTCATGCGCATCGGCACGGCCGCGCGGCGCTGGAGCACGCTCGAGCCCACCGAGGAGCAGTACCAAACGTTCCGCCGGATGCTGGATACCCGGGCGGTTGAAGGCGGAACGGCACTTTGCTACAGTCCCTTCGACATGGCCGAAGGGCTGCGGGCAAGCCTCGCGGTGCCGCCGGCGACCCTGCTGGTGCTTCCCAACGGCTGGGTGAAGGTGGCGGCGGCGCTTCCCCACGTGTGCGCGGACCTTCGGCGCACGTCGTTGGAGGCGGCCTGGAAGGCGTACCGCGAGGCGTGGCGCGATCCGGCAATCCGGGGCGCGGCCGCCGAGGCGGCGGAAGATCCGGCGCGGCACGCGAGCGCCAATCGGTGGCAGGTGGTGGCGGTGGCAACTTCATGACGGAGACATCCATGATCGAGATGAACGCGCAAGCCGAGTCCCAGGAAGCCGAAGAGCAGGGCGCCCCGCAGGCCCAGGAACAGTGGGAAACACCGAAGCTCGAGGACGTCTCCGAGCAGGTGATGGCGCAGCCCTACATCCGCTTCACCTGACATCGGCGCGATGCCGGGGCGCTCGGCGGACGACTTCGGCGCCCCCCTCTTCATCGCCTGGCAGCTGACCAACCGCTGCCAGGCGCGTTGCATCTCCTGCTGCGAAGAATCCGGTCCCGACAAGGCCTGGCGCGACGAGCTCTCGCGCGATGAGGCGTTGCGCCTCGCGCGCGGCATCGTCGATGCGGGCGTTCCCTACGTGGCCTTCGGCGGCGGCGAGCCGCTGGGCGTCCCGTTCTGCTGGGACATCTTCGAGGTGCTCGCCGAGGGCGGCGTGCGCCTCAAGCTCGAGACCGACGGCACACGAATCGACGATGCCGCGGCCGATCGCCTCGCCGCGCTTCGCTTCGATTGCATCCAGGTCTCGCTCGACGGCGCGACGGCGCAAACGCACGAGCGCATGCGGCCCGGTGGAAGCTTCGCCGCCGCCCTCGCGGCCGTCGAGCGCCTCGTTGCACGGGAACTTCCGCCGCAATGGGTCTTCGTGCCGGGACGGTTCAACCTCCACGAGATCGTGGGCGCATACGAGCGCGCCGCCCAGGTGGGCTGCAGCGCGTTCATCACGGGGCCCATGATGCGCATCGGCCGCGCGGCGCAGCAGTGGAACGAGATCGCCTGCAGCGAGGCCGATTGGCAACGGGCCGCGGCGAGCCTTCGACAGCACGCCGAGGCGCGCGGCAACGCGCCGGTCCTCGCGATCTACCCGTGGGACATCGTGACCGAGATGGAGACGCGCCTCGAAAGTCCGCAGGCGATGCTGCTCGTCGTCCCCAACGGCAAGGTGAAGCTGCTGAACGCGTTGCCGTTCGCGCCCGCGGACCTTCGCCGCCATACGCTCGGAGAAGCCTGGGATGCATATCGCAAGGCGTGGCGAAGCCCCGCCGTGCGCGAGTTCGTGACGGCCTGCCGCTCGCGTCCGGAGCTTCTATCGCACGCGAACGAGACCTGGCCCGTGCAGCGCGCGGCCTGAAGACTCACCACGAATAGCGCACGGTGTAGCGCACCACCGCTTCGGCGCCAGGCGCGATCTTCACCGGGAAATGGATCGTGCGCGCGTCGTCCTTCACGAAGTCCGACGTCTTCTTCGTGATGGTCCAGTTGCTCCAGCGATAAAGCGTCTCGCGCACGTCCACCGAGACGGGCTCGGTCTCCTTGCGGTTGCGAACCTTCACCTCGATCTCCTCTTCCATCCACTTGGCCGAAGTGTCGATGTGGAAGTCCGTCTGCCGGCGCTCGCCCACCACGTCGAAGGAGCTGCCGAGCTTCACCGACACCATCTCGTCGCGCGGCGTGTGGCCGATCACGTCCTCGCCGATGAATTCGAGGCTCTTGTCGGCCGGATCGAGCTGCGAGACCCGGATCTTGCCCGCGGGCAGCGGCACGCCCAGCCCGTTTTCCTTCGTGTTCTTGAGCGAGAGGTAAACGTCCACCTTCTTGTTGCCCGTGGCTCCCGCATCGCGTCCGGTGACGGGCGCGCCGTAGTAGTTGCCCCGATAGCCCTGGCCGTAGTAGACGAGCGACTTTTCGCAGCCCACGTTGAGCGCCGCGGGAAAGAGCTCGATCTGCTTGGTTGAATTCTGCGCGAGCGACGTGGGGCGGCCCAGCGTGTAGAGGTGGTACTCGAAGAACGACTTCTCCTGGAACCCTGCGGATCGCTCCGCGGGCGCCGACATCGCCGCGGACTTCGCCATGTATTCCATCTGCGGCTGCACGCGCTGCACGTCGCCCGCGATGAGTTTGAGCTTCGCGTCGCCGAACGTCGCGCCCGACTGGTTCACGAGCGTGACCCAGGCGGCGACGTCCACCTTGCACGCGCCGGGCCGGGGCTCGGAGTAGGTGAGGTTGTAGTCGGTCCACCATGTCATGCCGCCCGTCTGGTAGCTGAAGCGCGCCTTCTGCGGCCCCGCCCTGGCCGACTCCACGTCCCACACGAGCGTCGGCTTGCTGATGAGGCCGCCGGGCAGGCTGGGCAGCTTCACGTTCGAGTTCTGCGGCAGGATGCGCACGCTGCCGTCGGGCTGCTTGAGGATGAGCGATCCTTGCGCGCCCACCAAGGTGCCGGTGACCGTCTCCACGCCCTGGCCGCGCGGCACTTCGGCGGTGATGTCGCGATCGAGGTAGCGCGAGAGGAGCTTCTCGGTGCTGGTGAGGTCGAATTCGAAGTTCTGCTCGATGACTCGCGTGTTCGCCGGGTCCGTGAGCGAGGTGAAGCTCACGGTCGTGGGATCGATGAATGCGGGCACATCGTCGATGCGAAGCAGCGTTCGCCCGGCCTTGAGGTCGAAGGTGCGGTCTTCGCGAACGAGCGCGTACCCGGGGATGTTCGCTGCGCCATAGCCCTGCGCGAGCGTGCGGGCATTGAGCGAGCCGGGGCTCGCGCTCGAGTACACGGTGATGGCGGTCTCGGCCGGGGCGGCCAGGGGCAGGGCGGCGGCGATGGCGGCGGCGAGGGTGCGATTGAGGCTCATGGGTTGCTCCTTGTCGGTACGGACACCCTGTTGAACGGACGATTGTGCCGGAAGGGTTAGAATCGTTGCATGAAATTCACCGGCACCGAAACCTACGTCGCCGACGACGATCTCAAGCTCGCCGTCAACGCCGCCATCACGCTGCAACGGCCGCTGCTCATCAAGGGCGAGCCGGGGACGGGCAAGACGATGCTCGCGGAGGAAGTGGCGCGCGCGCTCGGCAAGCCGCTCTTCCAGTGGCACATCAAGTCCACCACCAAGGCGCAGCAGGGCCTGTACGAGTACGACGCGGTGTCGCGCCTTCGCGATTCGCAGCTGGGCAACGAGAAGGTCGCCGACATCGGCAACTACATCCTGAAGGGCGTGCTCTGGCAGGCGTTCGAGTCGGGCGAGCAGGCGGTGGTGCTGGTCGATGAGATCGACAAGGCCGACATCGAGTTCCCGAACGACCTCCTGCGCGAGCTGGACCGCATGGAGTTCTACGTCTACGAGACGCGCCAGACGGTGAAGGCGCGCCACCGCCCCGTGATCTTCATCACGTCGAACAACGAGAAGGAGCTGCCGGACGCGTTCCTGCGCCGCTGCTTCTTCCACTACATCCGCTTCCCCGACGCCGAGACCATGCAGGCGATCGTGGACGTGCACTTCCCCGGCATCAAGAAGAACCTGCTTCGCTCGGCGCTCGAGGTGTTCTTCGAGGTCCGCGAGATGCCGGGGCTGAAGAAGAAGCCGTCCACCTCGGAGCTGCTCGATTGGTTGAAGCTCCTGCTCGCCGAGGACATCCCGCCCGAAGCGCTGCGCGCGCCCGGCGGCCACCAGGCCTCCATCCCGCCGCTCTACGGGGCGCTGCTGAAGAACGAGCAGGACGTGCACCTCTTCGAGCAGCTGCTCTTCCTCCAGAAGCGCGGACGCTAGGCAGGCTCGCCATGAAGATGTCGGGCATTCCCTTCGGCACGACCGACTGGGAGCACATCGAGAAGACCGGGCACAAGGGCGATCGCGGCATGGCGTACTGGCGCGAGCAGTCCTTCGGCGGCATCCGCGTGCGCATGGTCGAGTACACGCCGGGTTACGTCGCCGATCACTGGTGCCGGAAGGGACACATCCTCCTGTGCCTCGAAGGAGAGCTTCACACCGAGCTCGAGGATGGGCGCACGTTCACGCTGCGGCCGGGCATGAGCTACCAGGTGGCCGATGGCGCCGAGCCCCATCGCTCCTCGACGGCGACCGGAGCGAAGCTCTTCATCGTGGACTGACAACGACGATGCTACGCGCCATTGAGCGGCGGCTTTGAGGTCCGCTCCAATGGCCGCCCCAACGGTCGATAATGCACGATGCTCTTTGATTTCTTTTTCGCGGTGCGCAAGGCTGGAGTCCCGGCGAGCGTGAAGGAGTACCTCACGCTGCTCGAAGCGCTCGACAAGGGCGTGGTTTACGGCAGCGTCGACGACTTCTACACGCTCTCGCGGCTTACGCTGGTGAAGGACGAGGCGTACTTCGACCGCTTCGACCTCGCGTTCGCCGCGTACTTCAAGGGCGTGCAGGCGATTCCGGACGCGATCGTCACCGACATTCCCGCCGAGTGGCTGCGCAAGATGGCCGAGCGCTGGCTTACCGACGAGGAGAAGAAGAAGATCGAGGCCCTCGGCGGCTGGGAAAAGCTCATGGAGACCTTGAAGCAGCGCCTCGAGGAGCAGAAGGCGCGGCACCAGGGCGGCTCGAAATGGATCGGCACCGCGGGCACGTCCCCTTTCGGCGCGTACGGCTACAACCCCGAGGGCATCCGCATCGGCCAGGAGGGCGGGCGCAATCGCAGCGCGGTGAAGGTCTGGGACAAGCGCGAGTTCCGCGACTACGACACCGATCGCGAGCTGGGCATCCGCAACATCAAGATGGCGCTTCGCCGGCTGCGCCGCTTCGCCCGCGAAGGCGCCCCGGACATCCTCGATCTCGACGGCACGATCCGCTCGACCGCCAAGAACGCGGGATGGCTCGACATCAGGATGGTCCCGGAGCTGCACAACGCGGTGAAGGTGCTGCTCTTCCTCGACGTGGGCGGTACGATGGACGACCACGTGCAGGTGGTCGAGGAGCTCTTCAGCGCCGCGCGCACCGAGTTCAAGAACCTCGAGCACTTCTACTTCCACAATTGCGTTTACGAATCGGTGTGGAAGGACAACCGGCGCAGGAGCGAGCGCATCCCGACGGTCGAGGTCATGCGCAAGTACGGCCACGACTACAAGCTCGTGGTGGTGGGCGATGCTTCGATGAGCCCCTACGAGCTGGAGCAGCCGGGCGGCAGCGTCGAGCACTGGAACGACGAGGCGGGCCGCGTGTGGCTCGAGCGCATCCTTCGTTCGTGGCCCCGCGCCGCGTGGCTGAATCCCGTGCCCGAGGACCACTGGAACTGGACCACGTCCATCCAGAACGTCCTGCGCATCATGGACGGGCGCATGTACCCCGTGACGATCGGCGGGCTCGAGCGGGCAATGAAGTCGCTCGCCTAGCGATAAGCAAAGCGCCTAGCTAGTCGAGCCGAAGGCAACGCAGGTCCCGGCGTCGCCGTGCCAGAGTTCGAGGCATGGCAAGGATCGTCGGCGGCATCGCCGCCTCGCATACGCCCACCATCGGATTCGCGTTCGACCGCGCCAGCCGCGACGATCCCGCGTGGGGACCCATCTTCGGGCAGTTCGCTCCGCTCGCCGCGTGGCTCGAGCAGAAGCGGCCCGATGTCCTGCTGCTCATCTACAACGACCACGTCACGTCGTTCTTCTTCGATCATTACTCGCCGTTCGCGCTGGGCGTGGGTCCCGAGTGGTTGCCCGCCGACGAAGGCGGAGGCGCACGCGACCTTCCCGCGATTCCCGGGCACCCGCAGCTCGCCGCGCACATCGGCCGGTCGGTCATGGCCGACGAGTTCGACATGTCGTTCTTCCAGCATCGCGCGCTCGACCACGGCTGCTTCTCGCCGCTGTCGATGCTTTGCCCGCACGAGCCCGCATGGCCCACGCGGCTCGTTCCGTTGCAGGTTGGCGTGCTGCAGTTCCCGATTCCGGGCGCGCGCCGGCTCTTCAACCTCGGACGCGCATTGCGCAGGGCCATCGAGAGCTATCCCGATGACGACCTGCGGGTGGTCGTCGTGGCGACAGGAGGGCTCTCGCACCAGGTCCACGGCGAACGCGCGGGATTCAACAATCCGGAATGGGACAATCGCTTTCTCGATCTGTTCGAGGATGATCCCGAGCGGCTCGCGGGCATGACGATCGCGGAGTACGCCTCCCTTGGAGGCGTGGAGGGCGCCGAGGTCGTGATGTGGCTCACGATGCGCGGCGCGCTTCCCGCGCAAGTGACCTGCAGGCACAGGAGCTACTACCTTCCCTCGATGACGGGGATCGCCACCGCGATCTACGACGTGGCCGACGACATTCCCGACGCGCGGATCGTGGCGCGCCATCGCGAGCACGTCGCACGGGAGTTGCAGGGGATCGAGGCGCTCGAAGGCTCGTATCCGTTCACCCTCGAGCGAAGCGTCCGCGCTTTCCGCATCAACGACTACCTGCATCGGCTGGTGGATCCCATGCACCGGAAGGCCTTCATCGACGAGCCGGAGGCGAGCTTCGAAGCCGCGGGTCTCGCCGCCGAAGAGCGCGACCTCATCCGGCGCCGCGACTGGAGCGGGCTCATCCGCTACGGCGCCATCTTCTTCGTGCTGGAAAAGCTGGGCGCCGCGACCGGAGTCTCGAACCTGCAGATCTACGCGGCCATGCGCGGCGAATCGCTGGAGACCTTCCAGCGCACTCGCAACGCGCGGGGCGCCTTGTACTCGGTGGCACGATGACGCTCCACGGACCCCGCATCAGGGCCTTGTCGTCGATGGGGATGCACGCCGTGTTGAGGACGCTCGCGGATCGCTATGGGCATCGCACCGGCGTGCGCATCGAGGTCGAATCGGCCGGCGGCGCCGACGCGGCCCGGCGCATCCGCGAAGGCGAGAACTTCGACGTCACGGTGCTCGTGGATGACGCCGTGCAGTCCCTGGAATCCGCCCGCTGCGTGGTCTATGGAACGCGAATCGCGCTCGCATCCTCGGAGATCGCGATCGCGGTGCGCGCCGATGCGCCGCAGCCGGACATGGGCACGGAAGAGGCGGTCCGCGGCCTGGTCGCCGGCGCATCCCGCATCGGCTACTCCGCGGGTCCCAGCGGAGCGCACCTCGCGCATCTGCTTCATCGCTGGGGACTCGCGGGCGCCGTGCGTTCGCGCCTCGTTCCGGCGCAGGCGGGGGTTCCGGTCGGCATGCTGGTTGCGACGGGGCGCGCCGAAATCGGCTTCCAGCAACTGAGCGAGCTGGTCCTGGTGCCCGGCATTCGAGTCGCGGGGACGTTGCCTCCGGGGACCGGAATCACGACCGTGTTCTCGGGCGGAGTCTGCGCGACCTCAGGGCAATTCCACGCGGCGCGCGCCTGGCTCTCGTTCCTCGCCTCGCCCGAGAGCGACGGGGTGAAGCGGCAGAACGGCATGGCGCCTCCCGCTCGCGGGGGGCACGCGCGATTCGGCTAGCCGCGCGCGTGTTGCCGCGGGCTCGCGAGCACGCGTGAGGAGCGCAGCGCGATCTCCTCCATGAGGATCCTCGCTCCTGGCGAAGCCACGCTGTCGGAGCGCCTCGTGATGCCGATGACGCGTCTCGTGTCGGGCAAGGGAAAAGGGAGCGAGACCAGCAGCTCGGAGGCGAGCTCGTAGGAGAGCTGGTGCGGCGAAACCGCGGTCACGAGATCGCTGTTGAGCAGCACGCCGCGAAGCACGGCGAGGTCGCTCGTCTCGACGACCACTTGCGGACGTGGAAGGCCGCGATGCTTGAGCGCCCGCTCGAAGAGCGTGCGATTGGGCGTATTGAGGCGCGGAAGCACCCATCGCGCGCCGGAGAGCTCGCGCCTGGCGAGGGTCCGTCGCTTCGACAACGGATGACCGTTGCGCACGACGATGGCGAGCTCTACGTCGACGAGCGGCCGCGCTTCGAGGTCGCTCGCGAACTCCGGCGGCCTCAGAGCGCCGAGGATGAAGTCGATGTCTCCGGCCCGGAGGCTCGCGGCTAGGTTCTCGAAGGATCCTTCCATCGTCGCCACGCGCAGCCCTGGAAACTTCGCGATCACGCCCGCGATGGATTCGGGGAGCAGGCGCGTGCGCCCGAGCGGAAGCGCGCCGACGGTCACGGTGCCCTGGGTGATGCCGCGCAGCGCGTCGATGTCGGCGGCAGCGTGGCGGATCTCCGCCATCGCGCGCTTGAGGCGCAGCGCCAGCACGGCACCGGCGGACGTGGGGATCATGCCTCGCGCCGTGCGCTCGAAGAGTGGCGTGCCGACCATGTCCTCGAGCTGCCGGATGCCCAGGCTCACCGCCGGCTGCGTTATACCGAGGCTTTCGGCCACGGACGGCATGTGGTGCTGCTCCGAAAGCGCGACGAATGCGCGAACGCGGCGTTCCCGGGTGAGCATGCCGAAGACTGCGGTATTGCGCACGGCGCCCTTGTCCGTGACGGCCGCGAGCTCCGCGTGCGCCCGTTGCATCTCGCCGTGCACGCGCCGCGCCCGCAGGAGCAGGGCGCGTCCGTACTCGGTGAGCAGCATTCCCCGCGCGCGCCGTTCGAAGAGCTCGGCGCCCAGCTCCGTCTCGAGCTTGCGGATCGAGCGCGAGATGGCCGACTGCGCGCGAAAGAGCGCCGCGCCGGCGCGGTTCGCGCTTCCCTGCTCTGCCACGGCGAGGAAGGCTCTCAGGTGGCGCAGCTCGAGTTGCATCGACGAAGTGTACCGATTCCCCGCGCGGGGCGCCCCTCGCGATAAATAAATTGGATAGCTAGCGCCATCAAATCCGCACGCTCCGGCCGCCTTCGCCGCCGGACAATCTGGGACCGTCGGCCATGCCGGCGATAAGCCAAACGACACGCTGGAGGAGACCATGCTGGATCGTCGCATCACCCGCCGCCATGTCCTGGGAGCCGCCGCGGCGTCGGTGGCCCTCGCCTTCGCCGCGCCGTCCTTCGGCGCCGAGCCCCTCAAGATCGGTCTCATCATTCCGCTCACGGGTCCGTTCGCCTCCACCGGGCGCCAGGTGGAAGCCGCATGCCGGCTCTATATGGCGAAGCACGGCGACACGGTCGCGGGTCGCAAGGTGGTTCTGATCGTCAAGGACGATACCGGCGCGCCCGAAACCACCAAGCGGCTCGCGCAGGAGCTCGTGGTGCAGGAGAAGGTCTCCGTCCTGGCGGGCTTCGGCCTCACGCCATTGGCGCTCGCGACGGCGCCGCTCGCCAGCGAAGCCAAGGTCCCCATGGTCGTGATGGCGGCGGCTACCTCGATCATCACGTCGCGCTCGCCGTACATCGTGCGCTCGGGATTCACCTTGCCGCAGGTCACGGGGCCCATCGCCGAGTGGGCGGCGAAGAACAACATCAAGAGCGTGGTGACCGTGGTGACCGACTATGCGCCGGGCCTCGATGCCGAGAGGAGCTTCGTCAGGCGTTTCACCGAAGGCGGCGGGAAAGTCATCGAATCGGTGCGCGTGCCGCTTCGCAATCCGGACTACGCGCCGTTCATCCAGCGCGCGAAGGACGCCAAGCCCGATGCGCTCTTCGTGTTCGTGCCGTCGGGCGAGGGCACCGCGGTCATGAAGCAGTACGTCGATCGCAATCTCGCCGGGGCGGGGATCAAGTTGATCGGCACGGGCGATGTGGTCGACGACGACCTGCTGGAGGCCATGGGATCGATCGCCGTGGGAACCGTCACCTCGTTCCACTATTCGGCGGCCCACGATTCGCCCGAGAACAAGGCCTACGTGGCTGCGTTCATGAAGGCGAACGGCTTCCGCCCCAACTTCCATTCCGTCGGCGCCTACGACGGAATGCACCTCATCTACGAGGCGGCGAAGAAGGCCGGTCCCGCGGCCGATGGCGACAAGCTCGTCGAAGCCATGAAGGGCATGTCGTGGATGAGCCCGCGCGGCCACATCACGATCGATGCCGCGACGCGCGATCCGGTCCAGACCGTCTACATCCGCAAGGTGGAGATGGTGGGCGGCAAGCCGTGGAGCGTCGAGTTCGCGAAGTACGACAACGTGAAGGACCCGGGCAACCCCTAGGCCGCGACGTAGCGGCGAACGCCGCCTTCCTCCACGCGCTTCACCTTGCCCTGGTTGTAGAGATAGTGCAGGTGCGCGATCGACTCGCCCATGGCGAACATCATCTGGTGGTCGTCCAGCTTGCGCTTGAAGAGGAAGGGCAGGGCCTGGAACGCGGTGATGGGTTCGGCGCAGCCTTCGAGCAGCCGCTCCAGGCGCCGCTCGTGGTGCTCGTGCAGCTCGGCAATGCGCTTGTGCACGCCGTGGAAGACCCGGTCGTGCGAAGGCAGCACGCGCGCATCGCCCGGAAGGTGCGAGAAGCGCGACATGGATCCGAGGAAGAGCTTTAGCGGATTCGCTTCCGGCTGGTTCCCCCAAACGCCCACGTTGGTCGTGATGCGCGGCAGCACCTGGTCGCCGGAGATGAGGACGTTCAGCGACGCGCACCAGAGCGCCGCGTGCTCGGGCGCGTGCCCGAATACCGTGATCACTTCCCACTCGCGCCCGCCGATGGCGAGCTTGTCGCCGTGCATCATGCGCCGATAGCGCTTGGGCAGCGACGGCACGCCGCGCGCGTAGCCGCCGCCCTTCATGCGCACCGTGGATGGAATCGAGTTCGGATCGATGCCGTTGGCGACGTAGAGGTCGATCGTGTTCTCGCGGTCGAAGCCGCCGAAGTCGTCGTGGGCCGCGTGCGCCGAGAGATACTCCGCCGCGGTCATCCACATCGGCGCGCCGGTACGCTCCACGAGCCAGGCGGCGCTTCCCACGTGATCGGGGTGGTAGTGCGTGACCACGATGTTCTTCACCTTGCGCCCGGCCATCACGCCCGCAAAGTGCTTCTCCCACAGCTCCCACGTGGCCTGCACGCCGAATCCCGTGTCCACGAGCGTGAAGCCGTCGCCGTCTTCGAGGATCCACAGGTTGATGTGGTCGAGCGCGAACGGAAGCGGCATGCGGATCCACCACACGCCCTCGGCGACGGGAATGGCCTCGCCGGGTTGGGGGATGCGATCGCCGAACGGGTGGACTACTTGGTCGTCCAAATCCACAGGCCCTTCCACAGCGGCCCCGGCGTGTTGGTGCGCCAATAGTCGATGCGCTTGAGGTAAAGCTTGTAGAGCTTGGTGTCGGGCGAGGCGTACTGGAGGTTCTTGAAGATCTCCTGCGCGTCGTCCCATCGCTGCTTGCGGTATTGATCGAGGCCCTTGTGCCACTTGTCGAGCTCGGTGAGCGTCGTCTCGCCCACTTCGCCCACCTTGCCGACGGGCTCGAAGATCGGGATGCCGGCCGCGCGGCCCTTCACCGCCACGAGGTCCACCTCGCGGTACACGAAGCCCTGCGCGGCGTTGACCATGTTCTCGGACACGAGGATGCCCACGCCGTATTCCTTCGTGAGGCCCTCCAGGCGCGAGGCGATGTTCACCGCGTCGCCCATCACCGTGTACGCGCGGCGGAACTTCGAGCCCATGTCGCCCACGTTCATGGTGCCGCAGTTCAGGCCCACGCCGATGTGCAGCGGCGGCCAGCCGTTCTTCGCGAACTGCGTGTCGAGGCCGCGGATCTTCTTCTGCATCGCGAGCGCGGCTTCCGTCGCGTGGGAGGCGTGCTCGGCGTCGTCGAGCGGCGCGCCCCAGAACGACATGATCGCGTCGCCGATGTACTTGTCGATGGTGCCGCGCGTCTGCTGGATCACCTCCGTCATCTCCGACAGGTACGTGTTCATCATGTCGCGCAGGCCCTCGGGCGGCAGGCCTTCGGAGATCGAGGTGAAATCGCGCACGTCCGAGAAGAGCACCGTCATGTCGCGGGCCTCGCCGCGCATCGAGTACACCTCGGGGTTCTTCGACATCTCGGCCACGAGCTCCTTCGGCACGTAGGTGCCGAACAGGCCCGAGATGAGCCGGCGGGAGCGCGTCTCCATGAAGAAGCCCCACGCCATGTTGAGGAGGTACAGCAGCGCCATCATCGACAGGGGTGCCGCGATGTCGAGCACGTAGTGCTGCGCCTTCCAGACGTAGAGGTTGGTCACGATGAGCAGAACGATCACCGCCGCCATGGCCGCGGTGGAGGTCATCGCCGAAAGGCGCGGCAGCAGCACGGCGAACGGGATGCCCAGCAGCAGGATCGTGAGCACGTGGATCGCCAGCACCTGCGCCGGCCGGTACATGATCGTCTGGTCGAGGAAGCCGCTGATCAGGTTCGCGTGCACCTCGACGCCGGGGTAGTCCGCGCGCACCGGCGTGGAGCGCAAGTCCAGCAGGCCCTGGGCCGACGTGCCGACGATGATGATCTTGCCCTTGAGGTCCTCGGCCGGGAGCGTGCCGCGGATCACGTCCGTGGCCGATACGTAGCGGAAGACGCCGCTCGCGCCGCGATAGGGGATGAGCGCGGCCATGCGATCATCCAGCGGCACCTTGAGGTTGCCCGCCAGCACGAACGGGATGTTGAGGATGTTGCCGCTCAGCGTCTCGGTGAGGAGCTTGGCCGGGACGTTGCCGAGGTAGGTTCGCGTCACGGCGAACGCGAGCGCCTCGTAGTAGCCGTCGTCGTACCGCATGTAGATCGGCACGCGGCGCGTCACGCCGTCGATGTCGAGCTCGGGATAGAGGTGGCCCGAGGCGGTCGCCTTGGCCTGCAGCACGGGCAGGTTGCCGCTATAGCCCGTGGCGAGGTTGTACTTGATGACGTAGTTCTGGAACGCTTCCTTGTGGCTGAACACCGGCGGCGGCAGCACGCCCGACTTCTCGGTCTTGCCGCCGAGGAAGAAGCCCAGCACCACCGGGTGCTTGCCGATCTCGTCGGCGAAGATCTCGTCGTAGTTGAGGGAGCTTCGCTTCGCGGCGAGCGTCCTCTGGAATTCGGCGTCGTCCTTCAGCTCGCCCTTGGCGAGCGCATCGAGGCTCTCGAGGCCGGAGCTCGTGTCGGCCTCGGGGAACGCCACGTCGAATCCGACGACCTTCACCTGGTACTTGTCGAAGAGCTGCTGCACCATGAGCGCCAGCTTGTTCCGGGGCCACGGCCAGTGCCCCTCGGCGTTGAGGCTCTTCTCGTCGATGTCGAGGATCACGATGCGCGGGTCCAGCGTGTTCGGCATGAACAGCCGCAGCCGCGCGTCGTACGCCCACAGCTCGAGCTGCTGGAGGAAGCGGATCGGGTACCACTCGGCCTCGTTCACCAGGAAGACGAGCACGAGCGCTACGCCCGCGGCGATGCGAAGCCAGGTATTCGTCGTGAACTGCGGTATCCAGCGGGCTGGGAGCTTCACGGCCTTGTTCTGTGCGTTGGGAAGGGCAGCCGGTCGGGAAGATGATACAGGGAGCGCATCTTACGTGCGCCTCGCCTTGCGCTGGGCGAGTTCGAAGGTCTTTTGCAGGGCCACAGCGGCGGCCTCGGGCGAGAAGTGATTGCGGACGTTCGCCAGCCCCGCCGCCGAGAGCTTCGTCCACAGGCTCTCTTCGGTGTAGAGGCGCACGATGGCATCGGCGAACGCGGCCGGGTCGTCGGCCACGAGTATCTCTTCGCCCGCGGCGAGGTGCATCCCTTCCACCGAGGGCGTGGTCGCCACCACCGGCAGGCCGCGGCTCATGCTGTGGTTGATCTTGCCCTTCACGCCCGCGCCGTAGCGCAGCGGCGAGACCGAGAGCCGGCACCTGTCGAGCCACTCCTCGATCTCCGGGACGTAGCCCACGACCTCGATGCCGTCGCCGGCCAGCCGCGTGATCGCCGAGGGCGCGTTGCTTCCGATCAGGTACGTGGTCACGCCCGGCAGGCGCTCGCGCAGGATCGGCGCCACCTCGCGGCAATAGAAGAGTGCGGCATCGACGTTGGGCGGATGCCGGTAGCCTCCGACGAACATGATGTTGGCGCGGCTCGCGAACCCCGCCGCCTTCTCCACGGGGTAGTGGATGTTCGTGAGCACCATCACCGTGGCCTGCGGCACCTCGCGCGCGAGGACCTCCTGCTCCACGGGGCTCACGACCCAGGTCGCGTCCACGCGGCGGATGCAGTCGATCTCCATTTCCTGGA
>Ga0335083_10005751_pt1 | contig 15612 bp, 9 predicted proteins | sample Lox_Sample_42_FD_206716 | JGI IMG/M metagenome (GOLD analysis project Ga0335083, IMG submission 206716) | Soil microbial communities from Loxahatchee National Wildlife Refuge, Florida, United States - Lox_Sample_4.2 | ecosystem: Environmental > Terrestrial > Soil > Wetlands | place: USA: Florida... | reverse complement strand
CCTGGCTCAATTTCCATAACGAACCCTGGGAGGCGGACGATTCGGCGTTCTGGGGCGCGTCGCTGGCCGGACTCGCGGTGGGTATGGCGCCCGGAGAATCGCAGAAGGCAGCGCAGGAAAATATCGCCCTGCTGGCCGGATACCTGCAACGGGAGCAGGCCAGGCAATCGACGCTGCATCGCGCGATGGCGCTATGGGCGGCGGGCCGTCTCTCCACGCTTTTGAAGATGAACCAGCGGGAGGCGATTGTCGCGGAGATCCTCTCGAAACAGCGTGCGGATGGCGGATGGAGCGAATCGTCGCTGGTGGTGAAGGACTGGAAGCGGCGCGATGGCACGCCCATGGACGCGGAAAGCGACGGCTACGGCACCGCTCTGATGGTGGTGGCGCTAAAGAACTCGGGGATGGGATCGGGCGCCGCCGGCGCGGCCAAGGGGATTGCGTGGCTGGAGGAGCATCAGGATCCGGGCGGCGCGTGGCTGGCCACGTCACTGAACAAGAAGCGCGATCCCGCATCGGACGCGGGCCGGTTCATGAGCGACGCGGCCACGGCTTACTCGGTGCTGGCGCTCAGCTCGCGCTGACGGGCAAAAGTTCGAATCCCTGCAGGCGGTATTGGAACGGGGGCGCCGCGGCGAGATGTCCGGCACACCAGGTGAGGCCGCACTCGAGCGCGGAAATCTGGCTCTCCCACCAGGGGCCGGAGTTGGCGGCGCGGTAAAAATCCAGACACAGGAGCAGGTGCTTCTGGAATGCGGCGATCAGGCGCGCGCGGTAGTGCGCCAGCAGGGCCTCGGCGGGCTCGCCGCGCGCGGCGGCGCGGATGATGGCGGCGGCCAGGATCGCCTCGCGGACGGCGTTGCCGGCGCCATCGCCGCAGATCGGGTCGAAGGCCATGGCGCTGGAGCCGCAGGCAAGCCAGGCGGGCGCGCACAGCGGGTCGGCGATGCGGGGACAGGCGAGAAAGCTACCGGCGGGGTCGCCGAGGGAATGAATTCGGGCAGCGACCAGGCGGCTCTGATTGAGCAGCGCGGGGGGATCGGCGCCCACGGCGATGAGCCAACCGGGAATGAGGAACAGCCATCCCTCGGACAGCGATTCCACCCAGCAGGCGGCCTCGGACGATTGAATCTCAGCGGGAAATACGCTGGCGTGGCGGTGGCCGAACTGGTGCCTTGCCGCGGGCCCGGCGCCGGATGCGAATATCGTCCAATCGCAGGCGGCCACGGTTGGAGCCGGCACAGGCAGGCGCGCTGCCAGGGTCTCCTCTGAAATCACGGCCGCGGAATGCGGGAGGGTGACGGGCGCGGAGTTGGCGCCCCAAAGCACGACGCGCTGCTCAATTTGGGACAAGCCGGCGAAAAGGCCGGGCTGCTCGAAGACGCCGGTCATCAGCCGCTGGGTGGCCTGGCTGATCACGAGGGCTGGAACAGGTCCGCGGGGGTGGTGTTCTTCGGGCGACACCACGATTCCGGCGCGTTGCAGGAGGAACGCGCAGCAGCGGGCCGCCACGCCATGCCCCTGAATGGCGACGGAGGTCATCGATCCACCCGGGCTGGCAGTGGTTCAGCGGTTCGGGGTCGAGACCAGTCTCGACCCGGCAGTCCGAAGCCCGCGCCACGGAAGGGCGCCGGCCCGCTTGACTCCACCGTCCCGAAACCTCTACGATGCATTCACGGTGTATTGTATCCGCCTCACGTGAGGGGCTGGGATGATCAGAGGGTTCGCAATACGAGCGTTCGCAGCGGCTGCCCTGGCGGCCTGCCTTTTCGCGCAGGAGGAGCCGGCTAGCGTCGGCGGGCGCGGAGGTCGAGGGGGACGCGGCGGGCGCGGCGCGGAGCCCACCGAAGAAGGCATCCCGGTCACCGACAAACTCACCATCGCGCACTGTTCGGGCTGCCACACCAAGGACGACAAGGGCAACCTCAGCCGGATTTCGTGGATCCGCACGACTCCCGAGGGGTGGGAGGAGGCTATCAAACGCATGGTGCGGCTGAACGGCGTCAAGCTGGAGCCGGCCGATGCCAAAGCCATCCTGAAATACCTGAGCAATTCGCACGGCCTGGCGCCGGAAGAGGCCAAGCCGGTGATGTACATGGCGGAGCATCGGATCATCGATGAGCCGATCCCCAACGAGAGTGTGCGAGCCACCTGCATGAACTGCCACGCGCTGGGCCGGCCATTCCAATGGCGGCGGCCGCGCGAGGAATGGTCGCTGCTGGCCGACATGCATTCGGCGCTGTATCAGCAGGCGGAGGCGGCATTCCGGCGCACGACGCCCGCGGGTGGCGGTGCGGCGGCCGCGGGCGGCGGACGGGCCGGACGGGGCGGCGCCGGACGGGGCGCGGCCACGGAGAACGCGGCGGCGCAGCCGATCTCGCTGGAAACCACCCTGGATTTTCTGGCCAAGGAATATCCGCTGCATACTCCCGAATGGGGCGCATGGCGGACCCGCATGCGCGCGCCGCGGATCACCGGAAAGTGGTTGATCGCGGCGCACGTGCCCGGGTACGGGAAATATTTCGGCGAGCTGACGATCTCGCAAGGCGCGGCGGAGGACGAATTCACCACCACCGTCAAACTGCAACCCGTGGGTGGAGGCTCGGCGATCACGCGGACCGGCAAGGGTCTGGTCTATGCCGGGTATTCCTGGCGGGGAAGTTCCAAGGGCGGGACGCTGGCGGCGAATGCCGCGCCAGATGATCTGAACAGCCCGATGCGCGAGGCGATGTGGATTTCGCCCGACCAGACGTGGGCCGAGGGCCGCTGGTTCTGGGGCGAATACCAGGAGTTCGGCGTGGATGTGAAACTCCGCCGGCTCACTCCGGAGCCGATGCTGAGCACCATCGACCGTTACTCGCTGAAAACCGGCTCGCAGGGCGAGCGGGTACGAATTCTGGGGGCCAACCTGCCGGCGCAGGTAACGGCGGCGGACCTGGATTTCGGCTCGGGCGTGACGGTGAAATCGATCGCTTCGCATAATGCGGGTGAGATTGTGGCGGTGGTCGACGTGGCGGCCGACGCCGTGCCGGGCAAGCGCGACGTGGTCTTCCGCACGGCGGTGCTGGAAGGCGCGCTGGCCGTCTACGACAAGATCGATTACATCAAGGTGCTGCCCGAGGCATCGATCGCGAGGCTGGGCGGCGATTCCAGGTCGTCCCACCCGCGCGGCTATCAGCAGCTCGAAGTGGTGGCGTACCAGCGCGGGGCCGACGATAAGCCGCACACCGCCGACGATGTCGAATTGGGACCGATCGACGTGAGCTGGTCGGTGGAGGAGTTCTACGCCTCCTTCGGCGACGACGATAAGGAATTCGTCGGCACGCTGGACAATCACGGGCTGTTTACACCCAACATCGATGGACCCAATCCGCAACGGAAGTTCAGCCGCAACAATTACGGCGATGTCTGGGTAGTGGCCACCGCCAGGAACGAGAAAGACAAGGAAGGCAAGCCGCTCTCGGGCCGGTCTTACCTGGTGGTCGCGGTGCCCACATACATCCGATGGGACCAGCCGGAGGTCGGACAATGACCGCGGCGCCGGCGCCGGTGTATCGTGCGGGTGAGTTTCACGCTTTCGAAGGCGGCGGACGGCGGTTTGTCTATCTTCCCGCGGGAGCGATCTTCGAGATCGACAGGGCGGCAGAAGAGGCGCTGGCAGCGCTTGCCGGCGGCGCTGTGACTCGCGCGGAACTGCTGGCGCGGACAGGCGGCGCGGAACTGATCGATGAACTGATCGCCATGCGACTCCTGGTGGCGGCGGACGCCGGGCGCGAGCCGGTGGAAGATCCGCCGGCGGATTTTCCGCTGCAAAGCCTGGTGATGAACCTGACCAACCAGTGCAACCTGTCCTGCCAGTACTGCTACGAGTTCGGCGAGGACAAGGTGGCGACGCCTGAAGGTAAGCCGAAGTTCATGGACCTGGAGACGGCCAAGGCTTCAGTGGATTTCCTTCTGGCGCAATCCGCGGGACGCAAGGCGGTGCACATCACGTTCTTCGGCGGCGAAACGCTGATGAATTTCGCGCTGCTGCAGCAGGTGGTGGGCTATGCCAACGAGCAAGCCGCCGCGCAGGGCCGCGCGGTGGACTTTTCGCTTACCACCAACGCTACGCTGCTGACGCCGGCGATCATCGACTATCTTTCGGAAAATCGCATCGGCGTAACGGTCAGCATGGACGGCCCGGCGGACCTGCACGACAAGCTGCGGGTGTTCTCGAACGGTCAGGGCAGCTACGCCATGGTCGAACCGCGGGTGCGCGCGCTGATCGCGGGCCACCGGACGCGGCCGATCACAGCACGGGTGACGCTGACCAGCGGCGTCACCGACGTAGTGCGGATTTTCCGCCACCTGAAGCAGGACCTGGGATTCCAGGAAGTTGGCTTCGCGCCGGTAACGACCTCGAGCAACCGGCTGTATGCCATCGGCGAGCGCGGCATGGACGGGGTGCTGGAGCAGTTCCACCAGCTCGCCGACGAGTACCTGGAATATGCGCTGCGCGGGGAGATGCACGGCTTCTCCAACGTGAGCGACACCATCGCCGAGCTGTACCAGGGGGTCAACAAGTCGCATCCGTGCGGGGCGGGGCTCGGCCTGATGGGCGTGGGGCCTTCGGGCGATATCGCGCCCTGCCACCGGTTTGTGGATTCCGACGCGCACGCGCTGGGCAACCTCAAGACGGGAGTCGATCGCGAGAAGCAATCGGCTTTTCTGGCGCGGGGAAACATCAACCGGAAATACGATTGCCACACCTGTTGGGCGCGTCCGTTGTGCGCGGGCGGCTGCCACCACGAAGCCTTCGTGCGGTATGGCGACACCGGCCATCCCAACCTGCACTACTGCGACTGGGTCCGCGACTGGACCGACGCGTGTTTGCGGATTTACGGCGCGATCAGCGCGCTGAATCCGGAGTTCCTTGCGAAATTCGCCGAAAGGAAGGCACTATGAAGCACCTGCGGGCCATCAACCGCAAAGCTCAGCGATTGGACGCCATGGCCGCCGCCGAACGGGAGGACGTGGTCGGACTGCAGCAAGGTCCAGGCAATCCGGCGCAGCGGCCGCATGTTCCAATGGGCTGCGCGCTGGCGTTCTCTCCCGGATGGGAGGTCGATTCCGCGGGCGGCGCGGCGGGCCTTTGCCAACCCGTCGAGCGGGATATCTACGATTGTTATGTCACGTGTTTCTGGCCCGCCCAGGTGCCGGATCATCTGAATAACTATCCGGATTGGGCGAATAAGTGCGCCGTGGCTACGAAGGACTGGCGCAATCTGGACTTGGTTTTCCCATAAGAGTATGAGAGTCAGTAAGGCGTTTCCGAGGATCGCGCAGACGCCGGCAAGCCCCGGCACGCCGACAGGAGTGTCGGCGCTGCACGCACGAGTGCGTGCGCCACATTGCAGGCTGGCGGCGCTGATGATCCTGCTGTGCGCGCAGGCCTGGGGCGGGACGCTGTTCTGCGGGGCCTATCCCAACCTGGTGCTGGTAGTGGACGAAGCCCAGGGCAAAGTGGTGGACAGGATCGAATTGGTGACCGGCCTGCCGCGGAGCCTGCGCCTCTCGCCCGACAAGAAAACCATCTACGTCAGCACCAACGACCACGACGGTTTCGAAGTGATCGACGTGGCCACCCACAAAGTGACCAATCATTTTGTGTTGGACGACGCATCGCATAAGTACCGGGTCAACGGCGGCGCGCCGGATCCGCAGGGCAAACTGCTGTACGCCTCCACCACGGAGATCACCAAGCAGCCGGACCGGTACGTAATCGGCCGGCCGAAGTACACCATCATCGATCTGGAGCAGAAGAAGATCGTGAAGACGGTGGACGAGCCGCAGCAGGGCGGGGGTGGCGGCTTCGGGGGGCGCGGAGGCGGCAACTTCGAAGTCTCGCCGGACGGCAAGTACCTGTACCAGTTCGGCCAGCAGGTTACGGTGCTGAACGCCTCGGATTTCAGCCTGGTGGAGCGAATCGAGTTGGCTGCGCCGGAGGGCAACCCGATGGAGAACCTGGGACTGGGCGGCATGCAGGAAGCGCTCAGCCAGCCAGGCCAGCGGGTGTCGCTCTTCACGTCGTCCGACCCGATCGTGCACAACCGCGTGTTCGGCCTGGCGCGCTTCGATCTCAACACGCGCAAGTTCGAATTCAAGCCGATCGGGCCATCGCCGGCGCAGATGGGCGGACTGTATGTCACGCCTGACGAGAAAATGGGGTACACCATGACGCAGAACGGCTTCGGCGGCAATCGCCGCTGCGAGTTCTGGGGCATCGACCTGGTGACCACGCGACTGGCGCGCACGGCGGAGGTACCCTGCCGCACGCGCTACAGCTTCGGCCTCTCGTCGGACGGCAAGAAGCTCTACATTTACGCCGCCGGGTATCAGATCGAAGTCTACGACGCCGTGACCTTCAAACAGGAAGCCGTCTGGGATATGAACCAGGACATGACGGGACCGATGGTGGTCCTGCCCTGAGACGGTGCCGGAGGCTGGTGCAGTGCGCGGCACGCGAAATCTGATCGCGGGGTACCGCCGCGCGGGCCGCTTTCTGCTTCCCTACCGCTGGCGTCTGCTGTGGATTCTGTTGACCGGCGCCGCAGCCGCTTCCTTCGGACTCGCGCAACCGTACATTTCCAAGCTGCTGATCGACGACGCGTTGCTGCGCCGCGATTTTCGATGGTTGCTGATGGTGAGCCTGATGATGGTCGGCGCCACCATGGGCAGCTTTGCCTTCAATATTTTCTCCAGCTATCACTACGTGCGGGTTTCGGCGCTGGTGCTGTTCGATATGCGGGTAGCGCTCTACCGGCACCTGCAAACGCTTTCGCCGCGTTTCTGGGCCGGGCGCAAACTGGGCGACGTGGTGTCGCGCATCAACAACGACATTTCCGAAGTGCAGCGCATCTCGGCCGACAGCCTGCTGAGTGTGCTTTCGAACGTGCTGTTTCTGGCGGGCAGCGCGGCCATCATGGCGTCGTTGAACCTACGGTTGTTTCTGCTGAGCCTGGCGGCGCTGCCGTTCAGCGTGTGGACGCTGCGCTACTACCAGGACCGCCTGGCGGTCCGCGTAAAGACGGTGCGCGAACGGAGCGCGGATATCGGCAGCTTCCTGCTGGAGATTTTATTGGGATTCCGCCTGGTGGCGGCATCGCATTCCGAGTTGCGCGAGGTGGAACGCTTCCGCGCGCGCAACCAGAGCTTTCTGGACGCATTGCTTCGCATGCAATTGACCGCCTTTCTTTCAGGCGCGGTGCCGGGCACGCTGCTGACGCTTTGCACGGCGGCACTATTTCTCTACGGCGGCAAGCTGGTGATCGACGGGCAACTGACGATCGGGTCGCTGGTGGCCATCATGGCGTATCACGCGCGGTTGCTTTCACCGGTGCAGAATCTGATGGGGCTGTACACCAACCTGGTGGCAGGCGGTGTCTCACTGGCGCGCGTCTGGGAGTTGTTCGACACGCCGGCGGAGGTAGTGGAGCGGCCCGGCGCTCTTCCCTGCCCCGCCGCCCGCGGCGTGATCGAGTGCCAGGCCGTGACCTTCGGCTATAACGGCCACCGCGTGCTGGACGACGTGTCGTTCCGGGTGGAGCCGGGCGCGATTTGCGCGGTGGTGGGACCGAGCGGCGCGGGCAAATCCACGCTGGCCGATCTGCTGGTGCGCTTCTACGACCCCGAGCAGGGGGCCATTCGACTGGACGGCCGGGACCTGCGCGACTTGCGCCTGGACGACCTTCGCCGCCACGTGATGCTGCTCGACCAGGCGCCCTATCTGTTTCACGCCACGGTGCGGGAAAACATCGCCTACGCGCGGCCGGACGCCGGTTTCGATGAGATCGTGGCCGCCGCGCGCGCAGCCTCCATCCACGAGCGGATCGAATCGCTGCCCGATGGCTACGAGACGGTGGTGGCGGAGCGCGGGCAGACGTTCTCCGCGGGGGAGCGGCAGCGTATGGCGCTGGCGCGCGCGCTGCTGGCCGACCCGAAAGTGCTGGTGCTCGACGAGCCGACATCGGCGCTGGACGAGGAAAACGAACGCGCCATCGCCGAGACGCTTTCTACCGCGCTGGCGGGACGGACGGCGATCGTGATCACCCACCGCGCATCGCTGGCGCGGATAGCAACCCAGGTGGTGGAGTTGGGCAGGGCAAGCAGCAGTGTGTCCAGCGGCAGAATGGCCGCCGAAGCATGAAAATCGCGGTGATCGACAGCGGGATTCACGCGGGCCATCCGCACGTCGGCGCGTTGGCCGGGGCAGTCCACTTTGCCGGCAGCGATTCGGCTGATCGGCTGGGACACGGCACCGCTGTCGCCGGGGCGATCCGCGAAAAACTCGCGGCGGCGGAAATCTTCGCGGTGAAGATATTCGACAGCCGGCTGGCGGCGCCCATCGAAGTGCTGCTGCAAGCGCTCGAATGGTGCCGCGATTCCGGAATGGATGTCGTCAACCTGAGCCTCGGAACGGCGAACCCGGCGCATCGCGATGCGCTGGCCGAGGTGGTTCGGGACGATCCCATCATCGTGAGCGCGGCCGCGATGCTGCCGGGAAGCCTCGCGGGTGTGGTGGGAGTGGCGGCCGATCCGGAATGCCCGCGCGATCAGTTCCGCTATCGGGATGGCGTGTTCCTGGCATCGCCATATCCGCGACCGATTCCGGGAGTGCCGCCGGAACGCAACCTGAACGGTCTGAGCTTCGCGGTGGCGAATATGACGGGTTTTGTCGGGCGGGCACTTGAATCCTGCGGGCGTCGGGAAGTGTTTACGGTGCTCCGGCGATGCTGAAACGGGCCATCTTGCTTCTATTGGCGTTTGCCGGATTGCACGCCGCCGAGCCGATTGCCGGGACTTGGGTGCTCACGAGTCAGCAGGTGAACGGCCGCGAGACGGCGTCGCCTCCACTGACGCTGCGCATCACGCAATCCGGCGACCGGCTGCAGTTCGAGTACTCGGCCAAAGAGTCGGTGCGATTCGCGGCCAGGCTGGATGGCTCACCCGCGGACGTCTCCAATTCGGCGGGCAAAAAGATGGGGACGGCCAAGGTGATGCGCGGCGGTCCGTTGCAATACCGGGTGATGCTGGAAGGCCCGAATCGGCCGACGTCCAACGGAAAGCTGACGATCTCGAACGGCGGGAAAACACTGACTTCGGAATCGGATGCCATGGCTCCGGGCGGACAGCGGTTGCATACGGTCCAGATCTTCGAACGACGCGAGTAGCGAATCGCCGGGCGGCGCCTGGGGCCGGTTTCCAACCGGCGGCGGGCTTGCAGCCCCCCTGGCCGCGAGTCCTAAGGTCCCGATCCGAGGCATTGCCGGGGTACGGAAGATTCGCCCCGCCGGCGTCCAGGCCGATTGAAAAATCGGCCGCAGGTTGCAAACCTGCCCCACAAATTTTGACGCCGGCACCCGGAGCAGTTTTTACATTCTGTCATTCTGTACGCACAGCGCAGCTTCGCAGATACAAATCAGGATGACACTATTCACAGTACACAAATCGCAATATGCGCGACTCCCGCGAACCAGTACGCTCTTTCTGCTGGCCGGATTCAGTTGCATCTCCACCGGCCAGGGACCTCAACCGCTGGTGAGCGGCACGGTCGTCACCGGACAATGTAATGGCCACGGCAACGAGCCGGGGTGCGTGCTGCCAAACCTCTTTGGTCCCACGGGCGCGCGGTAGACACGGCCAAAGCCGCCGCGCCCCAGTTCTTCCTGGACCGCGTATCTGCCGATCTCCTTGGGTCGTTGGGCCTCAGGCATATCCAGACGCGGGGTCGGTCCGCAAATTCATCCACATTTATTTGCGGAAACAGCGGATGAAGGTGGAACCTTTGTGGCGACATTTTCCACCTGCAAATTCCGTCCTCAAACGGCTGGCGGCACACGCTTCCGCGCCGGCGGCGTCTTCACTCTTTGGCGCGCAGCCGGGTAGCCAACCGTTTCACGGCGGCGCGCATGCAATCCACGGCCGCCGAGGGCGAAATATCCAGTTGGCGGGCGATTTCGTGATATCGCATGCCTTGGGCCTTCAAACGCACGCATTCGCGCTGCAGTGCTGGAAGGCGCCGCACTTCCTCGTCCACCAGCCGCATTCGCTCCCGCGCCAGGATCTGGCGCTCCGGGTCCGCCGCGGAATCGCTGTGCGCTTCGTCCAACTGATCTTCCTGCGGGTGGGTCTGCCAATGGCGCTGCCGGTCACGCTGGGAATCGACCGCCAGATTTCGGGCTACACGAAAAATCCAGCCGCGCACGTGCTTCACTTTGAGCCCGTCCCGCAAGGCGTAATGCAAACGAAGAAATGCCTCCTGCGTGATATCCTCCGCCAGGGAATGCCGGCATCCCAGGGTGCGCAGATACCGAAACACCGGGTCGCGCAATTCGAAGAACCATCTCTCGACCTCCTGGCTCAGTCGGCTCGAGTCGGAACCTGGGGGCGGGATTGGCGCGGTCTCCTCATCGCTCAGTCGGAACTTGGCGGCCGGCGCGGCCGCAAGGGCTCCGCCTCACGCGCACCGCGCCGTATCACATACCTACGAAATTTGAGGAGAAAAATGAACGGTGGCCTGAGAGTTTTTTGATGGCCGCGTTTTGTGGGGAACCGCACGCTTCAATCGCAACCACCCTATTCCTGAAGCCAGCAAAACGATACTAACCAATTGCCTAGCGTTGTTTTTTCCAAAAACCCGCCGCGCCAGCGTCTTGTTGAGGAAGGCGATCGACGTCCTGCAACGGAGAAACTTTGCTCATGAATAGTCGAATCTCATGCGGCTTCAAATTGTCATATCAGCAGATTGCGCTGGCAACCCTCGCAGCAGCGATTCTGCATGCCGATACCACGTTCACGTATCAAAACGGCGCCAACAGTTATACGGGATCGACCGATGTGTCGATCAATACACAATATTCGCAATACAACGGAGGAAACGGCATACGCTGGACCGGCGGCTCGGAACTGGGCTGCTACAACATTACCGGCGCCGACGGCTACCTGGTGCGGTATCTGCTGAAATTCGGCGGTCTGACTATTCCCGGCGGATCCAAAGTGGTTTCCGCGACGCTCACTCTTTCGCTGGATTACTGGAATGAGGGTGGCGGCAACCTCACCGGGTACTACCTGAAAAACGCGTGGAATCCCGCGTCGAATAATCTGGGCTGGCTGCACCGGGACGACAAGACCGACTGGGCAGCCCCGGGAGCCGGATCCGCAGGTGTCGATACCGTCGCCGGCTCCAGTTTCCGCGTGCCTCCGCTTCAACCGGTTGGTGTGCAGGCGGTCAATATTCCACTGGATATTGCCGTCGTCCAATCCTGGATCGACAATCCAGCTCTGAATCAGGGAATCATGCTGGTGAACAACGCGAACGACGACGTCGTCCGGCCGGTTGCCACCACCGGAACGAGACGCTCGCGGCCCATCCTGACAATCGTGATCGCGGGAGGCTCGCCCAGCGTCTCGGTTTCCATCTCCCCCGCCACCGCGACCGTGCAAAGCGGCAAGACTCAGCAATTCACCGCGACCGTCACCGGCAGCAGCAATACCGCGGTCACCTGGACAGCCACCGGCGGCGCCGTCTCGTCCTCCGGTCTCTACACCGCCGGATCGACCGCCGGCAGCTTCACCGTCACCGCAACTTCCGCCGCCGATGCTACTAAGTCGGCGACCGCTTCCGTGACCATCGCCAGCGGCACGAGCGGGTTACCGCCAGTCCCGCGCCAGAACGATGGACCCTACGTAGTCATTCAGAGCCCCGCCTCGGGCATGCACTTCTTCGCGCCGGCCACAATCCGCATCTATGCCGACCCGTTCGACATCAACGCGGCGGATCCCGATACCATGACCGTGACCTACCTGCTAAATGGGCAGGCGGTCGGCACGTTCACCGGAACCGACGATCAGAATGGAACCTACCCCTTCACCGTGAACAATCTCTCCGCCGGAACTTACGTCATTACCGGACAGATTACGGCGGGCGGCAAGATAGTCAGCAGCGCGCCAGTCACGGTGTTTGTCGATAACCTCCCCACGACTTCCGGACCGGTGTTCAATCTGACCGGCAACGTAACGTTATCCGGATCGCAGGCGATGACGTACACCGGAACGGCCGGCAATCCCTGCCTCCTCAACGGGAATGGATTTCAGATTACTTCCACCAGCAGTTTCACGGGCTCGTTGAACATCAGCAACTGTATCGTCCGTAATCTGGGATCGGCCACTACTCCCTCCATCGACGTCGCCGTGAATGGCTCCGGATCCATACAGCTCTCGAACAATATTTTCGAGATGTTCGGGACGGTGTCGGTGGCCGCATTCAACCAGGCGCAGATTGTCGTGCGAGGCAATGAATTCCGCGAGAACACGCTCGTTCCGGTCACGCACTTGCCGATCGAGTACGGCGGCGAAACCCTCCCGGTCTTCCAGGCCACCGGCAACTCGGCCGCCCAGCAGTATTTCCAGGGGAACAATGTGGGGCTTTCGACGGTGTTGTTTCAGAACACGCAGAATTGGCTGATCGGCGGAAACTCGGACGCCGACAGCAACGTGATGATCGGCGTGCGCTGCGGCTTCACCGTCAACGGCTCCAGCAACATGGTGCTGCGCGGCAACTACAGCCAGCACAACTACCCGCACCGCATGTCGCAGGGCAACAACTTCCAGTTGGACGGCGACAACTTCCTGGTGGAGCACAACATCATCCGCAGTTCTTCCTGGCCGGTTCGCGGCATGGGCGGAGAACTCCGCTACAACCTCATCGATGCCAGCGGCAACTCTGACGAAATCATCGGCGGGCCGATGAGCAACGTCAACATCCACCACAACCTGATCACCTTCACGGTCAGCCAGACTTTCTATAGTCCGGGTCAAGGCTTGCTGCTGCTCTACAACGTGGATGGCGTGCAATTCCACCACAACACCATGGATGGCGGCGGCACGTTTATGGACTTCCCGGGAAGCCCCGTCGCCGTCACCAGCGGCGCATTCATCGCCAGCTTGCGGAACAACGTCTTCTACAACTTCGCCAGCAGCGGCGGCCCCATGATCGCCGGCGCGCAGGGCGAATCCACGACTCCGCCTCCCGCCCGGCTCCGCTATGCCGACTACAACGATTTCTTCAACCCCGACGCGGCCAGCCAGACGAACTACGGCCTTTCGGTGGTCGGCCTGACTGCCGGATCGGCGGGGTACGGCCTTCACGATCTGGGCGGCGTCAACGGGCATGTGAACCCGAAGCTCACCAACCCCACCGTCCTGCCATTTCCGTTCCGCCCCGAGGATATCTGGAGCCGCGCGCTCAAGGTCTCCGACGTGCTTTCGACCTATCGCTCGATGTACACCCCGGCTTCGGGAAGTCCGCTGCTCGGCGCGGGCGATCCGCAGGACGGCCCGGGCGGCAACATCGGGGCCATAGGCAACGGCGAATCGGCCGATCAATTCGGCAAGTTTGGCAGTGGGTCTTCGACGCCCGCCGCGCCCGTCATCCTCGGCTTCACCGCCTCGCCGGCGATCATTTCGCCGGGCGGCAGCGTCACGCTGAACTGGTCCGTTTCCGGCGCAACCGCCCTCAGCATCGCCCCCGCTATCGGCACGGTCACCGGAACGTCCATTAGTGTCACTCCCAGCGCCACCTCCGCATACACATTAACCGCGACCAATGCCGCCGGCTCCGTCAGCAGCACGGTGACCGTAACCGTGAGCACCGCACCGGCCGTAGCGGTGACGATCTCGCCGGCTTCCACTTCGGTGGCCGCGGGCGGCACGGCTCAATTCACCGCGACTGTAACCGGCGCCGCCAATACCGGGGTCACCTGGACCGCGACTGGCGGAACCATCTCGTCCTCCGGCCTTTTCACGGCGGGCTCCACGAGCGGCTCGTTCCAGATCAAAGCGACGAGCGTGCAGGATAGCAGCAAATCGGCCACGGCGAGCGTCACCGTCACGGCCCAAGCATCCATCTCTGTCGCAGTGTCCCCCACCAGCACCACTCTGGTCACGGGAGGCACACAACAATTTGGCGTAACCGTCGCTGGCACGTCCAATACTTCGGTCACCTGGACCGCCACCGGCGGAACCATCTCGTCCGGTGGGATATTTACGGCCGGTTCGACTCCCGGCGTCTTCCAGGTAACTGCCACCAGTAATCAGGACAGCACTAAGTCAGGCACCGCGGCGGTCACGATCGTCGCCGCGGGCACCAGCACCGACCACCCGCGGATCTTTCTCGACGCGCCGACTCTGGCGACGCTGCGCAGCCGCGTTGCCGCCAATACGCCGCAGTGGAAAGCGCTGAAGGCCACTTGCGACTCGCTCGTCGGCGGAACCGTCTTCCCTCCGGGCGGAAACGAATATCCGGATCTTCCCAATGTCGGCGAAGGCTATCAAGGCAGCAGCTACATGGATGCCCTGATGCCGGTGGGCCTCTGCTACAACATTCTGAAGCCAACTGACCCAACCTCCGCCGCGAAATACGGCGCCAAGGGTATCGCCATCCTTCAGGCGATGTCCGACCCTTCCGCACAGAATCCGGGCGGCGTCTCCATCTACGTACGTGACGATGGGTACGGCATCCGTTTCTACGGCACCATGATGGCGATCGGCTACGATTGGTTCCACGACCTGCTCACTCCCGCACTCCAGGCTCAGCTTCAAAACACGCTGACCACCTGGATCAACACGTTCGAGACCTCGGACCAAATCGCGTTCGAGTACGATCAGCCCATCGGCAACTACTATTGCGGCTACTACGCGGCCAAGGCCTACGCGGCACTGGCCGTGCAGGGCGACGCTCCGATCGGCGATACCTGGTGGAACGACTGGTACAGTCGCGTGCACAACCAGGTGGTCGCGCCCTTCTACTCGCTCAACCTGGCCAATGGCGGCTGGCCCGAAGGGTTCGGCAACTATGGACCGCTGAGCATTCTGAATATGTCGATGCCGGCCCTGGCGGTCCGCACCGCCAAAGGCATCGACCTGATTCACTCGTCGACGCAACCGTACTCGTTCCCGCTCGCCAACGCGCGCTACCTGATGCATTTCACCTGGCCCAGCCGCACGCTGATCGACGATCGCGACTCGGAACAGAGCCGCGGCGACGATCTCTGGCCAGGCACACCCAACACCGGCATCTACTCGTTCCTGGCCGGATACCTGGCCATGTGGAACGATCCTCTCGCTCCCGCATTGCACAAATACGCGCGCGAAGCCAAAGCCGCTCTGATGGCCGAAAGCGTGGGTCCAAACGACACCTGGGCCGAGTTTTTCTTCTGGGACGATGCTGCACCGGAAGCCGACTACACCACCACGACGCCGTCGTACCTGGCGGCGGGCACGGGCGAAGTATCGGCCCGCACCGATTGGTCCACCGGCGCCACCTGGATGTCCTTCCGTGGCGGTCCATACGTCAACAATCCCGGAGCGGGACATCAGTCCTTTGATCCCGGCACGATCGCGCTGGTCCGCGGCAATAGCCCGCTGCTCGTCAACGTCGAAGGCTGGCTGGCGCATCAACCCAACGGCGATCCCGGAGAAAACGACATTTACGACGACAACTACGGCAATGGCACCAGCCCCTCCGACCACTCCCACGGCAATCGGAAACTCTACAACACATTCCAGACGCGC
>Ga0335083_10005750_pt1 | contig 15613 bp, 16 predicted proteins | sample Lox_Sample_42_FD_206716 | JGI IMG/M metagenome (GOLD analysis project Ga0335083, IMG submission 206716) | Soil microbial communities from Loxahatchee National Wildlife Refuge, Florida, United States - Lox_Sample_4.2 | ecosystem: Environmental > Terrestrial > Soil > Wetlands | place: USA... | reverse complement strand
TCGTGTTTGGGATTCAGCTCTGGCCTTAGCCGCATTCTTGCGGTTGACCGGGCTGTGCGAAGACCTCAGGCGGTGGCGAGGGCGTTGAGGCTGCGCAACCTGACCAGATTGAAGGCCGCCGCTGCGAAGGTGAACATCCAGCCGACTCGCTTGCGTCCGCGATGCTTGGTCTTGCGCAAGCCGGCAATCGTTTTGATCCAGCCGAAGATCTCTTCGACACGTTTGCGCTTGCGCTGGCTGACGGCGTAACCTTTGTGTCGTGTCGTGCGTTCATCGATCGCACTGGAGCGATGGCCATGTTCGTTCTGCGACACATGCGGCGTGATGCGCGCCGCGCGGCAGGAGGCTACAAAACCTTGCGTGTCGTAGTTCTTGTCGCCGCCCAGCGTGATACGGCGCTGGCCTCGGCCCACTCGCCAACCCATCATCCATGCCGACTCGCGCTCGGCCTTGCCGGTCGACTTGGTCAGCCGCGTATCGACCACCAAACCGTTGCGGTTCTCCATCAACACATGCGCCATGAAGCTCAGCTTCGACTCACTGCCGCGCGACTTCTTGAACAGCCGAGCTTCGGGATCGGTGGTGGAGCGATGCGTGTCATTGCGTCGTTGCTCGCCGTGAAAGTTCACCGTCGGATTGCTGCCGCTGTCTTGGGGTGGCTTTGTTTTGCCATCTTTGCGCTGAAAGCTTTTCTGGCCCGCCCAGGCTTCGATCAACGTGCCGTTCACCGTGAAATGATCCGCCGACAGCAATTGCTGGCCGCGCGCTTGCTTCAACACTTGCTCGAAGAATCCCTGAGCCACTTGGCTCTGCAACAGCCGCTCGCGGTTCTTGGTGAACACTGTCACATCCCACACCTCGTCATCCATATCCAGCCCAACGAACCACCGATAAAGGATGTTGTAGTCCAACTGCTCCATCAACTGCCGCTCGCTGCGAATCGTATACAGCACCTGCAGCAACAGCGCCCGCAGCAGCTTTTCCGGCGCAATCGACGGCCGCCCACCCTTGGCATACATCCGCGCAAACCGCGGTGACAGTCCTCGCAAGGCCTCGTCCACCATCTGCCTCATCACACGCAATGGTTGATCGGCAGGCACACGCTCCTCGGCCGTCCGGTAGCTAAAGATTCCGTTCTGCTGTTTGTCGTCGCCTCGCATGAATCCGAGACGTCGCCTTTTGTTCTAAGGTGTCAGCCAAACATGATTTTTCCGCAGCCTGCTAGCTTTACGAGTTGAGCTTTGGTCAGAATGGCTTCACGACACTGCGTGCGTGCGGTGCAGTTCGATGCCCAACATAATCAGGAACACGCCTAAAATCAGCGCATATCCCGCGATAACCCAAATCAATGTAAGGGCACCCAAAGCTGGCCGAAACATGAGCATGAGCGCGAACACCACGGATAAAAAACCGCTGAGAGCGAGCCACAGCTCTCCTGAAATCTCCTTGCGAAGATGGATCGCAGCGGCGATTCGCAGGAAGCCGGTTGTCATAGCCCAGATGGAAATAAAGAATACGAGCACCACTGCAGTGACGGCTGGAGCCCGCAGAGTTACGACGCCGGCCCAGATGCCCACGACCCCTTCTAGCACGAGCAGCCAGCGCTCCTCGCGCCGCCGGCCGCCCAACGCGGCTAATAGAGAAAAACAGCCATCCACGAGCGCGTAACACCCGAACAGCAACACCAACATGCTCAGAGTTACTCCGGGCCAAGCGAAAGCGAGGACTCCAAAAGCGATCGCGATAATGCCTCGAAGTACCACTGTCCACCAGCGTCCCGCGAACAAGGTGGCAGCCTCAAGGGCGGAATTCTCGGTCACCATAATTCACCTCCTTTGCGATCTTAGATGCCGCCCCGAGCGCAACGGCGGAATGAAAAATACCACTGGTCGAAAATGCCGGAGTGTTCAGTCACAGAAACTAATGGCGCGTTCCACTTCAACTGGGCTCCATCAGTCTCAGGGAAAACACTTCGGCCGGCCGTGCCGGGTCGCGTTTACTGACTTCTGTCTCTGGCCGGAATAAGCTCCGATCCAGTCGCGTCGTTCACTATCGTGCGGCGTATAATATGAGCTCCCGCCGGAGTCAACTCCACCAAACGAACCTCGCCATGTTGGCCGATCGGTCCGATCGTTTTTCCGTTCAGCGACACCTCGAGCCCTCCGGCATTTCCTATAAGAGCAGTTATTCTGGTGGATGCATCCAGCTCCTTATTATGCTGACGCTCGAGGATGCCCGTATAAACCGGGTTTCCATCGGACTCAATCGAGACCCAGACAGGTTCGACCGCCGTAAAGACCACGCGCATGGTCCCTTTTTCAGTGGGTTCGGAAGCTGACCGACTGGCGGAAGGAACCAATGCTGGCTGTTCCGTGGGCGCAAGTTCTTGCCCTGCATCCCGAAACGATTTAGCAAGCTGAAGACCTGATTCAGAGATCACATGCGAACTGCGCAGTGGCGCGGCTTGGGTCTCAGGCAGGCTCCGCCGCACGTTCTCCCATAGACCGTAGATGCCACCGCAGACGAAGATCGCGATCAGAAACCAACCAAATCTTGGCAGCAAAGGAAGATGCGAACGTCTGCGTTTGGGTTGGAGTGCTGTTAGAGCCAGCACCGGTTCTTCGAACTGTTGCCTGAACGATCCCACGACCTCCTCAGCATCCAACTCGAGCACCTGTGCATATTGGCGAAGAAAGCTACGGCTGAAAAGGCCGCCCGGTAAGCGATCGAATTGATTTGCCTCAATTGCCTCTAGAAGGTATTGGGCGATCTTGGTTTGAGCGGCTACTTGCTCCAGCGTCAGCCCCCGCCGCAGACGTTCGCTTCGAAGTGCGTCGCCAATCGCGTCCATACCGATTTCTCCGAGGTAGCTCTCGACGTAATGCAAGATTGACGTGCATGCTCCCGGGATGCAATAAAACTTAATACCTCGCGGTCCCGGTTCATCACATCGCTGCTCGGGAACAATTCAGTCCGCTCCAATCTCGCTTGGTTTCATTGAAAGCGGCGTGGCAAAGCTTAATACCCAAACGACCTAGCGGCGCGTCGTGCGAAATATGGATGCCCGGCCAGCCCAAAGAAATTAAGGCGGTTGGGCTGGCCAGACATCGAGACCCGATGTAGGTGTGAACTTGCCAGATCGGCCACGCACACTAAAATACCTATGAAGATTTCATCGATCCTTCTCACAGCGGCGCTGCTCTGCTTCACGATGTCCGCAAGCGACTTCCAATTGCAGCTGAAGACTCGCAGGGTGTACATCGCTCCAATGGCTAACGGACTAAACCTTCACATAGCGAGTCGACTCACTAGTTCCGGAGTAGTATGGGTTGTATTAGAACCGGAAAGCGCCGATGCGGTCTTAACCGATCGAGTCGACGAGGCCTTCTGGACTTGGTCAACCATGCACTACAAGGCCGCTGGTAAGAGTTCGAGCATGGCCGTTCGCGATGATTACGGCTTCCGATTCGAACATTTACAAATGGGACCGTATCGAGGCACCCTTTTTCTTGTGGACCCACGAAACGGACTGATACTTTGGTCGATGTACGAACCGACACCGAACACAACCTCTAATGCCCTGGATCTGGCTGCCGCGCACATTGCTGCGAGTCTGAAGAAAAGCTTGATCTCTAAGTAGTAAACGACTGGGCGTCTACCCTGATTCTCTCAGTGGTAGATTTCCGCCGGGCGTGTCGACAGCAATCCAAGCAGCCGACACCTCATCTGCGTCGTTTCATACCGACTGCTAGGGCCACACAAAAAAGAGATCCTGTTTCGTGCGCTGAACATCATTTGGCGGGGCAAAGCTCGATGTGAGCTTCACTTGGGGGGATGTAGGTCACGAATTCTTTTTGCCTTTATCTGGTTGCTGGACTGCGCCAACCTGTTCACAATACAGGCTCAGGACTCGAAACTCCAGCTGCTTGACTTCAATGTGGAAAAAGCCTTTCAGTTCCGCTGAATCCGACAACCAGATTCCTTGGCGCAAACGGCAACGCGAGTACGGCATGGGAGCGACTTTCAACAAGTACGATTCGATCGAAGGCGATTTTCCGTGGAGTGGTCTTCAACGGACTGTCCAACACATTTTTCGATTCAACTGATGTAATCCGACTGGATACAAACATACGTGACGGTTTCCTGGCGCACTAATTTGTGGTTGATTCCGTCGCTGACGGTTGCCGCGGCTTTGTTGATTTTCATTGCGGCCCAGGGAATCGACCGGGCAAACTACGACGGCGTGTTAGTTCTTCCCACGTGGCTCGACCAAGGCAGCGCCGCTGACGCGCGGTCGCTGTTGTCGGCCACTGCGGGGGCCATCATCACTACGCTGGGACTGGTGTTGTCAATCACTGTATTGACCCTTTCGATCGCGGCATCACAGTTCGGCCAGCGCTTGTTGCGTAGATACATGCGTGATCGGGGAACCCAGGTTTGTATCGGCATCTTCGCCGCTACCTTTGTCTTCAGTCTGCTGACGTTATTGTCGGTCACGTCGCGTGCCCACGAAAAGGAATTCGTCCCGTGGCTATCAATCTGGATCAGTACAATTTGGGCTCTGACCTGCATCGCTGTATTGATCTATTACATTAACCACGTTGCCTTAAGTATCCAAGTCAATAACGTCTTGGCAGACCTTTCCGCCGACTTCCGCTGGGCCGTCAGCCAGCAGGATGGGCCAAATCAGGCGTGTAGAGTGTCGATCCCCGTGGTGCGCGGCGACCTTACGCTGCTGTCGCCCGCCACCGGCTACATCCAGTCGATCAACTACCAAGTTCTCGTGTCAGCGGCAGCTGCGGCGGGTGCAATCGTGCGATTCGAATCGCGCCCAGGGCAGTTCGTTGTGTACGGAGCCACCCTTGCTGTGGCAGAGGGCAGCAATCTATCTCAGACCCGGCTGGAAGATGACTTCCGACGTACAGTTAGGATCGGCGTGCGCCGGACATTGCTGCAGGACCCTGAGTTTGCGATTGCTCAAATCGTGGAAATCGCTCTTCGCGCGATGTCTCCCGGCGTGAATGATCCAAATACAGCGGTCACTTGCGTCAACTGGTTGGCGGACGGCCTGCGCGTGTTAGCACAGCACCCCGCGGGTAGTCCAATACACTTCGACAGCCGCGGCAATATCCGCGTGATTGAACAAGTGAACGACTTTAAGCAAATCGTGGCTGCCACCTACGATCCTATCCGCCAAGTTGCTCGGAATTCACCGATGCTCACGATTGGAATGTTGAACTCTATCTCGCATATAGCTCCGTTCTTGCGGACCGCCGCCGAACGAGAAGCCTTACACCATCAAGTGCAACTTGCGTCCGAGGCATTGAACCCAATTACCTTGAGCGGAGATCGCGAGGGTGTTGAGGAGGCTTATCGCTGGGCAGTCATGGCCCTTCAGCCGCTCGATTCGAGGAGTCGCTAACCGCGATTAAAACCATGCGTCTCTAAGTCTGAGGACGCCAGCCGGTCCCCAGCTCGCAATTTTTGACAACCAGGTTTTTTTGGCGCTTAAAAGCACAAATCGAATCACGCGAGTGGGGGCTCCTTGCATGCGGTTCTCATCGACGGCCATCCTGATCTTGATTCTTGCCACTGCGGCTGCTCAACGGCCGGGCGGTGGGCTGTCGGGTGGCGGCATACGCCCTGGTCCACGCTCTCTCTCGAATGGGAATCCATTCACGCGTCCTAATGGGAGCTTCGGTCCGGGTTTCGGTTCAGGACTTGGGGGACAGTGGGGGCGGGGACAGCAGGGGGGATTCTATCCACATCCGCAGCGACCATTCGGCAATAGCTTGTTCTTTGGCGGACCTGCGTTTATTGTCCCGAATCCCGCCTATCCAACCTATACGCCTGACTACTCGCAGTGGCCTCCCGATGAGGCTTCCGGGCTCCCACAGGCCGATGTGACTCAAGTGCCAACGACAGTGAGCCAGCCTGTTGCCAACCAGGACACGCATCTGAACGCGCTGGGGTGCGAGCCCAACACTGAACCCTGTGAAACGTCAACGTCGGCCACTTCCGACTTCCATTTCTACCAGGTCCCTGTACCGCCCTCGTCAGACAACGATTACCACCCTCCTCTGATCGCGCTGAAGAATGGCTGGGCATATAGTGCACTGAAGTACTGGGTGAAAGACAAGACCTTCCACTTCATTACGAGTCTGGGCGATAATATGCAAGTGCCGGTCACACAAGTGGAGCGAATCTACCCGCCGTCTCGGGAAAGTCACGTGACAGACCCGCAATCCCCACCGGCGCGATAACATCTGCTTCTCAGAATTTAATGAATCCGGGACGGTCAAACCGAATCGGGTGTTCATATGATGTCGCCAGCATTTGTAGCGCTGCTCGGTGCATTAGTCGCCCCTGCTGCGCAGGCGGTCTTTCCTGCTCCGGACCAAATCGAACAACAGCGAGTGCTTACGGACTCGGCTAATTATGTCCTCGGTCAAGAACAACACCTTCCTAATTTCGTTTGTGTTCAGACCACTCGCCGCTTCGAGGATCTTAACAATGGCGGCTGGCGGACCATCGATACCTTCGTCGAGCAACTGACCTACTTCGACCATCGCGAGAACTACAAGGTGCTTGAACGGAACGGGCAGCCGGCAAGCATCGCGCACGAGCACTTGCGAGACGCACCTTCCTCCCGAGAGTTCAGCACCGTGATGAGAACGATTTTCTTGCCACGGACCCAGACCGATTTCGCCTGGCAGTCCTGGTCCGAGCTCCGCGGAAGAAGAATGCATGTCTATGCCTACCGGGTTCGACCCTTTCGATCCAAGTTTCATATCGAGGCTCCCGACCAATCGATCGATCTTGTTTCCGCTTATCACGGGTTGCTCTTTATCGATAGCGAAACGCACTTCGTACATCGCGTTACTCTTCTCTTCGACGATATTCCGCTAACTTTTCCGATTCAGGACGTGAGTCTTATGCTGGACTACGGTTACTCCCAAATAGGCGACACGATCCACTTGTTACCAGTTCAGTTCGAAGTTCGCTATCGCAAGGGAAACCAGCTGGTCAAGAACGATGTGGACTACGACCGCTACCGACAGTTCAACGCTGTCTCGGCCATCACATTCTGGCGGCCACAGGCGAGCAAACAATAACCCGGCACGCGGCTGTCATGCCACGTCATTTTCGGATGCCGTTAGGATTGCTCAGCGGAATCGCGATTCTTGCACCTCACATCCTATATATCTAAAGCCTATGCGGGCGACCTAGGAGATCCAATGTCAGTTGTTCGTGAGGGGAATAGAAGCAAGTGGAACTGGGTTTTAACGGGGACGTTGGTAGCCGTCGGCCTGACTGCAGGAGTGAGCTATCGGCAATTCCGTGCTCGATCCGTGCAGGTTCCCGACCCCGGCGCCTCTTGCGAAAGCGGCATCGGAGCCGCTAAGTCCTACGCGAGATCCGGGCTCGAAGGAGTTTCTGAGCGTGTTCTCACTCTCGGTAGACCCAAAACTGGTTGGATTCCAAAAATCAACGATAACAAGCCGTCCGGGCCAGCCCCACAAGGAATGACGTGGATTCCTGGTGGTCAATTCTGGATGGGAACCGCTGACGAACACATGGCGGATGCCAGGCCTTGGCACCGTGTTTATGTCGATGGCTACTGGATGGACACGACCGAAGTTACCAACGAACAGTTCGCGAGGTTCGTCAGGGCTACGGGATATGTAACCGTGGCAGAACGCAAACCAAACGCAAAAGACTATCCGCATGCGCTTCCTGAGAAGTTGGTGGCCGGATCTGTGGTCTTCTCACCGCCGAATCACCCAGTCGAACTCGACGACCACCTCCGCTGGTGGAATTATGTACCCGGTGCAAACTGGCGCCATCCGGAGGGCCCTGGATCGGAGATCAAGAGCCGGATGAAGCATCCGGTGGTTCACATCGCCTATGAGGACGCCCTTGCCTACGGTAAGTGGGCGGGCAAGCGGCTCCCGACGGAAGCGGAATTCGAATTCGCCTCGCGTGGCGGGCTCGATCGCAAACGCTACGCCTGGGGTGATGAGTTCATGCCCGGCGGCAAGTATATGGCGAATACCTTTCAGGGTCACTTTCCGGACAGCAACACTGGCGAAGACGGGCACCTAGGAACAGCTCCGGTAGGCTCGTTCCCGGCTAACGGATATGGGCTGTTCGATATGGCAGGCAATGTATGGGAGTGGACTTCAGATTGGTATCGTGCGGACTATTACACGACTTTGGCAGCGACCGGGGAGGTTGCGATAAATCCCAAAGGCCCCGCGGACAGCTTCGATCCGAGCGAGCCTGGCGTCCGAAAGCGAGTGCAGCGCGGAGGCTCATTTCTTTGCACCGACCAATACTGTGGCCGCTACATCGCAGGCGGACGCGGCAAGGGAGAACTAGACACAGGAACGGATCACCTTGGTTTTCGCTGCGTGCGCGATGCTTCGGTGACACCCAAGTAATCGACCGTTCGCCGGCTTCTTCAGCACACGGGGCATTACTTCAGAAGCGGGACTAATCGCGGTGCCCCGATCATTTCCCTAACGGCAACATCGCGATCTCTACGACGCGGATACCGTACTCAAGGCGCTTAGCGCTTAGCTCAATCGTTTTTAAGCGCGGCTTGGGACTCAGAATCCAGGTCCTCTAGGAACGGCATGGAGCCGGATAGGTGGGACATGAGTTGACCTCGATCCTCACCCGCGCTTTCGGGGTGATTTTCTCGGTTGGAACATGCTTCGTTGCTTTCAACTAACTGTTCCATTTTCGCTGCCCCCGCTAACGCTTTCGTCACGCTGTACGTTTGATTTAATTGATGGATCCTGGCCACCTGAAGCGCCGTGTCGACTACTTGGGCTTAGCTCATGGACGAGCGATGATCGTCCAAGTCTTCGCATTTCGAGAAAGGTAAAAAGCGTCGCGCCAGCCAAGGCGGCAGCCGCGCCCATGAGCATGCGACCGAATTGCCAATTGATCCCGGAGATGATGCTGAAGATCATGGCAGTCGTAGCTGCGGCCGCCATGGCGAGGAGACACTGGAACAACGATCCTTCTTCACTCTTGCTGTTGCCGCGGCGCATAAACATTGACGGCCAAGCCTCTTCGCACCTTCGCTTGATGCGCGACGGCCTGTCATGACTTAATTCCGACGGTGCTCCGATTTCTGTTGGAGGTGTGCCGTTTTGCCGGCCAAACATAGAACAGCCCCTTTCTGTGAAGACGCCTGGCATGAAGTACGGGGACCATCGCGAAAGACCTTGAACTCGCGGCGATGCATCGCGATGGTATCGCCAGAGACGGGGCGAGCTGCTGCCATGGACGGCAAATAAAAAGACACTCACCTTACTACGGCATCTATGCTTCAGCGGTCTCTGTATTGGAATCGCGCTCCACACTCGACAACGCCTCAAAAGATTGGCAGCCGAGCAAAACAGATCGATAGCAGGATGAAAAAGGAGTAATGCATGAGATTAGGTAAACAAATGGTGGGCGCAGTTGGCGCTGTAGTCGTATTACTGGCTTTTGCCGCGGTACCGGCCGCCGCGCAAAAACAACCCAACATAATCGTCATCATGGGCGACGATGTCGGTTGGTACAACATCGGAGCCTACCATCAAGGCATAATGTCGGGAAAGACACCCAACATCGACAGGCTGGCGGCTGAAGGAATGCGCTTCACCGACTATTACGCCGAAGCGAGCTGCACGGCCGGCCGCGCGAACTTCATAACCGGTGAGTTGCCAATCCGAACGGGTTTGACGACCGTGGGCCAGGCAGGGGCAGACGTCGGCATACCGGATCAGGCAGCGACCCTGGCAAGCGCGCTCAAAGTTCTCGGCTACGAAACCGGACAATTCGGCAAAAATCACCTCGGCGACCTTAATAAATACCTCCCGTGTCTGCACGGTTTTGACGAATTTTTCGGATACCTCTACCACTTAGATGCCATGTCCGATCCCTACTGGTTCGACTATCCGCAGGACTGGATCGACAAGACCGGACCGCGGAATCTAACGCACTGCTGGGCCACCGAGACGAACGACGCCACGATGATGCCGCGCTGGGGATCGGTCGGAAAGCAGAAGATTGTGGACGAGGGCCCCTTGGCTCCTTTCCCGAACATGAGAGACATGCAGAACTGGCAAAAGAGCCGCGAAGCCAAGTACGACATGGAGACCTTTGACGAAGTGCTGGTCGGACACACCAATGAATTCATGGACAAGGCTAAAAAGGATGGCAAGCCGTTTTTCATCTGGCACAACACCACTCGTATGCATGTCTTTACCTACATTCCGGCGAAGTACCAAGCCATGATGAATCACCAAACTGGCTACGGCGTCGAAGAGGCCGGCATGGCTCAACTGGACGACAGCGTCGGCGAGATTCTCAAGCACCTGGACGACATCGGTGAAACAGAGAACACCATAGTCATTTTCACCACCGACAACGGCGCGGAGGTATACACATGGCCTGACGGCGGTATGACGCCGTTTAAAGCTGCCAAAGGCACCTCGTACGAAGGTGGCTTTCGGGTACCCGCAATCATTCGTTGGCCCGGACACGTCAAGCCCGGCACCGTTGAGAACGGGATCATGTCTGGCCTCGACTGGTTCCCGACCCTTGTGGCGGCGGCCGGGAATCCCGACATCAGCAATCAGCTCCTCAAAGGCGTGAAGCTTGGTGACCGAACCTACAAAAACCACCTGGACGGTTACAACCAGATGGACCTGCTGTGTAGCATGGGGCCGTCCGCTCGACATGAGGTCTTCTACTTCAGCGGTCCTCAACTGGGCGCAATTCGCATCGACGATTTCAAGTACCAGTTCCTCCAACAGCCTTGGGGCTGGCCTGGGGAAAAGCTTGCCACCGACATGCCTGAGGTCACGAACCTTCGATGGGATCCCTTCGAGCGCTTGTCCCCACTCCGCGGAGAGAGCCTAAACAACAGCTCCCCTGCTTACTTGAACGACTTCATGGCTCGCGAGTTCTGGCGCTTCGTCAGCGTGCAACACGTAGTTGGCAAGCTGGCGGCGACGGCCATTGACTATCCTCCCATGCAGGCGCCGGCTTCGTTTAACTTGAGCGCCGTCAAAGCCAAGGTTGACGAAATGATCAAGGCACATGAAGGCCAATAGTCAGATTGGCCCGTGCCGTCGGCCTGAAGTCAAAGCGTTGATGCCCGCAAGTGATCCGACGCGCTCCCGTCTCAACTAGTGAGTTCGGCCTGAAATAAGGCCGAACTCACACCCATAGAAAAGAACTGAGGACTCCTTCCGCTTATCAAAAAACATACCAGCGCCCCACGCAAGAACGGAGCGCTCAAACTGTTTTGGCTAAGATTTGACGAGCCGGCTGCGGATGGCCCCGTTACCGCAGGGAGTATGCGCGGATCAGCGAGACGGAGTCCCGGCCGAGGATATCGCCCCGAGCCGGTTGAGCTGTACAAAAGCCACGACGTCCCTCACTAGTCGCTCGATACTCTGCTGCGAGGCCTGAGCCATGGCTGCGACGACCGCCTGCACATCGGCTTTCTTGACCACACACTCGGAGGATGCAACGCTCGACCAGATTTTTTCCCGGTGTACCGGATCCTCCAATTCCACAGAAATCGTAACCTGGGCTCGGACCGTTCCTTTGAAATCCAATTCCTGAAGCCGGTCGATACTTCCCCTCAGAACATACGCCGCACTTTCCGCACTATCTGAGATTCCAACGGACCGGAAAAGCCGACGTCCCGTTAGTTGGTCTGCCACCGCCTTGGTCATAGTGTCGGTGGGAGGTTCAGCCCAGCGATGGTATTCATAGAAGCCGACCTCGTCGGGCGAAGGACGGTAAACAATCCGATCTTGCCGCAGCAAGCTAGTGGTTCGAAAAGGCTCAATCCGAAGCGGGACCGGCACGGATGGGCCGGCCGGCGTAGGAACTGGTGGGATGTCGAGCTTATAATACCTGACTGCCGGTCCCTGTACGGTCCCGCATCCAGCGAGCAGTCCCACAACCATGGAAACAACAAAGGCGCGCATAATCATTTTGCTGTGGCAACGACGGGAACCGCACGGTCAGGCGCAGGCTTGCCGCGGATCAGCATCCACGGTCGCTGCTTCACCGATGCCGTCAACTCGCGCAGATTCTCCGAAGCTGCCCGGAAGTTCTCGACCGTCTCATTGATGTTGGATCGATTGGACGAGACCATCGTGTTCAGGTCCGCAATCAACCCGCGCGCGTCCGTCATCGTCCGTTGCAGTTCCGCAAGATCCGCCTTGACCGGATCTCGTATCTCGTCAATGCTCCGATTGGCATTGGTCATCGTATCAGTGGCGGTTCGCGCCGCCGTGTGTAGCTCGTCAAACGCATCACTAGCCTGCGAGGAGGCGCGATCGAGGTTCTGCAGAACGCTATCGATTCGTGGAGATTCTTTATCCAGCAACTCGCGCGCATTGGCTAACAGTAACGCGATATTCCGCTGATTCCGGGGACCTGTCATGGCCTGGAAGTTGGCAAGAACAACGCGCGCATCTCCCGTGAACTGGTCGATGTCTTTTTGTACATCCTGCAAAGTGGATTGGACGGTAGGTATGATGGCACTCGCCTGTTTGGCGAGATCATCCAACGAAACCGGTTCCGTGGACGCAATCGTTGCCCCGCCGGGAAGGCGCGTGGCCCTGTTTGAACCAGTCGTAATTTCCAAATATTTATCTCCAAGAGGGCTGAGCGACGTGAGCATCGCGACGGAATCAGTGTTCACAGGGACGTCTTGGTTGATTTCGAGCAGAACTTCGATCTTCGTCGGATCCTCAGGCGCCGGGTGGATCGCAGTTATCACCCCTGCCTTCATTCCACCGAATCGTACCGGGGATCCGGGGGCAACGCCACCGGCATATTTGAAGTAGGTGTGATAGGGGATCCGCACCCCACGCACTCGAACGTTTGCCACGTATACAAAAGTCGCCATGAAAATGGCCACTGACGCCAGAACGAAGGCCCCCACTTTCAATTCTCTGGACATTACACACCTAATCTTTCCGCGAGTTGTTGCAGAAATTCCGTCTTATCCTCTGATTTCCTATCGGGAACACGGTCCAGGAACTGCCGCACCCAAGGATCGGAACTCCGCTCGACGGAATCTTTTGGCCCGATCGTAACCAACTTCCTATCTCGCAGGAAGGCAAGCCGGTCCGCGATCTTCAAGGCGCTCTGAAGCTCGTGAGTAACCACAAGTACCGTCATCTGCAATGCATTTTTCAGATAAAGGACAAGCTCGTCGATGCCGGCGGCCGTAATCGGATCAAGGTCCGCCGAAGGCTCATCGAAAAGCAGGATTTCAGGATCCAGGGCAGTCGCGCGTGCTGCCGAAGCGCGCTTAAGCATGCCGCCAGAAAGCTCGGAAGGGTAAAACGAGGCGAAGTGGGCCAAGCCCACCTGAGCCAATTTTAGTAGCACGACCTCATTGATGGTGGAGTCGACCAGCCTCGTCCGCTCCAAAAGAGGAAAGGCGACATTCTCCGAAACCGTCAAGGAACCGAAGAGGGCTGCGCTTTGGAACGACACTCCGATGCACTGGCGGACCTGATTGAGTTCCGACTCTGAGCAACGGACGATGTCCACACCTTTGACAATGATGCTCCCAGCTACGGGTTTTTCTAAGCCAATTAGGTGCCGCAGAAGCGTGCTCTTCCCAGCGCCGCTCCCGCCCAGCAGTACAAGAACCTCACCCCGCCTTATGTCGAGGTTTATGCCGTCAAGGATCGTGCGCTCAGCGTACTTGACGACCAAATCCCGGACTACAACCACGCTTTCGTTCGGCATCATCGCCACACCATGTAAAAAAGCGCGGTGAACAGCAAATCGGCCGCGATTACAAGAAATATGGCCCTGACGACCGCTGAAGTTGCAGCGCGCCCCACATCCTCCGCGCTGCCCTTGACTCGAAAGCCCTGTAGACAACCGACTTGAGTGATTAATGTCGCAAAAACAAAGCTCTTAATCAGGCCGCTCACAATATCCCGAAGGTAAAGCGAATCGAGCGCGGCGCGAATATACAACCGCAAAGTCGTCCCGACCGTGGTGTAGACAAACCACCCGCCGGCGAGTATACCGGCCACGTCGGCAACTACGGTCAGGCACGGAAGGACGACCAGCAGGGCTAGGAACTTTGGAGATACCAGCGCTTGAATTGGATCCACTGCCATGGTCTTCAAAACGCTGATCTCATCGGTGATGACCATTGTGCCAATCTCCGCGGAGAAGGCCGATCCTGAGCGCCCGCTGACTGTGATTGCGGTAATCAGTGGTCCAGCTTCTCTCGTGATGCCGATGGCGACGAGTTGGATCACTAACTCGAGCGCACCCAGTTTACGCAGTTCTGACCCGCCTTGAAAAGCTAGGATCAGCCCCGTACAGAACGCTGTGAGCGCTACGATGGGCACTGCGCCAACCCCCGCCGCCAGCATTTCATCAATCGTGCGTCTCCATCGCAAAGGATGTAGAGCGAACGGATTGATGGTTCTGATTCCGCCAAGGGACCGCCAAAATTGAAACGCTAAGACCCCCACATACTCAACCCCACCCAGAGTCGAACGGCCTATGTCTTCTACTGCGGTTGCAGGAGTCCCAGTCACGCGCTCAACTTCTCCCGCTCGGAACCCTCAATGCTGAAAAATCCCGTCAGGCCGTTGACATCGATCAGATACCGAACCTTTTCGTTCAGACCGCGCAGAGTGAGCTGCGCGCCTTCTTCTTTCGCCTTCACGAGAATCTCGATCAGCGTGGCGAGGCCAGAGGTATCGATATAAGACACGTTGCCGAAATCGATCGTAAGACTCTTGCATTTACGCTTGGTGTAAAGTTTGAGCGCCGTCTTGTGTAAATTCGGCGAAGTGTTCAGGTCGAGTCGGCCAGACAGGTTGATCACCGCGACCTCATTGAGTCTTTCTAGTTCGATTCCCATCCGAGCGTTTGTGGGATTCAGAAATGTGCCGCCATTGTGAGACTGATTCATGTCAGCCGCAGCTTGCCGCGCAGACCAAGCCAGATTATCCCCACTGATCTGGCGCATCACATGCTTAGATTCGGAAGAGGAGCAATCGATTTACAATATCTTTCGCGACCGTCGCAGCCAGTTGCGCGCTAGACGTGACCCGCTGAGCCAATGTTCGTTGCCTGGTGTCGGTTTCTTGGACGTGTTCTCAGCATCCGATCGCGGACCGCTGCCCGGGTGGAGATCCTGGCACGGCGTCGGTGTTGCACTTAATTTCCCCAAGCTTCATCGTCACCGAACTCGCCTATTCGCATGATCGCATCGCGGACGATCAGCAGGGCAGCCTCGGACAGTGTAAGCGGATCAGGCTCGCCGATCCAGACATCCTTGCTCATATATCTTGCAAACGCTGGATGCAGATACTGTGGAATCTCCGGCCAAGCTGATCGTGAAATTCTAGTCAATTGACGAAGGGCATGTTCCAGCAACTCAATCTGCTTTTGCGTCGCTCTTTTCGGGTGGACTGCCGGCAACATTTCTGGCCTCGAGTTAAAAGCACTTTCTCCAGCGCCGCCAATATAGTTGATGCCGTCCCCGCGGAGGGTGACTTTCTTTTACGGTTTTGCCTCGTGAAGTCAGGCATCATTGTGCTAT
>Ga0335083_10005749_pt1 | contig 15614 bp, 14 predicted proteins | sample Lox_Sample_42_FD_206716 | JGI IMG/M metagenome (GOLD analysis project Ga0335083, IMG submission 206716) | Soil microbial communities from Loxahatchee National Wildlife Refuge, Florida, United States - Lox_Sample_4.2 | ecosystem: Environmental > Terrestrial > Soil > Wetlands | place: USA... | reverse complement strand
GTTGTTGGGTTCCAGGTCTGCCATATGTGCACCGCCCCCGGACAGGGTCTTGAATCCTCGTCTTTCGACTATTGGACGATTTCTGAACCGTAGTCGTTACAGCTTTTGGAAATTCTCCGGTCGCAACCAGGTATAAGATCTTTACTGTAGCACACTTCGCTCTTTTGGCTTTGTCTCCCAATCATATAGACGCTCTGATTTCGGAAAAGTTCAAGCCTGTTGCCTTCCAAAAATGGAAGATTTGGAGTGATGGATTTTCCTGCCCATACAGGGATGGCTATCTCCCTCAGAATCAATGTGCACGCCGACGCCGGACGACATCTGACCACCGGCAAACACCCACACCGGTGAGGTGTAGTGCGGATTACCAGCGCTTTTCGTCGACCAATAGCTTCCGGCTGAGGACGCCGAAGCCGAATTCCGTGACCACGCGGTTCTGCAAATGGCGGGCGACATCGCGCCGGCGATGGGGATTCGCCAGGTACTCCTCCACCAGAGAATTGAGATGGTCGATGCTTCGATACATCACCTGTCGGCCGGCATCGCCCATGGTGCGCGCAAAATCTTCCTTGTAGTCGAAGAGCACTAGGCCGCCGGCGGCGAAACAACCCATGATCTTGGGCGAAATGCCGGTGTTGTAGCCCAGATTCACCACGTCGACGATCAGGTCGCTGTTCATGAACAACAGCGGAAGCTCGTTGAAGTAATCCAGGCTCTTGCGGAATTTTATGCGATAGCGGTCGCGGAGCATGGCGGTGCTCTTCGGCTCCATGAAATTGCCGAAGAATTCGTACTCGTGCTTCAGGCCCGTCAAAACGGCCAGTCGGACGTCGGTATTGCCCACCAGTTCGATTTCCTCGTGCATGAAGTTCCAGAAGAACGACTGGTTGCCATCCAGCCGCAGAAGCTTGCGATCGCTGCCGGAAAGACCCTCGATCTCGGTCATGAGCAGGTCCCACAGGCATTCGGTCAGCCGGGCCTTCTTGGCGGCGAGCACGCGCGATTCGATGCCGGAGAGCAGCGGATGATTGCGGAAAGGCAAATTCTCGGCAGCCTTCACGTAGACGTTGCCCGCAAAGGCGACGGTCGCGCGGAACAGGTTGCGCGGCGGCGTGCGGTAGCCGTAGTGCACGAAATTGGGGTATGCCGGCTGCAGAAAGAAGCTCACCTGATTGGTTTCCAGAATACCCAGCCGGTCGAGCGCGGCGATGTGGCCCTGATCCGGCGAATAGTGCAGATAGAGCGGGTGATTCAGCGCGCGGCGGATTTGCCGCACTGCCCCGGACTGCGATTCTTCCGGCGATCCGGGATTGTGGTTGAGAATCTGCCGCGGAAGCTGCAACAATCCGTGGTCCCAGAGCATGATGCTGGGGATCTGCAGGATGTCGCGGAAAATGTTCTTGCCGACGCCGCCGCGGCAAAGCAGGATATACAGCGCGTTCGGCAGCGACACGGCCACCTGCGGACGAAATGCTCTCAGCGCTTCGATGACTCCGGCGATGTAAATCTCGTTCTGGCTGGTGAAGCCGGCGACGTCCACGTCGAAGACGGTTGCGCCAAGCGCCCGCAGTTCTTCGGACATTTCGATGGCGAAGTTGTAGTCGACGCCGCCGAACCATCCGTGCGGGGGGAGCGTTATCGCTACGCGCAGGCCGGCGAGGGGCTGCGACCGTACGGGCGTCACCGTCCGTACCTCTGCATCAGAACGCGTGCGACGTGCAAAACATATTGCGGCAACCCGAGGATGCGCTGATACATCGGACGCTCGCGTCCGACGGCCTTGAATTTCGGCACTTCGGCGCGGTCCCGGCCAATCACGGCGCGGGCAAGCTGAAATCCCAGAGGGCGGGCATCGGTGCTCCAGCCGAACGACTGGGGCGAGCGCGGCTGCGCGATTTCGAAAGTGATGGTGAGCGCCGGAGACGCGGCCGCCACATCCGCGGGGATGAGAATTGTTTGACAATGCGGTCGCCGGTCGGTGACAGTCCATGCGCCCGCGTCGCGGCCATTGGCTTTTACGGAAACAGCCAGCGACGGCGCGGCCGGGCCAATCATGCAATCCGAGATGATGAACGCCGCGGGCAAATCCCCGCTGACCGGCTTCTCAAACGGGACCCGGAAGCCGGCTCGAGGCCCGATGGTCCAGGATCCGCGTGGGCCGGGCAGCGACCACTCGTCGGAGCTGTCTTCAAGGAATACCAGCGAATCGCCGCCTTCGACGAAGTCGATGGCATCGCCGGGACGGTAGCTGAGGCGGCCGGCGGGAACAATCCGCAAGCGCGAAAGACGAAAGCCCAGCGGCCGTTTGTCCCAGTCCGACCACCCGAGCTGGACCGGGGTCCGCGGATCTTCGATATCGAACGAGATCGTCTGCGGCTCCGTGCCGCGAAAGGCTTGGGCCGGCAGGAGGACGCGCAGGTCGCCCAAATCGCGCGCCGGGCCCAGCGTCCAATGGGCCGCCACGGCGCCGTTGACCAACACGCGAACGCGGCGGGCCGGAGAATCCTCGCTGACCGCGACATCATTGATGGTGAAAATACCCAGGGCTCGGCCCTCCATGGGCTGATCGAGCGTCAGCCGCACATGGCTTTCGCCGCCGAATGTCCACATTCCCAGATCGTCGGGCAGTGACCAGCCATTGTACCCATGCGCCGCGCCCGCGCCTTGGGTGGTGAACTCCAAGGCATCGCCGAAACGATACCGGAAGCAGGCGTCGCTGACGAACTCGATGCGCTGCACCTTGATCCCCAACATGCGAGGGTCATCGCCGATGACCTGCTGTCCCTGTGCGAGGGCGGCGCGGGCCGTGGATTGCGGATTCTCGACGTGAAATTCCAGCCGGCATTGCGATCTTCCCGCCAGCGACGCGCCGGGGAGGATGGCTTTGCCGTCCACGGGTTCGTAGCGGGTGAACAGGCTCCAGCGCGCCAGGGCAACGCCATCGAGCAGCGCCTGGACGTGAATGGGTTTGTCTTCCGGTGGAATGAAGGCTTCGTTGACGCGAACCACGGCGACCAGATTCTCCGCCAATCCCGTTGTGGGCTCGAAGACGACCGCGGCGCGACAGCCATCCGTCCAGCTCCCTGTATAGTCCGTCGCGCCCCAATGGCCGTCTTTGAAACGGCCCGGCTGGCCCGCGGATGTGAAGTCGACGCTCTGCCCGGCGCCGATCCGCGGCACGCTGAAATCGGTGACATCGTAGCCGAAAAAGCTGCGCATGGCGTCTTCGGTGTACTTCCAGGTGCTGGACCGGTAACGCCGCTCTTCGCCCATTCGCGGCCTGCCGCGGCGCACATGCGTGGCGAACGGCGTGGACGTCAGCAGCAGGAACTGACCGGCGAAATCGCGAAATGTGTGGTGGTTGGCGTTGATCGTAAGGCAGTCCGGCACGCGCACGTTTCCCGCCGCCGCCCGTTCGGCACACGACTCCAGCACCCGGGCCACAGCTCCGAGGCTATAGCGCAAGTCGCGCGGCCAATCGGTAACACGGTCGATCTCGGCGGGCACCCGCGCATCCGGGTGCAGGCTGAAATCAAAAATCAGGACGTCGAAGCTGTTCAGCAGCGTCTCCGCGGATGGCCGGGCATCCAGCGCGACAGCCTGCAGAGCCGGCTCGAACCGCATTTCCGCGATGCACCGCCCGGCCAGGTCCCGCATTCGAGGATTGTTGCCGATGTAAGCGCAGCGCGTGCTCCGCGGATACACCGCCAGTTCGCCCGCGAGATAGGGCAGAGTGTGTTCGGGCCGGCACCATGCGTAGCTGCGAAGCGTGTGCGAATCGGCTTCGTACTCCGCCTCCTGCGGCCCGCCGAGTGCGGTTGACACGGCTGCGGTGAAACGGGCGGCGGGATCGCCCTGGAAGTCCACTTCCTCGATGGCCTCGTCGGGTGCTCCCCAGGTTTCCGACTGGTGGCGCGCCTCCGGTTCGGTGACGGCGAAGACGAATTCCTGGACGTTGTTGTCCACCTTCAAATCGAGGGTGTGGTTCAGAGTGGCGACGCGTGTGTGGTCGCAGTGATAGCCCTTCAGCCGTCCGGCCAGGCTGCCGGTCGAACCGTAGTGAAGGAAGAGGCGCTTGGCGATATTGGAGTCGCAGTGCCATCCGTGAATCATCCGCTCGTCGAAGCCATGGACGTCGAACAGGATCTGGCGCGGCGCGAGCTGGAAATCGCCGACCTGGTCGTAGCGGCTCTCCGGAAGGGAAAGCGTGACTTCGTCCAGGTGCAGGCGCGGCGCAAAATCGCGGCAGGCTTCGAGAATAGCGGCGGGCTGGCTGCGCGGAAAGGACTCCCAAAACGGTTCGGGCAATTCAAATCGGGGCAGCGTATAGTAGGCGTCGGGCAGATCGCGGAAGGCATCGTTGAGCGTGCGATAGCCTTCGCGCGGCAGGAAGATCATGTCGGTGTTGGTGTTGAGGACCCAGCGATTGCGCGGATTGGAGCGGCGGATGGCGATATTACGCGGCTGCGGCTCGAGGACGATGAGATGCGTGTTCCTGACCAGCTTGCGATGCAGTTCCGGGCGGGCGCGCAGGACCCGCAGGTACGACTTCGCCCGCGGCGTCAATGTGTCGTAAATGGCCTCGACGAAGGTGGGAAGTTCGTTCGGTGTGTTGTAGTCGACGAACAGAATCTCGTCGTCGGGTTCGGCAAGAACCTCGGCGAAACAATTCAAACTGATGGCGGCGCGTTTGTGGAGGTTGTAGCCGTAGGAATCGTTCCGCCCGTACAGGATCACGGAAATCATGTGGTTTCAGGCTACTCCATGCTATACCGAGCGCAGCCGTTCGGCCGCCGCTTCCGGTGTAATGTCGCGCTGCGGCATCCCCAGCATTTCGAAACCGACCAGGAATTTGCGCACTGTGGCCGAACGCAGTAAAGGCGGATAAAAATGCGCGTGGAAGTGCCACTCCTCGTGCGTGGCGCCATCCGTGGGCCGCTGATGAAATCCCATCGAGTAAGGAAACGGCGCGCGGAACACGCGATCATAGCGGGCCGTCACACGCTGCAAAATGTCGGCCAGGCCGTCGCGGCCGTCCATATTCAATTCGTCGAGCCCGGTCAGGTGCTGCTTGCTGATCACCAGGGTCTCGAACGGCCAAACCGCCCAGAACGGAACCACCACCACGAAAGAATCGTTCTCGTCGATCACGCGGTCGCCCGCGTCCAGCTCCAGGCGCGCGTAGTCGCAAAGCAGACAGGAGGAATGCTGCCCCTTCCAGGCAAGCTGGTTGTGCTGCTCCTGGGCCACGCGATCGGGAACCGTGCGGGTCGCCCAAATCTGGCAATGCGGATGAGGATTGCTGGCGCCCATCATGGCGCCGCGATTTTCGAAGATCTGCACATGCCCGATAGCGTCGAGGCAGCCGAGGGATGTGAACTGCTCTACCCACACATCCACCACATTGCGCAAATCGGCCAGTTCCATGTTGGCGATGGTCAGGTCGTGCCGCGGCGAGAAGCAGATGACGCGGCAAATGCCGGGTTCGGCTTCGGCCACCAGCAGGCCGTCCTGCTCGTAGCGGTGGTGGGGCGTCGCGGGTTTCAGCGCCGCGAAGTCGTTATCGAAGACGAAAGTGGACTCGTACCGAGGGTTGCGGACGCCGCCGGCGCGCGCGTTGCCGGGACAGAGGTAGCAATCGGGATCGTAGGCCGGCGCCGCCGTGCCAGGCGACGCTTCCGACTGCCCCTGCCAGGGGCGCTGCGTGCGGTGCGGCGAGACGAGGACCCATTCACCGGAGAGCGGATTGTAGCGGCGGTGCGGGTCCTGGTTCCAATCGAGCATGACCCTATATGGTAGCGGCATTGTGCCGCGCTCAGGCCCGGCTCACAAACGGGTTTCCGCGAATGAGAAAGCGCAGCATCCGGTCGGCGCAATGGCGGATTCCGATTCGCGGCGTGACTTCGATTTCGATGGGCGTGGCCGCCGCGGGCTCTCGCACCACCAGATCGCCGTGCGTCACGTCGACGCCGTTTTGGGCGCGGGTGATTCCCAGTGCCAGCGTCAGCTTCCCGGGACCGGAGGTGAGATCGTTCAGGGCGCGGGCACGCGGCCGGCGCAATCGCATGGTTTCGATGCCGCTCACCGGCTCGAGGGCGCGAATCAGTGCGCAGCCGGGCGCGCCATCGGGTTCGGCCACCAGGTTGAGGCACTCGTACATGCCGTAGATGAAGTAGACGTAGGCATGGCCGGGCGGTCCGAAGATCACGCGCGTCCGCGGGGTGATGCCGCGGGCGGAATGCGAGGCGAGGTCGTCGCCGCCGGGGTAAGCTTCGGTTTCGACGATAATGCCGGCGGTCTCGCCGTGCACTAGGATCTTGCCGAGCAGTTCGCGCGATACCGTGACGCAGTCGCGGGCGTAGAAGGCGCGTCTGAGGATGGGGCCGTAAGCGGCGCGTTTCTGATTCGGGTGGACGCGGGCGCTCACGCCGCGCGGTCGATGAGCTTCGCCACCTGTTCGTCAAGCTTGGACAGGCGGGCGGCCAGGTCGGTTGAAGAATCCAAGGGGTGCGGCCGCAGCTTGGTCACTTGGCCAGCCAGCGTGCCCAAGTCAATGACTGCCTTGCTGAGAACGGGCATCCGCGATTGCACGCCGCTCACGGCATTTTCAGGAACGTCGAGGCGAGGATCAACCAGCTCGAGCTGGCGGATCACTTCGGTCCGCATTTGGAGCAGATGCCGATTAAGGCGATCGAATTCCGCCCGGTTTTGGTTGAATCCAGCTTGCATCGCCTGTTCAATGCGGTCAAGCCGTTCGTCGACGCTCATCGTTCCTAATCAGTATGCACCGATCGGTTTTCAGCGGCAAGACCGGGATCCCGTGACTCTCGCGGGCTTTCCTCATCCTATCGTTCGCGGTATCGTGTAGGGTATGAAAATCAGATGGATTCTTGCCGGCGCTTTGCTGGCGGCCCTGGGAATCGTCTGGGCGCAAACTTCGGATGAAGTGAACGCCATCATGGGCCGGGTGCGGCAACTGCGCAGCCTTCCCGACGAGGAATGGACGGCGAGCGTGGGCGAAATCGCGAGGCAGATTCACGCGATGCCCAACGGCGCGGGCAAACAGGGCCTGATCGGGAGCCTGGTGAACCTGGCCACCGAAGGCGACGCGGGCCAGGCCACCCTGCAGACGATTGCCGACACGATCGTGGAGGTGTTTCCCGGTCTGCCGGAGAGAAGCCGGGCGTCGCTGGGCCAGTCGCTCGCAAATCTCGCGCGTTACGAGCACGTGAAGGTCTTGCTCGACGATCCGCTGTACCGCGCCGCCCTGGAGAAACTGGATGCCGCCGACCAGGCGCGCACACGCGCGGATTTCACCCTGTCCGATATCACCGGCAAAGCGTGGACGTTGAGCGCGCTGCGCGGCAAAGTGGTCCTGGTGAATTTCTGGGCCACCTGGTGCCCGCCGTGCCGCAAAGAAATGCCGGACATGCAGGCGCTCTATGAGCGGTTCGCGCCGCGGGGTCTGGTGATTCTGGCTATCTCCGATGAGACTCACGATAAAGTGGACCCGTTCATCGCGGAGAAGAAATACACCTATCCGATTCTGCTCGATCCGGACCGCAAGGTGAATACGTTGTTCACGGTGGAAGGCATCCCCAAGAGCTTCGTCTACGACCGAAGCGGGAACCTGGTCGCTGAGGCCATCGACCGGCGAACCAACCGGCAGTTTCTCGGCATGTTGAAGCTGGCCGGCCTCCAGTAGCGTCGAAATGCGGCTGTTCACAGCGTTGGATTTGCCCGCGGAGGTGGTGGGGAATCTGGAGGAGTTGTTGCGGCGCCTTCGCCCGACGGCGCGCATCAACTGGAGTCCGCCGGCCAATCTTCACATCACCACCAAGTTCATCGGCGAATGGCCCGAAGAGCGGCTCGGTGAATTGAAGTCGGTGCTCGGAACCCTGCCGCCACGGAGAACAATTCCGGTCCACGTGCACGATGTCGGGTTCTTTCCGAATGAGCGATCGCCGCGCGTATTCTGGTGCGGAATCGAGGCGCCGGGCCTGGCGGAACTGGCACGTGAACTCGATGCGGTGTGCGGCAAGATGGGAATCGCGCGGGAGCCCCGGCCGTTTTCTCCGCACCTTACCCTCGCACGCATCAAAGAGCGGCTCAATCTGGATGCCCTTCACGGGGCGATCGCCTCCCTGCCCAAGACCGGCTTCGGCACGTTCGAGGCTCCCAGTTTCTTTCTGTACCGCAGCCAACTGAACCCGAAGGGTTCCGTGTACACTAAACTTGCGGAATTCGCACTCTCACGGGAATGACTCCTACATTGCTTTTGCTGGCCGCCTATCTCATCGGCGGCATTCCCTTCGGCTACCTTCTGGTCAAATGGACGACCGGCGCGGACGTGCGCTCGGCCGGCAGCGGAAATATCGGCGCCACTAATGTCTTGCGGACCACCGGCCGGGTGGCCGGGATCGCAACCCTGCTGCTCGATGTGGGTAAGGGCTACCTGGCGGTCTGGCTGGCGGGCAAATTGACGAATCAAAGCCAATTGTGGATGAGCGCGGCCGCGGTAGCCGTGATGGCCGGTCATGCGTTTCCGGTGTACCTGCGATTCCGGGGCGGAAAAGCGGTCGCCAGCTTTCTCGGCGCGTTTCTGTGCTTGACGCCTCTGGCTGTTGGTGCGATTCTTGTAGTATTTTTGGTGGTGCTGGCTTGGACGCGTCAGATCTCAATGGGGTCCATCGTGGCGGCGGCGACGTTTCCGCTGGCTGTCTGGCTGATCCTGCAACCGGAAAAGCCTGTGGTGGTGGCTGCCGTGGCAGCCGGCGCCCTTATAATCTACAGACATAGTAGTAATATCCGCCGCCTGCACGACGGCAAAGAGAATGCTTTTCGATTCGGAGCTCAAAAGCCTTGAAGACGCTGACCATTATCGGCGGCGGAAGCTGGGGTACGGCTCTTGCCGTGGTTCTGAGTCGACGCTTCGATTCCGTCCGGCTCTGGGTCTATGAGGCGGATCTGGCCGCTCGGATGGTCGAGACGCGGCAGAACGACCTGTATCTTCCAGACATCCTGCTTCCAGGTAATGTCCATATTTGCAATGAATTATCGGCGGCGGTCGATGACGCATCGACCTTATTGAGCGTCGTGCCCTCCCACTTGGCGAGGTCAGTGTATCAGCAGTTGTTGCCGTTTGTGAACCCGTCGATGGCCTTTGTGACGGCCACCAAGGGACTCGAAAATGGCAGCCTACTACGAATATCGGAAGTGATTCGGGATGTGCTTCGGAAAGCTTTCGAACCCAGCATCGCCGTCCTGTCCGGACCGAGCTTCGCCAGAGAAGTGGCTCGCGGTGATCCTACAGCTATAGTGGTCGCCTCGGAAGACCCAGCCCTGGCAGCCGAGGTCCAGTCCAGTTTTTCCGGCCCGACGTTTCGCCTGTACACCAGTACAGATTCTACGGGTGTTGAAATTGGCGGATCGGTAAAGAACGTGATCGCGATAGGAGCCGGGGTCGTAACCGGTTTGGGGTTGGGCCACAATGTCACCGCGGCTCTGATCACCCGAGGTCTGGCGGAGATCACGCGTCTGGCTTGTGCGATGGGCGGGCGCCCCCAGACGATGGCTGGTCTGGCGGGTCTGGGCGATCTGGTGCTTACCTGCACCGGCGATTTGAGCCGGAATCGGATGGTGGGCGTTGAACTCGCCCGCGGCCGGAAGCTGGACGAGATCGTTAACTCTATGAAAATGGTAGCCGAAGGCATCAAAACCACCTCCGCCGCGGTGGAACTGGCGCGCAAATTTTCGGTGGAGATGCCGATCACGGAACAGATGTTTCAGATGCTACACTTCGGAATATCTCCGCGCGAGGCGATTCAGCGTCTGATGGAACGTTCCCTCAAGGGCGAATAAGCCGCTGAATTTACACGCGGACCGCAACCTCGGATGAACGAACGGGTTAAGACGTTTGTAGGGGCAGGCGTGACGGCGGTTGATCTGGACGCCGAATTGATGCTTCGCGTCCGGGACGGCGACGGCGCCAGCTTCGGTGTCTTGCTGGAAAAGCACCGGGTGCCGGTCGTTCACTTCCTTTACCGGATGGTCCAGGACCACGCCGTTGCGGAAGAGTTGGCGCAGGAGGTATTTTTACGGGTCTACCGCTCGCGGGCGACGTACGAACCGACTGCGAAGTTCACGACATGGCTGTTTCGCATCGCAACGCATCTGGCGCTGAATGCGCTACGGGACGGAAGGCGCGACCGGGCTCAGGAGCGATTGGACGAGACGTCGCCCGACATGCCGGCCCGGCAGGTTCCGGATGTGCGGCCCTCCGTCGAGCAGTCGATGGTGTATCAGGCCAAGTTGGACGAAGTTCGCAGGGCTGTGGCGGGTCTGCCGGAAAAGCAGCGCGCCGCCGTCCTGATGCACAAGTATCACGAGATGGAATACACGCAGATCGCAAAAGTGCTGAATTGTTCAGAATCTGCGGTAAAGTCGTTACTTTTTCGGGCGTACGAAACACTGCGCGCCCGGCTGGCCCATATGGCGTAGAGTTTGTCGAATACCGGTACTTTGGCGCGACAGGTTTTTGATATTCTATCCATCCGGGCCTTGAGGGAAGAGGATCGTATGAAGTGCCCCATCGATTCGCGGGAAACTGAAGTTCTGGTGGCGTACAGCTCCGGCTTGCTGGAACCGGAGAAGGCGCCTGTTTTGTCGGCTCATCTGGAATCATGCCCGGCCTGCCGGGAGTTCGTCCATGCCCAGAAAGCGGTGTGGGACGCTCTCGATGGCTTTCAAGCGCCGCCGGTTTCAGCCGATTTCAATCGTCGGCTCTACCAACAGATCGATCAGCCGGCATCCTGGATCGCGCGATTGATGCGGTCGCTGCAGGAATCGGGGCTCCGCCAATTGGTGCCGATCGCGGCCAGCGCCGGGGTCGTCCTCATGGCCGGGCTGCTCTTGCAACACAACGTCACCGCGCCTCAGGCCCAGCGCCAGGTGGCGGTGGATTCGATCCAGGCAATTCAGCCGGAAGAAGTTGAGAATGCCCTAAACGAGATGGAGGCCTTAAGTCAACTCAGCCGCCACGTCGACGCGGGCAACGCCGATTCCAAGATGTAGGGTCGTTCCACGAAAATGACCCGTGTTCTCCAGTTCGCGGCGGTGCTGACCGTCGTCCTCGCTCCGGTTTGGGGCGATGACCAGGCAACGAAAGCGCCTCCGAAGACCACCGTCAAGGGTACCCCAAGGGTCCCGGGGTTCAATGCCAAAAAGGGCGCCGGAGGCGCGGTCAGTCCGAAGGGCGGTGGCGTGAGACCGTTGCCAACCATTCCTAAGGCCCCGAGGCCGCAAGTGGTGCGCTTTTTCCGCATGACGCCGCAGGAGCGTGAGATCTACATCGATAAGATGCCGGTTCCTCAGCAGAATCAACTCCGCAAGGCGGCGGAGACGTGGGAGAGCCTTCCCCCTGAGGAACGCGATCGCCGGCTGAAACTATTCGATTCTCTCTCGAAGTTGCCCAAGGACAAGCAAGACCTCGTCGACCAGCGTCTGAATGAGTTCTACACCCTTCCCGTCCCCCGCAGGGTCATGATCCGCAACGTCTACCAACGGCTAAGCGAACTGCCAGAGGCCGATCGTGCTCAATGGATGGACCGCCCCGAGTTTAAAGAGCGCTTCACCCCCATCGAGCAGCAGATCGTCAAAGATCTGGTGACCTACTATCCGAACCCACAGATTCAGTAGCTAAGGATTGCAGCTCCAGCGATGCGGCGCAGCGGGCGCCGATTTCCGCGCGAGCAGAAAGAATCTGCCGGGCTGAGAGGGAAGCAGCACGTGCCCCCGCGCGCCGGCATCCGCGACCGCACCGCGATATCGCTCGGGCAGGAAGAAATCGCTGTCCGGATGAGCGGCGATGGTGCGGGCGAGATCACCAGGATCGGCGCCGATGATCATCGTGGCGACGGCATCCGTGGTCTCCATTCCCCACGTGTGGAGGTTTGACTGGAATGCCGGCATCCATTTCGGGAGATCATCGAACTGCGCGGCGGTGGCCACGATTCCCATGGAGGCGAAATCCATCCCATACGGTCCGGATTGGGGCATGCGTCCGACCAGGAAGTATCGCGCTTTGGGAAGCGGCAGAACGCTGGCGAAAAGTTCATCCTCGGGCTCCACGAGGATCAACTCGTTGGCGCGGCCGCCCGAGCAGTAATCCGAGATCATCGGCGCGGTGGCCACAATCGTGCCAGCGCGGAAGGAGATTCCCCAGGGCAGGTCCGGCGTGGCGATCTTGAGCGCCAGTGCTGCCGCGGCAAGCGCCAGGAGCGGCTTTGCGTTGCGAACCTCGCCGAGCGTTCCATAGGCGGCGGCCAGGATGGCGGCCGCCGGGATCAGCGGAAGCAGGTAGGTGACATTGCGATACTGCCAGAAAAACACCGCTCCCAACAGCACTCCGATCCAGCAGAGCAGTAACAGCGCCGGCGCCGAGCGGCGTTTGAGCTCGACCACAAACGCCGGTATGGCGACCGCCGTCATGGCGGTGAGCACGGGGTCGATGCGCAGCATCCGCAGGAGGTAGAACAGCGCCTGATTCTCCTCGGAGGTCTGCGGAGGCGCGCCGCCGCCGTAGCCGAGAATTTCGACCGCGATATGCTCCGTACAGAACCAGCGATGGTGCGCCAGGAGTTGATAAACGAACCACGGCGCCGCCAGCGCCAGCGCGGCAATGCCGGCCGCAAAGACGCGAAGCAAGCGAGGCCGGTAGTTCCGGGGCGCCAGCACCCAGTACATCCCGAGCACCGCGAGCGGCAGCGCGCCGGCGATACTTTTGGTCAGGATCGCGGCAGCAACCGATGCAGCGTACCCCCAGAAAGCCCGACGCGACTCCAACCATGGGTCGGCGAAGATGCAATACATCGCCGCGATGTAGAAGGCGACGAGCAGGCCATCGGTGAGGCACATGCTGCCGAGAACGTGCCACAGGTGGTTTGACACCAGCAGCAGCACGGCGCAGACGCCGGCCTGCCAGGAACGCGATTCGGCCGCCCACCAGAACACCAGTCCGGCGGCAAGCGCGCAAAACAGGGCGACAGGAAAGCGAAGAGTGACGCGGGAGATACCGGCCAGGCGGGCGGCCGCCGCCGATACCCAGATGAGCAGCGGCGGTTTGTAGAGCGCCATGCGGCCCATGAATTCGGGTGTCAGCCAGCCGCCGGATGCCGCCATGTGGATCGCGGTGGACGCATAGAGCGATTCATCCTGGGCTTTGATGCCGCTGATCGGATCGAGCGCGTCGCCGGCGATGTCGACACGCGCGGCGCGGATCAGCAGGATCGCAAGAACCACCAGGACGACAGCAGCGAACGCGCGCAGCATCGTGATGACGATAGCAGGTTGCGGCGGACCGTCGTAATATGGTCAGCCATAGGAGGGATACCTTGCGAGTTGCTATCGTCCTGTTCGGATTCGCCCTGCCGGCGTTTCCGCAGTTTGGAACCATGGGCAGTTGTTCCGCTTCCGGCGCCACCGTGCGCATCTCGTTTCGGGCTCCCATGCACATGGCCTTCGTCGCGGGCGCACCCTATTCCGCCCGCGAAACTACCGGATCGGCGCAACCCGGTGCGGAACTTCGAAGCGATGGACAGTACGAGTCCGTTTGGCGCGATGCCAAGGGCCGCACCCGGCGGGAAACACACGCTGAAGAGGGCGCCCGTGCTCCCTGCCGGTCCTTTCTGGCGATGATCGAGGATCCGGTTGCCGGCTTCGCTTATCTGGTGGATCCGGTGAACAAGGTGGTCCACCGCGTGGCGTTGGTGGGATCGCCGCTGGAGCGCGAGCCGCCGCCGCGGGCAGGGGAAGAATCGCTGGGCACGAAAACCATGTTTGGCGTAACCGTGACCGGCCGCAGGTTTATACGCACCGTGCCGCCGCCTCCTCGCCGGCCGAACGATCCGCCCCGAAACCTTACGGTGGAAGCGTGGCGCTCACCGGAGTTGAAGCTGGAGGTTTATACCAAGATCACACAGCCCGACGGCCCCGAGCAGATCAGCGCCCTCAAGGATTTGAGCCGCGCTGATCCGGACGGCGCTCTATTCCGTCCGCCGGCCGGATATCAAGTTGTCGACGAAACCGGGCCGTTCGTGGTGAAAACAGGCGATGGCGGGCCAGCGGCGCGTGGCATGGCGAGCGCAGGGCCAAACCGATCGCCCTCGGTATTTCCGCCGGCGACTTCTGCGATCGTGGCGCATACGGCCGACCCGGCGACATCGCCGGTCCCGCTGCGCGCTTTCGAGCGATTTCTGCCGCTCGAAGACTCGGGCGACCATTCGGCGGCGATCAGCCTGGGCGATGTGAACGGCGACGGCAATCTGGATGTTGTGCTTTCGACGGGAAGGCATTGGGAGTCGCCGATCCGGCTGTATCTCGCCGATGGAAAGGGCGGATTCAAGGTAGCGGGCGACATCGGCAGCCAGGGCTATGCGAGCTATGGGGCGCCGCTGGTGGACCTGAACGGCGACGGCTTTCTGGATCTGCCGGTCGGCACCGATTCGGGCGGTGACAAACCGGTGTTCTTCGGGGACGGCAAGGGCCACTTTAAACTATCCGGCTCATTCGGCGACCCGGGAATGCCGGCGCGCAACATCGCGGTAGGAGATCTGAATGGCGACGGCTTCCCGGACATCGCCATCGCCAACCGGGGCACGCAGAGTTTCGTTTACCTGAATGACGGCAAGGGCGGCTTTGCGGAGAAGCGGCCATTTGGCGGCGGGAGAGATTCCACTGTCACGGTGGCGATAGCCGACGTCAACGGGGATGGCAAACCCGATCTGGTGATCGCGAGGCGCGATGGCCAGCAGAGTGTCGCATTGATCAACGACGGGAAGGGGAATTTCTCCGACCCGCGCCCGTTTGGTCCCGCTGATGCCGATACGCGCGCAGTCGCGGTGGGCGATCTGAATGGCGATGGATATCCCGATGTGGTGGCGTGCCATCTGGGGGTCGGCACTTTCGTCTATTTCAACGATGGCCATGGCAATTTCGGCAAGCCGGTGCGGATTGCCGACGCGGCTGACGGGTTCTTCTCCCTGCTGATTGCCGACCTGAATCGCGATCATAAGCTGGATATTATCGGCGGCAATGTCGATAGGCCCAATGTGATTTTCTTCAACGAAAAGGACGGCAGCTCCTATCAACGGGTAGAGTTCGGTGAGGTTGCGGGCGCGGCTACCTACGGGCTTGCGGCAGGAGATGTCGATGGCGACGGATTTCCGGATATCGCGGTGGCAAGAACGGGGGCGCCAAGCGGGATATTTATCAGCAGCGGCGTGGGCAAGAAGAAATAACGGACGGTGGAGGCGGCTACTGCTGGTGGTCGATGTGGACGATATCGGAACTGAACGGCTTCAACAGGGGCACGGTGACGCCGTTGGCCATCAATTGCGCGCCCGGGAGCGAGTACACCGCCGAATTGACCTCGAACCAGACGGTGTAGATGGAATCGGGATTCAGGCCGAGTGGCCGGAACAGGTATTGCGGAGCCGCATCCTGCGCCCGGGTCACCACGCCGATGGCGGAATCGAGCGTCGGATTGTAGCTCATGATGGCGTCCGTGGCGCTTGGAGACGGGGGCTGCAGATGATACACTTGGCTCCCACTAAAGC
>Ga0335083_10005748_pt1 | contig 15615 bp, 14 predicted proteins | sample Lox_Sample_42_FD_206716 | JGI IMG/M metagenome (GOLD analysis project Ga0335083, IMG submission 206716) | Soil microbial communities from Loxahatchee National Wildlife Refuge, Florida, United States - Lox_Sample_4.2 | ecosystem: Environmental > Terrestrial > Soil > Wetlands | place: USA... | reverse complement strand
GAACTGTACGAAAGCATGCGCCGCGCGAACCCGAAGCGTTGGAGCGGCTCAACCCGAAACTGGTTGCCCGTCGGGCCCGTCGTACTCAACCCCGAACCCGCTCCGTATCAGGCTGCTGCATGACCGACACGACAACAACCTTGACACTCACCGCCGGAATAAGCCGTTACCCATGCCTCGGATAGCGACTGTGAGATGCTGAGTAACGATCCAATGCCCGGCGTTCATTTTCGACACCACGCCCTTTCTCCGTTCAAGCGGCCTCAGGTTTCGCAGACCACGAGCTTGCTATCACCTGTGCCGCATCTCCGTACGTACTGCCGCCCGCCAACCCGAGCAGCCTGCAAGTAGCGGCAGGCAGAATGTTTACGCAGCCTAGAAGATCGCGCACCGTTGCATGAAGGGAGGGCTCGTCCCGTTGATCCAATGCGTTTAGAAACCGGTCGAGCAAGACAGGGGAAGCGCGCCGTCGGGTAGAGGTGGGAACGAGGTATATGAGGTGCTCCTTCTGCAAGCGGATGCAGATGCGTCGGTGGTGTGTCAGCCGTGCCCGTCAAAAATGAAAAGAGCCCTGACAGTCAGACTGTCAGGGTCCATTGACAATGAGCAGATTCGGTCTTGGATCTTGAGTAAAGACATCAAGGAATCGGTTGCCCCTAAGTTACTTAGGCAACTTCTTCTTTCTTCGCCGGTTTGATTCCGCCGCCCACACTCGCCATGGCCTTTGCGAGGACATCCTCTACTGCAACCGCGGCCGCGTCGCGCTCGTCGGTTATGGCCGTCATAAACTCATCGAGCTGTTGCTGCATTTCCTTGTTATAGGGTTCAAAAGGCTCGCCCACCAGCTTGGCCATCTCGGCCTGGGTCTTCGCCACGATCTCGAAGCAAGTGCGCGTAAGCTCCAGGATCCTGCGCACATTCGCTTGATAACGACCCGCCCATTCAGCTATGAGAGCGCCGGACTCCCTCACATTCAGCAGGGCTTTCAGTTGCTTAGCGTTCTCCGTGAACGCCGCATTGGCCGCTTCGCTTTGCAGTTTGAAAAGATGCTCATTGGCTTCGGCCATGACCGTCGCAATGCGCAGCGCCTTCTCCAAGTTGGCTTGGCGGCTATCGGCAGCTTGTTGGACAGGACTATATTGCTTCTGATTGGACATGTGGACCTCTTAGCAAAAAAGATTGAAGCCATGCAGGCGAAGCCCGCATAGAAAGTGTGCTTGGCTTCGGCCGTTGCGCCGCATCGCGCAAGATTCGAGACCGGGCGTGCCGCAGGTTCTCGACCCGCTTCAGGTCGGCATCGCGCAAGCTGTGCGATGCCCGGAAGACGCCAAGGGTTGCAGATCCAACCTGGCAAAGGCGGAAGGGCTGAAACTGCCCTCTCCGAGAGACCTCCACCATAACACAACGGCAGCGTGTCGTACGGGATAACTCACCGTTATTTTTTGTCTCACCCAGACATTCCCGTGGATTCAACAGAAAGTTCTCGCTACGTGTGATAGCGCACATACGACGTCGGGAATTTCGCGTAGCGTTTTAGGCTCGTTCATTGAAAGGCACTGCCATGAAGATTCCAGTCGAAACGAAACCAGCTCTTTGGGGCATTGCAGGAGGGGCCATCGCTATGGCAATCGTAGGATTCACGTGGGGCGGATGGGTCACCGGCAGCAAGGCCGAGGCAGACGCGACGCAGCGCGCCAACTCTGCGGTCGTAGTGGCTCTGGCACCGGTCTGCGTCGAAAAATTCAAGCACACCGCTGACGTCGCGGCCAATTTGGCTGCGCTCAAGAAGGCCGATGCATGGTCGCAGGGCGACTTCGTCGAAAAGGGCGGCTGGGCAACGGTCCCGGGATCGAACCCGCAGCAAGTGACGGCGGTGGCTCAGGCGTGCGCGTTATTGCTCGCCGGCGCGTAGCCGATGCGGAACTGATCGCAGCATCTGCGTAAAGCAACCCCGCCTGCGTGGCGGGGTTTGCATGTCTGGAGCGGGATACGGGCCTTAGTGGCCGCTTGTCATGACGCGACGATAGTCATTGCGGCTATCGCGTATGTGCTTCCGCGCGGCAGACCGAGCGATAAGCACACGGCGCGTGGCAGGATGTCGGTGCAGTTTCGAAGATCCGCGGACAGGACCCGAAGCGCCGCGTAGTCGTCGGCATCGAGCGCATCGCGAAACCTGTCACGCAGAGCGCGCGAGGCTTTGCCGCTGGCCTCATCGTTCACAGCTCAACCCATGCATCTGATATGCAAGGCTCTCACTTGTCCTACCCATGACGGCTAACCAAGGATCCGCTGATACGATTCCCGATCTGCCGTGTAGCAGCCGCAGGAAGCGGCCCTGAGTCCGCGCCGGTCGAGAACCGTGATATCGCCGCGGCTGTATTTGATAAGACGGCGCTTCTGCAGGGAACTCGCCGCCTTGGTCACGCCGACGCGACGGACGCCGAGCATCATGGCCAGAAATTCCTGAGTGACATGGAAGTTGTCCGAGTGCGCGCGATCCTGGGTCATCAGCAGCCAGCGGGCAAGCCGCGCCTCGACCACGTGGAAGCGCGTACAGGCGGCCGTCTGCGCGAGCTGGTTCAAATGCACGAAGACATAGCGGTCGATCTCGCGTTGCAGCGCCGGGCTGCGTCCGAGCTGGTGGCAGAAGACCGGGGCGTCCATTCGTAACGCGGATCCCGCGCCCTGTACCACTGCCCGCACCGGTGACACATCTACGCCGAGCACGAGTGGAATCCCGAACATGCCTTCGTTTCCGATCAGGCCGACTTCGAGGGAGGCAGAAGCGTCGACCGGCATGATCAGCGAGATGAAGCTCATGATAGGGAAATAGACGCGGCTGAGGCGCTCACCAGGCGTGTAAAGCACCTCGGCAAACGCGAGCTCGCTCGACTTCCCGGGTGACAACAGTATTCCAACGCTCCGCGACCTCATTGCGATGAATGCGGCGGGCCTAAACGTACTGACCAATGGCTGGCTCATGTATCAAACGCTGGCCTGCCGCCTGTGGGCGCGCAGCGGCTACTACCAGTCAGGCGGCGCCTATGGTTTTCGCGACCAGCTGCAGGACGTGATGGCCATGGTTCACGCGAAGCCCGCTCTCATGCGAGCGCAAATCGCGCTCTGTGCCAGCCGTCAATTCATCGAAGGCGACGTCCAGCATTGGTGGCATCCGCCGTCGGGCCGCGGCGTGCGCACGCATTGCTCGGACGATTATCTCTGGTTGCCACTGGCGACATGCCGGTACGTCCTGACCACCGGCGACATGTCGATTCTCGATGAAACCGAGCCCTTTCTCGCAGGCCGCCCGGTCAATGCGGAGGACGACTCGTACTACGACTTGCCGGGAGTGTCCGACGAAAGCGCGAGTGTCTATCAGCATTGCGTGCGGGCGATTCTCCACGGCTTGAGATTCGGCACGCATGGGTTGCCTCTGATCGGGTCCGGCGACTGGAAAGATGCCATGAACCTCGTCGGCCGGCACGGCAAGGGCGAAAGCGTCTGGCTCGCTTTCTTCCTCTATCACGTTCTCGGAGAGTTCGCCAAAGTGGCGCGTTTGCGTCACGACTCGTCGTTCGTAAACCGGTGCGAGACGGAAGCGATGCAATTGCGCGAACGGATCGAGCAAAACGCCTGGGATGGCGGGTGGTATCGCCGCGCATACTTCGACGACGGTTCGCCGTTGGGGTCCGTCGACAACGCCGAATGTCAAATCGATTCCGTTGCGCAGAGCTGGGCCGTGCTTTCGGGTTCGGGTGATGCCGCGCGAGCGCGCATGGCGATGAACGCCGTCGACGCGCGTCTGGTTCGTCGGGACCACGCGCTGATCCAGCTTCTCGATCCGCCCTTCGACACATCTGATCTCGACCCCGGATACATCCGTGGATATGTGCCAGGGGTCCGGGAGAACGGCGGTCAGTACACGCATGGCGCGATCTGGACCGCGATGGCGTTCGCGGCGCTCGGCGACGGTGCGCGCGCTTGGGAACTGACTGGTTTGATCAACCCCGTAAATCACGCGTTAACACCGGAGGGTACCGCAGCCTACAAGGTGGAACCCTATGTCATCGCCGCCGACGTCTATGCGCTCGCGCCGCACACTGGCCGTGGCGGTTGGACCTGGTACACGGGGTCGGCCGGCTGGATGTACCGCCTTGTCGTGGAGTCGCTGCTGGGACTCCGGCTCGAAGTGGATCGGCTTCGCTTCGCACCGTGCCTCCCTGCGGAGTGGAACGAGTTCAAGTTGCATTACCGGTATGGCGAAACCCACTACCACATCGCGGTACGACGAATCGAGGTTGAGGGTTCCGAGGATTTCGACGCGGCGCGCATAACTGTCGATGGCGTCGCGCAAGAAGGACAGTTCGTTCCTCTTGCCGACGATCGCAAGGAACACCAGGTCGAGGTGCGTGTTGCTTCCAGAAGTCAGGTCCCGCAAATGAGCTCCGCTTGACGCGGCGCGTTCTCCGCCACTTCCAAGCCGCCAGGTCCGCGCCCCGTTCATTTTATGTTCGATACCGAACAGACGAGCTTTGAATGAAGAGGATAGTTGCCCTGGCGCGGTGCCGCGACATCAGGCACATATGCGGCACCCCGTTCTTGCAAACCAACTCGAGAAAATGCAGCCATGACGAGACTCGTGCAACGGCTTCGCAACGGTCCATATGTGGTCACCGTTGGGCGCGAAATAAAATCCATCTGCGGCTGCGGGCTCTCTGGCACCCTGCCGTTCTGTGATGGAACGCACCAGATCACGAAGACGGAAGAAGCCGGCAAGTTGTACTGGTATGACTCAAGAAAGCAGCGACACAATGCTGTGGATAGATACCCCGACATCCGCACCGACGAGGTCACCAAGAGCACATTGCCAGCGCCAACCGCGGCCTCTATGAACATTTCAAACGAACCGGTCAGCGATCGTTGACAACGTCGACCCCGTCGCCCTGTGCGATCGTGGAATCAGGCTGGCATGTGGAACGGCAGACGCTGGCCGCGCGCTCGACCGCACCACCATCCTTTTGGAGCACTGTTCATTGAACTGAGGCAATCATGAGATCGAGGCCGCGCACCTTCGCGATAAGCCGGTGAGCGTATGTGGCGAGATGGCGGGTGATCCTGCCGGAGCGCTATTGCTCCTGGGAATGGGCGTGGATGCCCTCAGCATGAGCCCGATGAGCCTCCCGCGCGTAAAGCTGACCATTCGCAGCTTCACACGGGAACGCGCGCGTGCGCTGGCTGATAACGCACGAAAGGAGGATGGATTTGCTATTCACCGCCTGCTGAATGGCGCGCTCGCAGAGGCTGGTGTTTGAGCGAACGCAAACTCCTCGTCGCGCCGCTGCGGGAATGCTGGCGCCACCCACTGGCCGATCGACCTTTTCTTGGTGTCTATCGCAGCTCTCTTATCGCGTTCTGGATAATCTCGTCCACGAGTTGTCGATCGGCAACGGTGTTGCTCATGAGGGTATCCCAATGCAATCGCACATAGGCAGATCGGTGTCTGTTCTTGAGCACCAAAGTCTGCACGCCCCGTTGCTGGCCGAAAGCGTAATCCGTGGCGTAATTGAGAAGGTCGTGCACTCCTTCCTGCCATATGCCAGTTTGCACGGCGTCGATAATGACGGCCACGCGTCGGTGAAATTCGCGAGGCACATCAACCGTATGCGGATCTTTATCCAGCACAGTCGGAATCGCGGAATGACGGCTCACAATATGCTCCCGAGTAAATCGGCCAAGGCCGCCGATTCGCCCGTTAAGGTCGTTCGCCCTCGAGGCGCCGGATGCCGAGCGACGCCGCGGAGGCTCTCGTGAATAGCTCAGAAAGAGCCTGTCACTCGATTTTGTTCGATCTGTACTCGGTAGATGAGTACGGGAAATCTTCCTTGGCGTATGTGCGCTGTCCCACGTAACTGGGATTCTTCCTCTTAGGCCTCGATGAAATGCGTCTGACCTAGAATGAAGTTGGTCGCTTCAGACTTGTCGATCTTTCCCTTTCCATTCTTCACGATCCTGCCGCTCAACCCGAGGCCGCTAGCCACCGCTTGATCTGCGCATAGACTTCTGGCCGGCTGAGCAGCTCGAGGTGGTTGGTGCCATAGGCCACCCACTGCCGCGATTTGTCGAACGTTAGGGCAAGCTTGTGATTCGTGTGGCGACCGAGCGCGCTCGCCAGTGGCACCATGCCGTCGCCGATCAAGTGGTCGCGTACGTGGCCCGGTTTCTTGCCGGTAGCTCCGGCGATCGCGTAACAAGCAACGCGCTTCGGCAACGGCACCGCGACGCGGAGTTTGCCGCCGCGCTTGAACCGATCGCGGTTCTTCCAGTCTTCGTCCACCAGGCTTCCGAACCGCAGATCGGTGATACCTGCGCTGCGGATCTTGCCCAGGCGAGCCAATGGAGCCGAGTATCTGTTCGTGCTGAGCAGGATGTCCACCCAGTTGCCGCCTCGCTCGAGCGGCGCCCCCTGATGCGGCGTGCCGATGAAAACGAGTTTATCGAGATGCCGCAGCCATTGGTGGCACGCCCGCGCGCCGTAGTGGCAGGCGCTGTGGGCGACGAGTCCACCCATGCTGTGCCCGATGAGCACGAGATCGGTCAACGGCACCGGCCAGATGCGCATCAGATCTTCGAGCAGTCCGGCGAACGCACGGCCGTTGACAGAGACATGGAGGCCGCTGTTGTAGTGCAGATAGACCGGCGTGTATGCGAGGTCGCGCGCCAGCGCGGCGCCGTGATCGTGACCTCTTCGCTTCCATTGCAGATCGTTCATGCACAAGCCGTGCAGCAGCACGACCAGCTTACCGGCGGCTCGGGGAATCGCCGCAGCCAGCGCCTGGGGTTCGTTCGGCAGCGGGATCCCGCCCCGACGTAGGCACATGGTGATCGCTAAGGGGTTCTTTGACGCCGCCAGGTAGTCGCCCAGCACTCCGTTGAGCGCGGCGAGCAGCGCCTCGCGCCCCGGCCAAGTGCTGCGCTCGCCGAGCAAGGGCTGGAATCCGGCCAGCAGGCCGTCGAGCGCGTGCCCAACGAGGCCGATCGCGGCCCGGACGCTCCGATACACCAAGCCGGTGATGCCGGTCGCTCGGCCCGGCTTCGGCTTGGCGATTAGGCCCGGGATGCTGGCGATGTTGTAATGCATCGCCTCGACCAAGTCGACGATGCCGGCGATGCCATCGATGGTCAGCCGGTTGACTCCGCGAAGATCGGCGGCGTGTACCCGGAGCTTCTTGACCATGGCCAGACCATTGTAGAGGATAGATCCTATGCATGGCCGCGTGAGCTACCCTATGGTGGCGTTCTCAACCATAAAGAGAAGATAGACAAACGAGGGAAACTATGAAAAGACAAGCGGGCGTGTGGATCGACCACAGGGAGGCGTTTATTGTGTTTGTCGGAGACGACGGAGAAGAAACGAAACGACTAAAATCAAACATGGAGAAGCATGTCCGTTTCTCCGGTGGTAATAGATCAGAGGAAGGCTCGGCAGACGACCAGCGAGACAGACAATTTGCACGCCATCTCAACAAATACTATGACGGGGTGATTTCCTATATTCGTGACGCCGAATCTATCCTGCTCTTTGGTCCGGGTGAGGCAAAGGGAGAGCTCGAAAAACGTCTTGCGACCAAAGGCCTTAGTGGACGCATCATCGGTATTGAAACAGTCGATAAAATGACCCCAGGCCAGATTGCGGCAAAAGTTCGACTGCGCTTTCAAAAATAAGCTTACCGGTTCAACAACCGGTATGAATCAACTTCCTTCGGCTTTTTGGGGCGTCTCTGCAACTGAGATGCTCCAGCGCCTTGAAACGGCCAAGGAAGGATTGAGCAGCGAAGAAGCCGACCAGCGACTCACCCGCTACGGCTCTAATCTTCTCCAACGCCGAAAGAAGTCGAATGTACTCAGCCTTCTGCTGGCCCAATTCAAGAGTCCGCTCATCCTCATTTTATTGTTTGCCACTGGGTTGTCATTTTTTTTCCATGATCCTATTAACGCTCTCATCATCCTCACGATTGTCCTTGTAAGTGGCCTTCTCGGCGTTTGGCAAGAGCACAGCGCAACCAAGGCCGTCGAGAAGTTGCTGGCGATGGTGCAAGTTAGAGCTACCGTGCTCCGTGATGGAAGCCCGCATGAAATTCCGGTCGAGGAGATTGTGCCAGGAGATCTCGTCATTCTGGACGCTGGAGATATGGTTCCGGGTGACTGTCTTGTTGATGAATCCAAAGATCTCTTTATCGATGAAGCAACTCTGACGGGCGAAACCTACCCTGTGGAGAAATCGGTTGGGGTGCTTGCGGCGGAGACACCTCTCGGCCAACGGACAAATGCCCTATGGATGGGAACTCATGTCGTTAGCGGCAGCGCGCAGGCGCTAGTCATAAGCACCGGAACGCAAACCGAGTTCGGCAAGGTCTCCGAACGGTTGAGACTCCGACCGCAGGAAACGGATTTTGAACGAGGCATACGGCGCTTCGGTTATTTCCTTATGGAAGTGACGCTGGTGCTGGTGATGGCGATCTTCGCCATCAACGTCTATTTGGCACGTCCCGTTCTGGACTCCCTTCTCTTTTCGTTGGCGCTCGCGGTTGGGCTGACGCCGCAACTGTTGCCGGCGATCATCAGTATCAATCTTGCCCACGGCGCCAAACGCATGGCGGAAGCAAAAGTGATCGTCAAACGGCTCGCCTCGATTGAAAACTTTGGCGGTATGAACGTGATCTGCTCCGATAAGACCGGCACCCTGACCGAAGGGCTCGTGCGCTTGCAATCCGCCGTTGATGTGGCAGGTACTCCAAGCGACAAGGTCCTTCTCTATGCCTATCTCAATGCCTTTTACGAGACCGGTTTTACCAATCCCATCGATGAAGCCATCCGCGCCCAGCGCCAGTTTGATCTGTCCGGTTACCGGAAGGACGATGAGATCCCCTATGACTTTCTCAGCAAGCGACTGAGCATCCTGGTTTCTCACGATGATGGCCATCTGATGGTGACCAAAGGCGCGCTGCGAAATGTTCTCGCCGTCTGTTCAGCGGCCGAAACTGCAACGGGCACCCTGGTCGATATCGCCGCGGTGCGGGATCAAGTGCAGCAGCGCTTCGAGGAGTTCAGCAGCAACGGCTTCCGCACCCTCGGCGTCGCATACAAGAATACGGGATCCGCGTCACTGATAAGCAAAGTCGACGAAGCCGGAATGACGTTTCTGGGATTCGTGGTTCTTTTTGATCCGCCCAAGCCCAATATCACCGAGACTATTGCCAGCCTCAAGAACCTCGGCGTGGCACTGAAGATCATCACCGGGGACAATCGGTTGGTCGCGGCCAATCTCAGTCAACAGTTGGGACTATCGAGTACAAAAATCGTCACAGGGCCGGATCTCCGCGAGCTTAGCGACGGCGCGCTACTCAAGCAGGTAGTTGACGCAGACGTCTTCGCCGAAATTGAGCCAAATCAGAAAGAGCGCATTATCCTCGCGCTAAAAAAGGCGGGCAAAGTCGTGGGGTATGTGGGAGACGGGGTCAATGATGCCTCCGCGCTCCATGCCGCCGATGTTGGCATTTCCGTTGAGAGTGCTGTCGATGTCGCCAAAGAGGCGGCTGATATCGTTTTACTCGAAAAGGATCTCGGTGTTCTCGTGCAAGGCGTGCGTGAGGGGCGGACGACGTTCGCGAATACGCTGAAGTACGTTTTCATGGCCACCAGCGCCAATTTTGGCAACATGTTCAGCATGGCCGGCGTGTCGCTCTTCCTGCCGTTTCTCCCATTGTTGCCCAAACAGATCTTGCTCACGAACCTAATGACCGATTTCCCCGAGATGAGCATCGCCACTGACCGGGTGGATAGCGAGATGGTTGACCATCCGCGGCGCTGGGACATCAGGGCCATTCGCAAGTTCATGTTTGTTTTCGGCCTGCTGAGCTCGGTGTTCGATTACCTCACCTTTGGCGTACTTCTGTTCATCCTTCACGCCACCCAGGATCAGTTTAGGACCGGCTGGTTTCTGGAGTCGGTTATTTCAGCATCGCTAGTTGTGCTTGTCATTCGAAGCCGGAAACCTTTCTTCAAGAGCAGGCCGGCGAAGTATCTGCTAATGACGACTCTGTTGACGGTGATCGTGACGATGGTTCTGCCGTTCACGACGCTAGGCGGGATTTTTGACTTTAGCCCGCTGCCGCTTTCGTTCCTTCTGTTGATAGCAATGATTGTCGTGCTTTACATTCTGTCGGCGGAAATGGTGAAAACGGCTTTTTACAAGAAGATCAGATTTTGAAGAAACTGGTGGCGGTTCACTCCGCCTCCGAGGGGTCACCAATGGAGATTGTTCGGCCTACCTCCAGCGGCAAACGCCGACACACTCACTTGGCGTTCTTGACCGCCACGCGTGGGCGCTTTCGTGTCGCCTCTGCGCAGATGAATCGTGTCAGCGACACAAGGACTTATTATCGAAAAGCTGCGTCGAAATAAGCTAAGTGTTTGGTGGCCAAGGGCGGAATTGAACCACCGACACACGGATTTTCAGTCCCGGCAGCCTAATACGTAATTTCAATGCATTTCAACTGCTTACGGCGTCCGCGCATCTTCACCGTAGCAGTCGATCGCAGTGCAACACAAGGGCATGCAAAAGCCAGTTGCTACGCTTTGGTCTACAGCTACTTCGGCACTCTTCTTTATCGCTAGCTACGCGGTCGGAGTCGCACCGCTCTCGGCGGGCACTTCGAAGAGATCAAGATACCCAGCAAACCGAAAGATCCGATTTCGCTTCGCGCCAGTCGTCTCTTTAAGAAATCCTGCTTTCTCCAATCTGGCGATCGTACCCGCAGCAGTATTGTATGAGACTCCAAGCTGCTTCTGCGCGGTTTGAATGTCCGTCAATGGATGACCAAACAAGAACTCAAGCAGCTTCAGCTCGTTTGAGCCAAGCGCGCTCGTGGTACGCATGGCACCGTCGCGAAACGCGACGACCTTCTTTCCGGTCTCTACCGCTTCAGTGCCTGTTTGTTCTACGCCGCGCAGGAAGAATTTAATCCACCCTTCCCAATCGCCGTTTTTCCGTACAGCGGTGAGCCGATCGTAGTACTCGAGCCGGTTCCCTTTCAGGTAGAGACTGATGTACAGCAGCGGCTGCGAGAGCACGTCACGCTCATGCAACAAGAGGGCAATCAATAGTCGACCGAGGCGGCCATTTCCATCCATGAACGGATGGATGGTCTCGAATTGCGCATGCGCCAACGCGCATTCCACGATCACCGGGTAATGCGTCCGATCGGTCCGCTCGCGCCGTTCATGGAGGAACTTCTCGAAGTTATCGAGTGCCTCGTTCATTTCAGGAACCGGCGGAGGAACGAATGTCGCGTTCGCGAGATCCGCCCCGCGGGCGCCGATCCAGTTCTGACTTTGGCGAAATTCGCCAGGCGCTTTTCCGTCGCCCCTCACTCCACGCATCAACTCGGCATGAATCTCGCGGACCAGGCGAAGCGACAGCGGTAGCTCAGGGAGGCGTTTGATTCCGTAGTTGAGCGCCCGAACGTAATTCACGACTTCCGCGGTGTCGTGAAGACGTTTGCCTTCTGAGGGTTCCTCGCCTTCTTCGAAGCGAATGATTTCATCGAGGGTCGAGTCAATGCCCTCGATTTGTGAGCTGAGGAGCGCCTCTTTGCGGACGTACATGCCGACAAAGAGGTCTGGATTTGGGAGCAGAGTCGCTATGCCATCGAGCTTTCCGAGTGCCTGGTCCGCTCTAGAAAGGAGTTCGATCGTCTCACCGTCGAGCGCGACAGGAGGCTCTGGAGGCAGGGGTGCTGGGACATAGGCGAGGTAGCCGGTGGCTTGCGCCATGGTCTTTCCTGCACGAGATTGCATTGCCTCCATATTTCATTTTACCATCGATTTATGAAATAAATAGCGATCCGGAGACATCTTTATTTCAGTGCATGAAGAAGGAAGCTTTAGGTAGCCCTTGTTATTTCATATTTTAACATTTTTTTGAAATAACACTGGTGGCGAGTCTTTCTAATTTCAGTCGACTGAGTGATTTAGGACATCTTGCCGGAGCCCATTGCCTGGGATCCGGTCAAGCAGAAGGAAGTATGGCGCGTCGGGTGAGCGGTGCGGCGTATTTCTCTGACCGGTCAGCACCGGTCCTCGGCGAACGTCGGCAATGGGCAGATCTGTCGATCCGGTCGAAAATACTGCATTACGCGCACGGGTGTTCATCCGGTTCATCCTGCCCATCAAGGGTCCCAGCCCGTCGTTGTTTCCGCCGCAGGACATCGCGGGCACCGCCGAGGCATCATTGGGGATGAGCGGCTGCGTGCGCAGGCATGCTGTAGTCGCGCACCAGGCCGCCCCGCGTTAGATCATGTGTCGTCGACACCGTCGATGAGCAGTGCGCGGTAACCAGTGACCACGTCATCGCACGAGTAAAAATGTCCAAGCGAAGCGTCACCCACCGAATGATTGAAGCATTCCGGGCTGCGATGCTGCACGGGGGTATCAGCGCTGGCGCCGACGCCCTTGGAATTCCGCAGCCGTCGATGAGCCGGATCATCGCCGACTTGCAGAAGGCCGTCGGGTTTCCCCTCTTTCAGAAGAGCGGGCGGACGATCAAGCCCACGGACGAAGCGGTCGTGCTGATGAACAAGGTGCAGCAATCCTTCATCGGTCTCGAAGAGATTGCGGGCTTCTCGGAACAGTTGCGCAAGCAGCGAACTGGCAGATTCTCGGTCTGCACCGTCCCGTCCGTCGGTCACTCCGTGATGCCCGAGATCATCTACCACCTGCGCAACAAGTTCCCAGATGTGATGATCAGCCTGACCATTGCTTCGTATCTCGAGGTCGCCCAGAAGGTGCGAAGCAGGCAGGCGGACATCGGCCTGACGGCAGACGCCCTGTCGATTGGGGCGCTGGAGACGGTGGCCGAGTTCTCGTCCGACTGCGTGTGCATCGGGACTCGGAAATGGTTGCCCCAACGCGCGACCCATATCGAGGTCGAGGACCTGGCCGGCAAGCCGTTCATCTTGCCCACAGGCGCGTTCCAACGGAGTCTGAATGCCCTCTTTTCCACCCATGGCGTCGTGGTCGACACGACGGTTGAAGCGTCGCTGTTCCACACGATCAGCGAACTTGTTCTCAGAGGCATGGGTGTGTCCGTGGTGGACGGCCTGACCGGAGCCGCGCACAAGCTCAGGGGTGGCATCACCATTCCCCTTCGTCCCGCGTTGACATACACCGTCTATGCGACAGCCATGAGCGATACGCGGCTGGGGCCGCCCGCCCGCGAGATGCTGCGCTGCCTGGCAGACGCCAGGGATAGCGCGCAAACGCATACCGCCCGTGAATAGGTCCATGGCAGGGCCGTGATGGCTAAGTGCGAGGGGGCTCGCTACGATTCCCGGCAATAGCAACCTGCGATGGAGGCCGAAGGATGAACCCCTCGATGCACATTCGGACGGTGGCGGCTGCACTGCTGCTGGGTGGCCTTTCCGCGGCACAACTCGCGCGGGCCGAGTACCCGGAATCGCCCGTGCGGATCGTCGTCAACGCCGCCCCAGGTGGCGCGGCTGACGCGACGACGCGCGTGGTCGCCGCCGAGTTCTCCCGGCGTCTGGGGCACCCCTTCATCATCGACAACAAGCGCGGCGCGGCGCGTGCCATCGGGCTCAACGAGGTCGCGAAGGCCGCCCCCGATGGCTACGTCATCGGCAACAACAACCTGGCCACCTTGGTCGTGGGCGCGCTCACTGCCAAGCACTGCCGTGCAATGTCGATTGGGATTTCACGCCGATCGCGAAGGTGTTCACCCAGCCCAACCTCGTGGGCGTGAGGCCGAGCTTGCCCGTCAAGACCTTGAACGAACTTGTCGCTTACGCACCGACGCCATATCAAGGTTGGATAGCCCTACCGCACATCTTCATTTGACCTGATTGCCGTGAGCCGCAACATTTTCCCAGGCCCCACACGGGTATGCCGAAGCTGCAAAGCGACGCGAAGCCAACGCCGTCACCACGACGGGCCTTTTCTTACGGAGGTTTGTATGAATCGAATCGGAGCCTTCTTTCTCACGTTGGCATCGTGCGCTGCGGGTCACGCCATCGCACAGCAGCCGACGATTTACGTCGGCGGTCCTGGCGGCAGCACGCAAAACGTGTTCAAGGAAAAAATCATCCCAGCGTTCGAAAGCGCACACCGCGTCAAGGTGGTCTACGTCTCAGGGATTTCCAGCGAACTCGTCGCCAAGCTGCAAGCCCAGCGCGGCAAGCAAGAGATGAACGTAGTGATCGTCGACGACGGTCCCATGTACCAGGCCATCCAGTATGGCTACTGCGAGCCGCTGAAGGACGCGCCCGTTTATGCCGATGTCTATGACATGGCTCGATTTGGCGGCAAAGCCATCGGGATCGGATTGAACGTCACCGGCATCGCCTATAACAAGACCACCTTTGCCAAGAATGGCTGGGCACCGCCGAAGTCATGGGCGGACCTGACCGACCCGAAATTCAAGCAGCGTTTCGCCACGTCATCTTTGTCCGGCACCTACGGCGTCCACACATTGGTAATGTTCGCCCGTATGAACGGTGGCAGCGAAAGGAACATCGAGCCCGGCTTCGACTCGATCCAGAAGAAGCTCGCCCCGAACGTACTGAGCTGGTCCTCGTCCCCTGCGAAGCTGGCCGAGATGTTCCAGAACCGCGACGTGGACGTGGCGATCTGGGGCAGCGTGCGGGTCTACAGCATGAAGAAGACCGGCTTTCCGATCGAGTTCGTGTATCCGAACGAGGGCGCCCCAGCGGTGGTCTTGGGTGCATGCCCGGTCGCGCAGAACACTGCGCCAGAACAGTCGCAAGCATTCGTGCAGTTCCTCGTCACACCCCAGGTGCAGCAGTGGCTAGCCACGGATGGGTGGGGGCCGACGAACAGCAAGACCCAGCTCGAGGGCGAAGTTGCCCAGAACGTGCCCTATGGTGCCGACCAGATCAAGAAGCTGATCAAGGTCGACTGGGACGTCGTGAATCAGAAGCGCGCCGAATGGACCAATCGCTGGAATCGGACCATCGAGCGCTGATCCTGACCTTCATCTCTCCCTTTTTGGAGGGGGCCATCGGTCCCCGCGAGACCCATGAGCTTTCTATCACTCCGAGCGTTGACCAAGACCTACCCTGGCAACGCGCAGGTCGTGCGCGGGCTGAACCTCGATGTCGAGCAGGGTGAGTTCATCTCCTTGCTCGGTCCGTCAGGGTGTGGCAAGACGACGACGCTCCAGATGGTCGCAGGCTTTGCGAACCCGACGTCGGGCCACGTCTACCTGAACGGCAAGGACATCTCAGGAATCCGCCCGGAGAAACGGGACATGGGCCTGGTCTTCCAAGGGTACGCCCTGTTCCCTCACATGACTGTCGCGCAGAACGTGGGCTTCGGGCTCGAGATGCGCAAGATGCCGCGGGCACAGGCAGCAAGCCGCATCGAGGAAGCGCTCGCGATGGTCAGGCTTCACGGACTGGGCAGCCGCTACCCGCGCGAGCTCTCCGGCGGTCAGCGCCAACGTGTCGCGATTGCGCGCGCACTGGCCATACGCCCCCAGGTGCTGCTGCTCGATGAGCCGATGTCCAACCTGGATGCCAA
>Ga0335083_10005747_pt1 | contig 15615 bp, 12 predicted proteins | sample Lox_Sample_42_FD_206716 | JGI IMG/M metagenome (GOLD analysis project Ga0335083, IMG submission 206716) | Soil microbial communities from Loxahatchee National Wildlife Refuge, Florida, United States - Lox_Sample_4.2 | ecosystem: Environmental > Terrestrial > Soil > Wetlands | place: USA... | reverse complement strand
CATCAGGGCCAGGCAGGCAGTGCAGCCCAGGCAACAGCCAGTGCAGTCCAGCCAGCCAGTGCAGTCGAGGCAGCCAGCGCAGTCCAGGCAGCCAGCGCAGTCCAGGCAGGCAGTGCAGTCGAGGCAGCCAGGGCAGGCGAGCGCCGCGGCGCGGCCGGCCCCCGGACGAGTATCCGCAGACCGCGTGTTTGGAGACCCCGCATGATCGCGCACCTGCATGGCACAGTGGCCGCCGTCGGCCTTGACGGCGCCGTCATCGAGGTCGGCGGCGTGGGACTGCGCGTGCAGTGCACCCCGGACACCCTCGCCCACCTCAAGCCGGGCGAGCAGGCCAGGGTCGCGACCTCGCTGGTAGTCAGGGAGGACTCGCTGACCCTGTTCGGCTTCGGCACTGACGACGAGCGCAACGTCTTCGAACTGCTGCAGACAGCGAGCGGCATCGGCCCGCGGATCGCGCTCGCCATGCTCGCCGTGCACTCGCCTGACGCGCTGCGCCGCGCCGTCGCCGCCGAGGACATCAAGGCGCTCACCATGGTCCCTGGCATCGGAACCAAGGGCGCGCAGCGGATCGTCCTGGAAATGAAGGACCGCCTTGGCGCGCCGAACGACACGACCGCGGCGAACGGGGCAGCCCCCGTGCGCAGGGGCGCCGCCTCGTGGCGGGACCAGGTGACAACAGGCCTGGTCAACCTGGGCTGGTCCGCTCGCGACGCCGATGCCGCCGTGACCGCGGTCGAGGCGGAATCCGACGGCCAGACCCCGGACGTGGCCACCGCGCTGCGCGCCGCCCTGCGGAAGCTGTCCCGCCAGTGAGTGACTCCAGCGACTTCCTGACCAGGGCAGAAGAGGCCGAGCTCGCCCGCCGCACGGCGGACCAGGAACGCGAGCCACCGGAGACGTACCCGGCGCCGCAGGTGCCGTTCCGGGCGCTGCCCGGCGAGGGGGCAATGGGGGAGGGACTCCCCCATGATCGGGGGGGGCACCGGGGGGACGGCCCCCGGGGGAGGCACAGCCTCCCCCGTGATTTGGGGGGTCCTCGGGGGGATCATTCCCCCGGAGGAAGTATTATCTCGCCGCTCGCCGACGGCGACGAGCGGGTCATCGAGGGCGCGCTGCGGCCCAAGCGCCTCGACGACTTCGTGGGACAGCCCCGGGTCCGCGAGCAGCTCAACCTGCTGCTGCGCAGCGCGCTGCGCCGCGGCAGGCCGCCGGACCACGTGCTGCTCTCCGGGCCGCCAGGCCTCGGCAAGACCACGATCGCGATGATCATCGCCGCCGAGCTCGGCGCGCCGTTGCGGATCACCAGCGGTCCGGCCATCGAGCGTGCGGGCGACCTGGCCGCGGTGCTCTCCACCCTCCAGGAGGGCGAGGTCGTCTTCATCGACGAGATTCACCGCCTCGCCCGCCCCGCCGAGGAGATGCTGTACCTGGCGATGGAGGACTACCGCGTCGACATCATCGTCGGCAAGGGGCCGGGCGCGACCGCGATTCCGCTCGACATCGCGCCGTTCACCCTGGTCGGCGCCACCACCAGGGCAGGGCTGCTGCCCGCGCCGCTGCGCGACAGATTCGGCTTCACCGGGCACCTGGACCTCTACCAGCCGGAAGAACTCGGCGTGATCGTCCGCCGCTCGGCCGGCCTGCTCGGCGTGAAGATCGAGGAGGGCGGTGTCGATGAGCTCGCACGGCGCTCGCGCGGCACTCCCAGAATCGCCAACCGGCTGCTGCGCCGGGTGCGCGACTACGCCGAGGTGCGCGCCGACGGCGTGGTCACCAAGGAGCTGACCAGGACCGCGCTCGAGCTGTACGAGGTCGACGAGCTCGGCCTCGACCGGCTCGACCGCGCCGTGCTCGACGCTCTCATCCGGCGCTTCGGCGGCGGCCCGGTCGGCCTGTCCACCCTGGCCGTCGCGGTCGGCGAGGAGGCGGAGACGGTCGAGGTCGTCGCCGAGCCGTTCCTGGTCAGGCACGGCATGCTCGCCCGCACGCCGCGCGGCCGGGTCGCCACCAGGGCGGGCTGGGAGCACCTTGGTCTCACCCCGCCGGCGTCCCTTGATCTGCCCACTACGCTCTTCGACTGACCATGACCGGCTTCGACTGGTCATGACGATGCGGTGAACACCCGATAAAGAATATTTCGGACAGTGCGCCGCTGCCTCGGGTGGCGAATGAGTTGCCAAACGGTAGCGGACAAAGCCCGAGGGAACGCGGCTCGGCGCGCTCGCGTTCCCTATAAGCGGACCCGCCTGACGAGGGCTTATGAGAAAGGCGGGCTTCCATGTCAGCGTGCGTACCCCGGCTTTCCGGAGGGGCCGGGAGCTTCCGCCGACCCGGCAAGGTAACGATCGCGGACGGAACCCCGTAGTGTGGTTATGCGTTTTTCATAGCGCCGCTACACTGCGCAGGTTGGCAAGTGCCCGCCACCCTCATGACGGAGCCAGCCGGCAAGCGGACAGTCAACTGGAAGGATGCCCCGATGGTGGGGATGGACGTACTAGCAGCTGAACCGGCGAAGTCGGGCGGTTTCAACCCCTCGACGCTGATCCTTATCCTGGTCGTCGTCGTTGCGTTCTATATGCTGATGATTAGGCCGCAGCGCCGCCGCCAGCAGCAGGCACAGCAGAAGCAGAACTCCGTGCAGCCGGGCGCCCGGGTGCGGACGACGGCAGGCATGTACGCCACCGTGGTCGACGTGGACGGCGACGATGTGATCCTCGAGGTCGCGCCGGGTGTGGAGGTGCGCTACATGAAGCGCGCCGTAATGGACGTGGTTTCCCCTGGCGACATGGTGGACGAGGACGAGGCGCCGGCCGACGAGACCGACTCCGAGGACCTCACCGCCGAGCACGAGGACCACGATGAGGATGCCGAGCCTCAGGACGCCGAGCCTCAGGACGCCGAGCCGCAGGAAACGGTCGGCCACACGGACACCGCCAGCTCGGATGACGCTGAGACGACGGCGTACGAGCGGGCCACCGGCACCAAGAAGGACTAACGGGCGCTAGCTCCGCGGACAACGCGCAATAACGCACGCTAAGAGGCAGGCGACAAGTGGCACCCCCAAGCAGAAGCGGCTCGCGGCCGGGCCGCGCTCTGGCCGCGCTGGCCGTGCTGATCCTGATCATGCTGATCTCGATCACCGGCAAGGAAACGTTCAGCCCGGGCAACTGGCACAAGCAGTTCAAGGTGGGCCTCGGGCTCGACCTGTCGAGCGGCACCGAGGTCGTGCTCAAGGCCGCGACGGCGAAGGGCGTCCCGTCAAGCGGTGCGATGACCCAGGCCATCTCGGTCCTGGAATCCCGGGTGAACGGCACCGGTAACTCCGGTGCCCAGGTTCAGCAGACGGGCGCCGACCTGATCACGGTGACCGTGCCAGGCAAGGCCGCGCAGGACACCGTTCAGCTGGTCAGCTCCACCGCCAAGCTGTCGTTCCGCCAGGTGCTGCTCGAGGAGCCGTACTCGGCTGCCTCCGCCACGCCGTCCGCCACCCCGTCGACCAAGGCGAGCGGCTCCGCGAGTCCGTCGGCCTCGTCAAGTGCGACCGCCACGCCGACCACGAGCGCGAGCACCAGCGCCACCCCCAAGGCCTCCGGCCAGGCGTACGCCGCGAGCCCGGTCGCCACGTCGAGTTCGTCGGCCAAGGCGAGCAGCACGGCCAAGGCGACGCCCGCGACGAGCGCAAGCGCCACCGCCACGCCGACCACGAGCAGCAGCGCGACGGCGACCGCCACCCCCACGCCGACCGCCACGTCGACGGGGAGCGCGTCGACCACCCTCACCTACGGCGACTCGTCGAAGGTGAACGCGGCCACGCTCAAGTTGTTCAACAAGATGGTCTGCAAGCCGGGCCCGAACGCCAACACCGTCGACGACAGCTGGAAGAAGACCGTCGGCTACAGCGAGTCGGGCGACCAGTGGGACAACAACGCGGGTCAGATCGTCTCCTGTGACGCCAACGGCACCAAGTACGTGCTCGCCCCGTCCGTCTTCGAGGGCACCCAGCTCACCGGGGTGTCGCCGGGCCTGCAGCAGAACTCTACCCAGTGGGTCGTCAACCTGACGCTCAACAGCGCCGCCGCCAAGGCGTTCGGCACGCTGACCACGAGCCAGTACAACACGTACTACTCGCAGGCCGTCGCAGGCAACCAGGACTCCCTGGCCCTGGACTCGACGGCGATCGTCCTCGACGGCAACGTGCAGTCCGCACCGATGACCGAGGGCGCGCTCACCTCGGGCCAGTTCACCATCAGCGGCCCGCAGCCGGACGGCTTCACCGAGGCCGAGGCGAACCAGCTCACCAACATCCTCAAGTACGGCTCGCTGCCGCTGAACTTCAACATCCAGACCGTGTCGTCGATCTCGCCGCAGCTTGGTCACAGCTCGCTCGACGCGGGCCTGATCGCGGGCATCCTCGGCCTGATCCTGGTGATCATCTACCTCTTCTACTACTACCGGGGCCTTGGCCTGGTGTCGGTGTCCAGCCTGCTGATGGCGGCGCTGCTCGCCTACCTGGCGGTGGTCATCCTCAGCCGGTACCAGAACTTCACCATGTCGCTGTCGGCGATCGCCGGACTCGTGGTGGCGATCGGTATCACCGCGGACTCGTTCATCGTGTACTTCGAACGGCTCAGAGACGAGGTGCGGGAGGGCAAGACGCTCCGCCCGGCGGTCGAGTCCGGCTGGAAGCGGGCACGGCGCACGATCCTGGTGTCGGACACGGTGTCGTTCCTCGCGGCGCTGCTGCTCTACCACTTCGCGGTCAGCGACGTGCAGGGCTTCGCCTACACGCTCGGCCTGACGACGCTCATCGACGTGCTTGTGGTCTTCCTGTTCACCAAGCCGATGGTGACGCTGCTTGCCGGGACCAAGTTCTTCTCAAGCGGCAATAAGTGGTCAGGACTCGATCCCGAGCGGCTGGGCGCGCAGGCGCGCTGGCGCTCCTCCACCAGGCGTACGGTGCGCACGCAGCGGACGTCATCCGCGCGATCCACCACCAACTCATCGACCTCGAGGGAGGCATGATGGCAGGCGGCGGGATCGCCGGGCGGCTGTACCGCGGCGATGTCTCGATCAACTTCGTCGGCCGGCAGCGGCTCTGGTACGCCATCTCCGGCGTCATCGTGCTGATCAGCGCGGTCGCGCTGCTGGTACGCGGGCTGAACTTCTCGCTTGAGTTCAAGGGCGGGTCGAGTTTCACCTTCCCGGCGACCGGGAGCACCACCCAGGGCGACATCTCCCGGGTGGTGACCTCGGTCACCGGCGGCGACTCCACCGTGCAGTACACCTCGGGGACGCTGCATCAGTGGACGGTGCAGACCGCGACGCTGACCGCGCAGGGCAGCGCGAAGGTGGCGGCGGCGCTCGAGCACGCGTTCAACATCGCGCAGAACAACATGTCCATCCAGGTCGTCGGCCCCACGTGGGGCGGCCAGATCACCTCCAAGGCCATCGAGGCGCTGATCATCTTCCTCATCGTGATCGTGATCTACCTGTCGATCGCGTTCGAGTGGCGGATGGCCATCGCGGCGTTCATCGCGCTGATCCACGACATCATCATCACCGTCGGCGTGTACGCGCTGACCGGCTTCACGGTCAGCCCGACGTCCGTCATCGGCCTGCTGACCATCCTCGGCTATTCGCTGTACGACACGGTGGTGGTGTTCGACAAGGTGCGGGAGAATACCGCCGGCATCCTCACCACCCAGAAATCGACCTACAGCGACGCGGCTAACCTGGCGCTCAACCAGACCCTGGTCAGATCGATCAACACCTCGCTGACGGCGCTGCTGCCCGTCGCGTCGATCCTGTTCGTCGGCGCCGGACTGCTCGGCGCCGGGACGCTCAAGGACCTGGCGCTGGTGCTGTTCGTCGGCATGCTGTCCGGCACCTATTCCTCGATCTTCATCGCCACCCCGGTCCTCGCCGACCTCAAGGAGCGGCAGCCGGAGTACCGCGACCTGGCCGCCAAGGTGGCCCGCCGGGTGGCCGGGGGCCGCTCGGCGCAGCGCGCGGGCGACGCGGCAAGCAGCGAGGCGGCGAGCACCACGGCCCCCGTTGCCGCACGTCCGTCCGCAACGGCAGCCAGCACTGGGGCAGCCAGCACTGGGCCGGCCAGCGTGGTCACCGATGCGGGTGAGCCGGGCGACCAGGCCGCGAAGCGGGCCGAGGACCAGGACACCGACGACGACGTGGCGGTGTCCGCCGCCGCGGGCAGGACCGCGTCGAACGACTCCGCGCCGCGCGCGGTCACCAGGCAGCAGCGGGTCACCGGCGGCACGCAGCGCCGGCCTGGCACGCGGAAGAAGAGGCGGTAGCGGGCGTTGCCTGACATCGAGGCACTAATCGCGGCGCACGTCCGCGACGTACCCGACTACCCGCAGGCGGGCGTGCTGTTCAAGGACATCACGCCGCTGCTCGGCGACCCTGACGCGTTCGGCGACGTGGTCGAGGCGCTAGCCGCCACCTTCGGGCCTGTCGACAAGGTGGTCGGCATCGAGGCGCGCGGCTTCATCCTCGCCGCACCCGTCGCCTACGAGATCAGGGCCGGCTTCGTTCCCGTTCGCAAGAAGGGCAAGCTGCCGTCCGGGACCTTCGCCCAGGAGTACGACCTGGAGTACGGCAGCGCCGTCCTCGAGGTCCACCAGGACGCCTTCGAGCCGGGGGAGCGGGTGCTGATCGTGGACGACGTGCTCGCCACCGGCGGCACCGCCCGCGCCACGGCGTCGCTGATCAAGCGGGCGGGCGCCCAGGTGGTCGGCGTCGCGGTGCTGATGGAGCTGTCCTTCCTCAAGGGCCGCGAGGCGGTCGCCGACCTGGAGGTCCGCAGCCTACTCACCGTGTAATCGTCGTTACCGCACAGTAACCGGCGCCCTCGCAAACCCGGCTTCAACCCTGGCCAGGGAATCTTCAGTGTCTACCCGGGAGTTAATAACCCCAAGTAGACTGATGATCTGGCAGATGCGAGGAGCGCTTGTGGCCGGTGATGTGATGACGACCGCCACGGCCGGCGCCGAAGAAGCTGCCCGGATCGGGGAAGCGGCGGATCCCGCCCAGCAGAATGGGACTCAGCGGGGTGGGACCCAGCACAATGGGGAGAGCCGCGACAGCAATCCGGACCGGGCGACGGCGGCCGCGCCGCAGCCCGTCGTGCCCGGAAACCTCCAGCTGCCCGCACCCCCGCCGGAGCGGGAGACCCAGGCGGACCAAACCCAGGCGGCACCGAGCAGGGAACGCCCGTCCCGCCAGACTCGTCAGGGGCTCGCGCCCGCGGCGCAGCCCGTCTCGCCCGGTGCCAGCGTACGCCGCCGCCTGGCAAGACTCGGAGCACAGCGGGGGTCCGGTGTGAACCCTGTACTCGAACCGCTGATCAAGACAATCCGCGCGCACCATCCCAAAGCGGACGTGCGGACGGTGGAGCGTGCCTACGACGTCGCGGCGCACTGGCACAAGGACCAGAAGCGCAAGTCCGGCGACCCGTACATCACCCACCCCCTCGCGGTCGCGACGATTCTGGCCGAACTCGGCATGAACACCGAGACGATCTGCGCCGCCCTGCTGCACGACACCGTCGAGGACACCGACTACACGCTCACCGAACTGCGCAGCGAGTTCGGCGAGGACGTCGCCGCGCTCGTCGACGGCGTCACCAAGCTGGACAAGGTCAAGTACGGCGACTCGGCCGAGGCAGAAACCGTCCGCAAGATGGTCGTCGCGATGGCCCGCGACATCCGCGTCCTGGTCATCAAGCTCGCCGACCGGCTGCACAACATGCGCACCCTGCGCTACATGCCGCGCGACAAGCAGGAGCGCAAGTCGCACGAGACGCTGGAGATCTACGCGCCGCTCGCGCACCGCCTCGGCATGAACACGGTCAAGTGGGAGCTCGAGGACCTCGCGTTCGCCACGCTGTACCCCAAGCGCTACGACGAGATCGCCCGCCTGGTGAGCCAGCGCTCGCCGCGACGGGACCAGTTGCTCCAGGAGGTCATCGAGAACCTCTCCGCCGACCTGCACGAGGCGCGGATCAAGGGCACAGTCACCGGCCGGCCCAAGCACTACTACTCGATCTACCAGAAGATGATCGCCCGCAACGTCGAGTTCGACGACATCTACGACCTGGTTGGCATCCGCGTCCTGGTGGACACGGTACGGGACTGCTACGCCGCGCTCGGCACCATTCACGCGCGGTGGAATCCGGTACCCGGCCGGTTCAAGGACTACATCGCGATGCCGAAGTTCAACATGTACCAGTCGCTGCACACGACGGTCATCGGCCCGGGCGGCAAGCCCGTCGAGCTGCAGATCCGCACCTTCGGCATGCACAAGCGCGCGGAGTACGGCGTTGCCGCGCACTGGAAGTACAAGGAAGAGATGCACGCCCACGGCCCCGCGCTGGCCAGCGGCAACGCGAAGGCGGGCAGCAAGGCGCCCCACTCTAAGAGCGAGGCCAAGGCGAGCCAGGACGCGGCCGAGATGGCCTGGCTGCGCCAGCTCGTCGACTGGCAGCGGGAGACCGAGGACCCGGCGGAGTTCCTCGACTCGCTCCGCTTCGACCTCGCTGGCGCGGAGGTCTATGTCTTCACGCCCCGGGGCGAGGTCATCGCGCTGCCGCAGGGCGCGACCCCCGTCGACTTCGCGTACGCGATCCACACCGACGTCGGACACCGCACGATCGGCGCCCGCGTCAACGGCCGCCTCGTCGCGCTGGAGTCCACGCTGGACAACGGCGACACGGTGGAGATCTTCACCTCCAAGTCGCAGGAGGCGGGCCCGAACCGCGACTGGCTCAACTTCGTCAAGAGCGCACGCGCGCGCAACAAGATCAGGCAGTGGTTCTCCAAGGAGCGCCGTGAGGCGGCGGTCGAGGCCGGCAAGGACCAGATCGCCAAGGTCATGCGCAAGCAGGGCCTGCCGCTGCAGCGCCTGATGTCCGCCGACACACTGCGGCAGATCGCAGGCGACCTGCGCTACACCGACCTGTCCAGCCTGTACGCCGCGGTCGGCGAGGGCAGGATCAGCGCGCAATCGGTTGTCGAGAAGGTGGTCCGCGCGGTCAGCGACTCCGCGGGCGTGCAGGAGGACCTGGCCGAGGTCACTCCCATCCCGCCGAAGGCGCCCAAGGTCTCCAGGACCCGCTCCGCCACCGACTCCGGCGTCGAGGTGGAGGGCGTCGCCGACGTCTGGGTGCGCCTGTCCAAGTGCTGTACCCCGGTGCCAGGCGATGACATCAAGGGCTTCGTCACGCACGGGCACGGCGTCTCCGTGCACCGCGCCAACTGCGTCAACCTGGAGCACCTGTCCGACACCCAGCGCGAGCGGATGGTCCCGGTGCACTGGGCGGTGAGCGACGCGAGCGTGTTCCTCGTCGCGATCCAGGTGGAGGCACTCGACAGGACCCGCCTGCTGTCCGACGTCACCAGGGTCCTGTCCGACCAGCACGTGAACATCCTCAGCGCCTCCGTGCAGACCACCAGGGACCGCGTGGCGCTCAGCAGGTTCACCTTCGAGATGGGCGACCCGAAGCACCTCGGCGACGTGCTTCGCGCGGTGCGCAGCATCGACGGCGTCTACGACGTCTACCGCGTCACCAGCTGACCAAAGCCCGCCCGCCCGTCTCTCCGGGGGGTACGGGGGTCGCTCCCCCGGAGATGCGCGGCTGGCTAGCGCGCGATACGATGGCGGATTGTGCCATCGCGCTAGCCAGCTGTCACAGCCCCGGGTGCTGTCCTGTCTCTTGAGGGGTAGACAAGGACATCACGCGGAAGGAATCGACATGCGAGTCTTCGTCACGGGAGCGACCGGCGTCGTCGGACGTCACCTGGTTCCCGGTCTTATCGCGGCGGGACACGAGGTCACCGCCACCACGAGGACCCCGGGCAAGGCCACCACGCTGCGCGTGGCGGGCGCCGTGCCGGTGATTCTCGACGGGCTTGACCGCGAGGCGGTGATCGAGGCGGTGCGGGCGGCCGCGCCCGAGGTGATCATCCACCAGATGACCGCGCTCGCCAGCATGGGCAACCTGCGCAACCTCGACAAGGAATTCACCGTCACCAACGAGCTGCGCACGAAGGGCACCGACAACCTGCTTGCGGCGGCGCAGGCGGCTGGCACCAGGCGGGTCATCGTGCAGAGCTACACCGGCTGGCCGAACGAGCGGTCAGGCAGCCTGGTCAAGACGGAGGACGACCCGCTCGGCCCGCCGCCAGCGACGGGCACGCGGACCCTGGCGGGCATCAAGCACCTGGAGTCGGTCGTGCCGCAGGCGGTGCCCGAGGGCATCGTGCTGCGCTACGGCAGCTTCTACGGCCCCGGTGTGTCGATGGCCATGATCGACATGGTGCGCAAGCGGCAGTTCCCGGTCATCGGCGGGGGCGCGGGGATATGGTCGTTCTGCGAGACAAGGGACGCCGCGTCCGCCACGGTCGCCGCCGTCGAGCGCGGCGCGCCAGGCATCTACAACGTGGCAGACAACGAGCCGGCGCCGGTGTCCGAGTGGCTGCCCTACCTGGCAAGCCTCGCGGGCGCGAAGCCGCCGCTTCGGGTGCCCGTATGGATTGGCCGGCTGCTCGCCGGTGAGTTCGTCGTCACCGCGATGACCGTGCAGCGCGGCTCGTCGAACGCGAAGGCGAAGAAGGAACTCGGCTGGGAGCCGGAGTTCGGCAGCTGGCGGGAGGGGTTCCGTGACTGGGTCCGCGGCTGAGGCAGGAGCGGCGTCGGAGTACCGGCCGCTGCTGTTCTCCATCGCCTACGGGATGACGGGCTCCCCACGCCGCACCCCCCACGCCGCACCCCCCACGCCGCACCCCCACGCCGCACCCCCCACGCCGCACCCCCCACGCCGCACCCCCCACGCCGCACCCCCCACGCCGCACCCCCCGCCCGCGACTTTGCTTAGCCAGTGACCACAATCCTCCACTCTGCTTACTCGGTGACCATGATCGCGACCGTTATGCCCGATATATCCCACCGTCGGCTAAGCAATGTCGCGTTTGTCCCGTCGCCAGGTAAGCAATGTCGCGGCCGTCACCGGCCGACGTAGGCGGCCAGGTGCTCCCCGGTCAGCGTGGACTTGGCCTCGACCAAGTCGGCGGGCGTGCCCTCGAAGACGACCCTGCCGCCGTCGTGCCCGGCGCCTGGGCCCAGGTCGATGATCCAGTCGGCATGTGCCATGACCGCCTGATGGTGCTCGATGACGATGACCGACTTGCCGGAGTCCACGAGCCGGTCGAGCAGGCCGAGCAATTGCTCGACGTCGGCGAGGTGCAGCCCGGCGGTCGGCTCGTCGAGGATGTAGACGCCGCCCTTCTCACCCATGTGCGTGGCCAGCTTCAGCCGCTGCTGCTCGCCGCCGGACAGCGTGGTGAGCGGCTGGCCGATGCTGACGTAGCCGAGCCCGACGTCGGCCAGGCGGGAGAGGATGGCGTGCGCCGCCGGGCTCTTCGCCGCACCCGTTCCGAAGAAATCCAGCGCCTCGTCCACCGGCATGGCGAGCACCTCGCTGATGTCCCGGCTGTCTCCGCCAGCACCGGCGAGCTTGTACTCGAGCACCGCGGCGTCGAACCGCTTGCCCTCGCACACCTCGCACACCGTGGCCACCCCGGCCATCATCGCCAGATCGGTGTAGATGACGCCCGCGCCGTTGCAGTTCGGGCAGGCGCCCTCGGAGTTGGCGCTGAACAGCGCGGGCTTGACCCCGTTGGCCTTGGCGAACGCGCTGCGGATGGGGTCGAGCAGCCCGGTGTAGGTCGCCGGATTGCTGCGCCGCGAGCCGCGGATGGCGCCCTGGTCGACGGACACCACGCCCGCGCCCTTCGGCACCGACCCGTGGATGAGCGAGCTCTTGCCCGAGCCGGCTACTCCGGTGATGACGCACAGCACGCCGAGCGGCACGTCGACGCTTACGTCCTGGAGGTTGTGCGTGGTCGCGTGCCTGATCTCCAGCTGGCCGGACGCGGAACGCACCGTCTTCTTCAGCGACGCACGGTCGCCGAGGTGCCGGCCGGTCACCGTGCCGCTCGCGCGCAGGCCCGTCACGGTGCCCTCGAAGCAGAGGCTGCCGCCCGCCGTGCCGGCGCCGGGGCCGAGGTCGACGACCCGGTCGGCGATCTCGATCATCTCCGGCTTGTGCTCGACGACGAGTACCGTGTTGCCCTTGTCCCGCAGTCGCAGCAGCAGTTCGTTCATCCGCTGGATGTCATGCGGGTGCAGCCCGACCGTCGGCTCGTCGAACACGTAGGTCACGTCGGTGAGCGAGGAGCCGAGCTGGCGGATCATCTTGACCCGCTGCGCCTCGCCGCCGGACAGCGTCCCGGCGGGACGCTCGAGCGAGAGGTAGCCGAGGCCGATCTCGGTGAACGAGTCGAGCACGTGCCGCAGCGAGCCGAGCAGCGGCGCCACCGCCGGCTCGTCGAGCCCGGCGACCCACTGGGCCAGGTCGCTGATCTGCATCGCGCAGGCGTCGGCGATGCTGATCCCGTTGATCTTCGATGACCTTGCGCCCTCCGACAGCCGGGTACCGCCGCAGTCGGGGCAGGTGGTGAACGTGACCGCCCGGTCCACGAACGCCCGGATGTGCGGCTGCAGCGCGTCGGGATCCTTGGACAGGATGGACCGCTGCAGCCGCAGCACCAGGCCCTCGTAGGTCTGGTTGATGCCGCCGATCTTCATCCTGACCGGCTCGTGGTACAGGAAGTCGCGCAGTTCCTTCTTGGTGAACTTGCGGATCGGCTTGTCCGGGTCGTAAAACCCCGACTCGCTGTACAGCCGGTACCCCCAGCCCCCGGGCGTGTAGCCGGGGATGGTGAGCGCGCCCTCGTTGAGCGACTTGCCGTCGTCGTACAGTTCGGTCAGGTCGATGTCGGAGACGTTGCCCCGTCCCTCACAGCGCGGGCACATGCCGCCGGTGATGGAGAAGCTGCGCCGCTCCTTCGTGGTCTGCCCGCCACGCTCGACGGTGACCGCGCCCGCGCCGCTGATCGAGGCGACGTTGAAGGAGAACGCCTGCGGTGAGCCGATGTGCGGCTGCCCGAGTCGGCTGAACAGGATGCGCAGCATGGCGTTGGCGTCGGTGGCGGTGCCGACGGTGGACCGCGGGTCCGCGCCCATCCGCTTCTGGTCGACGATGATCGCGGTGGTCAGCCCGTCGAGCACGTCCACGTCGGGCCGCGCCAGGGTCGGCATGAAGCCCTGCAAGAACGCGCTGTAGGTCTCGTTGATCAGCCGCTGCGACTCGGCGGCGATCGTGTCGAACACCAGCGAGCTCTTGCCGGAGCCGGAGACGCCGGTGAACACGGTCAGCCGGCGCTTCGGTATCTCCAGGCTGATGTCCTTGAGATTGTTCTCACGCGCGCCGTGCACCCGGATCAGGTCGTGCGTGTCGGCCACGCCGGGCGCGGCCGACGGCATCTGGGGCCTGTCGGCCTTGCCCATCGTGTCTCCATCCATGTCGATCTGCAGGTCCGGGGTCTGGGCCCGTGCTCAAGAACCCAGGGCCCGTGCTCAAGAACCCAGGGCCAGTGCTCAAGAACCCAGGGCCCGTGTTCAAGAACCTGGGCCCCGGCGGCTGGTTCAGCGGTCCTGGAGCACCCCGAGCACGTTGCCGTCAGGGTCGGTGAAGGTGGCCACAAGACGGCCGCCCCCGACATCGCGCGGCGAGTCTTTCACGGTACCGCCCGCGGCGGTCACCTCCGCCAGCTTCGCCTCGATGTCCGGCACGTGCCAGTAATCCACCGGCGAGGTCATCCCGGTCGCGGCGCCGCCCGGCACCAGGCCGATGTGCTGGCCCGCGGTATCGAAGCCGACGTAGTAGTCCGCGTCGGCCGTCGGCGCCACGCCAAGCAGCGCCGCGTACACCTTCTTGGCCGCCGCCAGATCGGTGACGGGATGCAGTACGGTCTTGATGCCCAGGGTGGCGGATCCTGTCGTGGTCTCTTCTGATGCGCTCATGGCAGTCACTCTACGAACGTGGTCTCGGCGGGCGCTTCTCGAAAAGTGACCGGTCTCCGCACTGAACCGGACCACCCCCGTGTACGCGAAAGCGGCGGGCGCGAATGCACCCGCCGCTTCCGGCGTCAGAATCCCGTCACAGGGACGACGTTCAGCTGGAGAACTCCGCCAGCGTCCGTTCCGCCTCCACGAGCCAGGACCGCCGCGCCGCGAGCGCCTCCTCGGCCTTGCGTATTCCGGCGGTGTCGCCGCGCGTCTGCGCCTTGGCGAGCTGCGTCTCAAGCGTCTCGATGGCGGCGCGGAGCTGGCTGACCGTGCCCTCGGCGCGCGCGAGCGCCTCGGGGTTGGACCGCTTCCACTGCGTCTCCTCGGCCCGCCTGACAGCCTCCTCGACCCGGCGCAGCCCCTGCTCTAGGCCGTCGCGGGACTCGCGCGGCACAGGCCCTGCCTGCTCCCAGCGCTCCTGGATGCCGCGCAGCGCCGACCTGGCGGCCCGCCAGTCGGTGATCGGCAGCAGCTCCTGCGCCTCGGCGAGCAGCTGCTCCTTCACCGACGCGTGCGCCCGCAGTTCGGTCTCCTTGGCGGCGAACACCTCGGAACGGGCGGCGAAGAACTTGTCCTGCGCGTCCCTGAACCGCTTCCACAGCTCGGCCTCGTCGTCGCGGCCGGCCCGGCCGGCCTCCTTCCACTGGTGCATCAGCTCGCGGTAAGACGCGGACGTGGCGCTCCAGTCGGTCGAGTCGGCGAGCGCCTCGGCCTCGACTACCAGCTTCTCCTTGCGAACCCGGACGGACTCACGCTCGGACTCGAGGGAGGCGAAGTAGGCCTTGCGCCGCTTGGTGAACCCGTTGCGCGCCGCGGACAGCCGCTTCCACAGGACCGCCTCGATGGACCGATCGGCGTGCGGCGCGGACTTCCACTCCTCGAGGAGCTCCGCCATCCGCTCGCCGCTCGCCTTCCAGTGGGTCGCCTCGGCGGCGATCCGCTCGGCCTCGACGACGATCCGCTCCTTGATGTCGCGGGCCTCGGTGCGGGCGTGCTCGCGTGCGGCCTTGACCTCTTCGCGCCTGGCGTCGACCTTGCCGGTCAGCGCCTCGAGCCTGCTGCGGAGCCCGTCGAGGTCACCGAGCGCGTTGGCGTCGGTCACGGACTTCAGCAGCCGCTGCACGGTGGACTGCGCCTGGGCGGGGGCGATCTCGGTCGAGGACATGCGCTGCTCGATCAGCGCGACCTCGGTCTCGAGCGACTCGAATTTGCGCCGGAAGAAGGCGAGTGCCTCTTCCGGGCTCCCCGCCGCCCACGAGCCGATCACCCGCTCGCCATCGGCGGTACGCACGTAGACCGTCCCGTCGGCGTCTACCCGACCCCAGGGATCGTTGGCGGTGGTCACGGCGAACCTCCTGGTTCATCTGCTGCCCCGGGCGTTTGCCCGGGGCGTCGTGTTGCTCAGGTTTGCTTGATGGTCACGCTGTTGATGACGACTTTCTCCTTTGGCGCTCCGTCGCCCGCTCCTGAATAGGTGCACGAAGTCCCGGCATTGGCCACTTTCTGGAGGATATCCAGCCCAGAGGTGATTGTCCCGAACGGCGTGTAATCCGGTCCAAGGGTGCTGTTCTTGTACACCAGGAAGAACTGGCTTCCGTTGGTGTCGGATCCGCCGCTGTTCGCCAT
>Ga0335083_10005746_pt1 | contig 15617 bp, 13 predicted proteins | sample Lox_Sample_42_FD_206716 | JGI IMG/M metagenome (GOLD analysis project Ga0335083, IMG submission 206716) | Soil microbial communities from Loxahatchee National Wildlife Refuge, Florida, United States - Lox_Sample_4.2 | ecosystem: Environmental > Terrestrial > Soil > Wetlands | place: USA... | reverse complement strand
GAGCCGATCGGGGTGATCGGGGCGATCGTCCCCTGGAATTTCCCGCTCAACATCGCCAGCTGGAAATTCTCCCCCGCCCTCGCGGCGGGGTGCACCGTGGTGCTGAAGCCGGCTTCCGAGACCCCGCTCACCGCCCTCGCCTTCGCCGAGCTCGTGGCGGAGGCGGGGTTCCCCGCGGGAGCGTTCAACGTCATCACCGGTGGTGGCTCGACCGCCGGGGCGGCGCTGGTGCGGCACCCCGACGTGGACAAGATCGCGTTCACCGGGTCCACCGAGGTGGGACGCGAGATCATGCGGATGGCCGCGGAAACGAACAAGCGCGTGACCCTCGAGCTCGGTGGCAAGAGTCCCAATATCATCTTCGCCGACGCCGATCTGAAAGCGGCCGTGCGGGGCGCGCAGACGGGCATCTTCTATGGTAAGGGCGAGGTATGCGCGGCGGGGTCGCGCCTGCTGGTCGAGCGCGGGGTCCACGACCAGGTGGTCGAGCAGCTCGCCGCCGGGGCCAAGAAGCTCACCCCGGGGGACCCGCTCGACAAGAACACCCGGCTCGGGGCTCTCGTTTCGAAGAAGCAGCAGCAGTCGGTCCTGAGCTACATCCAGCGCGGTATCGATGAAGGGGCTCAGCTCGTCGCCGGCGGTAAGGCGGTGCAGCCGAATGGGAAAGGCTACTTCGTCGAAGCCACGGTGTTCGACAAGGTCACCCCCGAGATGACTATCGCCCGGGAGGAGATCTTCGGACCGGTGCTGGCGGTCTTGAGCTTCGATGATTTCGAGCAGGGTGTGGCCCTCGCCAACCAGAGCATGTACGGCCTCGCCGCGGGAATCTGGACCAAAGACATCCAGAAAGCGCATCGCGCGGCGCGAGCCATCCGCGCCGGCACCGTGTGGATCAACACCTACAACTTCTACGACTCGGGCGCGCCGTTCGGAGGATTCAAGGCCTCGGGGTTTGGACGGGATCTCGGCCGGGAGGCGTTGGACGGGTACCTGGAAACGAAGACCGTGTGGGTGAGCCTGTGACGGAGGCGATGATCTACGCCGCACTTCGCACGCCGGTAGGCAAGCATGGTGGCTCGCTCGCCGGCGTTCGTCCCGACGATCTCGCGGCGGTCCCCATCAAGGCCATCGTGGAACGCACCAGCCTCGACCCCGCGACGATCGACGATGTGATCATCGGCTGCGCCAACCAAGCCGGCGAAGACACCCGGAACGTGGCACGCATGGCGCTGCTCCTCGCCGGGCTCCCCGTGGAGATCCCCGGGCAGACGGTGAACCGGCTCTGTGGCTCGGGGTTGCAGGCCGTGGCGAGCGCCGCGCAGGCGATCAAGGCCGGCGAAGGCGCCACCTTCATCGCGGGAGGCGTCGAAAGCATGACGCGCGCCCCGACCGTCATGCTCAAGTCCGGCGAGCCCTGGAGCCGCAAGGCGCCCGAGATCGCCGACACGACGGTGGGATGGCGCTTCATCAACCCCAAGATGAAGAAGGAATGGACCATCTCCCTCGGCGAGACCGCCGAGGTCGTGGCGGAGCGTTACACGATCACCCGGGCCGAACAGGATGCGTTCGCCGTCGAGAGCCAGCACCGCGCCGAGCGGGCCCTTACGGACTGCGTCTTTGCCGACGAGCTGGTGCCGGTCCCCCTCCCCGATGGATCGGCCTTCTCGCGGGACGAATACCCGCGTCCCGGGACCACCCTCGAATCGGTGGCCAAGCTCAAGCCCGCGTTCAAACGAGATGGGACCGTGACGGCGGCGACCTCGAGCGGGATCAACGACGGAGCAGCGGCGTTGCTGGTGGGAGGGTCAGGGACGGTCAAGGAGGGTCAGGAACGGTCACAGCCATTGGCGCGGATCGTCACGACCGCTGTGGCAGGGGTTGATCCGAGCTGCATGGGGTTGGGGCCGATCCCGGCCACCCGGAAGGCGTTGCAGCGCGCCGGTCTGACCATCGACCAGATCGATCTCATCGAGCTGAACGAGGCATTCGCCGCTCAGGCGATCGCCTGCATTCGCGAGCTCAAGCTCGACCCGGCGCGCGTGAACATCTACGGCGGCGGCATTTCCCTGGGGCACCCCCTTGGCTGCACCGGAGCCAAGCTGCTCACGACCCTGGTCCACGCGCTGCGGCGGACCAAAGGCCGCTACGGGCTCGTGACCATGTGTATCGGCGTCGGCCAGGGGATCAGCATGATCGTCGAGCGGGTCTCGTGACCGACCGGGTCCTGCGTCAGGTGGCCGACGGGATCGGGACGCTCACCTTGAACCGCCCCGAGAAATTGAACGCGTTGGATCTCGAGCTGTGCGGCGACCTGGTCCTTGGCCTGAGGTCTTGCATCGCGGACGCCGGCGTCCGCGTGGTGGTGATCACCGGCGCGGGGCGGGCGTTCTGCGCCGGGGCGGATCTCCAGATTCTGGGCCGGGACGGGGACGCCCTGGTCCGGGCCGGCAAGGAAATCGCGCTGCTGATCCGCTCGGCTCCGAAGCCGGTGCTGGCCGTCGTCAACGGTCCGGCCGCCGGGGGCGGGGCGAATCTCGCCCTCGCCTGTGACTACCGGATCGCGTCCGACCGCGCCACGATCGGCCAGGTCTTCCATAAACTCGGCCTCGGCCCCGATTGGGGCGGCAGCTATTTCCTGCCGCGCCAGGTCGGGATGGCCCGGGCGCTCGAGCTGGTGTGGAGCGCCCGCATGGTGCCCGCCGCCGAAGCTCTGACCTTGGGACTATTCGAGCGGGTCGTGCCCGCCGACCGCCTCGCCGAGGAGGCGGGCTTGCTCGCCGCGACGTGGGCGGGCTTCCCCGCCCTGGCGGTGCGTCGCGCCAAAGAGGCCATCACCCTCGGTGGGCAGGCTACGCTCGCCGAGACTCTGGACTTCGAAATCGCCGTGCAGCACGAGTTGTTCGCCACGCCCGAGGCGCAGCAGCGTCTCGCGCAGTCACCTACGACACGGAGCCGCTAATCATGGTCCGGAAGCTCAACAACTTTGACGACTGGATCGACTACTTCCGGTACTGGCAGGATTCGATCGGATTGCCCACCGGAGCGCTGCGCGACTTCCACTTCGACGCGAAGTTCGGAGATCGCGAGGTGGAGCACATCGAGTTCGGTCACTACAAAGGCCAGCTCAAGTGGCCGACGGTGATGCATATCCCCGACCAGCGGATCCGCGACGCGCTGCTCAACCTGATCGTCTACCAGGGCGACACCGAATTCGCCTCGGTCGAACAGCAGCGGAACCTGCTGCACAATGCGCCGAGCGATTACGATCTCCTGTCGCTGCAGCGCGTCATGACCGAGGAAATGCGGCACGGCTGGCAGATGTCCTACCTGCTCTGCGCGCACTTCGGGGACGAGGGCAAGCGCGAGGCCGCCAAACTGCTGGAGCGCCGCGCCGACGAAGGGGAACGGCTGCTCGGCTCCTTCAACGAGATCGTCGACAACTGGCTCGACTTCTTCACTTACACCCAGTTCATCGACCGCGACGGCAAGTTCCAGCTCAAGATGCTGTCGACCTCGGCATTCGATCCGCTGTCGCGCTCGATGGGGCCGATGCTCAAGGAGGAATCGTTTCACCTCGGCACCGGCAACAACGGCTTGCTCCGCATCGTCAAAGCGGGCAAGATGCCGCCGGAGATCGTCCAGAAGTTCTTCTATAAGTGGATCCCCACGGCGTTCGACCTGTTCGGGACGGACAATTCGTCGTCCGCCCACTGGGCGTACGTGTGGGGGCTGAAGGGCCGCTACGATGAGCGTGAGAACCCGATCGAGCCCGACAAGCAGCACCTGAACGAGTCGGCCCGCGGCCTCTACCGCCAGGAGGTGGTCAAGCTCGTCGAGCGACTCAACATGTTCATTCCGGAGCGCGAGCGCTGGCTCAAGGTGCCGCAGCTCCAGTTCAACCGGCGCATCGGCCTGTATGCCCATCAATGCTGGTCGGTGGACGGCGAGGAAATGTCGCCCGAGCGATACCAGGAGTACCTGAAAGGCCTGCTCCCCGGTCCCGAGGACATCGCGCGGGTGCACGACATCGAAAAGGAGCCGGGCTGGATCGAGCCCAAGAAGGCGGACAGCCTGCTCCAACAGTGAGCGCGAGCTCCCCCCCGCCGCTCGTCATCGCGCACCGGGGCGCGTCCGCCCTGGAGTACGAGAACTCCCTGGCCGCCTTCCGCGCGGCGGCTCGGCTCGGCGCCGACGGTGTGGAGCTGGACGTGCACGCCACCACGGACGGCGAGCTGTTCGTCCATCACGACGAGGCGCTGGATGGCGGGGGCCTCCACATCCCGCGCGCCAGCGCCGCTCTGGTCGGCGCCCAGCGGCTCCCCAACGGCGAGCCGGTGCCGACGCTCGCGGACGCGCTGGCCGCCATCGCCCCCCCACTCCGGGTGTTCGTCGAGGTGAAGACGCTGCCCCCGTCGTGCGACGCGCACCTGCTTCAGGTCCTCGAGCGGGGAGCCCCCGGGCGCTACGCGGTGCATGGATTCGACCACCGGATCATCCGCCGCCTGGGCGAAGCCCGCGGCAACCTGCCGCGCGGGATCCTGCTGGCCTCGTATCCCATCCGGCCGCTCCAGGCGCTCGCCGACACGGGCGCGACCATGTTGTGGGAGGACTACGCCCTGATCGATGCCGACCTGGTGGAAGAAATTCACGGCAGTCGCGCCCGCCTGTTCGCCTGGACGGTCGACGATTCCGTCGACATGCAGCGACTGGCCGATCTCGGGGTGGACGCCCTCTGCACCAACCACCCGGACGTGGCCCGACGCGTCGTCGGTCCCTCGCCGCGCGGAGCAGCCGCGTGACGCCGCCCCGGGTGGCCGTTGTCGGGGCCGGGACGATGGGGCATGGGATCGCCTATGTGGCGGCCCGCGCCGGCTGTGAAGTGACGCTGACCGACAGCCGCCCCGAGATGCTGCCCCTGGCGAGCGAGCAGATTGAACGACTGCTGGCCGGCGGCCTGCAGCGCGGCAAGTTGTCCGAGCGCGATGCCGCCGCGGTGCGCGAGCGGCTGCGCCCGGTCCCGTCGCTTGGTGACGCCGTCCGCAATGCCGATGTGGTGATCGAGGCCATCTTCGAGAACCTCGCGGCCAAGCGCCAGCTGTTCGAGGCGCTCAGCAAGCTCACCCCCGGGCACGTACTGCTCGCCACCAATACCTCGTCGCTCTCGGTGGGTCAGATCGCCGCCGCGGTCCCCGACCCACGCCGGGTCATCGGGATGCACTTCTTCAACCCCGTGCACCTGATGCGCCTCGTGGAGATCGTGCGTCACGATCGCTGCTCCGCCGAATCCGTGGACCGTGCCGTCGCGCTGGCGCGCGAAATGGGGAAGGAGCCGATCCTCGTCCGGGACTCCCCCGGCTTCGCTTCCAGCCGCCTGGGCGTGGCCCTCGGCCTCGAGGCGATGCGGATGCTCGAGGAGGGCGTCGCGACGGCGGAGGACATCGACAAGGCGATGGAGCTGGGCTACAACCACCCCATGGGACCGCTCAAGCTGACCGATCTGGTGGGGCTCGACGTGCGGCTCGCGATCGCCGAGTACCTGCATCGCGCGCTCGAGGACCAGCAGTTCGAGCCGCCCCGGATCCTGCGCGACAAGGTGGCGAAGGGGGAGCTGGGAAAGAAATCCGGGAAGGGGTTCTACACCTGGAGTCCCTGAAGCGCATTACCGACGTCCACATCCACATCCAGCCGTGGCGGGACCTGAAGCCCACCGTTCAGGCCGTGATGCGGAGCGGGAAGGAGTCTCATTGGGACTTTCTGCTTTCCATGATGGACGATCCCAAGGCGCTGCTCGAGATCATGGACCAGGCGGGCGTCTGGCGGGTGGGACTCGTCAACTACCCGAGTCCCGACATCATGGGATTCACGAATTCGACCAATGAATTTGCGGCCCGCTACGCGAGCGCCGACCGCGTGCGGCTGCTCCCCTACGGCGGGGTCCACCCGCGGTTCACCACTGACCCCGCCGGCGACGTCGATCACCTGGTGGATCTGGGCATTCGGGTCCTCAAGATCCATCCGAACCACCAGGCCTTCCCCGCCAACGCGTACACCGAAGGCCTGGATGCGCTGGGCCAGATATACCGGCGCTGTGAAGCGCGAGGGCTCCCCGTGATGGTGCATACGGGAACGTCGATTTTCCCGGGGGCGCGTTCCAAGTGGGGCCATCCGCTCGAGCTCGACGACGTGGCGATCGATTTTCCCGATCTCACCGTCGTCATGGCGCACGGCGGGAGGCCGCTGTGGATGGACGAAGCGTTCTTCGTGCTGCGCCGGCACAGGAACATCCGGTTGGACGTGTCCGGCATTCCCCCGCTGAAACTGCTGCAGTACTTTCCCCGCATCGCAGAGTTCGCGGACCGGGTCTTGTGGGGCACCGATTGGCCCAGCCCCGGCGTGAGGGACATGCGCCAGAATATCGACCAGTTCCTCACGCTGCCCCTCGCCGATGAGCAGCGGCGAGCGATCCTCGAGACCAACGCCCTCGCGCTGTTTCCGGCGTCCTGAGCGACGCCGGAGGGAACCACATTCCTCGGGAGCCGTTCATGCATGTGCGTCGACTGGCGGCCAGCTGCGGATCGGCCGTCGCCCTCCTCACCGGATCGCTGGCCGGCCAGGGAGGAGGGGCTGCGGTGGGGCGGATCGCCTACGACACTTTCTCGCTGCCCAATGGACTCCAGGTCATTACCTCCGAGTCCCACACCATCCCTCTCGTGACCGTCGACCTCTGGTACAACACCGGCTCGCGTAACGAGCAGACGGGGCATTCAGGGTTCGCCCATCTGTTCGAGCACCTGATGTTTCAGGGTTCGGCGCACGTGAAGAAGGCGGAGCACTTCCAGCTGGTGCAGCGGGCCGGCGGCACCCTCAACGGCTCGACCCAGGAAGACCGGACCAACTACTGGGAGACCCTCCCCTCGAACCGCCTCAATCTCGGGCTGTGGCTCGAGGCCGACCGCATGCGGTCGCTCGCGATCACCCAGGCCAATTTCGACAACCAACGGGAGACCGTAAAGGAAGAACGCCGCCTGGGGGTGGACAACCAGCCCTACGGACCGGCTTTCACCGACGGGGCCACCCTGCCGTTCGACAGCACGACCTGCTTCGCCTACGCGCACACCGTGATCGGTTCGATGGCGGATCTCAATGCGGCGGCGCTCCCCGACGTCCAGGCATTCTTCGACCGCTATTACGCCCCCAACAACGCCACGCTCGTGGTGGTGGGCGACTTCGACCCGGCCGCCCTCCGCCGCCTCGTCACCCAGTACTTCGGGGGGATTCCCCGGCACGAACCGCCCCCCACGCCGACCTGCGACTTCAAGCTGAGTCCCGGCACGGTGCGGCGGGAGTTCACCGACGCGCACGCCAACCTCCCTGCCGTCTTCCGCCTGTATCGCGTTCCGCCTCACAGCGACCCCGACACCCCGGCATTGGAGCTGATGAACATCATCCTGGGTCAGGGCGAGAGCTCCCGCCTCAACGTGGGGGTGGTGCGCCGCGACAAGGCGGCGCTCGCGGCCCAGGCCGGCATCTTCTCAGGCTCGCGCCGAGGCCCGAATTCGACGGGCGTCTTCGGGATCACGAACCAGGGCGTCACCGTCGATCATCTCGACAGTCTGCTGGCCGGCCAGGTCGATTCGCTGCGCCAGTTCGGCGTGACCCCTGAAGAGCTGACCAAGGCCAAGAACACCTTCCGCGCAGAGTACATCGACAATCGCGAGCGGACATTCTCCAAAGCGGAAGAGCTGCACCACTACGCGATGTTTCACGCGAGCATCGCGGAAATCAACACCGACCTGGACCGCTATCTCGCCGTGACGAGCGACGACATCAAGCGGGTGGCCGCGAAGTATCTGGACCCCGCCAACGCAGTCATCATCACCGTGAAACCCGCGGCCCCGACGGCGGGAGGTGGACAATGAACCGCCCGGACAAGAGAACGGCCCGCGTCCTCCTGGACGCCGGGTTGGTACTATTCGTCTCCGCGGTGGTCCCGCTGGCGGCCCAGGACTCGTTCCCCGCCAAGCCTCCGGCCCCGACCCCCCTGGCGCCGATCCGGTTTCCCCCGTTCCAGCAAGTCACGCTGGCCAATGGGATGTCGCTGCTCCTCGTGGAGAACCACGACCAGCCGGTCCTGTCGGTCAACCTGAGCTTCCCCGCCGGGGCGTTCTACGATGCCGCCGGCAAGGAAGGCACGGCCGAGCTGGTGGCCGAGGTGCTGACCAAGGGGACGCCCACGCGGACCGCCAACCAGATTGCGGCCGCGATCGAGGGCGTGGGGGGCAGCCTCAGCGCCTCCTCGGGAGACGACTTCCTGACGGTGTCGCTCGACGTCCTGTCCGATCACGCCGAGCTGGGGTTCGACCTGCTGGGCGACGTAGTGCGCCGGGCGACCTTCCCCGATAGCGAAGTGGCCCTGGCGCGGACCCGGTATCTCTCCCAGTTGGCGCTGGCATTGTCGCAGCCGGCCTCGGTCGCGGACCGGATCTTCGCCCATGAGGTGTACGGCAGCCACCCGTACGGGCGCCGCCCCACTCAGTCGAGCTTTCAGGCGATCACCCGGACCGACATCACCAGCCTTGCCGCGGCGCGAATCCGCCCCGGGGGCTCGCTGCTGGTCCTGGCGGGGGACGTCACCCTGGCCCAGGCCAAAGCGCTGGCCGAGCGTGCCTTCGGCGGATGGACCGGCGCCCTGGTGGCGACGCGGCCGCCGGCCCCCCCGCCGGTGAAGACGAGGACCGACATCCTGCTCGTACATCGGCCGGGGTCGGTGCAAGGCAACATCGTCATCGGCAATACGACGTTCCTGCCGACGGACACGGGCTACTACCCCGCGCGCGTCGCGACGCAGGCGCTCGGGGGCGGCGCCGATTCGCGGTTGTTCCTCATTCTGCGGGAGCAGAAGAGCTGGACCTATGGCGCCTACGCCCAGCTCGTGCGCCGCCGTGGCATCGGCAGCTGGGAGGCCACCTTCGAGGGTCGCACCGAAGTGGTGGACAGCGCGCTGGTCGAGATGCTGCACCAGATCGACCGGATCCGCACGACCGCGATGCCCGATTCGGAGATCACCAACGTCAAGGGGTTCCTCATCGGGGCGTTCCCGCTCACGGTCGAGACCGCGCAGCAGATCGCGTCGGTCGTGGCCAACGCGAGGTTATTCGGACTCGGCACCGACTACGTCCGCGCCTACCGCGACCGGCTGGCGGCGGTGACGCCCGCGCGGGCTCGCGCGGCCGCGTCCCGCACGTATCACCGCAGCGGGCTGACCATCGTCGTCGTGGGCGATGCGGTGCAGCTCTACGACCGGCTGAAGGCAATCGCGCCCGTCCGGCTGGTCGACGTGGACGGCAAGCCCCTCTCCCCCGCCGACCTGCATCCCAAAGCCACCGCGCTCGCCCTGGATCGCGCCCAGGTGGTCACGAGGAGCGACAGCTTTCGCATCGTCGTGCAGGGGAATCCGATGGGCGCGATGACCACGGCCATCGCGGCGACCGCGGACTCGCTCGTGTACACGGAGCACACCACCATCGCCGGCGGTACCGTGGAGCAGCACACCGTGGTGCACTTCAATCCGGCCGACTTGTCGGTGACCAGCGTCGATCAGACCGGCAAGACGCAGGGTCAACCCACCGACATTCACGTCGTGTACGCCGGTGGCCGAGTGAAGGGAACCGCCACGACGCCCCAGCAGAGCGGCACGCCGAAGACGGTGAGCCTCGACACCACGATCCAGGCGGGCACCTACGACGACAACGCGTTGAACGTCCTCATCCCCGCGCTCCCGCTGGCCGACGGGAAATCGTTCGCGGTGACGGTCTTCGAGTCGGGGCGCGGACAAACGCAGGTGATGCAGCTGAAGGTCTCCGACGCCGGCACCGTCACGGTCCCGGCCGGGACCTATGCGGCCTGGCGACTCGACGTGGCCGGGGGACAAGCCCCGATCGCCATGTACGTCACCAAGGAGACCCCGCGGAAGGTCGTGAAGATCGAGTTTGTGGGAGCGCCGTTTGTGATGGAACTGGTGAAGTAAGGGCGGGCGAGGGCGGGCCAGGACGGGCGAGGTTGAAAACCAAAGGGCGGGTGAGGATTGCCTCGCCCGCCCTAGCCCGTCTTGGCCAGCCCTGGCCCGCCTAGTTTTTCGGGTACACACTCACCTGATAGCGCTTCTTGTCCTTGTGCTCGAACTTCACCTGACCGTCCACCACGGTGAAGAGCGAGTCGTCGGAGGCGCGCCGGACGTTGCGTCCGGGATGGAACTTGGTGCCGCGCTGCCGCACCAGGATCGACCCGGCGGTGACGAACTGGCCGCCGAATGCCTTGACCCCGAGAAACTGCGGGTTCGAGTCGCGCCCGTTGCGCGAGGACCCGACGCCTTTCTTGTGAGCCACGGTTCCCTCACCCGACCTTTACGTCGGCGATTTTCAATTCCGTGAAATGCTGCCGGTGCCCGGCGTGGCGGCGGTAGCCGGTGCGCCGCGCGAACCGGAAGATGCGGATCTTCTTCCCCAGCCCGTGGCGCACGACCTCGGCGGTCACCTTGGCCCCCCGCACCGTCGGCTGCCCGGCCTGGACGGTCTTGCCGTCACTGGTCAACAGCACGTGATCGAAGGTCACCTTCGCCCCCGGCTCGGCTTCGAGCAGGGGCACCTGGATCGTCTTCCCCGGCTCGGCGCGGAACTGGCACCCACCGGTGGTGAAAATGGCGTACGTCATAAGGGCGGAACTCTAATCGGGACTTGAGGTTCCGTCAAGGCGGCCGGCATCAGGCGACGGCGTACTGTTCGGTCACATCCCGGCCGGCGGGCTGCGCCATCATGCGGAACTCGTCCAACCGCATCATCGGGTCGTCCCGGACCTCGACCGCAATCCCGGTCTGCTTCTGCAGTTGCCGCAAGAAGTTAGGCTCCTGCTCCACGAGGTAGAGCGCGACATCGGGATGCAACCGGACCGCGAGCTGCCGCTCGCGCCGGTCGGCCCCGGCACGCTTCAGGGAGCGTTCCATCCGTCGCACCACGACCTCCGGCCGGAACACCCGCCCCGTGCCGTTGCAGGTCGGACATTCCGCGGTCATCGACTGCCACAAAGACGGCCGCACCCGTTGCCGGGTCATCTCGATCAGGCCCAGCTCGGAGACGGCGAACGCCCGCGTGCGGGCGCGGTCCCGGCCGAGGTAGGTCCGCAGCTCCTGCAGCACCTTGTCGCGGTTGGACCGCGTTTCCATGTCGATGAAGTCCACCACGATAATCCCGCCGATGTCACGGAGCCGCAGCTGGCGCGCGACCTCGCGGGCGGCCTCGAGGTTGGTGCGCAGGATGGTGCTCTCCGGATCCTTCTTGCCCGTGTAGCGGCCGGTATTGACGTCGATCGAAGTCAGGGCTTCCGTGGGTTGGATAATGAGGTAGCCGCCGGTCGGCAGGTTCACGCGCTGCTGGAACAGCTCCCGGATCTCCCCCTCGATGTCGAACTTGTCGAACAGCTGACTCTCCGCGACGTGCAGGTGCACCCGCTGCAGCAGGTCCGGATCGATTTGCTTCAGGTATTGCTCGATCTCGTGGAAGACCGGCTTCGAATCCACCAGCAGGGAGTCGACCTTGTCCGACAACAGATCGCGGACGATGCCCCGGGTGAGGCTCGTCTCCCGCTGTAGCAGCGCGGGCGCGCGCATGGAGGTCGAGCGCCGTTTGATCTTCTGCCAGAGACCCACGAGGTGCTCGATCTCGCGACGGCAGGTATCCTCCGTCAGGTCATCGGCCACCGTCCGGACGATCCAGCCGCCGCTGTCCTTGGGCACGAGCCGGCCCACCAGCTCCTTCAGGCGCACCCGTTGCTCGCGTCCCTCGATCTTGCGGGACACGCCCACCTTGGAAGCGAACGGCATGTACACCAGGAAACGTCCCGGCAGGGAGATCTGCGCGGTCACACGCGGGCCCTTGGTGCTGATGGGCTCTTTGATGACCTGCACCAGGCGGGTTTCGCCCCGCTTCAGCTCGTCGGCGACGTTGGGGACGCGACGGCGCGAGCGGTCGCGACCGCCCTTGCCGTTGCCCCCTTCCCCGTTCTCGCCGTCATCACCGGGTTCCCCCGGCTCATCCTCGTCTTCGGCCTCGACCAGGTCCGAAGCGTGGAGAAAGGCGCTCTTTTCAGCCCCGATGTCGACGAACGCGGCCTGGATCCCCGGCAGGATCGCCTCGACCTTGCCGAGATAGATGTCGCCCACCATCCGGTGCGCGTCCGGACGATCCACCAGCAGCTCTACCAGGCGGTCGTCCTCCAGGATCGCCACGCGCGTCTCGCGCGGGCTGCCACTGATCAGAATTTCGCGTTTCAAAGCAATACCCCTCGGTTCCCGACGGAACGCAACCGTCGGGAATCCTGTTGATTGGCCAGCAAGAGTCTGTTCCGAATGGAGTCGTGAGATTCGGGAGGAACCGATTGGACCGGGCAGGCCGCGCCCCCGCCGCATCAGCGGGCAAGCGACCTGTCATGGCCAAAGTCCAATGCATGTTGTAAAGCTAAGCTGTCTTGTCACTTACGTCAATCCACCGTATCGTATTGGCACATTGATCCTCGGCCGGCCCCTTCCCGATCCGGAGGCAGCCTGTGCCGCACGCTTCTCCGCTTCGGCAACTGGGCTCTCTCGTGCTCTTCGCGACCGCACTCTCCGGTGACGGCTGGGCCCAGGCGACGCGGTACCCGCCGGCACGGCGCGCGGATCAGGTCGACGATTACTTCGGGACCCGCGTCGCGGACCCGTATCGCTGGCTCGAGGACGTCGATGCGGCGGAGACCCGCGCCTGGGTGGAAGCCGAGAACGCCGTCACCTTCGCCTATCTCGCGACGATCCCCGCCCGCGACAGCATCCGCCACCGGCTCACCGAGCTATGGGACTATCCCCGCTTCGGGACGCCGTTCAAGAAGCGCGGCCAGTACTTCTTCTTCAAGAACGACGGTCTGCAGAATCAGTCGGTGCTCTACGTGCAGGAAGGGCTCCGGGGGACGCCCCGCGTCCTGCTCGACCCGAATCTGCTCTCGGCCGACGGGACGATCGCCCTCGCCACCCTCGGCCTCTCGGACGATGCTCACTATCTGGCCTATGCCACGGCGGTTTCCGGATCGGACTGGAACGAGGTCGCCGTGCGCGATGTCCGGACGGCACGCGATCTCCCCGACACGATCCGGTGGGTCAAGTTCTCGCAACTGTCCTGGACGCATGACGGCGCCGGGTTCTTCTACAGCCGCTACCCGGAGCCGGCGGGCGGGAATCCCCTGCTGAGCGTCAATCTCAACCAGAAGCTCTACTTCCATCGCCTCGGCACCGAGCAATCACAGGACCGCCTGGTGTTCGAGCGGCCCGACCACCCCGATTGGGGCGTCGGGGCCGGCGTGACCGACGACGGGCGGTATCTGATCCTGCATCTCTGGCTCGGGACGGACCGGCGCAATCGGGTCTACTACGTCGATTTGCGCGACGCGGCTCAACCCGACCTCGCGGCTCCCGCTATTCCACTGCTCGACAATTTCGACGCGAGTTACTCGTTCATCGACAATGACGGGCCGGTCTTCTACTTCCTGACCGATCAGGGCGCCCCGCGGCGGCGGATCGTCGCCATCGACATCCGGCACCCGGAGCGCGCCAACTGGCGCCAGGTCGTGCCGGAATCGGCGGACGTGATCGAGAATGTGCGATTGGTCCACGACCACTTCGTCGCGAGCTACCTCCACGACGCCCACTCCCGCTTGCTCCTGTATACACGGGAGGGCCAAGCGGCGGGCGAGATCGCCCTCCCCGCTTTGGGAAGCGTCGCCGAGCTCTCCGTGGAGTCGGCGCGGGACAGCGAGCTGTTCTTCGCGTTTACCTCCTTTCTGCAACCGACGACGATCTACCGGCATGATTTCGCGGCCGCGCGGACGGCGGTGTTCCAGGCGCCGGCCCTGCGATTCGATGCCTCCACGTATGAAACCGAGCAGGTCTTCTATACGAGCAAGGACGGCACCCGCATTCCGATGTTCCTGACCCACCGGCGCGGCCTCGTGCGCGACGGATCCAATCCGACCTACCTCTACGGTTACGGGGGCTTCAACATCAGCGTGACGCCGGCCTTCTCGCCGAGCGCCCTGGTGTGGCTCGAGCGCGGGGGCATTTACGCCGTGCCCAACCTCCGCGGCGGCGGAGAGTACGGCGAAGCATGGCACGAGGCGGGGATGCACGAGAAGAAACAGAACGTGTTCGACGATTTCATCGCCGCGGCGGAGTATCTGGTGCGCGAGCGCTATACCTCCCCCGCCAAGCTCGCCATCGGGGGCGGGTCGAACGGCGGGCTCCTGGTCGGCGCCGCCATGACCCAACGACCGGACCTCTTCGGCGCCGCGGTGCCGGCGGTCGGCGTCATGGACATGCTGCGGTTCCACAAATTCACGATCGGGTGGGCCTGGGTGACCGAATACGGCTCGGCGGATAGCGCCGGCCAGTTCCCGTACCTGTATCGGTACTCCCCGCTTCATAATCTGAAGCCCGGCACCTCCTATCCCGCCACCTTGATCACCACCGCCGATCACGATGACCGGGTAGTTCCCGGCCATTCCTTCAAGTTCGCCGCCGCGCTCCAGGCCGTTCAAAGCGGGCCGGCACCGGTGCTGATCCGCATCGAGACCAAAGCCGGGCACGGCGCCGGGAAACCGACCACCAAGCTGATCGAGGAAGCCGCCGACCGGTGGGCCTTCCTGGTGCAGACCCTGCACATGACCACGGCCCCGGCCTCACCCCCGTAACCATCGAGAGACGCGCATGGCCAAGGTGAACTGTTCCTTGTGCAACACCGCGGTCGAATCCCGCACGCTGATCGCGGCCCAGAAGCTCGAGCCCCAGCTGTTCGACATCATCAAGCGGGAGCGGCCCGACTGGCCGGGCAACCGCGGGATCTGCCAAACCTGCCACGAGCAGTACCGCGCCAAGAAGTTCGTCGGGTATCTGGAAGAGGAGTACAGCAAGATTTCCGAAATGGAGAAGGCGATCGTCACCCAGATCGCCCGGCGGGGGCGGGTGAGCCGTCTGGTGCATCAGGAGTTCGAGGCCCAGATGACGTTCGGCGAGCGGGTGGCGGACCGGGTGGCTCAGTTCGGCGGCAGCTGGCCATTCATTGGCATCTTCGGACTGATCCTGTTCGTCTGGATGGGGGTGAACAGCTGGGTCCTGGCAACGCACCCGTTCGATCCCTATCCGTTCATTCTTCTGAACCTCGTCTTGTCGACGCTGGCGGCGTTACAGGCGCCAGTGATCATGATGAGCCAGAATCGCCAGGCCATTAAGGACCGGCTCCAGGCCCAGCAGGATTATCAGATCAATCTGATGGCGGAGATCGAGATCCGGGATTTGCACGACAAGCTCGACGGGCTGCGACACCGGCAGTGGCACGAGCTGTGGCACATGCAGCGCCGGCAGCTCGAGATCCTCGAGCACCTGCACAAAGAGGTCAGTCACCCGGAGGAGAAGACCGCGGAGCCGGCGCCGTATCAGCCACCTGAAATCTGACGGGCCAGGGCGGGCCAGGACGGGCAAGGTCAAGCGGACCCCCTCGCCCGTCCTGGCCCGTCTTCGCCCGTCCTTTAGTCGATCAACTCCC
>Ga0335083_10005744_pt1 | contig 15621 bp, 16 predicted proteins | sample Lox_Sample_42_FD_206716 | JGI IMG/M metagenome (GOLD analysis project Ga0335083, IMG submission 206716) | Soil microbial communities from Loxahatchee National Wildlife Refuge, Florida, United States - Lox_Sample_4.2 | ecosystem: Environmental > Terrestrial > Soil > Wetlands | place: USA... | reverse complement strand
CTGGACTACGGCGAACGCATCGCCGAAGGTCCACCTGTCGAGATCCAGCGCGACCCGCGCGTCGTTGAAGCCTATTTGGGCGCCTCCCATGCTGCTTGAGATCAAGGGACTCGAGGTCGGGTATGGCGGCATCCGCGCGGTGAAGGGCGTCGATCTGCAGGTGGATGAGGGGGAGTTGGTCTGCCTGATCGGCGCCAACGGCGCGGGCAAGAGCACGACGCTGCGCGCAATTTGCGGGCTGCTGCCGATGCGTGCGGGCAGCGTGCACTATGCAGGCGTCGATGTGGCAACAAGTGCGGTGCATGAGTTGCCGCGAAAAGGACTGGTGATGGTTCCCGAGGGGCGCGGCATATTCGCGCAGCTGACGGTGGAAGAGAACCTTTCGATGGGTGCGTTCACGCGCGACGACGATGGTGTCGCGCGCGACCTGCAGCGGCAATATGCAACCTTTCCGCGGCTGAAGGAACGGCGCGCGCAGACCGCCGGCACGCTCTCGGGCGGCGAGCAGCAGATGCTCGCGATGGGTCGCGCGCTGATGGCGCGGCCGAAATTGTTGTTGCTGGACGAGCCTTCGATGGGCCTCGCGCCGCAGCTCGTAGCAAAAATTTTCGACATCGTGCGCGAGATCGCGCGCCAGGGCGTCACCATCCTGCTGATCGAACAGAATGCGCGCCTCGCGCTGGAAGTCGCGGGGCGCGGCTATGTGATGGAATCGGGCAGCATCACGCTGGCGGGCGCCGCGGAGGAATTGCTCGCGAACCCGAAAGTACGCGAGGCCTACCTGGGCGAAGCCGCCTGAGGCGGGACGACGTCGGCCTGGGTCGTAAAACTGTCGGCGTAGAACTCGTCTTCCGGTAGCTTGCACACGGCGGTGAAGTCCTTGCGCGCCGCGTCGACCATCACCGGCACGCCGCAGGCGTAGACCTGGTGTCCCGAGAGATCCGGGAAGTCCTGCATCGCGGCGCGATGGACGAAACCGGTGCGGCCGCTCCAGCCGTCTTCCGGCGTCGCGTTTGAAATTACCGGGACATAATTGAATCCCGGATGCTCAGCGGCCCACTTTTCCGCCAGCGCGTTCATGTAGAGGTCCTTGGGCCGCCGGCCGCCCCAGTAGAGGGTCGCGGGCCGCTTGATGCCCTTGTGGAACATGTGCTCGATCACCGCCTTGATCGGCGCGAATCCCGTGCCCGAGGCGACGAAGACGATGGGCTTTTCCGATTCCTCGCGCAGGAAGAATGTACCGAGCGGACCTTCGCAGCGCAGGATGTCGCGCTCTTTCATCTTGTTGAAGACATGGTCGGTGAATTGCCCGCCGGCGACGTGACGAATGTGCAATTCGACGAGTTCCGCATCGTGCGGGGCATTTGCCAGCGAGAAACTGCGGCGGCTGCCGTCCTTCAGCAGGAAGTCGATGTACTGCCCGGCGAGGAATACCAGCTTCTCGTTTGCAGGCAGCTTGATCTGCAGCAGCATCGCGTCTTCCGCAAGCCGCTCCAGCTTCTGTACGCGGCAGGGCAGCTTCTTGACCTGGATGTCCTTGGCCGCGCCGATGGTGCGCGCTTCCAGCACCAGGTCCGACAGCGGCTTGGCCTGGCAGAAAAGCGCCTTGCCCTGCGCCTTCTCCTCGTCGGTCAGCGTCTTTGCCTGATAGACGCCGTAGTCCACGGTGCCGGAAACGATCTTCCCCTTGCAGCTGCCGCAGGCGCCGTTCTTGCAGCCGTAGGGCAGCAGAAATCCCTGGCGAAGGGCGGCGGCGAGCACCGCTTCACCTTCTTCGACCTGGAACTGATGACCGCTTGGTTGCAGAGTGACGGTATGCATCTCGCTACTTTTCATGTCGTTACAATGTCGCCGATGAAACACCTGCTAATCGCCGGCTATGGCGATATCGCGCGCCGCGCTGCGCCTGCGCTCGAATCCACCTTCGAAATCAGTCTCCTGTCGCGCAAGAATGGAATCGATCTCGACCGGCCCGAAAGCCTTGCTGCGCTCGAACCGTCCGCCGCAGTATTGCATTGCGCACCGCCGCCTTCCTCCGGTACTGCAGACACCCGCACGGCGAATCTGCTCGCCGCGCTGGAAGGCAGGCGGATTCTACCAACCCGCTTCGTCTACATCAGCACCAGTGGGGTCTATGGCGACTGCGACGGCGCGCTGGTAGATGAATCCCGCCGGATTCATCCGCAAAGCGCCCGCGCGATTCGCCGTGCCGATGCGGAGGCGCGGCTTGCACTATGGTGCAGTGCGCGCGACGTCGCGCTCACCGTACTGCGGGCGCCCGGCATCTATTCGACGGACCGGCTGCCGCTAGCGCGCCTGCGGGCGGGCACGCCGGTACTGCGTGACGCAGACGACGTCTACACGAACCATATTCACGCCGACGACTTGGCGGCCATTTGCGTCCGTTCACTGGAAGATGACGCGCCGCCCGGGATTTACAACGCATCGGACGATTCCCGCCTGAAGATGGGCGAGTGGTTCGATCTGGTCGCCGAACGGAACGGCCTGCCGCCCCCGCCGCGCATCGCGCGAGCCGACGCAGCCGCCCGCATGCCGCCGGAGATGTTCTCCTTCATGAACGAATCGCGGCGGCTGGACAACACGCGCCTAAAGCGCACCCTGGGCGTGCGCTTGCGCTATCCGACGGTAGAGGAAGGCCTGGAGCATGAGCGCGCTGTTGGTGCTGACCAACCTGCCTGACCGCGCGGCCGCGGAGCGGCTCGCCGACATGCTGATCCAGAAGCGCGTCGCCGCCTGCGTCAACATCCTTGCGCCGTGCCGGTCAGTTTATCGGTGGAAGAACGACATACAGCATGACGAGGAATATCCGGTGCTGATCAAGACGGCCGCCGAGAGCTACCCCGCCCTGGAAGCCGCGATCCGGGCCGGGCACCCCTATGAACTACCCGAGATCATCGCGGTCCCAATCGAGCGCGGCCTGCCGGATTACCTGGACTGGCTGTTGGCGGAAACGACCCCCGGGAAATGATCCGAATCCTGCTTCTGGTGCTGACTTTGCTCGGAACCGCGCGCGCGGCGGACCCGGCCGATCTGCTCGAACCCGAGAAGGCGTTCCACATGACCACGCGCGCGCTCGATGCGCGCACGGTGGAAGTGAGCTTCGCGATCGCGGACGGCTATTACATGTACCGGGAGCGCTTCAAATTCGCGGTCGACGCAGGCTCTAAGGGGCGGATCGGCATTCCGCAGTTCCCGCCCGGCACGCGCAAAAAGGACGAGTTCTTCGGGGAAATGGAGATCTACCGCAAGCAGGTGGCGATCCGTCTGCCCGTGGAGGACGCGGAAGAGACGCTGCGGCTGACCGTGACCTCGCAGGGATGCGCGGACGTCGGCGTGTGCTACATCCCGATGGACAGCAAGGCCACCATTCAGCTCGCTTCCTTCCGCGCAACCCAATCCCGTCCCCCGGATGCCGGTCGCGCGGAGTTCACGACGCAGGTGAGCGATTTCGAGATCGCCCGCCTGTTCCAGACCGGTGGCCCGCTGCTCGTGCTGGCAAGCTTCCTGGGTTTCGGCTTGCTGCTCTCCTTCACGCCCTGCGTGCTGCCGATGGTGCCGATCCTCTCCGGCATCATCGTCGGCGAAGGCAGGAATCTCGGCAAGCTGCGCGCATTGTCGCTGTCGCTCGCCTACGTGCTCGGTATGGCGGTAGCGTATGCGGCAGCGGGCATCGCCGCAGCCTGGTCGGGAACATTGCTCGCCTCGGCCTTGCAGAACGCGTGGGTGCTGGGCGCCTTCGCTTTGATCTTCGTCGTGCTCGCACTGTCGATGTTCGGCCTTTACGAACTGCAGCTGCCGGGATTCCTGCACCATCCGCTCAATTCGGCGCACAGCCGGATCGGTGGCGGAAAACTTGCCTCGGTCGCGGGCATGGGCGTGCTCTCTGCGATCATCGTCAGCCCCTGCGTTGCCGCGCCGCTCGCCGGCGCGCTGCTCTACATCAGCCAGACGCGCGATGTGGCGCTCGGCGGTGCTGCGCTATTCACCATGGCGATCGGCATGGGAATACCGCTGCTGGTCGTCGGCGTCTCGGAAGGCGCGCTATTACCGAAGTCAGGGCCCTGGATGGTGCGCGTGAAGCACATCTTCGGCGTCCTGCTGCTTGCCGTGGCGGCTTGGATGGTGTGGCCGATGCTGCGGCCGGCGGCCGGTGGTACCGACTTCGTGCGCATCCAGACTGTCGCCGAACTCGAGCAGAAACTGCAATCGCCGGGCAAGCCGGTGATGCTGGATTTCTATGCCGATTGGTGCGTGTCCTGCAGGGAGATGGAGGCGTTGACCTTCAGCGATGCGCGCATCAGGCCGAAGCTGGACGGCATGCTGCTCCTGCAAGCCGACGTCACCGGCAATACGGCGGAGCACAAAGCGCTGCTTAAGCGCTTTTATCTTTTTGGCCCGCCGGGAATCATCTTTTTCGACGCGCAGGGACGGGAACTCAAGGACCTGCGCGTAATCGGCTATCAGAGCGCCGAACGCTTCCTGCGCACGCTGAAGCTCGCGGGCGCGCCTTGAGTTCGGCAGGCTTCCGCCAAGGCATAATCCGATACCTATGACTATGAACCTACGAGGCGGGCTGGCCTGGGTGATCTTTGCCCTCTGCACGCGCGGCGCCCTTGCACAAGCGCCCGCAGCAAACGCGATCGTCATCGGCCAGTCGGCGCCACTATCGGGCGCCAACCAGCAACTCGGCCAGGACATCCGCAACGGAGCCCTTGCCTACTTCAAGAAAGTCAACGATGCCGGCGGCGTGCATGGCCGCAAGCTCGAACTGGTCACGCTAGACGATGCGAACGACGTGAAACGGGCCGGCGAAAATACCAAGAAACTGATCGAGGAACAGGGCGTATTCGCGCTGTTCGGCTATGCCAGCGCCACATTGTCCCGTCCCGCGCTGCCCTTCGTGGAGCAGTACAAGGTGCCGTTCCTGCATCCCTTCACCGGCGCAGACCCAATGCGCGTGTTCAATAAGTTCGTCTACAACGTTCGCGCGAGCTATGCCGACGAACTGGAGAAGATCGTCGGCCATTTTGCGCCATTGGGCGTGAAGCGCTTTGCCATCGTGTATTACGACGATGCGGTGGGCCGCGAAAACCTGACTGCGGTCGACCGCGCGCTCAAAAAGCAGAATTATGAAACGGTATCGAAGGCGGCCTTCAAGGATCGAGCCAAACCCGATATCGAGGCCGGCGTCAAGGAAGTCGCCAAGGGCTCTCCCGACGTGGTCATCCTCACCACGCTTTACAAGGCAACCGCGGACTTCATCAAGCTGGCCGTCAAGTCTGGAATGGGCGCGCAGATGGCGAGCAATTCGTTTCCCGGCGCGAGCCCGCTTGCCAATGCACTGGGCAAGGAGGGCCCAGGTGTCGTCATCGCGGTCGACGTGCCTCCGTATAACCACGGTACGCTCCCGGTGGTTGTCGAATATCGCGCCGCCATGGAGAAGTTGACAGGCAAGAAGGATTTTTCCTTCACCTCGCTCGAGGCTTATATCGGCGCGAAGGTCCTCGTGGAAGGCTTGAAGCGCGCGGGGCCGAAGCCGACACGCGAGGTTTTCATGCGAGCCCTAGACGCGATGTCGAACTATGACGCAGGCGGCTATACGGTCTCGTTCTCCCCGACCAACCACAATGGCAGCTCCTACGTGGAACTGACATTCATCAGCAAGGACGGTCAGATCAGGAACTGACCTGGCGCTTCAGGGCGGCCGCGGCCTCGAGGGCGAAATAGGTAAGGATGCCGTCCGCGCCGGCGCGCTTGAAGGCGACGAGCGATTCCAGGACGCAACTTTCCGGCAACCAGCCGTTGGCAATCGCCGCGCGCAGCATCGAATACTCACCCGAGACCTGGTAGACGAACGTCGGCGCCTTGAACTCGTCCTTCACGCGGCGGAGGATGTCCAGGTAAGGCAGGCCCGGCTTCACCATCACCATGTCGGCGCCCTCGGCGAGATCCAGGCCGACTTCCCAGAGCGCTTCATCGGAGTTCGCCGGATCCATCTGGTAGGTCTTCTTGTCGCTCTTGCCGAGATTTTTCGCCGACCCGACGGCGTCGCGGAACGGCCCGTAGAATCCGGAGGCGTACTTCGCTGAATACGCCATGATCTTGGTATGGATGTGGCCGGCGATTTCCAGCGCTTGGCGGATGCGGCCGATACGGCCGTCCATCATGTCGGAGGGGGCCACGATATCCACGCCGGCGGTGGCCTGCGCGAGCGCCTGCTTTTCCAGGATCGCCAGCGTGACGTCATTCAAGATGTAGCCCGATTTGTCGATCACGCCATCCTGGCCGTGCGAGGTATACGGATCGAGCGCCACGTCGGTCATGATGCCGAGCCCTGGGAAGTTTTTTTTCAGCGCACCGACCGCGCGCGGGATCAGCCCCTTCGGATTGAAAGCTTCGCGGCCATCGAGCGACTTGAGCTTCTGGTCGATCACGGGGAACAGCGCCATCACCGGCACGCGTAATTTCATGCAGCGCTCGGCCACCGGTAGTAGGCGGTCCACGGTAAGGCGTTCGACGCCCGGCATCGAGGCCACTTTTTCAGTACGGTTTTTCCCGTCTAGGACGAACACCGGGTAGATCAGGTCGTCTGCGCTCAACACGGTCTCGCGCATCAGCCGGCGCGAAAACTCGTCCCGCCGCATGCGCCGCATCCGTACCGAAGGAAACGAACCGTGGATATTCATATGATTATTGGGGAGTTTTCATGCATATGGCGGGATTGGAACTTTTTCCGCAGCTGGCAATCTTACCTTCAGACGATGAAAGTCGTCTCCCGCTTCACCTCCCTGAGCGGGTTGCCCCGATCCCAAGTCGGGGTGTTTTCCGCCCCCGGTTTAGTTCCCCTTTTCCGGGGGTTTTTTATTTCCGAGCCAAGTATCGAGCAGGTTCCGCGTGGCCTCGACGCCTTCGCCGCTCTTGCTGGAAAACAGCGCCACCTGCGAAGTCATCGCGGCCTTGTCGAGCGCCGCGCAGGTGTGCGCCAGCGTCCTTGCCTGTTCGGCGCGCGGCAACTTGTCCGCTTTCGACAGCAGGATGAGGCGCGAGGCCTCGACCGGCCGCAGCCACTCGAGAAATTTGCGGTCGTTGTCCGTCAGCGGGCGGCGCGCATCCATCAGCACGACGACGCCGACCAGCGTTCTGCGCCCGGTAAGGTAGCCGCCGATCAAGTCGTCCCAGGTTGCGCGCAGGGCCTGCGAAACGCTGGCATAGCCATAGCCCGGCAGGTCGGCGAGCCGGCCGGCTTCGCCAAGTTCGAAGAAATTGATGGTCTGTGTCCGGCCCGGCGTCTTGCTGGCAAAAGCCAGCCGCTTGCGGCCCGCGAGAGCGTTCAGGGCGCTCGACTTGCCGACGTTGGAACGTCCGGCAAAAGCGAGCTCCGGGCCCGTTTCGGGAGGGAAATCCGCGACCGAGGCGGCGGAAGCGAGGAAGCGCGCATGCTGGATGGCGGACAAGGGTCGAAGGCAGTGCTGAAAGACGGAAATTCTAATAAAATCGCGGCTTTCCACGGGAATTATCAGGGAGCTGCCGCATGACCCGTTTGTTGGCGACCATTGTCGGCGCTGCGGTTTCCTGCGCCGCGATCTGGCCCCTAGGTGCCGCGGCGCAGGCCCCCGCGAAACCCGATGCGGATAAGGGCAAGACCATCGCTGCCCAAGTCTGCGCTGCCTGCCACGGCGCGGACGGCAACAGCCAGATCGCGGCAAATCCAAAGCTCGCGGGGCAGTACCCCGAGTACCTGCACAAGCAACTGGTCAATTTCAAGCCGCAGGGCGCCAAAAAGGCGGAGCGCGACAACGTGGTGATGGCCGGCATGGCCGCCAACCTTTCTGCGGCCGACATCAACGACCTCGCGGCGTTCTACGCCGGGCAAAAGCTGAAGCCGGCGGCGGCGAAAGACAAGGATCTCGCGGCTCTCGGGCAGAAAATCTACCGCGGGGGCAACCTCGCCACCGGCGTCGCGGCCTGCGCGGGCTGCCACGGTCCCGCGGGCGTGGGTATACCGGCGCAGTATCCGCGCATTGCCGGGCAATTCCCGGAATACGTCGAAGCGCAACTCATGGCCTTCCGGGCCGGGACACGCGCCAACGACCCGAATGGCATGATGCGCGCCGTTGCGGCGCGCATGACAGATCGCGAGATCAAAGCGGTTTCCGAGTACGCCGCCGGCCTGCGCTAGGCCGGGATGCCCGGAATAATGTCCCGCCGCGACTGTTAGCGGAGAGGATGCATGAAGGCCGGGGAAATCCAGATCAAGGTTTGGGACCTGCCGGTACGCCTGTTCCACTGGGTGCTGGTGTTGCTGTTCGCCTTCATGTTCTTCAGCGGCAAATCCGGCAGCGAATGGATGGAGTGGCACATGCGCGCCGGTTACGCGGTCCTCGCGCTGATCCTGTTCCGCATAATTTGGGGATTCGCGGGCAGCAGCTATGCGCGTTTTTCCAGCTTCCTCGCCGGCCCGTCGGCCTGCGCGGAATGCGTCAGGCACCTGCTTGCGCGCAAGCCCTCTCCCTACGCGGGGCACAATCCGCTAGGCGGCTGGATGGTGCTCGTATTGCTCCTCGCCTTGCTGTTTCAGGCGGGCAGCGGGCTGTTCGCGAACGACGACCTCCTGTCGGAAGGACCGCTTGCGGCGCTGGTCAGCAAGGCGACTTCCGACCAGTTGTCGATGCTGCACACTTGGAACTTCAACCTGCTGCTGCTGCTGGCCGGCCTGCATGTGGTCGCGGTTCTGTATCACGCGGGCTTCATGAAGGAGAATCTGATCGGCGCAATGCTCACCGGCGTCAAACGACTGCCGGCGGAGGCCGATCCTGGGGGCGCCGCGCGCTTTGCGAGTTCGTGGCTGGCGCTGGCTTTTCTGACAGCGGCGGCCGTCATCGTCTACCTGATCGTCAAACGACCTTTCTAAGGAGAGAAGAGGATGAAAAATAAACTGTTGGCTGCGGCCTTGACGGCGGCCGTTTTCGGCGGCGCCTCGCTTGAAGCGTACGCGCAGGCGAAACCCGACGTGCTGGTGAAGCAGCGCCAGGCCGCCATGATCCTGCAGGGCAAGTATCTCGGCCCGATCGGCGCCATGTTGAAAGGCGCCCGCCCCTACGACGCAGATGTCGTCGCCACCTACGCGACGTTCCTCGAGAATCTCGCACGCATGCCCTGGGATGGTTTTGATCCCAGCACCAAGGGCGAGAAGAGCAAGACCAAGCCTGAGGTGTTTACCGATACGGCGAAGTTCAAGGCAGCGGGGGACCTGCTCGAGTCCGAGACCGCCAAGCTCGGCGCGGCTGCGCGCGCAAAGAACGAGGCTGGCGTCAAAGTCGCGTTTGGCGGCGTCGCCAAGGCCTGCGGCGGCTGTCACGACAGTTTCCGCGAGAAATAGCCAATCCGCGCTTTCCCCGATAGCCCCGCGGCAAACCCGCGGGGCTTTTACTTTTGATAACAGATAATTGCGGGAATAGCGGCGCGGGTAGACTGTTATTCCCTATGAATGACGCGGACAGCATCGTCGAACTGATCCCGCGACTGCGGCGCTACGCGCGGGCACTGGCAGGAGACCGCATCGCCGCCGACGACCTGGTGCAGGACACGCTGGAGCGCGCCTGGTCGAAACTGCATCTCTATCGGCGCGGCACGGACCTGCGGGCCTGGTTGTTTACGGTGATGCACAACGTCTACGTAAACCAATTGCGCGCGTTGCGACCTACCGCGCCGCTGGATGAAGAGATGCCGGAACTTGCGCAGCCGCTGCGAGAGACCGATACGCTGGTGCTGCGCGACCTGGATACGGCGATCCGGCGGTTGCCGCCGGATCAGCGCGAGGTGCTGCTGCTGGTGGCGCTGGAGGAGATGAGCTACGACGAGGCGGCCGGCACGCTCGGCATCCCGATCGGTACCGTGATGTCGCGGCTGGCGCGTGCCAGGGAAAAGCTGCGTGCGATGCTCTCCGGACTGCCGCCCGGGGGCAGCAAACAACTGAAGATCGTGAAATGAAAGATGAGTGAGAACAACGCCCCGCTGGATGACCCCGAGCTGAAAGCGCTCTCGCAGGGGCTGCACCAGCTCTACGACCCGGTTCTCCAGGAGCCGGTGCCCAAGTACTTGCGCGCGCCGCGCAGGCGCTGGCATGGGTTGGCGATCGCTGCCAGCTGGGTCGCGCTCGGGCTCGGCGTAGGCGTGCTCGCAGGCTGGCAGCTGCATGTCCGGCTTGCAAGCGTACCTCCGCAGGCTGAAGTACCCGGCTTCGTGAAGCGTGCGGCGATCGCGCACGCCGTCTATACGCCCGAGGTCCGCCACCCTGTCGAGGTCGGAGCCGACCAGGAACAGCACTTGGTCGCCTGGCTGTCCAAGCGCCTGGGCGCGCCGCTGCACGCGCCCAAGCTCGACGATATCGGGTATTCCCTCGTCGGCGGCCGCCTGCTGCCGGGCGAGGGGATCGCGGGAACGCCGGCTCCCGTCGCGCAGTTCATGTACCAGAACAAGCTGGGCACCCGCATTACGCTCTATGTGCGCGCGAACGCCTCCGGTAGCCAGGAGACCGCGTTCCGTTACGCAGCCGAAGGCAACGTGAAGGTGTTCTACTGGATTGACCGCAAGCTCGGCTACGCGCTGTCCTCCACGGACATTGGCACCGACGATTTGCTGAAGATCGCCAACGCGGTTTACCAGCAACTCAATCCCTAGTTTGGATTTTCTGGTGCAGGCGCGCCTTGCGGTGGTGCGGGAGGATTTTTGCGCACCATGTCTGTGCCGCGCATGGCTGGCAAGCCCCGTTTTCCCAGCCGAATCGCTGGCACAGGAAATGCACGTGACAGGCTTTATATTTTCACAACCTGAGACGTTGGGAGGCCGACGCATGAAACGCGAAGACGTGACCGACCTGATCGCCTTTCGCAAGGTGACCAAGGGTATTCACTGGGCCGATGTAGCCAAGAAGGTGGGCCAATCCAAGGAATGGACCACTGCCGCCTGCCTGGGGCAGATGCAGATGACCAAGAAGCAGGCGCAGATCGTGGGCAAGCTCTTCGGCCTGTCCGCCGACGCGGTCTTGCTGCTGCAGATGGTGCCCTACAAGGGCTCGCTGCCGACTGCGGTGCCCGCCGACCCGTTGATCTACCGCATGTACGAAATCGTCAACGTCTACGGCACCACGATCAAGGAGCTGATCCACGAGGAATTCGGCGACGGCATCATGAGCGCCATCGATTTCTCGATGAACATCTCGCGCGAGCCGCACGAGAAGGGCGACCGGGTGCACATCGAAATGTCCGGCAAGTTCCTGCCCTACAAGACCTACTAGGCTGGCTAGGCGCGGCCGGCGGGGCGGATCAGGTAGCCGCCGGATTTCTCGTCGCGCTCGAGCGTCACCAATTTTTTCTTTTCGGCCTCCTCCAGCAGGTCGGAGAAGGCCTTGAAGCCGTAATAGGACTCGTTGAATCCCGGATTGCGGCGCTTCAGCGCCTGCTTGATCATCGAGCCCCAGATGCGCTCGCCCTCGCCGCGCTCGGCGATCAGCGCCTGCAGCGTTTCGATCACCAGGTCGAAGGCTTCCTGCTGCTTCTCGCCGCCGGCAGGGGTTGAGCCGGTCTCCTTGCGTTTCCTGGCGGCGCGCCGCTTGCTCTCCTCTTCGCGCACCAGGTCGTCGTAGTAGATGAACTCGTCGCAATTGGCGATCAGCAGGTCGGAGGTCGAGTTTTTGACGCCGACGCCGATCACCACTTTCGCGTTCTCGCGCAGCTTGGAGACCAGCGGAGAAAAATCGGAGTCGCCGCTGATGATCACGAAGGTGTCGACGTGCCCCTTGGTGTAGCAGAGGTCGAGCGCGTCAACTACCATGCGGATGTCGGCCGAATTCTTGCCCGACTGGCGTACGTGCGGGATCTCGATAAGCTCGAAGGAAGCGCCGTGCATGCCGGCCTTGAATTCCTTGTAGCGCTGCCAGTCGCAGTAGGCCTTCTTGACGACGATCGACCCTTTCAGCAGCAACCGCTCTAGCACGCGGTTGATGTCGAATTTCTCGTACTTTGCGTCCTGCACGCCGAGCGCAACGTTCTCGAAGTCGCAGAACAGAGCCATGTTGCGCGTTTCGTGGGCGGCCATGCATCGATTCTCCGCCGGGTATTCCGGCTCCCCACGATGCTAGCATTCCAGCCATGAACGGAGCCGAAAGTCTTGCCCGCACGCTCGTGGCGGCCGGCGTGGATACTTGCTTCGCCAATCCAGGCACCTCGGAAATGCATTTCGTCTCTGCGTTGGACCGCGTCGCGGGCCTGCGCTGCGTGCTCGGCCTGGCCGAGACGGTGGTCGCCGGCTGCGCCGACGGGTACGCGCGCATGGCCGGCAAGCCGGCTGCGACGCTGTTCCATTGCGGGCCGGGTTTGGGCAACGCGATCGCCAACCTGCACAACGCGAAGCGCGCCCACGTACCGATCGTCAATATCGTCGGCGACCACGCGACCTATCACCGGGCCTATGATGCGCCGCTGACCGCAGATACGGAGGGACTGGCGCGCACCGTGTCGTCCTGGGTGCGCACCTGTACGAGCGCGCGCGCCGTCGGCGCCGACGCTGCCGCCGCGGTCCAGGCTGCGCGCACTCCGCCCGGCGGAACTGCGACGTTGATCTTGCCCGCGGACTGCGCGTGGGACGAAGGCAGCGAGCCCGGCAAGCCGCTCCCGCCGCCGGCTCCCGCCATGGTGATGCCGGATTCAGTCAAGGACATCGCGCGCGCGATGCGCTCCGGTTCTCAAGCGATGCTGGTGCTTTCTGGCGCTGCGCTGAGCGAACCCGGCCTGCGCGCGGCGAACCGGATCGCGCACGTGACCGGCGCCAAGTTGCGCACGCCTACCCAGGTGCCGCGCATGGTACGCGGCCGCGGCCGCGTACCCGTGGATCGGATCCCCTACGTCGTCGATGCCGCGCTGAAGGTCATGGAGGGGACAAAACACCTCGTACTTGCGGGAGCGAAGGCGCCAGTCGGCTTCTTCGCCTATCCGGGCAAACCCTCGGCTCTGTGGCCGAAAGACTGCACGGTGCATACGCTCGCGACCGCGGAGCAGGACATCGTCGGCGCGCTCGAAGCGCTTGCCGACGAACTGTCCGCGCCGCGCGACGCGCCTGTGCGCGATGATGTAGCCAAGCCGGAGCTGCATGGCGGACCATTCAAGCCCGAGGCCTTCGGCCTGACGCTCGCTGCGCTGCTTCCCGAGAATGCGATCGTTGCCGAAGATGCCGTGACTTCAGGCCGCGCGCTGTTCCCGCTTACCTGGGGCGCCGCGCCGCACGACTGGATCCAGATCACGGGCGGCGCCATCGGGCACGCGTTTCCCGCGGCAACAGGCGCGGCGATTGCCTGTCCTGATCGCAAGGTCGTGTGCCTGCAGGCGGACGGGGCTGGCATGTACTCGCTGCAGGCGCTCTGGACCCAGGCGCGCGAGAAGCTGGACGTGGTGAACGTGGTTTTCGCGAACCGGCGCTACGCGATCCTGCAGGGAGAGCTTGCCGCGGTCGGCGCGCAGCCCGGGCCGGCATCGAACGAGCTTTTCGACCTCGCGCGTCCGGAAATCCGCTGGACCAAGCTTGCCGAAGGGATGGGCGTCGAGGCCGTGCGCGTGGAGACGCTGGAAGCTTTTACCGACGCATTTACGCTTGCCCGCGGCCGGCGCGGCCCCTTCCTGATCGAGTTCTCGATCTAGCTACGCGGATTCGTGCGGCGCGTGCGGTCCCGCCGGAATCGGTGCGCCGCTGACGATCGCCGGTGCGCTGCGCGACTTGCGGTACTCCGTGTACCACTGCTGCAGCTGCTCGAAGTACAGGTAAATCACCGGGGTGATGTAGAGCGTCAACACCTGTGAAAGGAGCAGTCCACCCACGACGGCAAGGCCAAGCGGCTGGCGCGCTTCGCCGCCAACTCCGAAGGCAAGCGCGATCGGTAGGCTGCCCATGAGCGCCGCCATGGTCGTCATCATGATCGGGCGGAAGCGGGTCAGGCACGCCTGGTAGATCGCATCGTATGGTGCCTTGCCTTCCTTGCGCTGCGCCTCGATCGCGAAATCGATGATCATGATGGCGTTTTTCTTGACGATTCCGACCAGCATGATGATGCCGACAAATGCGTACATATTCAGATCGATGCCGAACGCGCGCAGAGTGAGCAGGGCGCCGAGTCCGGCCGTCGGCAAGCCGGACAAGATGGTCAGCGGGTGGATGAAACTCTCGTACAGAATTCCCAGTACCAGATAAATGACGACAATTGCGAGCACGAGCAGCACGCCCATGCCCTGCAGCGAAGCCTCGAATGCTTGCGCGGTGCCGGAGAAGCTCGCGCTGAGAGTTGCCGGCACCTGGAGCTCGCGCATCGCTTGGCGGATGGAACTGAACGCCTGCGACAGCGAAACGCCCGGTTTGAGGTCGAATGACACGGTAACCGACGGCAGCTGGCCCTGGTGGCTCACAGTGAGCGGGCCAACGCCGTAGGAGAGCTTCGCCACGGCATCGATGGGCACCAGGGCTCCGCTCGAGGAACGCACATAGAGCATCGGCAGCACTGCGGGGCCGGTCTGATAGCGCGGCTCCACTTCAAGGATCACCCAGTATTGGTTGGTCGCGGTGTAGATCGTCGAGACTTGCTGAGACCCATAGGCCGCCCCGAGCGCGACCTCGAGCTGCTGCGCGGATATGCCTAGCGCCGACGCCTTGGCTCGGTCGATTTCGACGCGCACCTGCGGCTGGGAAATCTGCAAGTCGCTGGAAACGTCTACCAGTGTCGGGATCGCCTTCAGCCGGTTCTCGATGATCGGCACCCAGTGGTACAGCTCCTCGGTACTGGCCCCCCGTAAGATGTACTGATAGGGGCTCTTGGTCAGCAAGCCGATGCGAATGGTCGGAATGTTTTGCATGAACGCCTTGATGCCCATCAGCTGCGCGAGTTTCGGCCGCAGGCGCCGTACCACCTCGTCGGCGGCCACCCGCTCGGCCCGCGGCTTGAGGGTAATGAATAGGCGGCCCCGATTGAGCGACGGATTGTTGCCGCCCGCACCGATGAACGACATCACGCCTTCGACATTGGGGTCGCTGCGCACGATCTCGGCGACCTGCCGCTGCAGGGTGACCATCGCATCGAACGATATATCCTGCGCGGCTTCGGTGAAGCAAAAGAGCTGGCCGGTATCCTCGGCGGGCAGGAAGCCTTTCGGCATGCGCACGAACAGTATCCCGGTCGCGATCGTGATCGCAAAAAAAGCGATGAGCACGAACCGAGCGTGCGCCAAGGACCACTCAAGCGTGGTCTGGTAGGCCCGGCGCAGCGCCTCGAAACCGCGCTCCGAAAGCAGATACAGACGCCCGTGAGCGGCACGGTGCTGCGGCTCGAGTATGCGCGCGCACATCATCGGCGTGAGCGTGAGCGAAACGAATCCCGAGATCAGCACCGCGGCAATGATCGTCACCGCAAATTCATGCAGCAGGCGGCCGACGATGCCGCCCATGAAAAATACCGGGATGAACACGGCGGCGAGCGAAATCGTCATCGACAAGATCGTGAAGGAGATCTCCCTGGAACCGTCGAGAGTGGCCTGCAGGCGGCTCTTGCCGGCTTCCATATGC
>Ga0335083_10005743_pt1 | contig 15621 bp, 14 predicted proteins | sample Lox_Sample_42_FD_206716 | JGI IMG/M metagenome (GOLD analysis project Ga0335083, IMG submission 206716) | Soil microbial communities from Loxahatchee National Wildlife Refuge, Florida, United States - Lox_Sample_4.2 | ecosystem: Environmental > Terrestrial > Soil > Wetlands | place: USA... | reverse complement strand
GAGATCGTCTTCAATCCCTCCGCCACCGTCGCCGGACTCAGCGAGTACCTCTGGAAACTCGAGCAGCCCGCGCATGCCGTCGCCAACGGCTACTTCGTCGGCGCCATCAACCGCGTGGGCGTCGAAGCGCCCTGGAACATCGGCGAATTCTACGGGCAGAGCTATTTCTGCGATCCCCGCGGCCGCATCTTCGCCCAGGCCTCGCGCGACAAGGACGAAGTCCTCACCGCCGACCTCGACCTCGACATGATCTCCGAGGTCCGTAAAACCTGGCAATTCTTCCGCGACCGCCGCCCCGACATGTACCAATCTCTAGTAAAGGCCTAGTCATGACTAAGAACGAAATCATTCTCGCCAATAAGGAATTTCTCTTCCCCGCCGTCTTCCATTTTTATAAGGAGCCGCTCGTCATAGCGCGCGCCAAAGACCAATACGTCTGGGACGCCGACGGCAACCAGTACCTCGATTTCCTCGGCGGCATCGTCACCATCAGCGTCGGCCACTGCAACGACCAGGTGAATGCCAAGGTACACAAACAGCTCGATACCCTGCAGCATGTCTCTACCGTCTTCGCCAACGAGCCGCAGGCCGCGCTCGCCAGGAAGATCGCGTCGGTCACACCCGGCGGCCAGCTCACCAAGAGCTTCTTTACCAACTCCGGCACCGAGGCCAACGAGACCGCCATCCTCACCGCGCGCTGCTACACCGGCAGCACCGAGATCGTCGCGCTCCGCCATTCCTATCACGGCCGTTCCGCGATGGCCATGACCCTGACCGCCGTCGGCTCGTGGCGTCTCGGCCCGTCGCAGGCCGGCGTCATCCACGCGCACAATGCCTACTGCTACCGCTGCCCCTTCGGCCTCACCTATCCCAACTGCGAAGTGCGCTGCGCTTCCGACATGGAAGAGTTGATCCGCACCACCACCGGCGGCCGTATCGCCGGGTTCATCGCCGAACCCATTCAGGGCGTCGGCGGCTACATCACCCCGCCCAAGGAATACTTCCAGATCGTCGAGAAGATCGTCCGCAACCACGGCGGCATCTTCATCAGCGACGAAGTGCAGACCGGCTGGGGCCGCACCGGCGGCAAGTGGTTCGGCATAGAGCAGTGGGGCGTCGTCCCCGACATCATCACCGGCGCCAAGGGCCTCGCCAACGGCAGCCCGATCGGCCTCACCGTCGCCAAGCCCGAAGTCGCCGACGGCCTCAAGGGCGTCACGCTTTCCACCTTTGGCGGCAACCCGGTCACCGCCACCGCCGCCAAGGCCGTCATCGACTTCATCGAAGAGCAGCGCCTGATGGACAACTGCACCACCACCGGAGCCTACCTGCGCGGCCGCCTGGAAGAGCTCAAGGACAAACACGAGATCGTCGGCGACGTCCGCGGCATGGGCCTGATGCAGGCCATCGAGCTGGTCGAGGACCGCAAGACCAAGGCGCCCGCCACCGCGCAATCCGCCCTGCTGATGGAAGCCGCGCGCGAAAACCGCATCCTCATGGGCAAGGGCGGCCTCTACGGCAACGTGCTCCGCGTCACTCCGCCCATGAACATCGGCCGCTCCGACGTGGACCAGTTCATCGACGCGCTCGATAAGAGCCTCGCCGCGTGTGCCGTCGCGGCCGCCGGGAGCAGCCGGTGACTCCGCACACGCTCGAGCGATTCCCCGATCTTCACCCTCCGCTCGACAGACAGTCTGCCCTCGCCGAAGCCAATCGCTGCCTCTACTGCTTCGACGCCCCGTGCACGGCCGCCTGCCCCACCCACATCGATGTGCCGCGCTTCATCAAGAAAATCGCCAGCGGCAACCTCCGCGGCTCGGCGCAGACCATTCTCGATGCCAACATCCTCGGCCTGAGCTGTTCCCGCGTCTGCCCCGTGGACGTCCTCTGCGAAGGCAGTTGCGTGATGCACCGCTACAACAAAAAGCCCATCGAGATCGCCCTCCTCCAACGCTACGCGATGGAGCACCACCACTCCCGGCCGCCCCGGCCCCTGACCCCCGATCCCCGACCCCTTCGTGTCGCTTGCATCGGTGGCGGCCCCGCCTCCCTCTCCTGTGCCGCCGAGCTCGCCCGCCACGGCACCAAAGCCGTGGTCTTCGACAACCGTCCCCACCCCGGCGGTCTCAACACCTACGGCGTCGCCGAATACAAGCTCCGCCCGGCCGACGCCCTCCGTGAAGTCGAGCTGATCCGCGCCATGGGCGTCGAGTTCCGCCAGGCCGAAGTCGGTACCGCCGTTTCCCTCAAAGACCTCGAATCCCAATTCGATTTCATCTTCATCGGCGTCGGCCTCGGCGCCATGGAGCGTCTCGGAATTCCGGGCGAGCATCTTCCCGGCGTCATCGACGCGCTCCGCTTCATCGAGCGCTACAAGACCCAGCCCGATTTCCAAATCGGCCGCACGGTCATCGTCATCGGCGGCGGCAACACCGCCATCGACTCCGCCAACGCCGCTGTGCGGCTGGGCGCCGCCGATGTCCACCTCTTCTACCGCCGCACCGAAAAGCAGATGCCCGCCTTCCCCTTCGAATACGACCACTCCAAGGTCGAGGGCGTCCGCTTCCACTGGCTGGCGCAGCCCGTCGCCATCCTCGCAGAGGATGGCCGCGCCTCCGCTGTGAGATTCGTCGAAACGCGCCTCGGCAACGGCGCCCCGGAGCGCATCCCCGGAACGGAATACGACGTTGCCTGCGACATGGTCATTCCCGCCCTCGGCCAGACGCGTGCCGCTGACCTGTTCCCGGTCGAGAGCAAGAAAGGCATCATCCTGGTGGACCGCCCCACTGGCCGCACCAGCAACCCCCGATACTACGCCGGCGGCGACTGCGTGAACGGCGGCCGCGAAGTCGTCGACGCCGTAGCCGACGGCAAGCGCGCCGCACAAGCCATCCTCTCTTCTTCTCCGCGTCTCCGCGACTCCGCGTCGGAAGCAGGCCCGACCCATGGCTAATCTCACCACCAACTTCGCCGGTATCCGCTGCCCCAATCCCTTCTGGCTGGCCTCCGGTCCGCCGACCAATTGCGGCGACCAGGTGATGCGGGCCTTCGACGCCGGCTGGGGCGGCGCCGTCTGGAAGACCATCGGTGAGCCCATCGTCAACGTCAGCTCGCGCTACTCCTCCGTCGATTGGAGCGGCCAGCGCATGATGGGCCTGAACAACATCGAGCTCATCACCGACCGGCCCATCGAAACCAACCTGCGCGAGATCGCCGAAGTCAAGAAGCGCTACCCGAAGCATGCGGTCATCGCAAGTCTGATGGTCGAATCCAAACGCGAGGCCTGGCACGACATCGTCAAGCGCAGCGAAGACGCCGGCGCCGACGGGCTCGAGCTCAACTTCGGCTGTCCCCACGGCATGAGCGAGCGCGGCATGGGCTCCGCCGTGGGCCAGGTGCCCGAGTACGCCTGCATGATCACCGAGTGGGTCAAAGAAGCCGCGCGCACCCCCGTGCTGGTCAAGCTCACGCCCAACATCACCGACATCCGCATGGCCGCCCGGGCGGCCAAACAGGGCGGCGCCGACGCTCTCTCCGCCATCAACACCATCAACTCCATCACCGGCATCGACCTCGATACCTTCACCCCGCGTCCCTACGTCGCAGGCCGCTCCGCGCACGGCGGATACTGCGGCCCCGCGGTGAAACCGATCGCACTGCACCTGGTGCAGCAGATCGCGAGCGACCCGGAGGTGCAGATTCCCATCTCCGGCATCGGCGGCGTTTCCGGATGGCGCGAGGCCGCCGAATTCATCCTGCTCGGCTGCGGCACCGTCCAGGTCTGCACCGCCGCCATGCACTACGGCTTCCGCATCGTCGAAGACATGATCGACGGCCTCAGCAACTGGATGGACGAGAAAGGCTTCCGGACCATCGAGGACTTCCGCGGGCTCTCGCTGCCCAAAGTCACCGACTGGAAGCACCTCGATCTCAATTACAAGATCGTCGCGCGCATCGATCGCGACACGTGCATCGGCTGCCAGCTCTGCTACGTCGCCTGCTGGGACGGCGCGCACCAGTGCATCCATCTCGACAACCACAAAGGCCCCGCGGAGATCACAGTGACTCCGATTCCCAAGCTCGACGCTCCGCGGCCACAACCGTCGCGCATTCCCCGCGTTGACGAGGAGGAGTGCGTAGGCTGCAATCTCTGCTGGCTGGTTTGCCCGGTAGAGAACTGCATCACCATGGAGCAGGTAAAAACGGGGCGCCCCGCCCAAACCTGGGCCGAAAGGACCGGCGTATGATCTGGCGTTACTCAGCGTCTCCGCGCCTCCGCGTCGAAAGAGCGTTCGAACCATGACCACCCTCATCCAAAACGGCACCGTCGTCACCGCTGCCTCTACCGCCCGAGCCGACGTGCTCATCGAAGGCGAGCGCATCAAGGAAGTCCGCCCCGGCATCCCCGCCGATGGCGCCAGGGTCATCGACGCCGCCGGCCTCTACGTCATTCCCGGCGGCATCGACTGCCACACCCACCTCGACATGCCCTTCGGCGGCACCACCAGCGCCGACGATTTCGAAACCGGCACCCGCGCGGCCGCGTTCGGCGGCACCACCAGCCTGGTCGATTTCGCCATCCAGGCGCGCGGCACGCGCATGCGCGACGCCCTCGACACCTGGTGGAAGAAGGCCGAGAACCGCGCCGCCATCGACTACGGCCTGCACATGATCGTCACCGACCTCGGAGTCGCGGGCCTCGAGGACATGGACGACATGGTCCGCGAAGGCGTGGCCAGCTTCAAGCTGTTCATGGCCTATCCCAACGTGCTCATGGTCGATGACGCGACCATCTTCAAGGCGCTCTCGCAGACCGCCAAAAACGGCGCGCTGATCTGCATGCACGCCGAAAACGGCAGCGTGATCGACGTGATCATCGCCCGCGCGCTCGCCGAGGGCAAGACCGCGCCCGTCTACCACGCGCTCACCCGCCCGCCGCGCGCCGAGGCCGAAGCCGTGCACCGCGCCATCGCCATGGCCGAGATCGCCGGAGCGCCGGTCTACATCGTGCACCTTTCCAGCGAGGACGCGCTCAACGAAGTCCGCGAAGCCCGCGACCGCGGCGTCCCCGCGTTCGCCGAAACCTGCCCGCAGTACCTGCTGCTCTCCATCGAAGAGTTGGAGCGCCCCAATTTCGAAGGCGCCAAGTATGTCTTCACGCCGCCGCTGCGTCCCAAGCATCACCAGCCGAAACTCTGGGACGGCCTCAAGCAGGACAATCTGCAAGTGGTCTCCACCGACCATTGCCCCTTCTGCTTCAAGGACCAGAAGGTGCTCGGCAAGGACGATTTCACCAAGATCCCCAACGGCGGGCCCGGCATCGAGAACCGGCTGCAACTGATTTATCACCACGGCGTCAACCAGGGGCAAATTTCGCTGAACCGCTTCGTCGAAATCACCTCCACCGCGCCCGCGCGCATCTTCGGCATGTACCCGAGGAAGGGCGAGATCGCGCCCGGCAGCGACGCCGATATCGTGCTCTGGGATCCCAACGCGGTCTACACCATCAGCGCCGCCACGCACCACATGCGCGTCGATTACTCGATGTTCGAGGGCTACCAGGTCACCGGCAACGCGCGCATCGTGATGTCGCGCGGCGAAGTGATCGTCGATAGCGGCCAGTGGCTCGGCAAAGCCGGCCGCGGCCAATACCTGAAACGCACCGCGCGTGGAGGCGCATGGAAGTAAGAGACTCATCGCTGTACAACGATGACCTGGCGCCCATCCCGCCGGCCAAACGCTCCTGGGGAACCTACAATTACGCCTCGCTCTGGGTCGCGATGTCCGTCTGCATCCCGACCTACATGCTGGCTTCGGGGCTGATCGCCGGCGGCATGAGCTGGTGGCAGGCAATTGCGACCATCCTGCTGGGCAACCTGATCGTGCTCATTCCCATGCTGCTCAACGCTCACGCGGGCACCAAGTACGGCATCCCGTTTCCGGTGTTCGTGCGCGCCAGTTTCGGTGTGCGCGGCGCCAACATTCCGGCCGTGCTGCGGGCGCTGGTGGCGTGCGGCTGGTTCGGCATCCAGACCTGGATCGGCGGCCAGGCCATCTACACGATGCTGAAGATCCTCTTCCCGGCTCTTGCCGCAAACCCGGCGGCCTCCTGGATCTGTTTTCTTATTTTCTGGGCGCTCAACATGGTTGTCATCTGGCGCGGCATCGAGACCATCAAGTTCCTGGAAGGCATCGGCGCCCCGTTCATGCTCGGCATCGGACTGCTCATGCTCTGGTGGATCACCGGCAAGGCGGGTGGCCTGGGCCCGGTTCTCAGCGCGCCTAGCAGGTTCAGGTCTTCCGCCGAGTTCATCCGCTTCTTTATCCCTTCGCTCACCGGGATGGTGGGCTTCTGGGCCACAGTCGCGCTGAACATCCCGGACTTCACGCGCTACGCCAAATCGCAAAAGGCCCAGGCCTGGGGCCAGGCGATGGGATTGCCCGCGGCCATGACGTTGTACTCGTTCATCGGTGTGGCGGTCACCTCCGCCTCGGCGGTGCTCTTCGGCGAGCCGATCTGGGACCCGGTCGCGCTCTTGGCGCGTTTCAACCAGCCGGTGGTCGCCTTCATCGCGCTGATCGCGCTGCTGGTGGCGACCCTGAATACCAACGTCGCGGCCAACGTGGTCTCACCCTCGAACGATTTCTCCAACCTCAGCCCGCGCCTGATTTCGTTCCGCACCGGCGGCCTGATCACAGGCGTCATCGGCATCCTCATGATGCCCTGGAAGCTGCTCAGCGATTTCAGCGCCTACATTTTCGGCTGGCTGGTGGGCTATTCCGCCTTGCTCGGGCCGATCGCCGGGGTGATGATCGCAGATTACTTCCTGGTACGCCGCTCGCGGCTCAACCTGGCCGATTTGTACCGCCGCAACGGCATCTACGAATACGAGAACGGCATCAACAAGCGCGCCGTGGCCGCACTTGTAATCGGCGCCGCCGTGGCCCTGCTGGGCTTGGTCGTGCCCCCGCTGCGCCTCTTGTACGATTACGCCTGGTTTGTGGGGTTCGGGGTGGCCGGGGGCGTGTATGTGACCCTGATGCTACGCGCCGAGGCTCCGGCCCCCGATACTGAACTGGAAGGCGAAGCCTGACCGTCAACGGGTTCGGACGGCGACGGTCGGATTCACGCCTGTCTGCCGTAAACCGGGATGGCGGCTCCGGTGATCTGTGAAGCTGCGTCCGATGCGAGGTGGACGAGCAGCGCGGCCACTTGCGAAGGTTGCACCCAATGGGAGGTGTCGGCCTTCGGATCGCCCGCGCGATTGCCGGGAGTGTCCATGGTGCCGGGCAGGACGGTGTTGGCCGAAATGCCGAGGTCGCGGTTCTCCAGCGCGATGGTGTGGATCAGGGAGACCAGGGCAGCTTTTGACGCGCTGTAGGCGCCGACCATGGCGGCGGGCTCTACGCCTTGCCGGCTGGCGACGGCCAGGATGCGGCCGCTCGCCTGCCTGCGCATCTGCGGAAGGACGGCGCGGCAGATGAAGAAGGCGGCGCGGTAGTTGAGGTCGAGCATCTGGTCGAGAGTGGCTTCGTCGGTTTCTTCGACGCGGTTTCCACCGGCGAACCCGCCCATGACGTGGATCAGAATGTCGATGCGGCCGAAGTGCGCGATGACGTCGGCGGCCAGTTTCTGCGCGGCTGCACCGCTCGAGAGATCCGAGGTCAGGGCGGTAAACCGCGGGTGTGGGAAGTCGCCGGGCTTGATCGATCGGGATACGCCGACGACTTGGGCGCCGGCGGCCAGGAAGGCTTCGGTGACGGGTGTGCCGAGGCCGCCCTTGGCGCCGGTGATGAGGGTGATCCTACCTTCGAGTTCCATTGCTAAACCTGATGCGATTGGCGAGTGCCGCGGCGCGCTCGAATTCCTCCTGGAGCTGGCGCGTGCGCAGGTTCTCGCGGAGGTGCTCCAGCTTCTGAATGTAAACCGAGAGCGCGCGATCGATGTGCTCAGAGTTGGTGGCCAGAATGTCGCGCCAGATTTCGTAGGAGCCGAGCGCGAGGCGCGTCATGTCTTCCAGTCCGGGACCGGCGGCCTGCTCGCGGGGAGACGCGCCGAGTTTGTCGCCGACCGTCGCTGCGAGCGCTGTGGAGGCGAGCTGAGCGAGATGGCTGGTGAGCGAGACTACCCGGTCGTGCTCGTCGGCATCCAGGATCAGGATGCGCGCGCCGATCTTCGCGAGCCAGTCGCGGAATTCTTCGGCTGCGGGCGTGTGGAGCTCGGAATCCTCATCGGGCGTGAGCACCCAGGTGCGGTTGCGGAACAGGCCGGCATCGGCCGCCGCCGCACCGCGGACTTCCTTGCCGGCCATGGGGTGGCCGCCGAGGAATTGCGCGCGGGTAATGCACTGGCGCGCAAGGTCGACAATTTCGCACTTCGTGCTGCCGGCGTCGGTAACCAGCGCGCCCGGCCGAAGCAGGGGGTCCAGGTGGTGGATGGTGTCCAGGATGCGGCCGATGGTCTGCGAGAGGAAGACAATGTCAGCCTGCGGGACGGCTTCGGCCAGCGGCGCGGCGCGGTCGATGGCTCCCGCCGCGACGGCATCGGCCGCGGCGCGCGGTGAGCTGACACCGGTGATGGCGCCGGTGAATCCGGCCTTCCTGAGCGCCAGGCCGAACGAAGATCCGATCAGGCCGGTGCCGATGATGACGACGTGATTCATCTTCAGAGGGTCCTGCCGACCGCGGCGGCGATCATGCGGAGCTGGCCCATGAGCTCACTGAACTGGTCGGGGCGCAGGCTTTGCGCGCCGTCGACGGACGCGTGGTCCGGATCGGGGTGCACTTCGATGACCAGGCCGTCGGCTCCCGCGGCCACCGCGGCGCGGGCCATGGCCGGAACTTTATCGCGGCGTCCCGTGGCCAGGGAGGGATCGGCCACTACGGGCAGGTGCGACAGTTTTTTAACGATGGGGATGGCGGAGATGTCCATGGTGGCGGCGGTATAGGTTTCGAACGTGCGGATGCCGCGCTCGCAGAGGATGACGTTGTAGTTGCCGCCTTGCAGGACGAGTTCGGCGGCCAGCAGCAGCTCTTCGATGGTCGCGGCAAGACCGCGCTCCAGCAGCACGGGCCTGGGCCGTTTGCCGAGCTCCCGCAGCAGGGCGAAGTTCTGCATGTTGCGTGCGGCCACCTGCAGGATATCGGCGTGTTCGGAGACCTGCGCGACGCTGGCGACTTCGGCGGCTTCGGCGAGGACGAGAAGGCCGTGGCGGTCGGCCGCGGCGCGAGCCTGGGGAAGAGATTCCGCGGAGCCGCCGATCCGCAGAACGCGCGCACCTGCCTCGGCGACGAGTGCGGCACACCTGTCGATCTGGTCGGGAGCGGCGGGGCCGGCCATCACGACTATCTTCTCGGCGCCGATGGACAGGCTGATAGCCTGTCCCACATTCACAACGGTGCCTGCGGGGCGGAAACTGCGGCTGGCGAGTTTGTAGGGCGAGACGATGCGGTGGGCTTCCTTGACGCCGTCCATGACTTCGAACATGGCGAGGTCGAAATCGGTCTTGCCGCCCACGCCGCCGAGCACGGTGTGCATCACGCCGGTGGAGCGGTGGACGTCGAAGCCGAGGTCCACCAGCCGGTCGATCACGTTCTGGACCTGCTCTTCGGTGGCGCCTTGCTGCATGACGACTAACATTTATTTGTCTCCGTCGGAAAGCATGCGCTGTTTCTGGATGGAGCGCATTTCGTCGATGATGCGCTCGAAGATGCGCTTGACCGCGTCCGGGGTCAGAGGGCCGTGGTTGGTGGAGGTGACATTGGCGAAGACCTCGGCTTCGCGCTTGGGCTCGTAGATGGGCAGGGCGGCCGAGCGCTTGACGCGGCCGATCTCTTCCACGGTGCGCGTCCGTTCGTTGAGCAGCGTAACCAAACGCCGGTCGACGTCGTCGATGAGCACTCGGAGTTCGTCAAGTTGCGCGCGAGCTTCGTCGGGGGTCATGCGGTTTCTCCAAGAGACGTCTTCAGCGAGCGCGCGTAGGTCTCCAAGTCGGATTCCAGGGTGGGGGGGTTGCTTTCGATGATGCGGACGATCGCGCTGCCTACGACTACTGCGTCGACTTGCGGAGCCAGCGCGGCCACGTGCTCGGGTTTGCTGATGCCGAAACCGACAGCAATGGGGAGCTCCGTGATGGCGCGGACAGCCCGGATTAGCGGTGCGACGGCGTTGGAAAGGCTGTCCCGCTCGCCGGTGACTCCGGTGCGGGAAACGAGGTAGACGAAACCGGTGGAATACTGCGCCACCAGTTTGAGGCGGCGCGGAGTGCTGGTAGGGGCGGCGAGGAATACGGTGTCGAGACCGTGGGCGTGCATGGCTGCCACGTAGGATTCGGCCTCTTCGACACTCGCGTCAGTGAGGAGACAGCCGTCGATGCCCGCGGCAGCGGCGTCCCGTCCCAGGCGGTCGAGGCCGTAGCGCAGGACGGGGTTCAAATAAGTGAAGAGGAGGAGCGGAACTTCGGACTTTGCGCGGATCTGGCGCGCGATTTGGAGGACCGTCTCGAGTGTGGTGCCGGCTTTGAGCGCGCGCTCTCCGGCGCGCTGGTTCACGGGGCCGTCGGCGATGGGGTCGCTGAAAGGGACGCCGAGCTCGATCAGGTCGGCGCCGCCGCGCACCAGCGCTTCCACCAGCGCCGGAGTGCGCGCGGGCGTGGGATCGCCGGCCGTAAGGTAGGCGATCAGCGCCTTACGCCGCTTCTGGAACATGCAGCCGATGCGGGTCATGCCCGGTCGAGCTCCGGAAAGTTTTCGCGGTAGATATCGATGTCCTTGTCGCCGCGGCCGGAGAGATTGACGAGGAAGATCTCGCCTTTGGCGGCAGGCGCGCGGAGAATGGCCTCGGCCACCGCGTGGGCGCTTTCCAGCGCGGGGATAATGCCTTCGGTGCGGGAAAGGCGGCGTGCGGCGTCGAGCGCCTCGGCGTCGCTGGCGGCGGTGTATTCGGCGCGCGATTGATCGCGGAGCCAGGCGTGCTCGGGGCCGATCATGGCGTAGTCGAGGCCGGCCGAGACGGAATGGGTGAGCGCGATCTGGCCGTGCTCGTCCTGGAGGACGTAGCTGTAGGCGCCCTGGAGAACGCCCGGCGCGCCGCCGCGATAGCGGGCGGCGTGGTCACCGAGGTTGGGACCGCGGCCGCCGGCTTCGACGCCGATCAGCCGGACCTGAGCATCGTCGAGGAAGGCGTGGAACAGGCCGATTGCATTGCTGCCGCCGCCGACGCAGGCGATGGCGGCGTCGGGCAGGCGGCCTTCGAACTCCAGCACCTGGCGGCGCGCTTCGTCGCCGATCACGCGGTGGAAGTCGCGGACCATCATCGGGTAGGGGTGCGCGCCCAGCGCGCTGCCCAGCAGGTAGTAGGTGTCGGCGACGTTGGTGACCCAGTCGCGCATGGCTTCGCTGATGGCGTCCTTGAGGGTGGCGCTGCCGGTGGCGACCCCCTGGACGCGGGCGCCGAGCATCCGCATGCGGAAGACGTTGAGGCGCTGCCGGCGCATGTCCTCTTCGCCCATGTAGACCACGCACTCGAGGCCGAACAGCGCGCAAACCGTGGCGGTGGCCACCCCGTGCTGCCCGGCGCCGGTCTCGGCGATGATGCGGCGCTTGCCCATGCGACGCGCGAGCAGCGCCTGCCCCAGGCAGTTGTTGATCTTGTGCGCTCCGGTATGCAACAGGTCTTCGCGCTTGAGCCAGATGCGGGCGCCGCCGAGAGCCTCGCTGAGGCGTTTGGCGAAGTAGAGCGGCGTGGGACGGCCGGCGTAGTTGCGGAGGAGATCGGCGAGCTCGGATTGGAAGGCGGGGTCGGCGCGGGCCTCGAGGTAGGCGTGCTCCAACTCTTCGATGGGGGCCATCAGGACTTCGGGGACGTAGCGTCCGCCGTAGGGTCCGAAGTGGCCGCCGGAATCGGGTTGCGGGGTCATAATTTAGCCACAGATGGACACGGATGAACACGGATAGGACAACTCATACGCAGAGCGCCGCCTTGACCGCCTGGAGAAATGCGTTCATCTTGGCGTGGTCCTTGATACCGGGCGCGGATTCGATCTGCGAACAGGCATCGACGCCCCAGGGATGCGCAAGCGCGATGGCGCGTGCGACGTTGCCGCCGTCCAGGCCGCCGGCAAGGATGATGCGTTGCCGGCATGCCGCGGCCAGCGACCAGTCGAAGGTGCGTCCGGAACCGCCGTAGAGTTCGCCGGCCGGGCCGTCGAGCAGGAGGGCCTCCGCGGGCACGTCGGCGTACTGCTCGAAGGCGAAATCCCGAGTTACCCGGGCGGCTTTCCAGACGGGGACACCGGCGGGATAGCCGGAGGGCGTCTCGTCGCCGTGAAGTTGGGCCGTGTCGAGGGCTGCGATGCGGGCGATCTCCGCTATGCGCGCCGGCGGCTCGTTCACGAAGACTCCCACGCGGCGGATACCCGGCGTAGGAATGGCCGCAGCGCGCTCGGGAGCGATGTAGCGCGGGCTGCGCAGGTAGAAATTGAAGCCGATGGCCGTGGCGCCGGCGGCGATGGCCGCCTGCGCGTCCTCGAGCCTGGTGATGCCGCAAACCTTGACGATCATGCAGCCACCAGTTGGGCGAGCGCGGAGGCGGGGTCGCTGGATTTCATGAGGTGCTCGCCGACCAGGAAGGCATGATAGCCCGCGGCGCGGAGGCGTGCGATATCGGCGGCCGAGTGAATGCCGCTCTCGCTGACGAGGACGGCGCCCTTCGGCATGTGGGGGGCGAGATCGAGCGAGGTTTCGAGCGCGACGGCGAAGCTCGTGAGGTCGCGGTTGTTGACGCCGATCAGGTCGGCGCCGGCGGAGACGGCGGCGTCCAACTCCCGCCGGTTGTGGACTTCGACCAGTGCGGAGAGTCCGAGGCGCGCGGCTTGCTCGCGGAAATCGCGGATCTCGCGTTCGGTCAGGATGGCCGCGATCAGAAGGATCGCGTCGGCGCCATGCGCGGCGGCCTCCAGGATTTGCACAGCGTCGATGGTGAAATCCTTCCGCAGGACGGGAAGCCTCACAGCCGCGCGGGCGGCGGCGAGGTCGGCGAGGCTGCCCTGAAAAAAAGGCGCGTCGGTGAGGATGGAGAGCGCGGCGGCGCCTCCGCGGGCGTAAGCGGCGGCGATGCGCGCCGGGTCGAAGTCTTTGGCCAGCAGGCCCCTACTCGGGGACGCCTTTTTCACTTCGGCGATAATGGCCGGGGTGGAGGCAACCAGGGCGGCGCGGAAGTCGCGGCGCTGGGGGAGCTGCAGGGCGGCCTCGCGTTCCCAGCGGTCGAGCGGCAGAGGCGCGGCCAGGGTAAGGTCTTCGCGCTTTCGGGCGACAATTCGGGCCAGGATGTCTGGGACGGTGTCGATCAAGGGCGTGAATCTCATGGTAGCAGAGTGGGAACGGAAGGCCGGTGACGACTCAAACAGGTGATCTGGCAGACTGCTGAAACGCTCCATTCGGCCGCAGATGAACGCTGATAGCTCTACTCGATGGTCAGCGAGTACTCCCCCGAAGTGCTGCTCTCGCTCCAGACCTGGACGTAGTAGGTCTGATTCTCCACCACTTCGAACGAGTGACGCAGGTTGGCCCCGGGCGTGCGCACATCCGGGCCGAAGCCGATGTTGCGCATCTCGGGGGAATACGTCGTGATGGCCGGAATCAAGGTTGTCGAGCGGTTGCGCAGGACAATATTGATAGAGCCGGTCCGCGGGGCGATAAAGGAGTAGTAGTCTGTATCTTCCTGGTCCATGATATTGGCTTCGATCTGCTTGCCCAATTCGACGCGGCGGGCATTGAAGATGTCGTCGTTCGGCTCGTAACTGTCGAACGCGCGCAGGGGAGTAACTTTCAGCGTGTAGAGACCCGTCGATCCGTTGCGGCCGGATACCTCGAGATAGTAAGTCGTGTTCGGAGGTGGCCCGAAGACGTACTTGAGGGCGATTCCGCGCTCGCGCACCCCGGCCGTGCGGTCCGTCAGGCGCCGGTCCGAATCGAAGAGGCGCAGGCTGGGCAGAAGATCGGGGGAGCGCGGCTCGACGGCGATCTCGATCAGGTCGCGCGGCGCGGGCGGGGTCGTGACACGGAAGAAATCGAGGTCGTTCACCCTGGCGGCAATCTCGGCCTCCACCGGCTTGCCGGGCGAGATCACGTTGGCCAGCGCGGCCGTTCCGTTGGGCTCGATCTCTTTGGTCACCGGGTCGGCTGCGTTGGCCACCATGTCCCGCAAGCGGTCGAGATTGAAGCGCACCGGCTTGTAATCGATATCGCGCGCCAGGGCTTCGCGGAAGGCATTGACGGCTCTGGAGCGGTCGTTCAACTGCGCATAAAGGACGCCCAGGTCGTTGAACACCACTGGCAGCGCGGCGTCCTGCGAGACGCCCTCCAGGATCAGCGCGGCCGATTCGAAGTCCTGCTGGGCCATGCGCTGGTTGGCGGTTTCGAAGCGCTTTTCCAGTTGCGGATTCTTGAGCCGCTTTCCGTGAAAACGCAGGTACTCCTCTTGCAGGGTCTCGACACTGGCGATATATCCCTTGATCGGCTCGGCGGCCTGGGGCAGCACGCGCGGTCCCCACCAGCGCGGTCCGGTGGCCATCCACGCGATGAGAACCACGCCTGCAACGGCCGGAGGCAGCCACCAGTAGCGGCGGATGATGTTGCGGCCGGTGGTTCTTTTCCTTTTCACGGGGAGCGGGCGTGGCATGGGATGCGCGTTTGCTACAATCCTAATTCTACGCGGAGCCCAGCGCGTGATCCTAATAGGGTAATGGAGTGAGGACCAAAGTCATTCTGGTTGCGGCGGCAGGCCTCTGCGCGCTGCTGGCAGCCGTGGGCGCGGCCGCTCAAAAAAAGAAGAAAGAAGAAATCACCCAGACTCTCCAGTTGCCCAAAGACCTGCCCGCGGCAGTGACGGGCGAGCCCCGGCACTTCACCTTTCACACCACGGCGCTCTCGGCCAAGGGACTGCTTTCCGCCCAGGTACGTGAGGCGCTCAAGAACCTCGCGCGCGATGCCGGCGGCCCCGTTCTCCACATTCGGGCCTTCGTCGCGGGCAGCGGCGATCTGCGCCGCGTGCGCGACCTCGTCAGCGAGATCTTCACCGACCACAAGCAGCCGCTGCCGGCGCTCAGCCTGGTGCGCGCGGGCGGGTTGCCGTTGGAGGGTGCCCAAGTCGTGCTGGAGGCCGTGGCTGCCGCCAGGAAAGAAGTCAATCCGCAGGGCGTCGTGTTTCTTCCCGCCTTTCCCGCGCTTTCTGAAAATCCCATGGATCCCGTGGCGCCGCTGGCAGCCCGCTCGCTGGAGCAATTGCGGCAAGCCGTGAAGGAATCCGGCTCCGAAGCCGCGGACGTGCTGCGCGTTACCTGCTTTCTGAGCTCGCTCGACAACCTGGGGGACACGCGCAAGCTGGTGGAAGCCGAATATCCCCGTGCAGCGCTCGACTACGTGCAGACTCAACGTACGCCGGCGCGCGCCGTCGCCGCCTGCGAAGCCGTGGCGCGTCTGCGCACCGCCGTGCCCTCGCCGGTGCAATATGTTCCCGCTACCGGAGAGCCGCACGCCGCGCTGATCGCGGCCCAGCACGTGGTGCTGACCGGGACCCAGGTGAGCTACGGCTACCAGGAGGCCGATTCGCGGCTGGCCCTG
>Ga0335083_10005742_pt1 | contig 15622 bp, 14 predicted proteins | sample Lox_Sample_42_FD_206716 | JGI IMG/M metagenome (GOLD analysis project Ga0335083, IMG submission 206716) | Soil microbial communities from Loxahatchee National Wildlife Refuge, Florida, United States - Lox_Sample_4.2 | ecosystem: Environmental > Terrestrial > Soil > Wetlands | place: USA... | reverse complement strand
TTGTTGCACTCGCGACTTGCCCCGGAACGCCTCGCTCACGATTATTGCTTCGAAGTGATGTCCGTCACCGCTGACTTCCAGGTGCTGACAGTCCAGGTTTTCCGCGATGTAGCGTTTTACGTCTTCTGGCGCGACCAAGTGAATCTCCGTCAGTGAAAGAGCGCTATTGTATCGTTACGTCTAATAGCGCAGCTTGTAGCCAGTATGCAGCAGTCGTAGCGTCAGCGACGAAAGCAAAACGAGACAACCGGCGACGACCGCTAAACTGATATGGGGTGGCACATCGCCGACCCCGAAGAAGCCGTAGCGAAACCCATCGACCATGTAGAAAAACGGGTTCAAGTGTGATGCACCCTGCCAGAACAACGGCAGCGAGTGGATCGAATAGAACACGCCGGCCAGAAAGGTTAGCGGGATAATGATGAAATTCTGAAACGCGGCGAGCTGGTCGAATTTATCGGCCCAGATTCCGGCAATGATGCCCAAGGCCGCCATGATCCCGCCCCCTAGAATCGCAAATGCGAGAGCCCATAGCGGGTGTTGCAGAGGTACATTGGTAAAGCTGGCGGTCACTATCAGCACACCCAACCCCACCACCACACCTCGCACCGCGGCCGCCAGTACATATGCCAGGAAGATCTCCAACGCCGACAAGGGAGTAAGCAGTACAAAGATAATGTTACCGGTGATCTTGGATTGGATCAGGCTCGAGGAACTATTGGCAAACGAGTTCTGCAGCAGTGACATCATGGCCAATCCCGGTACCAGGAAGGCGGTGTAGGCAATCCCCGGGAACACCTGAACGCGAGATTCCAGCGCGTGCGAAAAAATCAGCAGGTAAAGGAGTGCGCTCAGAATAGGCGCGGCGATGGTCTGAAAGCTCACCTTCCAGAACCTCAGGAGTTCCTTGTATAGCAGCGTCCAGAACCCCGACAACTAGTGCCTCCGCATCATCTGCACGAAGACGTCCTCTAGATCGACGCGCAGGATTTCGAGTTCCTGCACTTCGATGCGCTCTGTACGCAAATCGGACAACACGTGTTCGATCTGCGCGTAATCGTCGAGCGCCAGCGTTCGGCTATGGCCCTCATGGGCGACGACCCGTGTCGTCCACGCAGCAGGCAGGCAATCCGGCGAGAGACGCAGACGCATGCGTACACCCGTTACCCCGCATAGCAGATTATGCGTGGTATCCAGGGCCACGATGAGTCCCTGCTTAAGCATGGCGATTCGACTACACAGCGCCTCTGCCTCTTCGAGGTAGTGGGTGGTTAGAACCACTGTGTGTCCGGCTTGATTGAGTTCGCGGACGAATTGCCACAATCCCTGGCGCAGCTCGACGTCCACTCCCGCAGTCGGCTCGTCGAGAATGATGACCGGTGGCTTGTGTACGAGCGCCTGGGCCACCAGCACGCGGCGTTTCATTCCACCCGAGAGCTGCCTCATGTTGGCATTGGCCTTCTCGGTCAAATCCAAGCGCTCGATGACTTCATCGATCCAAGCCTCGTTTTCGCGCAGTCCAAAATAGCCGGACTGGATGCGTAGTGTTTCTCGGACGGTGAAAAAGGGGTCGAATACCAATTCTTGCGGTACGACACCAATCAAGCGGCGCGCGCGATGGTACTGCGCGACGACGTCATAGCCCATTACGCGAAGCCGGCCCGAGTCGGCACGCGCCAAGCCGGCGAGAATGCTGATGAGAGTGGTCTTGCCGGCCCCGTTCGGGCCCAGGAGCCCGAAGAACTCACCCTCTCCGATCTCCAGGCTGACACCGTCCAAGGCGCGCACAGCAGCGAAGCGCTTGCGCACCTGCTGAACTTCGATTGCGGCCGGCATGGGCGGCGACCCCGCTAATCGCGGCGACTCAACTCATGCGCCCGGGATGAATTCCCCGACATCGTAGAGCGAGATGAGCGACTTCAGATTCAGGGGTAAATTTTCAAAACGGAGGCGATGCCCGCCGGTTGCGGCAGCTCGTACCCAGGCCAACAACAGGCCGACCGCGGACGAATCGGCCTCGGTCATGGCGGACAGATCGATGCAAATTTCGGGACCCTGCATGCGCCACCCGGTGTCCTTCAGCAACGGCTCAATGGTGGTCAGAATAAGCGGGCCGCGCACTCGCAAGCAGCCGTCGGAGAATTCGATGCTAGCGCTGGTCACGGCGGTTACGGTTGCCGCTTCGTTCCGGGGCCTGGCAGGCTATTCTTGTCCTGCAGGGATTTAATCAGCCCATCAATGCCGTTCTGGCGGATCTCATCTGCGAAGGTGCTACGGTAAGTGGTAACGAGGCTTACGCCTTCCACCGTCACGTCGTAAATTTTCCAGTCCGATCCCGCCTTGTACATGCTGTAATCGACTCCGATCGGCTGACCCCCATTTGGTACTTTGATCTCCGTGCGGACCTGCACATCGGTATCGCTCGGCTGCATGCGTACCGGTTTCACATCAATGGCGATATCCTTGTATGCGGTGTAGGCGGTGCTGTATGAGCGTATCAACAGCGCGCGGAACTGCTCCACCAGGGTCTTCTGCTGTTCAAGTGTAGCCTGGCGCCAGCCGCGCCCGACCGCTAGACGGGCCATGCGCTCGAAGTCGAAATGAGGAGCCACCTTCTGCTCGAGCAGTTCGGCAAACTTGGCTTGATTGCCCGCCTTCAGGTCTGGATCCTGCCGTAGGCCGGCAAGTACATCGTCGGCGACAGACTTGACGAGTTTGTCTGGCGCCGTCTGAGCCAGGGCTGTCCCGCTCGCAGCAAGCGCGAAGACAGTCAGCAGGCCACCCAGTTGCGCTCTCAGACGGACCCCCAAATTGCCAAAAGCCTCCATACTTGCCACCTCATTACGTCGTTATGGTTAGACCATCCGTGCGTCCCGAACCGTCGCCTCGCTGGAGGTCATTTCTTCGAGCCACCCTCCGCTGCTTTGCCGTATAGAAACTGACCGATAAGCTTTTCCAAAACTACCGCGGACTGAGTGATCTTGATCTCGTCACCCTCGTTCAGACTAGCGCTGTCGCCGCCGGCATCGAGCCCGATGTATTGCTCCCCGAGCAAGCCCGAAGTCAGGATCGATGCCGACGTATCCTTGGGAAACTTGTAGCGCTTATCGATGCGGATCGTAACCCTGGCGGAGAACTTCTGATCATCGAAGGAAATCGCTCCAACGCGCCCGACCACAACGCCAGCGCTTTTGACCGGTGCCCTCGGCTTTAAACCACCGATGTTCTCGAATTGACCAAATACACTGTAACCATCGGATGCAGAAACTGTACTCGCGTTGCCAACCTTGAGAGCTAGCGTCAGCAGGGCCAGCAGCCCCGCGGTGACGAACACACCGACCCAGAGATCCACTGTCGTGCGGTTCATGGTCAAACCCCGGTGAACATGAAAGAGGTAAGCACAAAGTCCAACGCGAGCACTGCCAGCGCGGAGGTCACCACAGTACGAGTAACCGCATAGGACACACCCTCAGCTGTCGGCGGTGCGTCGTAGCCTTCGAACAGAGCTATGAGCGTGACTGCAACACCGAACACCAGGCTCTTGATCAGCCCATTGAGAATGTCTTCTTGAAAGTCGACATTGGCTTGCATCTGAGACCAGAAGGCGCCCGAGTCTACACCGATGATGACAACACCAATGAGATAGCCACCGAAGACACCGACCGCACTGAAGATGGCCGCCAGCAGCGGCATCGATATCACGCCGCCCCAGAATATAGGAGACAGAACGCGGGCGAACGGGTCGACGGCCATCATCTCCATCGCCGACAGTTGCTCAGTCGCTTTCATGATTCCGATCTTCGCCGTGATAGCCGATCCGGCGCGGCTGGCAAACAGCAGCGCCGCCACCACCGGCCCCAATTCGCGTACCAAGGCCAAAGCAACCAGCGTCCCGAGCGCTTCCGCCGATCCGTATCTCTTAAGCGTCTCGTACCCTTGCAATCCCAGTACCAGTCCGACAAACAGTCCAGACACGATAATGATGATCAGCGATAGCGTCCCGGTGAAATAGATCTCGTTCAGTAGCAATTGAGGTCGACGAGCGCACTCTCCCGACCGACTCATAACGAAGCTGGAGAAGCGAGTAGCGACACCGAGCTTCCAAATACCATCGACTACCATATGGCCAATGTGGCGCAACCCGCGGTCCAACGCTCCGATCACGGGCGGTGCTCCAAGCCGAGGTCCTTTGCATAGGCTGGTGCCGGATAGTGGAAAGGCACAGGCCCGTCAGTTTCTCCATGGACGAACTGCTGCACGAAGGCTTCCGTCGAACGGGACAGCGAATCCGGCGTGCCCTCCGCCACGATCCTTCCCCCGGATACGAAGTAGACATAGTCCACGATCCGGAATGACGCCTCCACGTCGTGTGTAACGACGATAGAGGTGGCCCCCAGCGCATCGTTGAGGCGACGGATCAGATTGGCGATTACGCCGGTCGAGATCGGATCCAGTCCCGTGAAGGGCTCGTCATACATGATCAGCATCGGATCCAGCGCGATCGCACGAGCCAGCGCAACCCGGCGCGCCATCCCGCCCGAAAGCGCTTCGGGCTTGAGCTCCGCAGCACCGCGCAGACCCACCGCGTTCAACTTCATCATGACCATATCGCGGATCACGGCCTCCGGGAGACGCGTGTGCTCACGCAGGGGGAAAGCCACGTTCTCGAATACCGAATAGTCAGTGAACAAGGCGCCGAACTGGAACAACATCCCCATCCGCCGCCGCAGCGCATACAATTCGCGGTGCGATAGGTCGTGGATGCGGCGCCCGTCGACGGCAATGCTGCCATTGCGGGGCCTTATTTGCCCGCCGATCAACCGCAGGATCGTGGTCTTGCCCGAGCCGCTCAGGCCCATGATCGCCACGACCTTCCCGCGCGGAATCGCCATGTCGATGCCGGTAAGGATGGGACGCGCGTCGTAGCCAAATTCGACTTCGCGAAGCTCTACGAGATCGTCTGCGCTCACATGAGGGTCTGGCCGGGAAACGCGGCGGATTGTACCGCGGTTTCGCATGCTGGTCGCGAAATCGCCGCATTGGCTTGCATCTTGCTCACATTTGCCGCACTGTGGCCACCCGCGGTACAAGGCGAGGGGCAGTTGCGCCCGCGTCTGCGATGCGGGCTGGGCATCACAGCATGCTCAGCTTTGCACACACGTGCGCCGCTGGCGTTCACGACATCCGGTCAACCGCCCTACTTACGATGGCCATGATGACATCGCGAGATCCTGCACTGGCCATAAACTGCAACCGTTTGAGCAAGCGCTACGGCGCGGCGGTCGCGCTCCAGCATTTTTCGCTCACTGTGACTGCCAACCAGACCTTCGGACTCGTTGGTATGAACGGTGCCGGCAAAACTACCTTGATCAAATGCTTGCTGGACTTTTCCGAGGCCGATAGCGGCCAGATCGAGATTTTCGGAGAGTCCAGCCGGCTGACCAGCTCACGGAGCCGGCTCGCCTTCCTGCCGGAGCGCTTCAACCCACCCTTCTACCTTACCGGCAAAGATTTCCTCCGCTATATGCTCCGATTGCAGGAAGTCGTCTATCGGGACGTAGATGTGGAACGGCTGTTTCTGGCGCTCGATCTAGACCTGTCTGCGCTAGCGAAGCCAGTCCGCGCGTTCTCCAAAGGAATGACGCAAAAGCTAGGGCTGGCCGCGTGCCTTCTTAGCGGGAAGGATCTGTATATCCTGGACGAACCCACAAGCGGGCTGGACCCAAAGGCACGCGCGTTGCTCAAAGAGCAGCTCCGACATGCACGCAATGAAGGTAAGACGACCTTTTTTACTTCGCACGCGCTGGCGGACGTAGATGAACTGTGCGACCAAATGGCGGTCATCCATCGCGGAGAGCTGCGCTTCGCGGGCACTCCGGAAGAGCTGCGCAATCGTCATTCTGCTGCAAGTCTTGAGGAAGCCTTTCTCGCCTGCATCGAGGACCATTCGGCGGCTGCGTAGCGGCCATGCATTCTAGGAGCATACCCGGGCAATCTGGCAAAATGATTCGTTCCTCTCAGTGAGCCGCGAAAGCACTACGTGGACACTGCCACCCCCATCAAGCCCGACCTGCTGATCGTCGATGACGATCCCTTGATCACGGATACGCTGAATTTCGTGCTCGGTCGAGACTTCAGCGTGTATGTCGCTGAGTCGCGGGCCCAGGCGAAGAGCTTGTTGCGTCAGCTCGAAACTCCACCCGAGCTGGCCCTGGTTGACTTAGGGCTACCCCCGACCCCCCATCGCCCCGACGAAGGCTTCCGGCTGATCAACGAACTGCTGGCGCTGTCGCCGGATATCAAGATTCTGGTGCTCTCCGGTCAGAACGACGAAGACAACGCCAGGCATGCCCGCGCTCTGGGGGCAATCGAGTTCGTGGCCAAACCCTGCGAGCCGCACCGACTGAAGGAACTCCTCCTTAAGGCTCGCACGATCACCGCGGCGGAACGGGGGGCTGAGGGAGTCGAACCTGGGATCGTCGGATCCGGGCCAGCCATTGCTAAACTCAAGCAGCAGATTCGCCAATATGCGGATTCCCCGTTCCCCGTGTTAATCGAGGGCGAATCAGGTAGCGGCAAGGAACTGGTGGCCCTTTCGCTCCACCGCCAGAGTCCGCGTGCTATGAAGCCCTATCTTGCGCTTAACTGTGCCGCAATCTCCCCTAATCTCGTCGAGGCTACTCTGTTCGGACATGCGAAGGGTGCGTTCACCGGGGCAGCCGCGGCGCGGTCGGGCTACTTCGAAGACGCGCGGGATGGCAGCCTGTTTTTGGACGAGATCGGGGAGCTACCGGTGGAATTGCAGTCGAAGTTGCTGCGCGTTCTAGAGAATGGCGAGTACCAACGCGTGGGAGAAACACACACCAGGCATAGCCACGCCCGGGTGATCGCAGCTACCAACCGCGACCTGCGCCAGGAAGTCAAAGCTTCGCGCTTCCGTGCCGATCTTTACCACCGACTCAGCGTTTTCACCGTAACGGTCCCGCCGCTGAGGGATCTGGGTGAGGACAAACAGAAGCTACTCAGCCATTTCGCAGAGTTCTATGCGGGGCAAAGCAGAACATCTCGGTTCACCCTCGACAGTCGTGCCGAGCGTCTCTGGATGGACTACACGTTTCCAGGCAATGTGCGCGAGCTCCGCAACATCGTAATACGCTTGACGACTAAATATGCTGGGGAGTCTGTCAACAGCGAACAGTTGCTTGCTGAACTCGACCCAGAACAAGGACAGGATGTGTCCGCCGAGGCACTACCTGGAATAGATCACCGAAGTACGGTGGAGGCCGCGAAGCGCCAGCTTCTCAACGTAAGAAACTTTCGCCTGGATGAAAGCCTGGAACGAATGGAACGTAGTTACGTGGAGGCCGCACTGGCTCTGACCAATGGTAACTTAAGCCAGGCCGCCAAGTTGCTCGGCATCCACCGTACCACGCTGTACAGCCGCATGCAGAGCTACGGCGCTGTTACAGATCGAAACGCTCAAGACCAATGACGGATCACTGATGTACTACACCTTCTTCGGGCTGAAGCAGCCCCCCTTCAAAATCACCCCTGATACCGACTTTTTCTTCGAGGGCGGCAACCGGGGCGCGGTGCTGGAGGCCCTGATCTATGCCATCACCCACGGCGAGGGCATCATCAAGGTCACGGGAGAAGTAGGCAGCGGCAAGACCATGCTGTGCCGCGTCCTGCAGGCGCGACTGCCGAAGACAGTCGAAACGGTCTACCTCGCCAATCCGAGCGTATCGCCGGAAGAGATCATGCATGCCATCGCCTTCGAGTTGCAGCTCCCGATTGGGCGCGATGCTGGCCGCCTGGTTGTCATGCAAGCATTGAATGAGTATCTGGTCGCCAGGCATGCCGAGGGGCGCCAAGTTGTCATCTTCGTCGAGGAATCGCAGAGCATGGCGTTGGCCACTCTGGAGGAGATGCGGCTTCTATCAAATCTCGAAACCAAACAGTACAAGCTGCTACAAATCGTACTCTTTGGGCAACCCGAGTTGGACGAGAATTTGGCGAAACCCCAGATTCGGCAGCTGCGCGAGAGAATTACGCATAGCTTCTCACTGGGGCCCCTGAAACCAGACGAGGTCCGGGCTTACATTTCGTTTCGCCTGCGAGCGGCCGGCTACCACGGCCCTGATTTGTTCCCTCCTCCTGCGATCCGCTATATGGCGGAGGCCACCGAGGGTCTGACGCGACGCATCAATATCGTGGCTGATAAAGCGCTTCTGGCTGCCTTCGCCGACAACACACATAACGTTACCATCAAGCATGTCCGTGCCGCCGTCCGTGATAGCGAATTCAGTGGCAAGGCTGGTACTAAATCAAAATACCGTTTGTTAGTGCCCACTGTAGCCTTTCTCCTTGGGGCTATCGCAGTAGTAGCTCTCTACCGGGCTTACACACAGTTCGTAGATCCACCTGCACGCGGTACCGGCTCAGCCTACGGAAGCTCAGGCCCCATCACTGCTGCGGCAACCAAACCGACGCCTGTAGATCCGCTCCCGAATAATGTGACGGCAAGCGCCGAATCCCAGGGGGCTGCTATCCCAGCGGCCCTACCCCCGACAGGGCGCGAGCCAGTTGCATCCACTCCAGTACAAGCCCCTAGCCGCCAGCCGGAGGCTGACGCGGTAGACAGGCCCAAGGCTGTCCAGAGCCCAATACCGCCCGATGACCTGTTGGAACAACGCTTGCTTGCGACCGAGCGCTGGCTGATAGAGACCAAGGGTGCGACTTTCAGCATACAACTGCTGGGTTCGAACGACCCTGTACTCTTGAGGAACTATTTTGAAACCTTAGCCAAATATATTGAACTAGAAAAGGTTTTTGTGTACCGTACCCTTGCGAATCAACAACCGTCTATGACGGTTCTATACGGAGCCTTCGGCAGCCGAGCAGATGCCGTCAAATCGCTGGAAGCGCTGCCCGATGAGTTGAAAGCCAACCGACCGTACATTCGCACAGTACAGGGCGTTCGGTCCGAGATCGGGCTGAGGAAACCGTCCTGAACGGGCGCTAAAAACCTCGGCCGGGCAGCGGCGTCAATTGCAGCCGCGTCGCGAGCGACACAACAGAAACCAGTCCTGCAACTAGGCGAAAATGCACAATCGCTGCTTTGGCCACCCTGGAGGCACGGTGAACGCCCCACTGAAACACCGCTCGCTGCGGGCTGGCGGCAGCCCAAAGCACGTGAGTGCTTGGCATGTCGCGATTGGGCTCAGTTTCCTGCTCGCGGGCTGCGCCTACAAACCAACGATACCCCCCTCTCAAGGCCACATCAGCCATGAATCCGTGGCGCCAGCTGGGGACGCCGACAAGATTCTTCCGCCGGTCACCAACGGCACCTACGTCCCACCGCCGAAGCCGCGAGTAAAGACCCCAACGTACAGCGTGGTTGTGCACGAGGTCCCGGTCAAGGAACTCCTCCTCGCATTGGCGCGCGACACGAAAGAGAACATCGATATTCACCCCGGCCTGCAGGGCTTGGTCAGCTTGAACGCCGTCGATGAGACCTTGCCTTCCATACTCGACCGCATGTCCAAACAGGTCAACATGCGCTATCGACTCGAGGGAAAGACCATCGTTGTCGGCCCGGATACGCCTTACTTCAAGACGTACAAAGTCAACTACGTCAATATGACGCGGGACACGACCTCCGCCATTGCAGTAAGCGGGCAAATCAGTTCGGGGGGCGGAGGGGTAAATGTAGCCAGCGGGGGTACCTCGTCTACTTCAGTTACTTCCACCTCCAAAAACAACTTCTGGGAGATGCTATCGGAAAACCTGCACAGCCTCCTCAAGTCCACGCGGGCGCTGGCGCAGAGCGCTGAGGACCGCCAAGCGCAGGCTGAAGCTGCGCGCGCCGCAAGAGAGGAACGGCTCGCGCAGGCCGAGGCCGTAGCGCGTGCTGGTCAAAACGCTACGAGCCTATTCGACAAAGTATTCGGCTCATCGCCTTCCGGTGCGGTCACCGACATAAAACAGGACATCGTCATCAACCAAGTCGCCGGCACGGTCTCGGTGATGGCGACTGAGCGGCAGCACCAGCTGGTGCAGCAATATCTGGACACTATCGGGTCGTCGTCCCAGCGGCAGGTGCTCATCGAGGCGACCGTCGCAGAAGTCTCATTGTCCGATCAGTATCAAGCGGGCGTGGATTGGAGCAAGCTAGCGAGTTCGGGCTTCGGCATAACGCAGACGCTCAGCACTGCATCGGTAATTGGAGGTGCCCCCACGAGCGGACTCACCCTTGCCTACCTGAACAGCGCGAACGGAATAAATATCTCAGTCAAGTTGCTTGAGCAGTTCGGCAAGACGCGGGTGCTGTCCAGCCCGATGCTCATGGCGATGAACAACCAAACCGCGCTTCTGAAGGTGGTGGATAACGTAGTGTACTTTCAGATCCAGTCCCAGATCAGCCAAGGCACCACGACCGCCGGAAACCTGCAGTCCATCACCACGACACCACAGACGGTAGCGGTTGGGTTCATCATGAGTATGACGCCGCAGGTGAATGACAACGGCGTTGTCACACTGACGGTGCGCCCGACCATCACGCGGGTGGAGAAGTTTGTCCCGGATCCGAACCCAGCGCTCTCACCAAGCGTGGGTAATCCGAATCCAGTACAAAACCTGATACCCCAGATCACGGTTCGGGAAATGGAGTCGGTTCTGCAGTTGATCAGCGGGCAAACCGCAGTTCTCGGGGGTCTGATCACAGACGACGTCCAGCGCAACACGGCCCAGGTCCCCGGGCTTGGCAATATTCCAAGAGTCGGCGAGGCCTTCCAATATCGCAATGATAACGTCGTAAAGACCGAGCTGGTCGTCTTCATCCGGCCAACGCTTGTCAAGAATCCCTCGCTGGACAGCGAAGAGCTGAAGCGCCTGCGCAAATTCCTGCCAGAAGTGGATCAGACCGGGCAGAATCCATGAGCCTTTTGCTCCAAGCCCTGCAGAAGGCGGCGAAAAACCGCGAAACGGGCACCTCGGTGGCCGATGGCGCTGGCAAAGAACCGCCCCCCGAGCCCGAGCTCACAGAGAACACCCTCGCCGGCGAGTTCAGCGCCGAGGTCGTTCCGGTGGAAGAGAAGCCGAGCGAGCCGGGGCTCGCGTTAGAGGAAGAGGATTTGTTCGAGCCGGAGGAATTGGTCGCAGCTCCGGCTGCAGCTGCCGACCGCTTCGAGCCGTTCGCAACGCCGTCGGCGTCTTCAGCTCAGGCGGCCACCATTTTGCGGGCCAGCGACACACAAACCACGGGCTGGGTCGATTGGGTCCGCGATCATCCAGTGCATACCTTTGCCGGGTTTGCCGGCGTGTTTGCGGTTTTTTACGGCGGCTACCTTTACCTGCAGCTTTTCCACCCCGCCGTGTTGAGGGGAGAACTGTGGTCAAAACCGCTCACTGCGACAGCACCGCCGCCTACGATGCCACCGCTTGCGCCGGCCCCAACAAACGCGGCTGGTCCCGAGGCCGGAACTGCTGGACCTGGGGTGCAGGCGGGAAACAGCCAATCTACGATTAGCACGGTGACGGCTTCCCAGCCCGGTCCGAAGCCGGTTGGAGCGGGTCCTTCCACGGCCGCGCCCGCTGCCGCAATCGCGGGAATGCCACAGACGAAGACCCCGGTAAAACCATTCAGGGATGCCCAGAGTGAGGCACCAGTACGTCGCCCCGAGCCAACTCCTCGGAGTTATCGGAGGTCAGCCGACGAACCTCTCGCGCAGACGCCGGCACTGGAGGACCATGTCTCCAACAGACCTGCTGACTCGGGACGCGCGGCTTTGTCCCCGGGGATCGCCGATGCCTATGAAGCTCTGCAGGCTGGCAAGCTCGACCAGGCGGAGTCGCGTTATCGCGCAGTATTGCAGGCTGACGCGCAGAACGTAGACGCGCTGTTGGGACTCGCCACAATCGCGCTGCGTCGCGGCAACGCGCAGCAGGCCATCGGTTTTTACGAGCAAGCACTGCAAATCGAGCCGCGGAACACCGTTGCGCAAGCCGGGATGATCGACATCATCGGGCAAGCTGATCCGCAGATGAGCGAAACACACTTGAAGCAGCTGATCGCGCGTGAGCCGTCCGCTTTCTTGTACTTCAGTTTGGGGAATCTCTACGCGCGTCAGGCTGCTTGGCCGACCGCTCAGGCCGCCTACTTCCAAGCCTACAACCTCCAGCCCGACAATCCAGATTACGCGTACAACCTGGCAATCGGACTGGAGCATCTGGAACAGCCGAAGCTCGCACTCACCTACTACCGCAAGGCGCTCGAGCTCAGTTTCCAGAAAGGTCATGCAAACTTCGATCAGACTCGCGTGATCGAGCGCATCGGCCAGCTCGCGGCACGGGTCGACTGACCCGCTAATACCCGCTCAAGAAAGCTATGGCCGAACAGCGGAAGAAGCTTCGCCTGGGCGAGCTATTGATCCAGCAGGGACTGATCACCGCCGACCAGCTGCGCATCGCGCTCACCGAACAGAAAAATCACCAGATGCCAATCGGCCGGCTTCTGGTGCGTCTCGGGTTCGTCACCGAGGCAGTCATCCGCGACATCATGGCCCGCACCATTGGCCAGGAAAGCATCGACCTCAACCAAGTCGTGGTTGACGCCGATTCGATCAAGCTGGTTCCGCAGGATTTTGCGCGTCGTCATCGTGTGTTGCCGATCGCCTTTGACAGCAATGAACGTTCGTTGACCGTCGCGATCACCGAAGTATTCAACGTGGTAGCGCTCGACCAATTGCGAGCGACGCTGGGACAGAACGTCAAGGTCAAGACGGTGCTGGCCAGCGAAGCGCAACTTGAGGACTCCATAGATCAGTTCTACGGTCACGAACTGTCGGTGGACGGAATCCTGCGCGAGATCGAGACAGGCGAGATCGACTACCAAAGCCTGCAAGTCGGAGGTGATGAATATACGCAGCCCATCGTACGCCTGGTTGGCGCACTGCTGGTCGACGCGGTCAAGCGTGGATCTTCAGATATTCACTTCGAACCGGAGTTCGCGTTCTTGCGTATCCGCTATCGGATAGATGGCGTGTTGGAGCAAGTACGTAGCCTGCACAAAAACTACTGGCCGGGGATCGCGGTGCGCCTAAAGGTCATTAGCGGGATGAATATCGCGGAAACGCGCGCGCCGCAGGACGGGCGCATATCACTCAACCTCAACGGCCGGCCAGTGGACTTTCGTGTTGCCACGCAACCGACTATTCACGGGGAGAACATCGTCCTGCGCGTGCTGGACCGGGAAAAGTCCATCATCAGCTTGGATCAGATGAAGCTGCCCAAACACGTACTCAACACGTTGTCATTGATGCTTGCGCGCCCGGAAGGCATCCTCGTCATAACCGGTCCCACGGGCAGCGGCAAGACCACGACGTTGTACTCGTTGCTCTCGCAGCTCAACGTCGAATCGGTCAACATCATGACGCTGGAAGACCCGGTCGAATACCCGGTTGCGCTGATGCGTCAAACTTCTGTCAACGAAGCCGCAAAAATGGATTTCGTCAACGGCATCCGATCCATGATGCGCCAGGACCCCGACATTATCCTGGTCGGCGAAGTGCGGGATAAGGACACTGCAGAAATGGCATTCCGCGCCGCCATGACTGGGCACCAAGTGTTCACCACGCTGCACACAAATTCAGCGCTAGGCGCCTTTCCCAGGCTCTTCGACATCGGCATCCTGCCTGACATCATTGCCGGGAACGTAATCGGAATCATTGCGCAGCGCCTGGTCCGTATGCTGTGCACCCACTGCAAGGAGGCCTATGCCCCCAGCAAGGAGGAGCGACAGTTGTTGGGCGTAACACCTGAGACCAATGTCAAGATCTACCGCCCCACAGGCTGCAAGCACTGCAATTTCCGCGGCTACAGGGGGCGTACCGCCATCATGGAGATTCTGCGTATGGATGGGGATCTCGATGAATTGGTCGCTCGTCGCGCGACAGCGAAGGAAGTGCGCACGCTCGCTGTAGAGAAGGGCTTCCGCCCCCTGGTCGAAGAAGGGATAGCGCGTATCCTCGACGCCAGCACCAGCATCGCTGAGGTCGCCCGCTCGGTTGATTTGACGCAGCGCTTCCGTTAGGACGCCGGACAGCCAACGCTTCGACTCCTATGCCCGCCTTCCAATATAAGGCCATCGACAAGCTCGGTCGCCCAGCGCGCGGTAAGCTGGATGCTGCGAACGATGTGGACCTCGAATTGCGTCTCAAGCGCATGGGCCTCGACCTGATCACTTTTCGGGCCATCCGCAGTGGTCGCACGACACTAGCCAAAGGAAGTGTAACGCGGAGAGATCTCATCGCGTTTTGTTTCGACCTAGAGCAGATCTCGCGCTCCGGGATTCCAATAGTCGAGGGATTGAGGGACTTGCGCGACGGCACCGAGAATCCTCGCTTCCGTGAAATGCTGTCGTCGGTGCTGGAGGATATCGAAGGCGGCAAAATGCTGTCCCAGGGATTGGCTGCATTCCCTAACGTTTTCGGTTCGGTATTTGTCAGTCTGGTCAGGGCCGGGGAGCAGTCCGGCCGCGTTACCGAGGTCTTCGAGAGCTTGGGCGCCGCGCTCAAGTGGCAAGACGAGCTGGTGTCGCAAACGCGCAAGCTGCTGATTTATCCAGCCATGGTTTTCATAGTGGTAACCGGAGTAACGATGTTTTTGCTCCTCTACCTGGTACCACAGGTGGTGACGCTGCTTAAGAGCATGGGCATGCCCCTGCCGTTGCAAACTCGCATCCTGATCGGGCTATCCAACTTTACCGCCAACTACTGGTATGTCGTCCTCATTTCGCCGGTGATGGCGGTGGCTGGCATCGCCTACTTCATCAAGACCAATCCTAAGGGCCAGTACTACTTCGACTACATCAAGTTGCGCCTACCGGTGACAGGCGCAATCCTGCAAAAGATCATACTGGCGCGCTTCGCCAATTTCTTCGCACTCATGTACCAGTCCGGCATCACCATTTTGGACGCCATCAAGACAAGCGAGGAAATCGTCGGAAATCGTGTCATCGCCGATGGGCTGCAACGCGCAGGCCAGCAGATCAACGCTGGAGAGAGCATGAGCGAGGCCTTCGGAAACCTAGGGCTTTTCCCGCCGCTTGTTATCCGCATGATGCGAGTCGGCGAGAACACGGGCGCACTCGACACCGCACTGCTGAATATCAGTTATTTCTACACCCGCGACGTGCGCGAAGCGATCGACAAGGCACTGAAGTTGCTTGAGCCGACGATGACACTGGTCCTCGGCGGCATCCTCGCGCTGATTCTGTTCTCAGTGCTCACGCCGATCTACGACATCTTGGGCAAGATCAAAGTCTGATATGGCCCGCAAGCTTGTTCTCTGCTCTTCCACATCGCATCTGACGGCCGGGATCTGGACCGGGCGTCGTCTTGATCGAGTACACAGGTTCGAGGATACCGAGCGCGACCAGCAGGCGTTCGCGAACTTCCTGACTGCTGCCCATGGCGTGCCGGCCTATCTCATGGCGGACACCGTAGACGAAGACTATCGCTTCGAAACTCTGCCCCACGCCTCAGGCAAAGATCGTCGGGACATGATCGAGCGCAAGCTCAAGCAGTTGTATCGAAGCACACCATTCTATGGGTCCAGCTTG
>Ga0335083_10005741_pt1 | contig 15623 bp, 12 predicted proteins | sample Lox_Sample_42_FD_206716 | JGI IMG/M metagenome (GOLD analysis project Ga0335083, IMG submission 206716) | Soil microbial communities from Loxahatchee National Wildlife Refuge, Florida, United States - Lox_Sample_4.2 | ecosystem: Environmental > Terrestrial > Soil > Wetlands | place: USA... | reverse complement strand
GGTGGTGATCGGCCTGGTCTATGCGCCGCTGGCGCTGTGGCTGCTGCCGCGCTGAAGGCGGCGGTACGCGCGCGGAGGAGTACAGCGCCGCGGCGTGCCGGCGGCGACGCGGCTCACGGCCTCTTCCGCGGTAGCCAGCCACTTCTGGATGCGGCGCGCATCGGCCACCCGCGTGTACTTGCCCACGGAATTCAGCAGCACGATGACCATGTCGCGGCCATTGATCAGCGCCTGCAGCACCAGGCACTCACCGGCGGCGGCGATGTGCCCGGTCTTCTGCACCGACACCTGCCAGGCCGGGTCGCGCACCAGCGGATCGGTGTTGTGGAACTCGACCTGCTGGCCGCGGATGCGCGCCGTGTATTCGGGCGTGGTCGAGAACTCGCGGATCAGCGGATTGCGGTCTGCGGCCACCACCAGCCGCGCGAGATCGTTGGGGCTGGCAACATTGCGCGATGACAGCCCGGTGGGGTCCTCGAAGTGCGCCTGCGTCATGCCGATTTGCGCCGCCTTGGCGTTCATCGCCGCAAGGCACGCGTCCTCGCCGCCGGTATAGCTGCGGCACAGCGCCTGCGCGGCGCGGTTTTCCGAGGACATCAGCGCCAGCCGCAGCAGTTCGCGGCGCGTCAGGCGCGTGCCCACCGCCAGCCGCGAGGCTGCTCCGCCCGTGCGGGAACGATCCTCGGCGGTGATCTGGATCTGCTCATCGAGCGGCTGCTGTGCCTCGAGCACCACCAGTGCCGTCAGCAGCTTGGTGATGGAGGCGATGGGGGCGGCCTGCGTCTCGTGCCGTGCGTAGACGACCGAGTCGCTGGCGCGATCCAGAATCAGCACCGCGGAGGACCTAACATCGGAAAATTTCTGCCGTGGCGTCGCGGCGTGCGCGGCGCCGGCGGCAGCCAGCAGGCAGCACAGCAGGGAGACCGGGTGGCGAAGCGGATTCACGCGGCGGCGGGGCTCGGATGGCGGGCGATGCAGGGGATTCTAGCCGGCACCGCGCCGCCTGTCGTGATCCGTGACGCAGTCTTCAACGTGGCGGCGCCTTGCCAGGCGAGGGATCTTCCATCGGGAAGGTCTGCACCTGGCTGCTGGCCGGTGCGGCCTGCTGCCCGCCGACCGGTGCCGGCGCGAGGCTCGTGGCGGTGCCGGTGGTGCCGGCAGTTGCCGCGGTCTCCCCGGTGCTGGCCGCCAGCGCCGCGAGGAAGCGGCGCGCATTTTCCGAATCCGGCGGCGCCGCGGCGCCACTGATGATGTCCGAGGCGAGTACGTCGCGGCGGCCATAGAAGGCCCCGTTGCTCTTGTCGCTGATGGTGATGGAGGTGCCGTCAAGCGCCACGCCGGCGAACAGGCCGCGGGAGCGGGAGTAGGCATAGGCCTCGGTATCCACACCGGTGGCGGCCTCGGCCTGCCGGCCAACCGGACCCGCCGCCACCGAGGCGCCCGCGCCGAATGTGAGCTTGCCGCCGGCGATGCCCTCGATGCCGCGCCGCGTGATGAACACCAGCACGACGTCGGTTTCCTGCGCACCCCACTGCAACCCGAAGCTGGCGCCCGTGAGATTGATGAATACGGGACTGCTGAAGCGCCCGCGGCTGTCGCGCACGGTCAGCACGCCGCTGCCGCGGCGCCCGCCCAGGAACAGCGCCACCTTGGTCACCGACGGCACCACCGCCACGCCATAGGCACGTTGCAGCAGGCTTTCCGGAATCCTCTGGTCGGGCGCGGCGCGCAATGCGTCCAGCACCTGTGTGGCGGCCAGCAGGCGCGCCTCCTCATCGGCCGGCGGCGTGGCGGCGGCCTGTGCCGCGAGTGCCGCGGCCGCCAGCAGCGCGCAGCACGCTCTGCGAAACAACCTGTTCATCGGCGCATGGTTCTCCACGAAGGCATCCGCAGCCGCCCGCAAGCTTACTCCACGCCCGCACGCTGCGGTATCGTTGGTGCATGGCCGAGCCATGCGTTGTTTCCATCCGGCGACATGCCGTCGCCCTGCTGCTCGCGGCCGGCGTGCTCCATGCCGCGCCGGCGTGTGCCGAGTGGCTGGAGCGCGAGGAAGCCATCATGGGCACGCGCTGCGAGGTGCAGCTGTGGACCGAGGACCGCCTCGCGGGCGAGGCGGCCATGGAAGCCGTGTTCGCGGACATGCGGCGCATCGACGCGGCGATGAGCACCTACAAGCCCGATTCGGAGGTCTCGCGCGTCAACGCGCTGGCGGCCAAGGGGCCGGTGAAGATCTCCGCGGAGCTGTTCGCGCTGCTGCAGACCGCGCAGCAGTATTCGCGGCTGTCGCACGGCGTCTTCGACATCACCTATGCCAGCGTCGGCTACCTGTACGACTATCGCGCCCACGTCCATCCCGACGAAGCCACCATCGAGAAGGCGCTGCCCAACATCGATTACCGCCAGCTGCAGCTGGATCCGGCCGCCAGCACCATCGCCTTCGGCAAGCCCGGCATGCGCATCGACCTGGGCGGCATCGGCAAGGGTTACGCGGTGGACCGCGGCATCGACATCCTGAAGGGCCGCGGCATCGCGCATGCGCTGGTCAATGCGGGCGGCGACACGCGCGTGATCGGCGACCGGCTGGGCAAGCCGTGGATCGTCGGCATCCGGCATCCCGACCATGCCGACCAGGTGGTGCTGCGCATCCCGCTGGTGGACGCGGCGTTCTCGACCTCGGGGGACTACGAGCGCTACTTCGACGAGGGCGGCGTGCGCTACGACCACATCATCGACCCGAAGACCGGGCATTCGCCGCATGGCGTGCGCAGCGTGACGGTCATCGCCTCCACGGCCACGCGCACCGACGGCCTGACCAAGTCGGTGTTCATCATGGGCGCGAAGGACGGCATCGACTTCATCAACGGGCTCGATGATGCCGACGCCATCGTGATCGCCGACGACGGCAAGGTCAGCTACTCGAAGGGCCTGCAGCCGCCGTGACGTCGGTCCCGGCCGTGGCCGGCAGCGCGAACTCGAACCGCGCGCCCTTGTCCGGCTCGGCCTGCACCCAGATGCGGCCGCCATGGCGCGCGATGATGCGGTGCGCGATGGCCAGGCCCACGCCGGTGCCCTGGAATTCCTTCGAGCTGTGCAGCCGCTTGAATACGCCGAAGAGCTTGTCCGCATACTGCATGTCGAAGCCGGCGCCATTGTCCTCGACCGAGTAGATCGTCTCCGCGCCGGCCACGCGGCCGCTGATGCGGATGCGCGGCGGGTTGCGCCTGGCGCTGTACTTGAAGGCGTTGCCGACCAGGTTGCCCCACACGTGGCGGATCACGGCCGGATCGGCCGCGGCGGCGGGCAGCTCGCCGATCTCCACTTCCGCTTCCGGCTCCGGCCACGCGGCGCGCGCCTCGGCCACCGCGGTGCGCACGACGGGCAGCATGTCGAGCTGCCGCAGGTTCAACGGCTGGCGCGTGGCGCGGGAGAACGCCAGCAGGCCGACCACCATCTCGTCCATGCTGCGGCACCCGTCGCCGATCACCTGCAGCACGTGCCGGCCTTCCTCGCCGAGCCGCTCGGCGTAGTCGTGCTCCAGGCGCGCGGCGAAATCCTTCACGAACAGCAGCGGGGCGCGCAGGTCGTGCGAGATGGAATAGGAGAAGGATTCCAGGTCCTGGTAGGCCGCGGCCAGCTCCTCGGTGCGCTGCCGCTCGAGCTTCTGCAGCGCGACGTTCTCGCGGCGCAGCCGCAGCAGGTCCTGTGCGCGCACGATCACCGGCAGCACCACGTTGAGCCGGAACGGCTTCAGGATGTAATCCAGCGCGCCATTGCGCATCGCCAGCACCGCGGTGTCGATGGTGCCGTGGCCGGTCATCACGATGGCGCCGATCTCCGGATCGATCTGCCGCACGGCGGCGATCAGGGCGATGCCGTCCATCTCCGGCATCTGCAGGTCCGTGAGCAGCAGGTCGAATTCCCCCGGCCGCAGCGCGGCCAGTGCCGCCTGCGGCGAGTCGAAGCCGCGGGTGGTGTAGCCCTCCATCCCCAGCGTGTCGCACAGCGCGCGCATCTGCGCGGTCTCGTCGTCGACGATCAGCAGGCGTCCGTCGGTCATCCTTTCAGTTCCAGGAAGGCGGCCCGCAGCTCGCCGAGCCGCGGCGGCTTGCTCAGCACCTTGTCCACGTTCGGCGGCATGTCGTTGGCCGCGATGAAGCGCTGGCCCCAGCCGGTGAGCAGCAGCACCGGCGTGGCCTGCGACAGCGATTTCACGGCTGCGGCGACCCTGCGGCCGTCCACGTACGGCATGCCCAGGTCGGTGATCACCAGGTCGAAGGGTTCCTTGCCGCCGCATGCCGCGCTGAAGGCCGCGATGCCGGCCTCGCCGCCGCCAGTGGGCGTGACCGTGTGGCCTTCCTCGCGCAGGATGTCCTGCAGCGAGCTCAGCAGCATCGGGTCGTCGTCCACCAGCAGCAGGCGCAGTGGCCGTCCGGGCTCGGCGGGTGCCACCGGCTGCGCCGCCAGCGTGGAAGCCGAGGCTGCCGCGAACACCAGGCGCATGGTGGTGCCCTGGCCTGGCGTGCTGTCGATTTCCAGGCCCGCGCTGTGTCGCTGGATCATGCCGTAGACCATGGCGAGGCCAAGGCCGGTGCCGCGCTCGCCCTTGGTGGTGAAGAAGGGCTCGAGGCAGCGCCGGCGCGTCTCCTCGTCCATGCCGATGCCCGAGTCGCCGACTTCCACCACCACCGACACGACCCCGGCGTCGCGTGTCTCGGCGCGCGTACGCAGCGTCAGCGCGCCGCCGGAGGGCATCGCATCCACGGCGTTGAACACCAGGTTGGTCAGCGCGTCGCGGATCTCGTTGTCGGCGCCCATGATGGCGGGCAGGTCGGCCGCCAGTTCGGTGCGCAGCTCGATCGCCACGCCGCGCTGCTGCGGCTGCGCTCCCCAGCGCGGCTGGGTGAGATCCACCACCTGGCGCACGGCGCGATTCAGGTCGACCTGCTGCAGCGTCAGCTGCGCCTCGCGGTCCCGGTAGAACTCGCGCATGCGCGCCACCGTGCGCGCCACGTCGTCGATGGCGCGCTGGATGGTGGTCAGGTAGCCGCGCGCCCGCTCGCTCAGGTTGGGTTCGCGCTCCAGCAGCGACTCGGTGTACAGCGACACCGGCGAGATGGCGTTGTTGATGTCGTGCGCGATGCCGCTGGCCATCTGCCCCAGCGCGCGCAGCCGCTCCTGCTGCAGCAGCGTCAGCTGCGACTGGCGCAGATCGTCGTAGGCGCGCTGCAGCGCGGTGTACAGGCCGGCCTGGTGGCTGGCCAGCGCAGTGTGCTCGCTGAGTTGCCTGAGGAACTCGCACTCGGCGCTGCTGAAGGCCGAGGCGTCCTGGCGCGCACACACCAGCGCGCCGGAGACCTCGTTCTCCACGATCAGCGGCGCGATCACCAGCGAGTGCAGGCCGGCCGCGGCGAAGCGCCGCGGGAAGGGGAAGGGCACGTCGGCGACCTCCGGCTCGTACACCAGCTGTCCGGTCATGCAGCGCGACAGCCCGTTGGCGTCCACCGGAATGACCTCGCCCTCGGCCATGCCCAGCGCCGGCACATGCACGCGGCTCGCGGCGCCGATGCGCGCGATGGCCAGCGTCTGCGCCGCGCGGTCGTACATCAGCACGCAATCGAAGGCGGCACGGAAGTTGCGGTCCAGGCTGTCGAGCACCACCTGGAAGATGCTGTGGATGTCCTGGCGCTCGCCCACGGCGCGGGTGATGTGCTGCAGCAGTCCCATCCTGCCGAGCTGCGCGTGCACCTTGCGCTCGGATTCCTGGATCTGCGTCAGCATGTGGTTGAATGCCCCGGCCAGCATGTCGAATTCGCTGGTGCCGGTGGAAGCGGCGCGCACCGAGTAGTCCTGCTGGTCCGATACCGCGCGCGCCGTATCCGCCAGCGCCGTGATGGGATTGAGCATCCGGCGGTGCAGGCGGCGCGAGACCGCATAGGCCACCAGCAGCGACAGCCCCATCGCTGCGAGCACGATGGCCGCGTAGCGCTGGAACCGCTGCAGCATCGCGCCCAGGTCCGATTCCACATACAGCGTGCCGAGGCGCTGCGAGCCCTCGGTTACCGGCTGGAATCCGGACAGGCGCAAGCCGTTGAGCGTGTACCCGGACGGACCGGCGGCGGCCGGCAGCCGCTGGTGCGGCAGGCCGGCCGGATAAGTGGTGAAGATATTGCCCTTCGCGTCGTACAGCGCCGCGGCGGTGATGTGCGGATCGGCGCGCAGCCCCGCCAGCACGGCGGTCGCGTCTTCCGGGTTGTCGAAGGCCAGCGCGGCCGTGCTGTTGCTGGCGATGGCGGTGCCCAGCGTCTGCAGCTGGTCCACGCTCTCCTGCCGGAAGGTGACCAGCTCGTAGGTGAGCAGCGCGGCCGCGGTGATGCCCAGCACCGTGCCGCAGCAGATGAACAGCGTCCTGACGAGTACGCGGCCCAGCGGAGGTGCGGGAGTTCCCATGGAGCCTCAGTCGCCCGTGTGCGCGACGCGGGCGAGCCGCAGCAGGTTGGAGCTGATCGTCAGGCCCGCGCTGTGGGCCGACTCCGTGTTGATCAGCAGGCGGATGCGGTTGTCCTCGGTGGCCAGCTGGATGATGATGCCGCGCTTGGCGGCATCATCCAGATCCGACACGGTCAGCGTGTCGCGATGATCCAGCAGCGTGAGCACGCGGCCGAGCGCGGCCTGCTGCGAGCGGTCGATGTACAGGATCCTGCAGTCCTGGATGTCGTCGACGCGCGCGAAGCGGCGCACCTCCAGCGGATGGGTGTCCAGGCGTTCGTCGTGCACGGCCTCTTCCACCTGCGCGGCGAAGGCGTCGTTGCCCAGCACGCCGATCACGAATGGATCGGTCGGCGAGGCGAATGCCGAGGGCGGCCAGGCGACGAAATGCGAGAAGTTGAACACGAACACGGCCTTCAGCTGCTGCTCGGTCGGCGCCGCCGCCGCCGCGGCGCGCTCCTGCGCAACGGCCATGCCGAGCCACAGCGCACCCAGCAGCAATGCGCCGCGGGCCAGCCTCACTGGCGCCACACCAGCTTGGCGTACACGCTGCGCTCGATCTCCGTGCGCTGCGGCGAGGGGAAGCCATATTCCGGATGCTGGTCATGCAGCAGGTTCGCGCCGTCGAGCGACAGCTCGAGGTTGCGGCTCGCGCGCCACGCCAGGCGCGCGTCCAGATCCATGTAGGCCGGAACGGTGCCGACCTGCTGGGCGTCGCTGTTGCGCAGGGTGTCCACCCAGCGCAGGCCCAGGTCCACCGCCACGCCACCGGGCAGGTCCAGCGAGGAATGCAGCGACGCCTGCTGCTGCGGATCGGCCGTCTCGTTGCGCGCATTGGAGAGGTCGAAGTAACCGGGTTTGACGTGCAGTTTCTCCTGCAGCAGCACATAGCCGGCGCGCAGCGACCAGTCATCGGTGAGCTGCAGCGTGCCGGTCCATTCCGCGCCCCAGGTGTGGCCCTGTACCCCGTTCTGGAAGTAGAAGGGTATTACCGTGGCCGGCGTGATGGCGGTGCTGCGCACGTCCTTGTAGACGTTGTAGAAAGTGGACAGCGCGCTGGTGAAGCTCTCGCCCACGCTGGCGCGGTAGCCCAGTTCGTAGGCCAGCAGGTTCTCGGACCGGAAATCGCTGCTGCCGTGCAGGATGGAGAGGTAGGGCGCGGGCCCCTCCTGCAGGTCGCGATCGATGCGCGACGGCGCGCGCACCGCGCGCGACACTGCCGACCACAGGGTATGTGCCGGCGCCACCTGCCATTGCAGGCGCACGCTCGGCTCGAACTCGTAGCCGGTGTAGTCGTTGTGCTCCACCTTCGAGCCTACTGTCAGCGCCAGCTGTGCGGCGAGCTGGATTTCATCCTGCAGGAAGGCGCTGTAGAGCTGCTGGTCCAGCCGGTCCGGCACGAAGGCCACTGCCGGCGCGTTGTCCAGTGCATCGTGCGTGTCGCGGAAACCCAGGCCCCAGGTGAGGGCATTGATGCCGCCAAGCTGCAGCCGGTGCTGGAAGTCCACGTCGAAGGTCTGCAGCTCGTCGTGCAGTGTGCCGGGAGGCGAAAGCACCAGGCCGGCGATGGTCAGCGGCGCGACCGGCAATGACAGCGTCGTGCGGTCGTAGTAGACCTGCAGGCTGAAGCCGGAATCCTCGCCGTGCTCGCGGCTCCAGCGTCCCAGCAGGTTTTCTCCGCCGAGCACACTGGTACCGGTCGGGCTGTGTTCGTGGTTGGAATAGTAATCGCCCTGCAGGGTCCATGCGCCGAGCGTGCTGTCGGGTGCATCCATGCGAAAGCCCGCCTGTCCGCGGTGCCAGGCATCGCCGGCCGGGGAGCCATCCGGCAGCGCGCTGTCGTCGAAATCCAGGTACTTGCCGTACACGCGGTAGTTCACCTGCGGCGTGGAGCCGCCGAAACGCAGGCCGGCAATGCCCCTGGTCTCATTGCCGCCGCCGCCCTCGGCGTACAGGCCCTGTGTGTCGGCTGCCTTCTTCGTGATGATGTTGATGACGCCGTTGACCGCGTTGGCGCCCCACAGCGTGCCGCCCGGTCCGCTGATCACCTCGATGCGGTCGATGTCCTCGAGCAGGTAGTCCTGCGCGTCCCAGAACACGCCGGAATACAGCGGCGTGTACACGGTGCGTCCGTCGATCATCACCAGCAGCTTGTTGGCCAGATCGGTGTTGAAGCCGCGCGCGGTGATGGACCAGCCGCTGGCGCCGCGCTGCGCCACCTGCAGGTTGTCGGCGAGCTGCAGTGCCGCGGCGAGCGTGGTGGCGCCGGAGCGGCGGATCTGTGCCGCGGTGATGACCTGGATGGCCGATGGCGCTTCCGCCAGCGGCGCGGCGTGGCGGCTGACCGAAGTCACCTCGACATTGAGCAGATCCTGCACGTCGAGCTGCTTCAGGTTGTTGATGGCGCTGCTGTCCTCGGCCGCCGGCGCGCGCGCGGCGCCCAGCAGTCCCAACAGCAGCGGGAAGTATTTCCACTTGCAGCCTGTTGCCATAGCAGTCATCCCTTTGCCGATTCGTTATGAGCTGCGGTACTTCCCGATTCCGCATGCAGTCGTGGTTGCGACGCGGGAAAAATAACACAGGCTAAGGTCCGCGGCCGCGAGCTTCATCGTCCGGAATGGCTTGTACCAACCCACGTAGTCGTATGTCCTACGGCAGAGGATGATGCGGATGGCGGAATGCACATATTGTGAAAAGAGTCACGGGCCGAACATCTGACACGGAGAAGTTTCGCAGGAAGTCCTGCGGGGCCATGATACGGTCTTGATGGTTCAGGGAAGCGCCGCGGACCTTTCATTTCGCGGACCCGCGTCGCTTACCGAACACCCAGGGAAGCATGACTCAGGACCAATGACAGCGGAACAGGCCAGATCAATCCGCGTGCTCTTCGTCGAAGACCTCGAAGTCGACATGGAGCGCGAGCTGTACCAGCTGCGGCGCGAAGGGCTGCACTGCATCTCCCAGCGCGTGGAGACGGCGCAGTCGCTGCGCGCCGCGCTGGAGGAATTCGCCCCGACCATCGTGCTGTCGGATTTCTCGCTGCCGCAGTTCGACGGCATGTCCGCGCTGCGCATCGTGCGCGAGGAGCGGCCCGACATCCCCTTCATGTTCGTCTCGGGCACCATCGGCGAGGAGCGCGCGATCGCCGCGCTGCACGCGGGCGCCGTGGACTATGTGCTGAAGGAGAATCTGGCGCGCCTCGCGCCGGCGGTGCGGCGCGCCATCGAGGAGGCCGAGCACAACGCCGAGCGCAAGCGCCAGGAGGTGCAGATCTCGCGGCTCAACCGCGTGCTGCGCATGCTGAGCGGCGTCAATGGCCTGGTGCTGCGCATCCGCGACCGCACCGAGCTGCTGCGCGAGACCTGCCGGCTCGCCGTCGCCGCCGGCGGCTATGCCGCGACCATTGCCGCCACCAAGGTGCCGGGCCTGCCGAAAGTGCAGCCGGTGGCGTGGAGCGGCCTGGACGACACGCTGACGCGCGACATGTGCGCCTACGTGGCCGATGCGGCCATGGCCGAGACCGGCGTGATCGGCAGCGTGTTCCGCACCGGCCGGGAATTCGTCTGCAACAACACCAGCGAGACCGAGGAGACCGCCCGCTTCGACTCGCTGATGCTGCGCGTGGGCATGCGCACGGTGGTGGTGCTGCCGCTGCTGGTGGACGGTACGCCCATGGGCGTGCTGATGCTGGCCGCGCGGGATTCCGGCGCCGTCGAGGAAGAAGAGCTGGCCATGCTCCGCGAGGTGGCGGGCAACCTCTCCTTCGGCCTGCAGTACCTGCAGCGCGACAATCGCGCGCGCTTCCTGTCGCATTTCGACCCGCAGACCGGGCTTGCCAAGCGGCCGCTGTTCTGCGAGCGCGTGCAGCGCATGGTGGGCGGCTCGGGCAAGCAGTCCCATTACGCCGTGGTCGTCGCCGACATCGAGCGGCTCAGCATCATCAACGATTCCTTCGGTCGCCGCACCGGCGACCTGCTGCTGCAGCACGTGGCCGACCGGTTGAAGCGCCAGTTCCCGCAGACCGACCAGATCGCACACTTCGGCGGCGGCACCTTCGCGCTGCTGCGCGCGCAGGGCTTGCGCACCGCCGAGGAAATCCGCACCGTCGCGCAGCGGCATACGCAGCGGCTGTTCGGCGAGCCATTCGAGATCGAGGGGCATCGCATCCCCGTCACGGTGCGCTGCGGCTTCGCGCTGTGCCCGGATCACGGTGCGGACGCGATGACGCTGGTGCAGAACGCCGAGGCCGCACTGCGGCACGGGCGCGTGACGGGGCAGCAGCTGGTGGAGTACAGCCCGGCGGCGCGTTCCGAGAACGTCGGCCGGCTCGCGCTGGAACACCGCCTGCGCTTCGCGCTCGAGCGGCGCGAATTCGAACTGCACTACCAGCCCAAGGTAAACGTTGCGACCGGTCGCATCGAGGGCGCCGAGGCGCTGCTGCGCTGGCGCTGCCCGGAGGACGGACTGGTGATGCCCGGCGTGTTCCTGCCGCTGCTGGAGTCGGTCGGCCTGATCCTGCCGGTGGGCGAGTGGGTGGTGGAGCAGGCCGCGCGCGACTGCCGCGAGTGGCTGCAGGCGGGGCTGCCGCCGGTGCGCGTGGCCGTGAACATCGCGCCGGCACAGCTGCGTCATTCAGATTTCGAAAGCTGGTTCACGCAGACCGTCGCCTCGTGGACCACCCCCGACTGCGGGCTGGACATCGAAATCACCGAGGGCGTGCTCAACGAGGATTCACAGGCCGAGATCAGCAAGCTCACGCGCCTGCGCGAGGCGGGCATCCGCATCGCGATCGACGACTTCGGTACCGGCTACTCCTCGCTCAGCCGGCTGGCCGCGCTGCCCATCGACGTGCTGAAGATCGACCGCAGCTTCGTCAGGCAGTCGGTGGACAGTGAATCCGGCACCAGCCTGGTGAAGACCATCATCGTGCTCGCGCGCACCTTCAACATGACCACCGTGGCCGAAGGCGTGGAAACGCAGCTCGAACTCGAGCTGCTGCGACAGCTGGGCTGCGACCAGTCGCAGGGTTTCCTGCACAGCGCCGCGGTGCCGAAGGACGAGTTCGTGGCGATGATGCGGGCGGGCGCGGCAATTCCGCCGCAGCCAGCCACGCCGGTCGGACCGGTTCCCCACCGGCGCGGCGGCTAGGCTCTTCCGCTGCGGGTCAGAGCGACCCCACCCATCGCAGCAGTTGCGCGCGTTCCGTGGCGGAAAGCCGCTGGAACGCGCGCTGCGCGCCGGCCGCCTGGCCGCCATGCCACAGGATGGCCTGCTCCACGCTCGCTGCGCGGCCGTCGTGCAGCAGCGCGATATCGCCGAACTGCAGTGCCTGGGCGAGCCCCCACAGCGGCGCGGTGCGCCAGCGGACCGGCACGCCCGTGCCGTCGGCGCGATGGTCGGCGAGCGCTTCGCCCAGATCATGCACCAGCAGGTCGGTGCCGGCATCGATGCGCGCCTTTGCGCCGTCGATCGCCACCGGCAGCTCCAGGACATGGCAGGCCGCGCAACCGGTCTGCTCGAACAGGCGCCTGCCCGCGGCCTCGGTGTCGGCGGGCAGGACAGTGCGCGCCGGCACCGGCAGTTCGCGCTGGAAGGTGAGCACGGCCTGCAGGAATTCATCGGAGACCTCGGGCGTGCCGCCATTCGGCGCGGCGCGGCAGGCCACCTGCGTGGCGGTGCAGTCATCCTGCATGCGCGGGCGTGAGGTCAGGCCCATCTCCCGCGCGAAGGCGCGGCCAGTCTGGTCCTCCACGTCCCGCACTTCACCGCGCCAGCCGAAGCGACCCGCCGGCAGCTCGCCGCGCACCGCACGCGGCTGCTGCTCGCGGATGGCGCGCGGCGCGTCCGCCGGCACGGCCTCCAGCAGACCGACTCCGTAGATCTGCGGCGCGATGCGCGGCCGCAGGATGGTGGCGGCCGGCGGCGGGCCGTAGAGCAGGTGGGTGAGCGCATAGTGCGGTTCGCGCAAGGTCCAGCCGGTGCCGTCGTCGTAATGGCCATGACGCAGCGTCCAGTTCACTTCCACCTGGCCTTCGCGTGAATGATCGGGCAGCGCCGCGGTGTTGAGCACGGCGCCGTAGGGCATGCCAGGCGGTCCATCGAGCTGCATCACGAAGGAGTTCGACAATCCACCGTTTTCCGGCGGGCGCCCCCGCGCGCCATTGTTGTGGCAGGTGTCGCAGCTGGCCGCGACATACAGCGGACCCAGGCCATCGCGCCGCCCGGCGCGTGGCGTGCCCGCCGCGACCCACGAGGTGTTGAACACGAGCAGGCCCAGATCGAAGGCGGCCTGCTGCTGCGGCGCCAGCGCGCGGCGCGGCGGCGGATCGCGGCGATCGGGCAGTGCGACGCGCCCGGTGAATCCGCCTGTTCCGACCGCTGCAAGGGTGGCGGGCAGCAGCGCGCACAGTGCGGCGGCGAGATGCCTAGGTGCCGGGCGCGGCAACGGGTGTCACTGTCAGCCGCGCCGTATCTTCGGAAGCGGCGGCAACCTGCAGTGTCAGCTCCACGCCTGCCGGCAGGTCGTAGACGACGATCTTGTGCGGGCCGGCGCATTGCCGCTGCCCGTTGAAATCCAGCGCCGGAAGCGACCTGCCATCGCTCACCACGTCGAGCCAGAAGGCCGCATCGATGGCCACCCGATACGCGCCGGCACGTGCCACCTTCAGTCTCAGCAGGCCGCCGTAGGCGCCATCGGCGAGCTGTTTCTTGCCGGGCGGGGCCGCGTAACGGATGGCTTCCTGTGGCTGCAGCGTGAGCGCGTACAGCGTGCCGGTGGCGATGGACGGCGCGGCCTGCACTGTCGCGGCGGCGTCGAGCGGTGTCGGCGCGGTGGCGAACAGACGTACCTCGTTCGATACATCCCATTTGTATTCGCCGCAGGCGTCGGCGCCGAACGCGGCGCCGGCCCACAGCACGCAGGCCGCCGCGCGGGCGGCGCATGCCACCGCGCGCAGCGCCTGGTTCAAGGAATGCCGAAGCCGTATTTGACGAAGATGGCCCGCGCCTTCTCGCCGTGCAGGAATTTCACGAAGGCGGCGGCATCCGGGCCGCCATGCGTGGTGACGGCCGCGGGATAGGAGATCGGATCATGCGAGCTGGCCGGGAAGGTATCCACCACGCGCACCTTCCCGCTGGCTTTGGCATCGGTGGAATAGACGATGCCCAGCGGTGTCTCGCCGAGGGCCACGAAGTTCAGCGCCGAGCGCACGTTCTCGGCTGCGACGATGCGGTCGGCGACGCTGTCCCACACGCCCAGGCTGGTCAGCGCGGCCCTGGCATACTTGCCCACCGGCACGCTGGCCGGATCGCCGGTGGCAATGCGGCCCTTCTCGCCCAGGGCCTGCGCCAGCTTGAACTTCGGACCGATCTTCAGTTCGAGCTTGCTGTCGGCGGGCGCCACCAGTACCAGCGCGTTGGTGGCCACGTCGGCGCGGGTGTCCGGCTGGATCAGCTTGCGCTCGGCGAGGTAGTTCATCCAGTCCTCGTCGGCCGAGACGAAGGCGTCGGCCGGCGCGCCGGCTTCGACCTGCCGCGCCAGCGCGGAGCTGGCGGCATACGAGAAGCGCACCTCCACCTTGCTGTCTTCCTTGTATGTCCGGCCGATTTCGTCCAGCACGTCGGTGAGCGAGGAGGCGGCGAACACGGTGACGACGCGATCGGCCGCATGTCCGGCGGCGCCGGCCAACAGCAGCAGCAGGCCGGCGAACAGGGAGGTATTCTTCCGCATGACAGGGGTCTCCGTTGCACGGGATTTCGTTGTTCCCGAAAGAATATAACCCATGGCCAAGCCGCACGCACATATCCGCCTGGATTTCTCCGGCACCTGCTCGATAGGCCCCGGCAAGATCGGCCTGCTCGAAGGCATCCAGCGCACCGGTTCGCTGTCGGCCGCGGCGCGCGCGCTGGGCATGAGCTACCGCCGCGCGTGGCTGCTGCTGCACAACACCAATGAGGGTTTCCAGGAGCCGGTGGTGGAGCTGTCGGTGGGCGGCCGGGACGGCGGGGGCACGCAGCTCACGGAATTCGGGCGGCGGCTGGTGGCCGATTACCGCGCGTTCGAGGCGTCGGTCGACCAGCTGGCGGCGGCGGCCTTCGAGAGCATCCAGACCAGCGGTCGGCCGCCGGCGGAGTCGGCGAGCGGGCGGCGTCCGGTGGCGCGTGCACTGCCGCGCCGGGGACGCGGCGCGCGCTGATTCAGAACCAGAACGACAGGAAGAACTGCAGGATGTCCGCGCTGTACGAGTACAGCGGCTCGGTGCCGGCCTGGACGGTGCCGGGTGGATAGTTCCTGAGGTCGCGGAACTGGCCGTAGTCGATCCGCATGCGGTCGAAGCGCAGGTTGGCCGTGCCGCGCTTGAGCCATGAGGTCCAGTCAACCGGGAATTCGTACGCGGCGCCGAGGCCGACGGTATTGCTGGTCAGCGCCGAATACGCGCGGTCGCGCGCCATGAAATTCTGCGCGTTCTGGTACGGGAACAGGTCGCTGAAGAAGTCCGCGCTGTTCTGCGTGGAGAAGCGGTACGAGCCGGAAAACACCCAGCGCGGTCCCCAGGGATGGGTGTACTCGATCTCCGCCGTGTGCGCATCGATGCCCCAGGTGTCCGTGTAATAGCGGTACCGGCCATCCAGCGACGCGCGCCACGGCAGGTAGTACTTCAGGCGCAGCGCCACCGCGTTGCTGGTGCGGGTGCGCGGGAATACTTCCGGCGCGAATGCATAGGTGTCGCCGGCCGAGCCGGTGCATACCGGCTGGCAGTAGCGGATGGAACGATAGGGATTCTGCAGGTATCCCTGCTCGGTGATCGCCTCGTAGTCGAAGCCGGCGATCAGGTTGCGCGTCAGGATCTGCGAGATGCCGAGGCCCCAGGTCTTGCGGTCGCTGCGCTTGCGGAAGTTCGGCTGCTTGTCGTGCTGGGCATCGATGATCTTGGTGATGATGTCCCAGCCGCGGCTCGCGCTCAGCGTGACCGTCGTCAGGTCACCGAACATGTCCTGGGCGATCGCGAAGCTGACCGTGCTGTCGTCGTAGTCGTTCTCGATGCTGCTCTCGAGGCCGACGCTGTAGGTCGTCTTGCCGTACAGGTAGTCGATGCCGAAGTTCTTCTGCTTGCGCACCTCGTGCAGCGGGCTCGCGC
>Ga0335083_10005740_pt1 | contig 15625 bp, 6 predicted proteins | sample Lox_Sample_42_FD_206716 | JGI IMG/M metagenome (GOLD analysis project Ga0335083, IMG submission 206716) | Soil microbial communities from Loxahatchee National Wildlife Refuge, Florida, United States - Lox_Sample_4.2 | ecosystem: Environmental > Terrestrial > Soil > Wetlands | place: USA: Florida... | reverse complement strand
CCTCCTCGCGCAACTCGAAACAATTCAACTAGCACTAGCCGCTTCGTCACTCCGTCCTCAGCGCCTTCATCGGCTCAATGGACGCGGCCCGCCGTGCCGGCAGATAGCTGGCCAGCAGCACCGTCGCGACCAGGATCAAGGTCGCCACAATCCACGGTATCGCGTTCAGCACGCCCACCCTGAACAGCAGGCTGGAGAAGACGCGGCCCAGCAGTGCCGCAAAGACCGCGCCCACCACCACGCCAATCGCCGCCAGCCGCGCGCCTTGCAGGAGCACGAGTTGCATCACTTCGCCACGTTGCGCGCCGAGTGCCATGCGGACGCCCAGCTCGCGGGTGCGCAGCCGTACCGAGTAGCTGATCACGCCGTACAGCCCGAGTGCCGCCAGCAGCAGGGCGAGTGCGGCGAACGTGCTCAGCAGCAGAACCACAAAGCGCCGTCCCAGGAGCGACTCATCCACCCGCTCTTCCATGGTCTTCACGTCGTAGATGGGCACGCTGGAATCCACGCCGCTGACCGCCGCGGCCACGTCGCCCTTCAAGTCCTCCGCCGAGCGCGAACTGCGCACCGCCAGCGCAGTCGACAACTGTGGCACCTGCGCCGCGGGAAAGAAGTAGGTGCCCTCGTTGGTGTCGGACTCCAGCGAGGAGGTTCGCGCGTGCGCCACAATGCCAACGATCGTGTTCCATGGACCCTTGACGCGGTCGCCGAAGCTAATGTGCTCGCCGATGGGGTTCTGCCCCGGCCAGTACTGGTGCGCCAGCACGGTGTCAATGATCACGACACCCTCCGTGCCCTTGCGATCCTGCGAAGTGAAGAAGCGCCCCATCACCAGTGGGATTTTCAGGGTGGAAAAATAGTCCTGCGACACGCTGTGCACGTTGCCGTGTGGCCCCGGATCATTGGGCACTTGGGGGCGGCCCTGAATGAAGAAGCTGGCCGAGCCGCCGTTGTTGTCGAAAGGCACCGAATCCGCCAGCGCGGCGCTGCCTACGCCGGGAATGCTGGTCAGCCGGTCCTGCAGCGCCGTGTAGAATGCCGCGACCTTTGCGTCGCTGGCATCCTGCGCATCCTGCCTTTGCTTCGTCGCCGTGTCCTTGTCAGGCGAAGGGTTCGCCACCGGCACCGGGCCGTACACCGATTGCGGCAAGGTGAAGCGCGCCGACAGCAGACCGCTCGGCCGGAATCCGGTCTCGATCTGTTGCAGCGCTTTCAGGCTGCTCAACAGCAAGCCGGCGCCCGTCAGCAGCACCAGCGACAACGCAATTTGCGTCACCACCAGCGCCGAGCGCACGCGCTGATGCACCGCTCCGCTGGTGCCCGAGCGTCCGCCTTGCTGGAGCGCGCTGAACCAGCCCGGCCGGCTGCGCTGCCACGCTCCAACCAGTCCGCACAGCAGCGAGCACACGACCGCAATACCGGTTACGAACAGCAGCACCGGTCCGCGGAAGGAAGGTTGAATCTGTGAGCTCAGCGCAGCAGGCAGATAGCGCAGCAACGTCGGCGCAGTCGCCGCCGCCACGGCAAAGCCCAGCCCTACGCCCGCAGCAGTGAGCACAATACTCTCCACTACCGCCTGACGCAGCAGGCGCGCACGTTGTGCTCCCAGCGCAACACGGATGGCCAGATCGCGCTCCCGTGCCGTGGCCCGGGCCATTTGCAGGCCCGCGATGTTGGCGCAGGCGATGAGCAGCACCATGCCCACCGCGATCAGCAGCATGGTCAGCGGCTTGCGCAGGTTGCCGCCAAGGTATTCGGTCAGCGGCATGGCGAACATGCCCCACCCGCTGCTCCGCCCAAAACTCTTGGCGCCCTCCGACGCGATATTCTCCTGCGCCTTCTTGTCAAGATACACATTTGCCTGTTGCAGTGTGACGCCCGGCCGCAGGCGCGCCACCGAGAACAAATACTCGTTGTAGCGATAGTTCGAGTCCTTGTAGCGCGCCGGCGGCAGTGCGATCGGCGCCCACAGCTCCGCCTGGTTGGGCCAGTTGAACGAAGGGCCCATCACCCCGACCACGCGAAACGCCTGGTTGTTCAGCGTCAGGGTCTGATCCACGATGTTGGGATCGCCACCGAAGCGTTTCTTCCACGCTCGATAGGCCAGCACGACTTCACGCTCCGCACCCGGCACGTCCTCTTCGGGCGTGAACAGGCGTCCCATCATCGGCTTCACACCGAAAGTGTCGAAGTAGCCGGAGGAAACCTGCGCGCCGTTCAGCAGCTCAGGGTTGGCATCCTCACGGCTGTAGTTGAAGCTGGCCCCTTGCATGATGGCCGCCGAGGAGAAGACCTCCTTGCCGTCACGCGCATCGCCGAAGTCGGTTGGCGACATCCCTATGTTGTTGAGGTCGGGAATGGCCTTATAGCGGACGCGCAGCACCACCAGCCCGCCGGCGTTCGGTATACCGCTGGGATTCAGCAGCACCGCGTTGGTGACCGAGAACACCGCGATGTTGGCGCCAATGCCCAGCGCCAGCGTCAGAATCGAGACCACGGCAAACCCCGGCGAATGCCGCAGTTGCCGCAACGCGTATTGAAATTCGTGAAGGATGGCTTGCATAACACCTCGTTTTCAGCAACTAGCAGCTCGCAATTAGCAACTAGTGGGCGTCTCACACTTGGTGGTCGCTTCGAGCGTTCTACGAGAGTCATCCCGACCCAAGCTCATACCCAAATCCGCTTGCGCGCGGCAACGCTAGTCGCTAATTGCTAGTTGCTTCTTCCTTCTTCCTCACTCCGTCCTCAGCGCCTCCATCGGCTCAATCGACGCCGCGCGGCGCGCCGGCAGATAGCTGGCGAGCAGCGCCACAGCAACCAGCAGCGCCGCCACACTCAGCGAGATCGCCACATCGGTCGAGCCCACCTGGAACAGCAGCGTCGCCAGCACCCGGCCCGCAGCGAAGGCGCACACCGTTCCAATCGCGGCGCCGAGCAATGCCAGCTTGAGCCCGCTACCGACGACCAGGCCGAGGACGTTGCGGCGCTGCGCGCCCAGCGCCAGTCGGATGCCCAGCTCACGCGTGCGCTGCGCCACCACATAGGCCAGCAGGCCGTAAAGGCCCAGCATCGCCAGTGCCAGCGCCAGCGCGGCAAAGGCGCCAATCACATACGCGGGATAGCGCCGCACCGACACCGCCGGCGAATCGGCGATGATGCGCTCCATGCTCACCAGCGCGTTCACCGGCATCGACGCGTCCATTTCGTGCATTGCGGCGCGAACGCTGCCAGCAACGGCGGCAGGGTCGCCTTCCGTCCGGATGGTGACGCCGAAGTACGGATCTGCAGACTGGGCGAAAGGCTCGTAGATGACGGGCGTCGGTACACGATCGAGCTGGCCCAGGTTCTCGTCGCCCACAACGCCGACGATCGCCTGAATGTTGGGGTCTTTCGTGTACGCAAAATCAACGCGCTTGCCAATCGGGTCCTGGCCGGGGAAGAGCCGGTCGGCAAGCGTCTGGTTGATGATGATGACGCGCGGCGACCCGCCATTGTCTTGCTCATTGAACAGGCGTCCGCCGTGCAATGGAATGCCCATGGTCTCAAAGTAATTCGGGCTGATGTCACGCGTGTTGGCCTCGTACTCCTCCGTGGGAACTCTGGCGTGTCCGGCGATGACGAAGCGCGACGTGCCGCCGGCATTGCCCAGCGGCAGCGTGTCCACCGTGGCCGCGGACATCACTCCCGGCACCGCCTGCAACCGGGCGCGTAGCTCGCGCTCAAATTCCACCTGGCGTGCCGCGTTCGGATAGTGCTGCGCCGGCAGCGAGGTATCGAAGGTCAGCAAGTGCGCCACTGTGAAGCCGGGATCGACGCGCAACAGCTTCGTCAAGCTCTTGATGACCAGCCCAGCGGAAACCAGAAGGACGACGGCCATCGCCACCTGCGCCACCACCAGCCCATCGCGCAGCCGATGCCGTAGCGAGCCTGTCGTGGTGCGGCTGCCATCCTGCAAGGCGTCGTTTACGTCGGAGCGCGCTCCCTGCACCGAGGGCAGCAGGCCAAACAGTATCCCGGCGAAAATAGACACGGCCGCAGAAACGGACAGCACGCTCCAGTCAAGCTTCAGCCCGTGCAGAAAGGGCAGGATGGCCTGCTGATCCTTGGGAAGGCTGGCGGCCAGCACCGGCAAGGTGAAGTACGCCAGCACGATCCCACCCAGGCCGCCAAGCATCGAAATCAGAACGCTTTCGGTCAACAGCAGACGAACGATGCGCCCGCGAGTTGCGCCCAGCGCCGTGCGCACAGCGATTTCCTTCTGCCGGGTCACTGCCCGGGCCAGTTGCAGCCCCGCCAGGTTCGAACAAGCGATGAGCAGGACGGCAACCACGGCTCCCATCAGCACCAGCAGGATGGGCCGTACCTCGCCGACCATCCGCTCGCGCAGCGGCGTCATGTAAATGCCGACGCCCGGATTGCTGTCGGGATATTGAGCCGCCAATTGCAGCGCGATACCCGACGCTTCCGCTTGCGCCTGCTGCAGCGTGACCCCGGATTTCAACCGGCCTACACCGAGTATCCAGTGAGCGTTGCGGCGCAGCCGCCAGCCGCGCACTCCCAGCGGAATCCAGAAGTCGCTGGAGCGGCTGGGGCCGAACTGGAAGTTGGCCGGCAAAACACCGACGATGGTGCGTGGGTCGTCGTTCAGCGTGATGCTTTGTCCCACTATGTTGGGGTCGCCGCCGAAGCGTGCCTGCCAAGCTCCATAGGTCAGTAGAACGGTCTTTTCTCCGTCGGCCTCATCGGCGTTGGCTGCGAACACACGCCCCAGGATCGGCTGGACGCCCAGTACGTCGAAGAAGTTGGCGCTGGCGACGGTCGCCATCACTCGCTCCGCCCCCTCGCGGGTGCTGTAGGTCGCGTTGATGGGGTAGTACCCGCCGACGCCCGTGAACGACTGGTTCTGTTCGCGGAAGTCAAAGAAATCAGGAAACGAGAACTCCATATTCTGGAACGTGCCGGCCGTGCGGGTCTCCGACAGATGGACAAGGCGGCCGGGGTCGCGCAGCGGCAGAGCGCGCAGCAGCGCCGCGTTTACCACGGTAAAGATTGCTGTGTTGGCGCCGATGCCGAGCGCCAAGGTCAGCACCGCCGTAACCGCGAAACCCGGTGACTTCAGCAGTTGCCGCAGCGCGTAGCGAAGGTCGTCAAGAATGTTTCCCATAGTTCAGTTTCGAGTTTCAAGTTTCGAGCATCCGCGGTTTACTTGGTTTCTCTTGGTCGCTGATTTACGCGGCTCAACGCGGATCAGAATTTGATTTTCCTCTTAAGGAAATCCGCGTCCATCCGCGAAATCCGTGGTTCCGCCCTTCACTCATTTCTCAGCGCCTGCATCGGCTCCACCGAGGCCGCCCTCCGCGCCGGCGGCAGTGCGGCCATCAGCGCGACCACGGCCACCAGCAGGGTCCCTGCGAGCAGCACTGCAGGATCGGCAGGACTGACACCGTACAACTGGCTGCGCAGGGTGCGAGACAGCAAAATCGCCACCGGCAGGGTAACCACAATGCTGATCCCTGCCAGCCACACCACGTCGCGCAACACCATGCGCACCACCTCGCCGCGTTGCGCGCCCAGCGCCATGCGGATGCCGATCTCGCGCGTGCGTTGTGCGGTGACGTAGGCCAGCACGCCGTACAGCCCGATGGCCGCCAGCACTGTGGCCAGCACACCGAAGCTCACCGCCAGCAGCGCCACCAATCGGTCGCTGGAGATGTTGTCGGCAATCTGCTCGTCCATGGTGCGCATCGTGTCCAGCACCAGCTTCGCATCCACCTGCTGCACCGCGCGGCGCATGGTCAACTCGGCTGTTTCCGGCGTCTGCCAGGTGCGCACGTAGTACTGCATGAAGCCAAACTCGTTGTCCTGAAAGTAGGGGCTGTAAACCGCCAACCCAGCCTCGGTGCGCATATCGCGATGCCGGGCGTCGCCCACGACGCCGATGATCTCGACATCGAACTTCGCATCCGAGCCGCTGCCTCGGGCCATCAACTGCCCCACTGCGTTCTTCGGTTCACCGAAGAACTTGCGTGCCAGGGTGGCGTTGACGATCGCCACTTTGGCTTTGTTCTCCATGTCCTGTTCGGTGAAGGTGCGCCCGGCGAGCAGAGGAATGTTCAGCGTCGAGAAGTAAGTGGGGGTGATCTTCGCCCACTCGGTGTGAATGTCCTCATCAGGCTTGAGGGCGTGGCTGGCAAAGGAAATGTTGCTGGTCTCGCTGTTACCAGCCAGTTCCGGATCGTCGGTGCCGGCGACCGCGCGCACTCCGGGCTGCGCTGCCAGAACTTCAAGGAGATGTTTCTGCAGCGGAACAGCCTGCTTCGGATCGTAACCCGCCATGGTGGGATCGACGCCGAAGGTCAGCAGGTGATCGGTGGCAAAGCCGACATTCAGGGACCGCAGGTTGTGCAGCGTCTGCACGAACAGTCCTGCGCCGATGAGCAGTAACAGGCTGAGCCCGATCTGCACCCCGACAGAGACGCGCCGGAAGCGCAGATGCCCACTGGAGCCGGTCGTCGCCTGCTGTTTCAGCGAATTCACCAGGTCGGGATGCAGAAAGCGCAGGGAAGGAGCCAGGCTGAACAGCACGCTCACCAGAAACGCCAGCCCGAAGTTGAACGCCAGAATACGCAGATCGACGTGCGAGGAGAACGGCAGCTCGGTGGCAGTATCGCCGGCAATTTGTCGCGCGAGGAAGGCCGACACCAGAGGCGCAAACAACAGGCCCACCGCGCCGCCCAGCACTCCCAGCAGCAGTCCTTCCACCAGCAACTGGCGAATGATCTGCCCGCGCCCCGCGCCCATGGCGTAGCGGATTGACATCTCCCGGACGCGCGCCGCTGCCCGCACCAGCAACAGGCTGGACACGTTGACGCAGGCCATCAGCACCACCAGGCCGACCATCGCCATCACAATCAGCAACGGCGCCTGGATCTGGTCGCGTAGCGGCGAAAAGCCGCGGCTCTCGTCGAGCAGCAGCAGCTTCGACTCCTCCACAAAGTTCTTGGCGAAGAGCTCGGTCTTGTGCTTGATCTCCGAAAGCTCGCTGGCGCGAATCGAGCGCCACAGCGGCAGCATCGCTGCCTCGGCCTGCTCGCGGCTCATCCCCGGCTTGAGACGAGCCACGATGTTTGCCCACGACGAGCGCCGGTCCTCCAGGTCATTCAGGCCAGGCATGACGATGGCCCGGTTCACGATGGGGACAAACAGCTTCGGCGTGTACCCCGCGATTGCGCTGTGGAATCGTGGCTCGGCAACCCCGACGATGGTGAACGGATGGCCGTTGATATACAGCGTCTGGTTGATAACACGGGGATCAGCGCCGAAGTGTGCCTTCCAGTAGCTGAAGCTGAGCACCACCACCGGATTGCTGTTCTTCTCGTCGTCGGAGGGCAACAGCAACCGCCCCATCGCGGGCCTTACACCCAGGACGTCAAGGTAATTGCCGCTGACCAGCTCGCCGGAAGCCAGATCGGACTGGTTGTTCCACTGCACGCCAACCTGCATCTCCACGTTGGCCAGCATGCCGGAGAAGGCCTGGTTCTTGTCGCGCAGATCGCGATACATCGGATAGGAGAAGTAGTCGTGCCCATCGCCGCCGAAGGCGCTGATGCGTCCGGTGTTGGAGCCGTAGTAGCGCAGCCGGACCAGTTGCTCGGGATGGCTGACCGGCAGTGCCCGCAGCAAGGCTTGATCGAGCAGCGTAAAGATGGCGGTGTTGGCGCCGATGCCCAGGGCCAGAGTGAGCACCGCCACCAGAGTGAAGCACGGCGACTTCCACAGCTGGCGAAGCGCGTAACGAAGATCAAGAAGAATGTCGTGCATAGGGTTTGTGTTGAGCTTCAAGTTTTAGGTTCGAGTTCTAAGTTTCAAGTTTCGAATATAAGCTTCGAGCATCGCGCCCTCCGCTTGATCGGTGGTCTGGTTTGGCTCTTGTCCCCACAAAAAACCACTGACCACTCTCCTCACTCCGCCCGCAGCGCTTGCATCGGCTCCAGCGCTGACGCGCGGCGCGCGGGCAACAGCGCTGCCAGCAGGGCCGCTCCAAACAGCACTAGGCTGATGATGATGTATACCGCCGGATCCGCCGTGCGCACGCCAAACAGCAGGCCGGCGATAAGGCGCGTCATCGCCAGGGCCAGCAGCAATCCGGCAGCGAGCCCGAACACGGCCAGCCTGATGGATTCGCGCAGCACCATCGACACAACCGACCGGCGATCAGCGCCCAACGCCATGCGCACCCCAATCTCCTGGGTGCGGATGGAGACGCCATACGAAATCACTCCGTAGATTCCAATGGCCGCCAGCAGCAGCGCCATCCCGGCAAAGATGGCCAGCAGCAGGGCGTTGAAGCGCGCTTGCGCCACCGAGCGCTCCAGCAACGCCGTCATGGGAGACACCGAAGCGACCGGTTGCTGCGCGTCAAGTTTTGCCATTGCGCTGCGAATGGCCGGAGCCATCAGCGCCGGGTCGCGATCGCTGCGCACCGCGAACATCGGCCCGTTGCCCCACCCTTCTCCGGCATACTGCGTGAAGGGTGCAAACACTTCTGCGTCGGCAGGCTCATTCGCGCTGGTGTTTTTCAGGTCGGCCACGACGCCGACGATGGTGCGGTAGGGAGCGGGTGGCTCACCCGGAGGCACCGGCCGCGCCAACTCCGGCGGCGGCGCCAGACGTATGACTTTCCCAATTACGTTCTGGTTGGGATAGAAACGCCGCGCGAAAGCTTCATTCACAATGGCAACGGGCTGACTCTTCGCCGTGTCGAAGTCAGCGAAGCTCCGTCCTGCCTGCAGCCGCGCTCCCATCGCCTTGAAGTAATCGGGGCTGATCAGGTTGAACTGCACATTGGGAACGTCGGCCATGCTATGCATCGGCGGGAAGCCTTCTCCGCTGACGTCCTTGCCCCACCCCATGCCGTAACCCAGGGGCAGCGTGTCCACCATGCCGATGGCTTGTACCCCGGGAAGCTGTTGAATGCGCCCGAGTGCCTCGTTGATGAAGACGACAGCCTTGTCTTCCTTGGGATACTTCACGCTATCCAGCGGCAGCGAGAAGGTAAGCAGGTGCTGCGGCTCAAAGCCGAAGTCCTGATGCTGCAAGTGCGAAAAACTCTTGATCAGCAGCCCCGCTCCGGCGAGCAGCGATGCCGCCAGCGCCATCTCGGCGACGATGAGGCCACTACGAAAGCGACGGGTGCGGCGGCTCTGCGTCGCGTTACGGCTGCTGTCGTGCAGCGCCTGCTGCGGATCGGCGCGTGACGCTTCGACGGCAGGAACAATTCCGAACAGCAAGACTGATCCCATCGCCAGCAGCGCGGTGAAGCCGAGCACATAAGGGTCGAGGCGAAGCGTGTGGATCGTCGGGAATGTCGCCGGCAGTACCGCCGTTACCAGCTTTAGTAACTCAGCGCCGAGCAACACGCCGGCAGCACCGCCCAGAGTTGCCAGTAGGATGCTCTCGTTGACGAACTGGCGCACCAGACGGCCACGGCTCGCGCCCATGGCACTGCGGACAGCAAACTCCTTCTGCCGCGCCGCCGCTCGCGTCAGCAACAGGTTGGCGAGGTTGACGCACGCCACCAGCAGGACGAACAGTACCGCCCCGAAGATCGCCCATAGCGCCGGCCTGACGTTGCCGACGAGGTTGTCCCGGATGCTCTGCAGCCGGACGCCAAGCCCGGCGTTCTCCGGAAACTCCTTGGCAATCCGCCCGGCCATGACGTTCAGGTCGGAGTCGGCCTGCTGCGCGGTTATCCCGGGCTTCAGCCTCCCCACCACCCAGATGAAGTGGTTGTTGCGCGTGTTCATGTTGTCATTGGGAGCAAATGCCAGCGGCGTCCAGATGACCACCGGCCGCCGGAAGAAACGAAACTCCTTCGGCATGACGCCGGCGATGGTGTAGAGTTCGCCTCCCAGATGTATCTGGCGCCCTACAACGTTGGGGTCGCTGCCGAAGCTGCGCTCCCATAGTCCATAGCTAAGGATGGCGACGCGGTGCTCGCCCCACTGCTCATTTCGTTCCGTGAAGCCGTGGCCCAGGAACGGCTGTACTCCCATCGTGGGAAACAGACTGGCTGTTACCGACGCCGAAATCAGCAGTTCAGGAGTATGGCCCTCCAGCGACATGCTGATGCCGTCGTTGGAGAAGGCGCCCATGTCTTCAAAGGAGTGGTTATCGCTACGCCACACGCGATAGTCCGCCGGCGAGGAACCAAACATCGGCAGGCCCTGTGACGGCGCCGAACTCCACAACAGGAGAAGGCGGTTAGCGTCAGGGTAGGGCAACGCCCGCAGCAGGACGGCGTTCACCACACTGAACACAGCCGTGTTGGCGCCGATGCCCAGGGCCAGCGTCAGAACCGCCGTTATGGCAAAGCCCGGTGCCTTCCACAGTTGGCGGAGCGCGTAACGAAGATCAACAAGAATTTCGCGCATAAGCTTTGCGTTGAATTTCAAGTTTCAAGTTCTGAGTTTCGAGTTTGATTCCGAAGCATCCTCACTTCGCCCGGAGCGCTTCTTCTGACCACGGAATCTCACCGATAAACGGCGGATTCTCCTCCAGAGAGAGGCCAAATTCAGATCCGCGTTAATCTGTGCTTGCATATCTCCAAAGCCTCCGTCGGTGAAGGCCACTCCCGCGCCATAAAATGCACGGCGGAGGCCACGGCAGAGGCTATGATTTCAATGGGTTACGTTGTGATGACTGGGGCGGTTGTCCGGCAGCGCAAGTCTCTGTCCGCAGCCGGACAGCGGGAAAGGAAACCTGGCTCGACCGTGCACGCAGCGGAAGATGAGGCTGTTATTTCGCACAGAACACGAAAGCCCAGCCAATGGCTGGGCCTTTCCTCGATCTCAATTCTAATATAATTATAGCAGACTTTGGGGCGATTTGTTCACTGTTTTGCCAAGAATATATTTATCGTATAATCAACAACTTGAGCAGATACGCTGTCGCTTGCCCTATTGACATGTAAGAACTACACGATAGTGTGTGACAGTAGTGTTACGCCCTCCTATTTCTGTTCCGAACTGGGAATTCCAGCGGCTCTATTTCGTTGCATTTCACAACAGGAAAATATTTTCCTACAGAGAATTGCAACAGCGGGCGGGCACTGGGTGGGCCAGAGCGTGAATGAGACCTGATCGCCGTCACAGTGCAAATCTAGGAATCGAGTACTCGCATAGACTCTGCCACTCAAGCCGCTCCTCCGCCCCATTGCGAGCAAAAGCGGAGCGCAATGAGCCCTTATTCATGGTTGGTGACTGGCGCTGGAGCCGACTGCACACCATTTTGCGATTTGCTCGATCCTCAAGATTCGTGTCCGCACTTCCTTCTCTCGCCAGTCGCAATTGAGCATGGTATCCAACTTCTGCGCATAACGCAGGGTCCACTGGGCTGTTGTGCGGGCCTTGCGCAAGCGTGAGGCAGAGTCAGGTTCATTAATGGTGGCTACATTTACGGGAGCTCGCTGACGACGGCGGTAGTAAAGATCATCTACGGCCGAAACTCCCGTCGCGAAGCGCAGACATGCTAAACGGTAGTCCAATAGCAAAAGGCGGGCCCCATAGCGATAACCCGTGTGGTACTTGGATGCTAACCGTCGACGTAGCTCTTGGCGCGATGGGTGAGGCAAGGCGATAGGGTCGCCACCGGCAAGGTCTAAAAGGTGAACACGCACCGTCAGGTCTCGCACTTCATCGGCTGTGGCCTGATCTTGGACAACAGCACTACAGTCCACAAATGCGCGGAGGAGCTTGCCGACCTCGTGCACAGGCCGTTTGGCGGACAATGCAAGTCGGAGCGCCAGTTCCGCCTGCCAAACCGCGTTTGAGGCACGTTCTGGCTCATAACCACTCATAGATGTCATCCAATCCCGGCATGCGGAGAGTCTTCCAAGCCGCAGGCAGCAGAGGCCTGCGTGGTAGGCCTTTTCGCACTTGATAACCCCCACTCCGGTGAAGTCGCGATAAGCCTTCTCATACGATGTCAACGCGGCTTCCCAACATCCTCTGCTGCTGTCCAGTTGCCCTTGGACCCATGAAAGCTCCCCAGGCGGAACCGAACGAACGATGGAAAACTGTTGCAAGTCTTCAACTAGTACTGTTAAACGTTCCAATAATGGTCTGATCGCCAGGGTGATCTCGAAGACCTGAACACGCAAGAAATACGCTTCAAACTCCGGGGCATCTTCCGGCTCGTCTTGGCGGGCGGATATTATCAGGGCGAGAGCGGCGGGAAGGTTGCCATGTATCCTTGTCGCGTCCGCCGCCCACACATTGTATCGATACCACGACGTTCGGTCCCCAACTTCAAGCGCAGATCCAGCCGCGCGACGCCACAGAAGAGCTGCTTCGGCCATTCGATCAGCAATGTAGGACTCAAGGGCCTCGTTTGCGAGCGTTAGGTGGTATGACATGAGCCGAGATGATCAGGCAGGAGGAAGGTTTTCCTTAACGCGCTTGAGGGTAGCCTGGGCAAGATCAGATTCATCACCGAGCGCCTTTTCGACGTCCCCAACCGTGGCGTTGCGCCAGGCGGATACCGTTGGGTATAGACCGTTCAAGCGCTCGTAAACGCTGACCCCGCCCAGCAGGCCCCGGGTCCAAGTACGCAACGCCTCTGCAGACACGAATCTTTCTCTTCCATTGCGATTCAGTAGCGTCTCAAGCCTTGTGTTTTTCAAGAAAAGATCTTCTAGTTCCGTGCCAACAATCTCCGCGCCAGCACCATGCACATAAGTAGCGGCGATGTGCCCAGACAGGTCGGCTGGGAGCTCCGGCTTGCTGCCTTGCGCGTCTACGCGGGCGATGAGCAGTACAGGTTTCCCAGGTTGACCTTCATAGGCAGCACCGAGCTCCATCATCACATTTGGGTTTGCGCCGGTTACATCGGCTACAAAAAAATCTGCATTATTCATGTGTGCCTTTACGTTGCCTCGGATAAAGTCCTCAAAGGTCTTGTCGCTGGCTATGCGTAATTCGCAGCCCAGCTTGTCCTCAACCGCGATGCGCACAGCTTCGCGAGCCCCTCTAAAATCTTCCGAGAAAGGCGTGATCAAGAAAGCGATGAGGTGAGTACGTGTAGAAGTGACCTTCGTCGGCTGATGGGCTTGACGTTGACGATCGAGCGCTTCGCGTTCTCGCGCGATCTCGGCCTTCTGACGCACAAACTCCAATGAACGACCCATCAGCCTCTGAAACTGCTCATGAAAAATCTGCGCGTTGTGCGCCGTCATTAACTCTTGGTTATAAAGGATAGCGTCATTGTAGATGCCGAGCATAAGATCGCTCAGATCAGGATCCTCCGGCCTCTCCTCAATAAGCGCGGCCATCGTGCGAATCAGCGGGTTAGAGGCATTGATACTCATTCGCATATCCGCATTGCGGCTGAGACGCAGCATCTCTTCCGCCATCGCACGAAGGTCGGAAGGAGCATTCGGGTCGTTCAGGATAGTGCGAGCTTTCATAGAGCCCGAGGCGCCGTCGCTGCTTTTCAAGACCGCTGGCAGACCAGAGGGTTCAAAACGGCGGGCCTCCACACGAAGCCTGCCCGTTCCACCAGGGCGGATGTAGGCGGACATTTCCCGCGCCAACTGGCTGACTGCTCGATCTTGATTAGGATCAATCTCGCGGAAGACGGCAGGATCATCTTCTCGGTCAACGTAGACCAACAGAATCTCACTTCGTCGCGCATCAGCCCATTTTTGCAGTAGCTCTTCCTCAAAATGGTGGCTGGCGTCCAACACTGTGCTACCGGCGGCGTCTGCCATCTCGAAGAACTGGTTTGCGGAATTGTGCGTGGTGAAGCACGGAAGCCGCTTCGGCCCGGCGCCAGCAGAAGCCGGCAGAGAAGCGAGAACCCTGGGCAGAGTAGCCCAGGAATAATTGGCGCCCGCATCTTCGCTTATCAACCGACGTATGGCGGGGCGCTTACTGTCGTTCACCGCCGCAGACTTGGCATTGATGCGCCATTCAAGAAGGTGGCCAAACTTCTCGAAAAACGGGTCGTAATAGTAGCAAGCCGCCTTGATACTTAAGTCGTGATAAGCGAGTATCTCCGAAAGTCGTTGTGGTTCCTTCTCCTTGAGAAGTTCGAAGTGGGCTACAATTAGGTCGCCCAATCGGTCGCGTAAACGGGTATAGGATTCGTCGCGCGTAAAGTTGTCCCGGGCCGCATTAGGCGAAAGCGTACGGGTATTCACGATGCCATTGATGAAAGTTGCCCATGGCGGAAGCAGTTCCTTGGCGCCCTCACAAAGGAACATACGCTTAAGGAAAACTCGAACAGTACGCGGCGCATCGACTGCAAGAACCCGCGTCCGAGTGATGTAGAGTAGTCCGTCGGCCTGCACGGCAGGTTTGCCTTCGATCTCCGGTTCGTCGACGCGGATTGGGATGACTTCGAGGACACTGTCGGGAACCGTTTTCTCGAGGTACACCATCGCATCCAAACGCATTTCCTGGTCGGAAATCCCTGTTCGCTCCCACGGCATGAAGCGCGTGTTGATTGGCGAAGTCTGGTGGCCTGGGTCATTTAGAAAAATCGGAATACGCAACATGTCAGCATAGTCACGGATGACTTTCTTGACAGCATCGTCGTGAAGGAGTCCCCGGTTTTCAGCGGAGCCAAGAAAAACGGTTACCTCCGTACCTACGTGTGAAAGAGAACAGGGAACGATAGTATAGGTGGCGCGACCGGAGTTCTCCCAAAGGCAGCCGTCATCCTCAGGAGCCTGCCAATGTCGGGTGCGCACCTCCACTCTACTGCCGACAACAAAGCCAGAGAGGAAACCAATACCGAATTGGCCGATCACATCGGGCAATGTGTCCACTAGGCGCGCCTCCCTCGTCCCTGACTTCCCTATTGTCGATAGGAAGACCTCCAAGTCCTGCTGAGTCATGCCTATGCCATTGTCGCGAAAGACAATGCGGCCGGGAGAGACCGTAAGATCTGTGAGAATATCGATGTGGCCTTGCTCACGCTCAAATGATGAATCTGAGGCCGCGCGTCGCAGAATCGCGTCGTGGGCGTTCTGAATAAGCTCTCGGATGAAAACCTTCTTCTCCGAGTAAAGATGGCCAGCGAGAAGTTGGATCAGACCGTCGAAATCGAAGGTCATTTCCTTAGCGACACGGTCGGGCATAAGCGTCCCCTAATGGCCCATATGATGTCAGATGAGTTGCGATTCTATCACGACCTAAGAAGTGCCAGTCAGAGAATCGGCTGTGAATCCTTGGCTGGGCTGTTAGAAGCGCGGCGGGAAGAACCCGCTACTTGCACGGCTCATTGGCGGTCGTGTGGTGCGCCTTGCCCCGAGCCAGAACGGCAAAACGCCTCCCAGGACATTGATCTGTTAATGTCCCTGGCGAGCGCGCGCTCCCTAATTACCGACGGGAGAGGACAAAGTTCAAGTGACAACTCCCATCGGTACGCTGCCGTTCCGCTCCCGAACCTGGTTAGGTTCGGCATCGAAACGGTTGTCCCTTCGCTCTTGTTCACCTGTTGCAGCAAGGTTGGTGCCAAATGACAGTGAGGCCTGATCGGAGAGCTATGTGTTCGCGGACGAGCGGAGAGATTCCGGACTGAGTTGCTGGCGATGAAGCGGCGGTGTGATGTGCTGTATAAA
>Ga0335083_10005739_pt1 | contig 15625 bp, 13 predicted proteins | sample Lox_Sample_42_FD_206716 | JGI IMG/M metagenome (GOLD analysis project Ga0335083, IMG submission 206716) | Soil microbial communities from Loxahatchee National Wildlife Refuge, Florida, United States - Lox_Sample_4.2 | ecosystem: Environmental > Terrestrial > Soil > Wetlands | place: USA... | reverse complement strand
AGTTGACCGATTCCATGGCGAAGCTGATCGGCCACATGCCGTTCCACGCCGTCACCACCACCTGCGCGCGTTACGATTGCGGCGACAAGGTGGGCTTCCTGCAGGCCAACATCGCCGTCGGCCTGACCCGCCCGGACATAGCGCCTTCGCTGAAAGCGATGCTCAAGACGCTGAAACTTTAACCCGCTTCCGGCGCAGGAAAATCAGAGCGGGCGCGGCGAGGAACAATGTCGCCGGTTCTGGTGCGTAAGCTGCGATCAATTTTCCGCCGCCTTCGAGATCGTAGGTCAACCCGCCCAGATAGGCGTTGGCTGCGTCCGCGGCATCGTAATAGATGTCGAAGCCGCCCGTGATGTTGGTGATCGTGTTGCCGACGATATCGAGGCCCAGGATGGCGTGGGTATAGAACACCGAGTCGGTGTTGACGCCGTCGAGCGTGAGCGCGTTGCCCCCATCCAGCAGCAGTTCGCCCCAGACAAAATTGTTCACATAACCGGCGGGTAATGGGCCGAAATCGGTTCCGTTTGCGAGCAGCGTGTGGGCGCCGCCGCCGGTGAATTCGAGCGTGGCGCCGCTCGTATCCCAGGCCGTGTTCTGCGTGCTGTGGTTCAGGAAATCGGCCGTGATCTTGTAGACGTCGCCGGGAGCCGCATGCACCACACCGGTCGCATCGTTTTCGAAGGTGTTGAACGTCATCGTGGCGGGATCGCTGGAGAACGTGCCGTTGTTGGTGAAGTGGCCGTTGAAAGTGGCCGAGGCGTGGTTCACCTGCACATTGCCGTTGTTGGTGACATCGCCATTCACCGTGCCGCCCGCGCCGCCGACCGACAAGGTGCCGCCGCTGGCAACGCCGACATTGGCGTTGAGCGTTGCGCCATCGAGACCGAGCGTGGCGCCGTTCTGAACGCTTGCGCCGCCGGAATAGGTTTGCGTGCCGGTAAGTGTGGAGGTGCCGCTGTCGGCGCTCAAGGTCTCGAAATTGACGAGATTGGACACCGTACCCGCACCGGCCAGATGCACCGCATCGTTGCCGCCCTGCCCGTCCACCGTGCCGGCGATGGAGGAGCCGTGGCCGAGATTGAGCGTGTCGTCGCCATTGCCCAGCGCGACATTGCCGATAATCGTGCCGCGGTTGGTCAGCGTGTTGGAGAAACAAGTCGCCGCGACCGTGCAAGAGGTGATCTTGATGGCATCGCCGGTGTCGCCCTTGATGGTTCCCTCATTGACAATGGTCGTGCCGCCAAATTCATCGCCGAGATTGCTGTCGTCGACCGTGATTGCGCGGTCCGCGCCTTCGATCAGGCCGCTTGCATAGTTGTTCACCGTGCCGCCGCCGATGGCGAGGCCTTCGGAGAGGTTTGCCCCGCCGCTGCCGAGCGATTTGATCTGGCCGTAGTTCTCGATCGCGACCTGGCCGTCGACATCCACGCCGTCGCCATCCGATGAAACCAGATTGCCGGTGATGACGCCGTGCAAATTGTTGGTGATATGGGCGGTCGTGTTGCCCGCGGTGTCCAGATTGATGCCCGAGCCGTCATTGCCGGTGATGATGCCGTCATTGGTGACGGTGATCGCCTGCCCCGCCGTGATGCCGTGGCGCGCGCCGATGATCGAACCCGTCTGGTAGTTGTTCACCGTGCCGGTGAAGCTTTTGTCGTTGAAATCGATGCCGTCATTGCCGCTGTCGTTGCCGTTGGTCGTTCCGGGTTCTACTGCGAAGCTGGATTGGATGAGGCCGTAATTGTTGATCAGCGCATTGTTGGAAGCGCGGATGGCATCGGAATCGGCGGCAGTGATCTGACCGTTCACCGTGTTCTCGACGTCGATCTTGCCGGAAGCCACGATCAGGTCGTTCAGATCTATGGCCTGTCCGTTGAAATCGCCCGTGCCCTGAGCTGCGATCAACCCGTCATTGTTGATGACGACCGAACCGTTGAGCGTGGTGTTCTTCTTGCTCTGAAGCTGAAGTGCATCTTTCACTGTGCTAACCATGGACGCGCCGGTGTGGTTGTCGATCTCAAGGCTACCTGCCGTGACCTTCGCCGATTCCAGCGCGCGGCCGCCGGTGGATTTCACCGTACCGCTGTTGCTGATGACGGTCTTGTTGCCGGCGGCGCCATCGCTCCAGGTGATCGAACCGGTGCTGCTGGTGGTTTGAAGCGTGCCCGTTGCCTGGATCGTTCCCGTGTCGTTGCCGGAAACGGATTTGATCGCGGTGTCGATCTGGCCTGCATTGACCGTGAACGGCGTGGCGAAAGCCGGTGCGGCGATCAGGAACGCGGCGGACGAAAGAAGAGCGGCCTGCAGCAGATGTCTGGACGACATGAAAATCCCCTCGCATGGAAAGCGTGGGGCTCAGCTACGGGCCGCGTATGACGGGCGCGTGACAAAAACGTGGTTAATTGCCGGTAAATTGTGTGCCGCGGCAATTTTTTCGGGAGTTCCGATTGTTTACGCCAGCACGATCTTCTCGCGCCCGCTTTGCACGGCTTTCGTGACGTTGCGCGTGTCGACCACCAGTTTGGACTGAGCGACGAGCGTTTCGTAATCGACCGCATCGTGATCGGTGACGATCAACGCCGCATCGAAACCGGCCAGCGTATTCGCATCGAACGAAACGCTGCGCATGCCGAGCAGGCTTGCATATTCGCGAGTCGGCTTCATCTCGGGGATATAGGGATCGTAATAGGAGACCTTGGCGCCGAAGCCGCGCAGGATTTCGATGATGCGCAAGGCGGGGCTTTCGCGCAGGTCGTCGACGTTCTTCTTGTAGGCGAGACCGGAGATTAGGATCGAAGAGTCCTTCAGCGCGCGGGCGAAGCGTTTGCCGAGCGCGTCCTGCAAGGTCTGAACGACAAGCCGCGGCATGGCGCGGTTGATCTCGCCCGCAAGCTCGATGAAGCGGGTTTCGACTTCGAAGGCGCGGGCGCGCCATGACAGGTAAAACGGATCGATGGGGATGCAATGCCCGCCGAGACCGGGACCGGGATAGAACGGCATGAAGCCGAACGGCTTGGTCTTCGCCGCATCGATCACATCCCACACATTGATGCCCATGCGCGAATAGGCGACCTTCAACTCGTTGACGAGCGCGATGTTGACGGCGCGGAAGATGTTCTCTGTGATCTTCACCGCTTCCGCCGTTGCCGCATCGCGCACGGAATAGACTTTCGCGAACGCCGCTTCATAGAACTTCGCAGCGACGGTGCCGGACGTTTCGTCGATACCGCCCACGATCTTCGTGATCGTTCGCGTTTCGATGGCGCTGCCGGGGTCTTCGCGCTCCGGCGAGAAGGCAAGCCAGAAATCGCGGCCGGCTTTCATGCCTTTGCGTTCGAGGATCGGTTGCACCACTTCCACCGTCGTGCCGGGCCAGGTGGTGGATTCGAGCACCACCAGCGTGCCTTCGCGGAAATGCCTGGCGATCTCTTCCGCCGTGTTGGTAACGAAGCGCAAATCCGGTTCGCGCGTGGCGGTGAGCGGCGTCGGCACGCAGATCAGAATCGCATCGACATTCTTCAGTTCGGAAAAATCATCGGTCGCTGTGAAGCGTCCGGATTGCACCATCGCGCCCACGCGCTGGTGCAGGAAATGTTTGATGTAGCTTTCGCCGGCTTTCAGCTTGGCGATCTTCTCGGGATCGATATCGAATCCGGTGATGGAAAACCCTGCCTGCCAGAACACATGAACAAGCGGCAATCCCACATAGCCAAGCCCGATCACGCCCACGCGCAGCGCTTTCGCTGCGAGCTTCTTCTCCCAGGCGGATATGGGTTGGCTGGCTGTCATCGGCCGCCAAGATAGGTTGACAGTTGTTAAGGAGCGGTGTGGGGGCAGCGCCGACTTTTAATTGCCGGCAGAGCGTTGTTTGCAGGCGGTTTTTCCGGCTAGCCTCGGTCCATCGAATTCATGTCAGGGTAAGGAAAATCCCATGCGCCTGTTTCGAATGATACCGATTCTCTTTCTGGCGTTTGGCTGCGCGCTGCTCGCGAGCAGTCCCAGCGCCGCGGGCGATGCGGAGAAAGCGGTCCCGGTTTCCGTTCGCATCGAGCCGAAGGATCTTGCCGCGATGCTTCAAAAGGGACCGGTACCACTGGTGCTTCAGGTCGGATCGAAGGTGCTGTTCGACGAAGCCCACATCGTCGGTGCGCAATATGCGGGACCTACGGGTCAACCCGAGGGGCTGCAAAACCTTAAAGCTCATGTCGAGAAAGAACCGCACGACCGTTTGATCGTGATCTATTGCGGATGCTGTCCGTGGGAGCGCTGCCCCAATATCGGGCCGGCCTACAAGGAACTGCACGACATGGGCTTCGCCAACATCAAGGTTCTGCACCTGATGAACAATTTCGGCGCGGATTGGGTCGATAAGGGTTACCCGGTGCAACGCGGCTGAAACGATGCATGTTCATTGGCGTGTGTTACGCATAGTTGCGCTTGTCATCGCCGCAGCGGTCTTCACATCGGTCGGCGTGGCGGCCACCGAACCCGTTCGTCTCGAAGCGGGCATGCAGGCGCCTTTGTTCGCGCGTGCCGATCTCGATGGAAATTCCGTCGATCTGAAGGCGCTGCGCGGCCAGGTGGTCCTGCTCGATTTCTGGGCCAGTTGGTGCGCGCCCTGCATCGTCGAGATTCCGCATCTCATCGATCTTCAGAAACGTTTCGGCTCGCAAGGTTTGCGCGTTATCGGCGTTTCGATGGACGATACGTCAGCGCCGGTGAAATCGCTTCGGCAACGCTTTGCCTTCAACTATCCGCTGGTGATGGGTGACGCCAAATTCGGCAATCTCTATGGCGGCGTGCTCGGCCTGCCCGTCCGTTTCCTGATTTCGCGCGACGGAAAAATCATCCGCGTATGGCGCGGAGAAGTTCCCGCGGACACGGTTGAAAAGGCGTTGAAGACTGCGCTGAAGGGAAGCTGAGGCGGCCGCTTCAGAAAAACCGTTCCCGCACGCGAATGATGTCGCCGGGTTCGACCTTGCCGCCCGCATCGACATCGACTGTCACCTCATCGTTCGAGCCCGCGTGCTTGATATAGACCTCGCCTTCGCGTGCGCGATAGGTGAAGCCGCCGGCGAGCGCCACGGCGTTCAGCACGTTCATTCCGTTCACATACGGATATTCGCCGGGCTTGTTCACTTCGCCGATGATGAAGAACGGGCGATAATTGGTAACTTCCACGCTGACGCGCGGGTTCTTGAGATAACCTTGCGAAAGCCTGGCCGCCACATCGCCTTCGAACTGATACAGGGTGCGGCCCTTGGCTTCCACCTGCCCTATCAGCGGCAGGCGGACATTGCCTGTGTCATCCACCGTGAACTGGCCGGAGAGATCGTTCTCGCCGAACACGATCACACGCAACTGGTCGCCGGTGCCGAGCGTGTAGTCGGTGGCGGCGGGCGGTGGCGGCTGCGGCTCCTCGGCGCAAGCGGTCAGTGCAAGGCCCAGGGCCGAAAGCCCCAGGGCCAATGCAAGGGTGCGCGCGCGCTGTGCCAGGCTCATGGGCGAATCCCTATCCGCATCGGATTATACAACCCCGGAACCCTTAACGAATTAACCCGCGCGTTAAGGAACCGTGGTAGTACTGCCTTGAATTGGCTCCACATTCGGGGCCAAAGAGGTTCGTTCTTCGAGAGGCTTTCGGCGCATGCGCGTGGCGATGATCGGGACGGGATATGTCGGGCTGGTGTCCGGCGCCTGTCTCTCCGAATTCGGACATGAGGTGATCTGCGTCGACAAGGACCCCTCCAAGATCCGGGCACTCGAAGCGGGCCAGATTCCGATCTTCGAGCCGGGCCTCGACGAAGTGGTGGCCGCCAATGTGAAGGCGGGCCGCCTGTCCTTCACCACCGATCTGAAGAAGGCCGTTCCGGGCGCCGATGCTGTGTTCATTGCGGTGGGCACGCCGTCCCGCCGCGGCGATGGCCACGCCGATCTCACCTATGTGTTCGACGCGGCGGAAGAGATCGCCCAGTCGCTCGACGGCTATACGGTGGTGGTGACGAAATCCACCGTGCCGGTAGGCACCGGCCGCAAGGTCGAAGACATCATCCGCAAAAACCGTCCCGGGGCAGATTTCGATGTCGCGTCCAATCCCGAATTCCTGCGCGAAGGCTCCGCCATCGAGGATTTCCGCAGGCCCGACCGCGTGGTGGTGGGCTGCGAAACCGATCGTGCCAAAGCGGTGATGCGAGAGGTCTATCGCCCGCTCTATCTCAACGAAACGCCGATCCTCTTCACCAGCCGCGAAAGCTCCGAACTCATCAAATACGCGGCCAACGCGTTCCTTGCGACCAAGATCACTTTCATCAACGAGATGGCCAATCTCTGCGAGAAACTGGGCGCCGATGTGCAGGATGTGGCGCGCGGCATCGGTCTCGACGGCCGCATCGGCAACAAGTTCCTGCACGCGGGCCCCGGCTTCGGCGGCTCGTGCTTTCCGAAAGACACGCTCGCACTTCTGCGTACTTCGCAGGAAGCAGGCGCTCTCACCCACATCGTGGATGCGGTGGTGAAGGTCAACGATGCGCGCAAGGTTCAGATGGCGGAGAAGGTCGAGCAGGCTTTCGGCGGCGTGAAGGGCAAGACCATCGCGATCCTGGGTCTGACCTTCAAACCCAACACCGACGACATGCGCGATGCGCCGAGCCTCGTCATTGTCCCGCACCTTCAGGCCAAGGGTGCTCGCATCCGTGCCTACGATCCCGAAGGCGCCAAGGAAGCCAAGAAGCATCTCGACATCGACTATTGCGCCGACGCCTATGAGGCGCTTTCGGGCGCGGACGGGGTGGTGATCCTGACCGAGTGGAACGAGTTCCGGGCGCTGGATTTCGCCCGGATGAAGGGCTTGCTCAAGACGCCCCTGATGGTCGACCTGCGCAACATCTACCGCCCGGCGCAGATGGCCGAGCAAGGTTTCGCCTATGTCAGCGTGGGCCGCGCCGGGGCCCGCCCCAAAAGCTGAAAAAGGCCCTCCGGGGCAGGCTTTACACCCAGTTCGATGCGTTTCGCCGCCTTGCCATAGCCACCCCCGCTTGCCATAGAAAATCGCCCATCAAGAGGCCGGGGACTGGTGGCCAGCAACCAACGCCGCAAAGACTTTGCGCGCCGTCTGGCGGCGCCCGGCCTGGTTCTGGCGGCGCTCTCGGCGGTGCCGTCATACGCCGACCCCGACATCCGTACCGACCAGCCTTTCCCGATCCGCAACATGTTCGGCGAGGTGGGCCTGATCGACATGCCCTCCGCGCACATGACCGAGGACGGCCAGATCGCCGTGTCGGTGAGCGCAACCAAGGATGCACAGCGTTACGGCTTCACCTTCCAGGTGCTGCCGTGGCTGGAAGGCTCGTTTCGCTACAGCCACCTCTCCAAATACAACGACGACGATTACAACGACCGCGCTTTCGGCATGAAACTGCGGCTGGTCGAGGAAAGCGTGGACTGGCCCGACATCTCGCTGGGCCTGCGCGATCTTCTCGGCACCGGCGTCTACGGCTCGGAATATCTTGTGGCGAGCAAGCACATCTTCCGCGATTTCGACGTGACGGCGGGCATCGGCTGGGGGCGGCTGGGATCTTCCGGCGCACTGCCCAATCCCATCGGGGCGATCTTTCCCGCCGCCAAGGTCCGCCAGCCGCCGCACGAAACCACGCAACTCGATTTCAGCCAGCTTTTCCGGGGGCCGGACATCGGCCTGTTCGGCGGCGTGTCGTGGCACACGCCGATCCCCAATCTCGATTTCCTCGTCGAATATTCCTCGGACCGCTATGTGCAGGAAAAGCATTTCGGGATGCTGGACGAATCCATTCCGGTCAATTTCGCTCTCGCCTACCGCCCGGTCAGCCATGTCACCCTGGAAGCGGGCTTTCTCTACGGCACGACCTACGGTCTGTCGCTGACCATCGACGCCGATCCGACCAAGCCGCTGGAAGATGCCCGTCTTGGCGTGCCGCCGCCCCCCGCCAAAACGCGTACGCCGGAAGAACAGCAGGCGGCCATCGTCAATCTCTCGCGCCACAACGTGATCGCCGAAAACCATCCCTGGCTGCCGCAGCGTTACGCGGGCAAGGACGATCGTTACGCGCTGACCGATGCGCTGTCGGACATGGACGCAACGGTTTGGGACTACGAGATCGACGGCTACACGCTGCTCGTCAACGCGCGCAAACAACCATCGTCCGCCGATTGCCGTTCCTATGCGCGACTTCCCGCGGTCGCCGGATTGAATCTGAGATCTGTGGCGGTGGCCGATTTGCGCGCGGGCGACGGGCACGTGGTCACCTGCAACGTGCCTAAACCGGGCGTACAACTGGCGTCTGCCGCCTCCCCGCTCAGCGATGCCTATGCGGGGCAAACCCCGCCTCCCCCGCTGCCGCGGCATATTTCGCAAAGGAAGGTGGCGGAGAACCTTGTCAAGGATGCGCGCGAGCAATCGCTCTATGTCGATGCGGTGCGCCAGCAAAACGGTGAATTGTGGATCTATTTTACCAACCACCATTACTATCTGGAAGCCGAAGCCGTGGGCCGGCTGTCGCGCATCGCAATGGCCGATGCGTCGCCCGATGTGGAAGTGTTCCATTTCATCTCGGTCGAGCACGGCATACCCTTGCGCGAGATCAGGATCGAGCGCAGTTCGCTGGAACGCACGCTGGCCGCCAATGGCGGCATTGCCGAAATGAAAGACGCGGTCTCCGTTCTGCCCGCGGCGATGGACACTCCGGCGCTCGAAGCGACGGTCCCGCAACGCTTCCCGCGTTTTTCCTGGGCGATTTCGCCTGAGACCAAGCAAAGCCTGTTCGATCCGAACCTTCCGCTGGAAGCGCAGCTTCTGGTGGGCGTGACCTCGAGCGTCGACCTCTATCCCGGCGTCACCATCCAGGGAAAATTCGACATCAACATCTACAACAACTTCACCGACGCCCCGCCCAACGACAGCACGTTGCCGCACGTGCGCAGCGACATCCAGCAATATTACAAACACGGCATCAACGGCATCGCCAATCTCGAAGCCAACTATCGCGGACGGCTGGCGCCGGACGTGTTCTTCAAGCTAAGCGGCGGCTATCTGGAAGACATGTTCGGCGGCGCGGGCGGGCAGATCGTCTGGCGGCCGGAGAATTCGCGCTTCACCGTGGGCGCCGATCTCTATGAGGTCTGGCAGCGCAATTTCGACCGGCTTATCAGTTTCCAGTCCTATCACGTGCTGACCGGCCATTTGAGCATCTATTACGAATCGCCCTGGTACGGACTCAATTTCAACCTCCACGCCGGGCGCTATCTTGCCGGCGACTATGGCGCAACCTTCGAGATCATGCGCCGCTTCGACAGCGGGGTGGAGATCGGCGGTTTCGTGACCCTCACCGACGTGCCGTTCAAGAAATTCGGCGAAGGCAGCTTCGACAAGGGCGTCATCGCGCGCATTCCGCTCGAATGGGCGCTGCCGATCCATTCGCAATCGGCGTACACTCTGACGCTGCGCCCGCTCGAACGCGATGGCGGACAGCGGCTCGACGGCGACGATTCACTTTACGAAGAAACCCGCAAAACCGGCTATGGCGCCTTCGCCTATCACCTCGATGACATTCCGAACCCATAAGCCCCGCGCGCTTGCCGCAGCCGTCTGCCTGGCGCTCGCCGGATGCAGTTCGGAAAGCTCGGACATGCATCTTTTGGTGGATGCCTTGCGCGCGCGCGTCACCGGCAGTCCGTCGCAAGTGACCTTGCAGGAGGCTTCCGCAATCCCTTACGCCTCGCTGGGCGTGCGGATCGACGGCGGCGCGGAATTCCTGATCGTGCTGGCAACCGATGCGCCCCATGCGCGCCTGTGGGCGGCGGGAAAATCCATCGCGCTGTTAACCGATGATGGGCGGATCGTGCGCACCTCGGGTCTTGCGCACAATCTTTCGGGCGTCAGCGGCGATGTGGGCGTGGCCATTTCACCGCTCGACGCGCTGAAGCAACGCGGCGGCAAGCGAACGCTGCTTTATGATTTCGCCGATCTCAACGCCTATTCGGTCAAGACCGCGTGCAGCACGACCAAACTCGGACACGAAAACATACAGATCCTGGGCAAGACCATTCCCACCCAGCGCGTCGAGGAAAGCTGCCGCGCGGATGCGCTGCGCTGGTCCTTCGTGAACACCTACTGGATGGGCGAGAAGAGCGGGATGGTCTGGAAATCTATCCAGTACGTTCACCCACGCCTTGGACCGGTCGCCACCGAAATCCTGCGGCCTCCGGAAAGCAAATAGTTTCGCGAAAAGTGTCCGTTAGCCCGGTGTGGCCGGCGTCGTCGCGTGGCCGCCGTTACCGGTGCTCGTGATGAGGATGACGATACCGGCAACCACAATAGCCGCCGCCAGAATGCTCATCGTCAGGTCCGTGTCCATTCCTTGCGCTTGATGGAGGCCCGCCGCATTGCCGGGTGCCAGCGCACCGGCTTCCATATCGGTGTCCGCGGCAAAGGCCGCGGAACTTGCCAGCATCGATGCGCCGACAACGACGGATGCGATCTTGCGCAGCATGGAAAGAACCCTCCTGTCCGGCAGCTTTCAGGTCTGTAACGTATAGAACGTGTCAGTTGATGCGCGGTTGCATCAACGCACGTTTGCCCTGCGGATTGGGAACTTTACCGGCTTATGCTTATCAGGGGATTAACCCGCGCGATTGCAGGAACGCCACTGTGCGCGCTGCAAGCGTTTCGGCGTCTTCGCCGACCGTTTTCAGCGTGAGTTCGGCGTGCTCCGGCGGCTCATACGGACTGTCGATGCCGGTGAAGTTCTTGATCGTTCCGGCCCTCGCCTTTTCGTAAAGCCCCTTGGGATCGCGCGTCATGCAGACGTCGATAGGCGTATCGACGAACACTTCGATGAACTCGCCCTCGCCCACCAGACCCCGCGCCATGCGCCGTTCCGAACGGAAAGGCGAGATGAACGACACGAGCACGATCAGCCCCGCATCGACGAACAGTTTGGCCGTTTCGGCGACACGGCGGATGTTTTCCACGCGGTCGGCATCGGTGAAGCCCAGATCGCGATTGAGGCCGTGCCGGACATTGTCGCCATCCAGCAGGTAGGTGTGGCGGCCTTGCGCGAACAACGTGCGTTCCACGATATTGGCGATGGTGGATTTGCCCGAACCCGAAAGCCCGGTGAACCACAATACCGCCGGCTTCTGGCCCTTCTGCTCGCCGCGCACGAATTTGTCTATGTCGAGCGCCTGCCAATGGACGTTGGTGGCGCGGCGCAGGCCGAAATCCATCATGCCGGCGGCGACCGTTCCATTGGTGAAACGGTCGATCAGGATGAAGCCGCCGGTATCGCGGTTCTCGACATAGGGATCGAAAGCCAGCGGTTGCGAACTGGAAAGATTCGCGTAACCCACTTCGTTCAATTGCAAAGTCTTGGCAGCCAGCGAATCGAGCGTGTTGACGTCGACCTTGTGCTTGAGCGCGGTGATGGTAACGGGCGCTGTGCGCGTGCCGATCTTCAACAGATATTGGCGGCCCGGAAGCATTTCGTCCTCTGCCATCCACAGCATGTGCGCCGCGAACTGATCGGACACTTGCGGCCGCGCGCCCGGCGAGGCCAGAAGATCGCCGCGCGAAATATCCACCTCGTCGGCCAATGTCAGCGTCACCGCTTCGCCGGCAACCGCCTCGTCGAGATCGCCGTCCATCGTCACGATGCGGCGCACGGTGGACGTGCGGCCCGAATTGGCGACCACAATCGTATCGCCCGGTTTCACACGACCCGAAACGATGGTGCCGGAGAAGCCGCGGAAATCGAGATTGGGGCGGTTCACCCATTGCACCGGCAGCCGGAACGGCTTTTCGGCAAGGGCTGTTTCGACATCGACGGTTTCGAGATGCTGGATCAGCGTCGGCCCGCCATACCACGGCGTCTTGGCGCTCTTTTCGGAGACGTTGTCGCCGAACCGCGCCGACATGGGGATCGCAACCTGCGTCTGGAACCCCAGCGGCCTGGCAAACTGCGTGAACTCCGCCACGATCTCGTCGAAGATCTTTTGCGAGAAGTCCACGAGGTCGATCTTGTTCACCGCCAGCACCACATGGCGGATGCCAAGCAGCGAGGCGATGTAGGCGTGGCGGCGGGTCTGGATAAGCACGCCCTTGCGCGCATCGATCAGGATCACCGCGAGTTCGGAATTGGATGCACCCGTCGCCATGTTGCGCGTGTACTGCTCGTGGCCAGGCGTGTCGGCGACGATGAACTTGCGCTTGTCGGTGGCGAAGAAGCGGTAGGCAACGTCGATGGTGATGCCCTGCTCGCGCTCGGCTTCAAGGCCATCAACCAGCAACGCGAAATCGATATCGTCGCCGGTGGTGCCGTGCTTCTTGGAATCCTTCTTCAGCGCGGCCAGATGATCGTCGAACAACAGCTTGGAATCGTAAAGCAGCCGCCCGATGAGAGTGGACTTGCCGTCATCCACGCTGCCGCAGGTGAGAAAGCGCAGGAGCGATTTCTTCTCCTGCTCGGCGAGATAGGCTTTCAGATCGGTGATCGGCGCGTTCATTGGTTCCCCACACTCACCATGGCCGGGCTTGACCCGGCCACCCAGCGCGCGCAGCGCAAATCAAAAAAGAAGCGCATCAAAAATAACCTTCCCGCTTCTTTTTCTCCATCGAGGCATTCTCGTCGCTGTCGATCAGCCGCCCCTGCCGTTCGGAGGTGCGCGCCGTGAACATTTCCGCCACGATCTCTTCCAGAGACGCGGCCGACGATTCAATCGCACCCGTCAGCGGATAACAGCCCAGCGTGCGGAAGCGCACCAACCGCGATTCCACCTCTTCCCCGTCACGCAATTTCAACCGGTCGTCATCGACCATAATCACTGTGCCATCGCGAGTGATCGTGGGCCGCTTGGCCGCAAAATAAAGCGGCACGATGGGGATGTTCTCCATCATGATATATTGCCAGATGTCGAGTTCGGTCCAGTTCGACAGGGGGAACACGCGAATGCTCTCGCCCTTGTTGATGCGCGTGTTGTAGACGCGCCAGAGCTCGGGCCGCTGGTTCTTCGGGTCCCACGCGTGATTGGCATTGCGGAAGGAGAATATGCGCTCCTTCGCACGCGACTTTTCCTCATCGCGCCGCGCCCCGCCGAACGCCGCGTCGAAGCCGTATTTGTCGAGCGCCTGTTTCAGGCCTTCGGTCTTCATCACCTGCGTGTGCAGGGACGAACCGGAATCGATCGGGTTGATGCCGCGCTTCACCCCGTCTTCGTTGATATGCACGAGCAGCTTCAGTCCCAGCTTCGCCGCCGTCTCATCGCGAAACCTGATCATCTCGCGGAATTTCCAGGTGGTATCGACGTGCAGCAGCGGAAACGGCGGCTTCGACGGATAAAACGCCTTCATCGCCAGATGCAGCATCACCGACGAGTCCTTGCCGATGGAATAGAGCATCACCGGATTGGCAAACTCCGCCGCCACCTCCCGCATGATATGAATGGACTCCGCCTCCAGGTGCTTGAGGTGGGTAAGGCGGGTGGCGGTGGGCTTCACGGGACGGTCCTGGGTGGGCAGTGATTAATACAAGATTTTTCTGTGAGAAATATTATTGGACACCTTGTACCCGTAAATAGGGGCTTTGGCACATCTTCGCAAGCTTATCTGATTGCCGCAGGCACATCCCTAACGCGTTCCATCCCAAAGGCTCACGGATCTCTTTCGGAAATTCATCTCCCGGGGTTCAAGAGCCCTTGCCGCGGAGGGACTGCCGCATTTGCCGCAAACGACCCCATACTCCGTTTGAAAATGTTCACAGGAACAATATCCCAAGCGTCAGCAAACGCGATATTCTACGTAAGCTCAAAGGCTTGGTGCCGGGCAACCCCGTCCTCGTTGATATGCCCGAGCAGCTTCAGCCCCAGCTTCGCCGCCGTCTCACCGCGAAACTTGATCATCTCGCGGAATTTCCAGGTGGTATCGGCGTGCAGCAACGGAAACGGCGGCTTCGACGGATAACACGCCTTCATCGCCAGATGCAGCATCACCGACGAGTCCTTGCCGGTGGAATAGAGCATCACCGGATTGGCAAACTCCGCCGCCACCTCCCGCATGATAGAGATGGTCAAGAGCTGTCTTATGGCCCTGTCAGAAATTGTGGCAAGCAAAAAAAATTGATATCGCTTGTTATGAAAGCTCAGGTTATCGGCAGGTCGATGATCTTAATCACAGGTGGCGCTGGATTCATTGGCGCGAATTTCGTTCTAGAGTGGCTCGCCCGCAATGATGAACCCATCATCAATCTCGACAAGTTAACCTATGCGGGCAATCTCGAGACGTTAAAGCCCCTTGAGCGGGAAGCGCGTCACAGATTCGTGTTTGGCGATATTTGCGATCGCAAGCTTGTGTCAATGTTACTAAACAAATATCAGCCTCGCGCGATCATCAACTTCGCAGCAGAATCTCACGTAGATCGTTCCATTCACGGCCCCGATGATTTCATTCAAACCAACATTGTGGGTACATTTCATCTTCTTGAAGCGGCACGCGCTTACTGGTCGACTTTGCCGGAAGACGGGCGCGACAGCTTCCGATTCATCCATGTTTCTACTGACGAGGTATTTGGTTCCCTCGATGCCAAGGACCCTGCCTTCTGCGAAACGACAGCCTATCTGCCCAACAGTCCCTATGCAGCAAGCAAGGCATCAGCCGATCACCTGGTGCGAGCATGGAGCCATACATATGGCTTGCCCGTGATAACGACCAATTGCAGCAACAATTATGGGCCGTATCAGTTTCCCGAAAAACTTATTCCGCTTGTGATCTTCAATGCGTTGAGTGGAAAGGCACTTCCTGTCTATGGCGATGGCCGCCAAGTTCGCGATTGGCTTTATGTCAAGGATCACTGTGCCGCTATCTGCAAGGTGCTCGAAACAGGTCATGTGGGCGAGACCTACAACATCGGTGGGAGAAATGAAAAAGCGAACATTGAGGTTGTTCACGGTATTTGCACTATTCTCGATGAGTTGCGGCCTCTCAGCGGTACAAGGTCCTATACCGAACAAATCGAATTCGTGAAAGATCGCCCCGGCCACGATCGACGCTACGCGATTGACGCCTCAAAGATCGAACGAGAGCTTGGCTGGATGCCGGCCGAAACCTTCGAAACAGGATTGCGTCGGACGGTGCAATGGTATCTCGAAAACGGCAATTGGGTGCAGAATGTAACGGCTGGTACATACCGCGCCTGGGTGGACAAACAATACGGCACCACTCCGTCGACGTCCGCCTCTTGACGGCAAATATCTGATGCCTGCCTCGATCATACTCGTCACTGGAAAATCCGGCCAGGTCGGCCATGCGCTTATACCGATCATGAAGACGTTCGGCACTGTCATCGCCCTGGGTCGAGAGGATTACGACCTTGCGGATCCGAGGGCGATTGCTCGTGCGGTTCGAGAATTTCGCCCTAACATCCTCATCAACCCCGCCGCGTATACCGCCGTAGATAAAGCCGAGAGCGATAGAAACGGAGCATACGCCGTCAATACGGTTGCGCCCGAAGTGATGGCAAGGATAGCAAAGGACATTGGCGCAGCTATGATTCACTATTCCACGGATTACGTGTTTGACGGCCGAAAGAAGGAACCTTACGTC
>Ga0335083_10005738_pt1 | contig 15627 bp, 18 predicted proteins | sample Lox_Sample_42_FD_206716 | JGI IMG/M metagenome (GOLD analysis project Ga0335083, IMG submission 206716) | Soil microbial communities from Loxahatchee National Wildlife Refuge, Florida, United States - Lox_Sample_4.2 | ecosystem: Environmental > Terrestrial > Soil > Wetlands | place: USA... | reverse complement strand
TATGCTTCAACAGCAACATGGCCAGTTGGCTCAGAAGCTGGATATGATTTGCGAAGCATTGGGAATTGGTGAAGGCGGCGGTGAAGGTGAACCGGCACCGGGCGGTGAAGAAGAAGAACCGTCTGGCTTTGGTGATGAAGCAAATCTGGAACGCCGGGAGCCGCATTTTAATTATCCGCCGAATAAAGGCATCTACGAAGGCGGTGATTATTCCGAAGGCAACGGGATTGAAATGGACCATCCCGGCGAAACCAATACCAAAAACAAATCCGTTCCTCGTGGATTTGGTGCAGAAGCTCCTGTTGGTTCTTCCGGTGCTGAATTTGCAGGAACTACTGGCGATCGTCGTCGTAAAGCCGGTGATACAATGGCCCGCCTGCATGAACAGTGGCAGGATATGATTGCTGATGCAGAGATTATTATTCCTGGTGTTCGTATTCCGACGGTGGATTCGAAGCATCCGGTTAATGTCATTAATACCATGTGCGGTTTTCGTCGCCGGGTACTGAATCATGTTTCGCAGGATATGGAACAAGGCGCTGATCTTCACAATCTGACTCGCGGCGCCGATCTTCGCCGGATGACCTGCGATTCTGTTACAACTACTTTCCGTGCTCTTGCGGGGATGTATCGTGACCGCAATAACCAGGCCGCGTTCACTGTGTCTAATGTCGGTTCGCCGGCTGGCGCGATTGCTGTTGGTTCGATTGGTGATTTGAGCCGTAAACTTCGTGAACAGTCTGAAGCAATTTGGGGTACTGGTGGTTCTACTCGCTAATAGTTGAAAATATTTCAAAGGAGATTTTAAAATGGTCGCGTTTACTTATCGTATGGGTGCCGGATTTGCTGGTGATGTGAATCGTACGCATCCTGCTGGCATTGAACCGAATATCAATGACGCAACAAACCCGATCTTGTTTCCGGGTCAGGCGGGTTTGTACAATACTTCGGCTGGTACTTTCCGTGCCATCATTTCCGGCGACGTTGGCGCTACTGCAATTAGTGGTGTTGCAGTTCGTCAGTTTCCGACGCAAGCAACTGGGCCTTCAGTTTCTACTGAAAACTGGGGTGAAGCTGATTTCAGCACTGGCTACACTGGAAACATTTCTCCCGCAAACTGCTTGGACGTGCTGAAATCGGGTTATATTATGGTTCCGGTTAATGGTACACCTTCTAAAGGTGGTACTGTTTATGTTTGGTATGGTGCAACTTCTGCTCCGCACTATCAGGGTGGATTTGAAGCTTCTTCTGGCGCTTCGACGCTTACACTTTCGGGCAACAACCAGACATACTACAATTCCGGGCCGGATGCTTATGGCATTTGCGAACTGGCATTTAATATCTAATCTATTTCATAAATTTATAGGAGTTCTGAAATGCTCACGTTTGATGGCAAGGAATATAGTCACGACGCCAAAGGTAATATGCGTGGGAAGCAGCTTCCCATTCGTATTAAGATGGCGGACGGAAAAGTCGCTGACTCAACAGGCGCTTTCTTGGTTGGCGAGCTTGAACGCCTCGACCTGCGCCTGCATGAACCACTTGCAGCCGTAACTTGGGGGCGTGACGTTGATCTTCGTGAAGATGTGACAATCGCCAACGAAGTTTCGAGCTTTACGCTCTCGACATATGGTTCTGCTTCTGGTCCGGGTATTGGCCAAAGTATCGGCAATGGCAAAGCCTGGGTTGGTAAAGACACAACTCAGATTACTGGCATTAGTGTTGACATTGCCAAAATTCCCCATGCTCTGCGTCCCTGGAGTATGGAACTGAAGTATACGATTCTGGAACTGGAATCGGCAGCACTTGTTGGTCGTCCAATTGACCAGCAGAAGTTTTTCGGTATGCAACTGAAGCACCAGATGGATATCGACGAAATGGTGTATTACGGAGATACGACTTTCTCCGAATACGGCATGGTTAACTATAACAATGCCTCGGCTAATCTTGGCCAGGTTTCTAACGTTGCAAACGTTGCAGTCGGCGCAAGCAATGCAACTCAGTGGGTAAACAAAACCCCGCCGGAAATTCTGAACGACGTTAACGAAATTCTGAATAACGTCTGGGCAGCTTCTGGTTGGTCTTTCCCACCGAATCGGCTATTGCTGCCACCGGCACAATATTCCTACATCTCTACGCAGATTGTTTCTAATGCTGGTAACGTGTCGATCCTGCGTTATCTTCTGGAGAATAATCTGTTGACTTCTTCTGGCGTTGCGAAGCTGAAAATCTTCCCGCTGAAGTGGTGCCAGGGTGCAGGCGTTGGCGGTACGATTGGCCAGACTGGTACGGTCGATCGTATGGTTGCATATACCAAAGATCCGGAACGTATTCGTTATCCGATGACTCTGATGCAACGCACTCCTATTCAGTATGATGGGATTTATCATAAGAGCACTTATTTCTGCCGTCTCGGCGTGCTTGAAGTGGTTTACCCTGAAACTGTGGGCTATCGTGACGGAATCTAAAGTCTATGATTGACGACGAGAATGATCCGGCTCTGTGCGCAGAGCTTATAGGATTAACTGAGGGTCTAACTTCGTGGCTTGGTGAAGAGTTAGACCCTGAATCTGTGCAATTGCTCTTTGATTATGTTGAAGAGCATCGCCGTAATGCAAGAATGAAGGGAATAGATTTTCCTGCATTAACTGCATTGGTTATTCCTCGCTTAGGCTGGATCAAACTTGTGCGTAAAGACTTGACTGAAATGAATATTCGAAGAGCAGTTATGGCTATGCTCAGAGAATGTCCATCAATAAACATTGTCGAAGCATCACGGGCAATCAAAAAAGCGTGGCCAACAGTTGGGCTTTCAACTATTATTGACGAAGCAGAATTCAAAATCGACGAAAAAATTGAAGGATTAGGTCGTGGCTAAATTTGATTTCAAGTACAAAGTCAGGATGCAATTCAAGCCGGGAGTGTATGTGCAGTTTTATCCTGGAGTTTGTGAAGTTCCAGATGAACATGCAGATCATCCCTATTTGCTGAAAGTTGCAGTAAAAGTTGTAGAGCCTGAGCCTGCACCTGAGCCTGTGGCAGAGCCTGCTGCACCTGTAACCAAAACCAAAGGTTAAGGACAATTCCAATGCCGCTCAAAAAAGGTCATTCCCAAGAAACTATTTCTCATAATATTTCGGAAATGGTGAAGTCTGGTCATCCCCAGAAACAGGCTGTTGCAGCGGCATTAAATACAGCACGAGAAAGTGACGGTGATTCAATGAGTAAGGTTCCTGTCTATAATCCAAATGCAGGGTCTTTAAGCGATATTAATCGCCGCAATAGTGCTATGTGGGGCGATAAACAAGAATGGAGCCCTGGCAAAGAAGGTGTTCCATCTGGACCAGAGGCGATGTTGAGTCCGCTTAATATTGCATCACGCAGCGATGAGCCTTTCGAATCAATTATGCCTGCTGCTGAAATGCCGAATTTCACAAAGCCTTCGGCCTACAGCACGAAGGAAATGGGTTCTGGCCAAAACGTACATTCGTATGTAGAGCCGAAAGAACTTGATCCGCTTTCGCGTCCGAATATGGGCCTTGAACGCACAGAACACAGTAAGGCCGTCGGGGCTGCTGGTTATTCTAAACCAACAGTTCCTGCGCATCACCCGAAGAGCGAATCTTTGGCAAATGTTAATGCCAAAAATAGTTCTTATTGGAATCCCGATGCAAAATTCCAGGGTGAACCGACTGCCTTGCCCGCAGAATATCCGGCTGAAGGTCCAAAAGTTCAACCCGAATCTTATGGAAAAAATAACTAATGACCGTAGGATATGAAGATTTTGTTGCAGATTATCCTGAATTTCAGGATCAGGGACGATTCCCTGAATCTGCTGTGAGCTACTGGATAGCCATTGGCTATTTGATGCTGACGCAGACTGCTTATGGAACTTCATTCTGGGATACAACACCTGGGACTTATACTCCGCCTGGGGCTAGTGGCCCCAGATCATTGCAAGATCACGGGATTGAACTTTTTATCGCGCATAATCTTGCACTTGAGGTTCAAGCAAGTGACGCATCATCAGTTAATGCTACTCCTGGCACTGTTGGCGGTACTATATCTGGTCGTACTGTAAATGGTCTGACCATAAACTATGATCCAGCCTCTGGTTTAGAGAAAGATGCCGGTCATTGGGGTTTGACCATCTACGGCCGGAGATTTTTGCGCCTTGCAAGACTTGTTGGTGCAGTACCACTTCAAATTGGTATCGGATGTGACCCAACTGGTGGAATGAATGGCCCTGGATGGGCTGGACCGCCACCGTGGTTGCCGGGAAGTCCCGGTTCTGGAATCTATTAATGAAAACTATCCGCGCCATTGTCGATAGCCGAGTCACTATCGACAATACAAAAATGGTCTACGACGCGATACAAGATTTGTGTGAATATGAAGTAAAAATTGGCTTTCCAAAGGAATACCGCAAAAGGCATGTGATGGCGTCAGATGAATTGCGCCGTCACGGCGTACATCTGGATAATCCACAAATTGCCTACATTCTTGAGCATGGAGATACAAAACTAAACATTCCTCGCAGGCCATTTCTGGTCCCTGGCGTTGAATCGGTAATGCCGAAAATTATTCCACTTCTTGGTCCTGCAATTCGCGAAGTTTTGGCCAAGGGCATACCAAGAGACGCGCTTATAAACATGGGCCGTACTGCAAGAAACGGCGTTAGATGGTATATTCTCTTCGGAAATCATAAACCATTGCGTCCAGCGACTATCACTGCAAGAAAGCTTGCAGGAATAACTCTGACAATTCCGCTTATTGAAACCGGGCGACTTCGCAACGCGCTTTCGTTTATGATTGATAAAAATGGCAACCGCCTACACTTGAGTGCAAAACTTCACGAAGTGCTTCCGGCAGGCCCCAACACCCTCATGCGTAAAGTCGGCAAGAACCTAATTCCATAGAAAGAATTTGTTTTATGGCCGTTCCTTTTGACATGAAAGATGCACTACTTGCGCCAGAGTTTCTGGATACATTCCAGGTTATTCGGCGCAAACAGACCACAGATTCTAACGGCAGAGTACAGTTGACAAATTCTCTTCCCATGCTTGCAAGGGGTGTTGTTCTGCCGTTTACTCCTGATTCTCTGCGCCGTGAAGAGGATATGCAATACCAGTATAAGGCACTGGAAATTACAACGCCATTTATCCTCCGTGGACCTTCAAACGTTGAAAACAGTCCCAATACTTATGCCCCAGATATTATTATCTGGAATAACGACCAGTATTTGATTACAGCTCTTGATGATTATTCTAATTACAATCCTGGCTATGTAAAAGTCATCGCGGTTTCGGTGGATTATGTAGATCAGGCGCCGCTTGGAATTAGTCCGTAATGTGTTTTATTGTGGAGTTTTATTATGAAAAGACCAACGATGTTGCCTCAAGCGGTTTGGCATGAGGAACTGGCGGAAATCCATATTGCTGATGCAAATGTGGGGCAAAGCCAGTATCACGCAGAGCAGGCAGAAAAACTTCAAGCTGACTCGGATAAAGCATTGGCCAATCGTAATCCACTGGAACGGCTCAAGGCGAGACCGTTGCTTCTGAAATCGAAGCAACATGCACTTCTAGCCTCGGCTCACGCTGGAAATTCAAACGCCAAAGACTATGTGACTCATGTTTTGGCTGGGGCACAAATTCGTGCCGCTGCTGAAGGCCAAGATGCAACTCTTGCTACGCATAAGGCTTTTCACAAGCTTTTGGCCTCTGGTAATCCGGCAGTAGTTTTGGCAGTTCAAAATCATCCTACGGCAAAGATTTTAGGCATCGCATAATATGGCAAACACGCCAGTTGAAGCTGTAACTTCTGCACAGTCTGGGTTCCTTCCTCCGGGGCCTGGACTGTTCAGGTTTCAGTTTGACGTTCCCGGTTATGGCCTAGACATTGGTTATCAAGATGGTTCTGCGCCCCTTGAAGGGCAAAATCTCGACAATTTTATTCAACAGTTGGTTGCTGGAATTTGCCAGTTACCTCCGAATATGGTATTTCCTCGGTGGCAACCAGAGCCGCCGATTTTGCCAAGTGCAACTACTAATTGGGCCTCAATCGGCGTAACAGATCAAGAACTTCTTCACGGCTGGGCTGTTATTATGCACGATCCCGCTAATGGCGGCAGAGACATAATGGAACAGTACGAAGAATTTACAGTTCTTTGTTCTTTTTATGGTCCAAATGCTGATCTTTACGATTCGCTTCTGAGAGACGGACTCCAGATTCCCCAGAATAGAGAAATTTTGCAACTCTATGCTATGGGGCTAGTTCAATTTTATTCTAAGACTGTAGTTCCCGAACTTATTAAAAATACCTGGCTCAGAAGAGTCGATAGAGAAATTAAATTCACTCGGGCAGTGTTGCGTGAATATCCAATTTTGAACTTCCTTGGTGTTGCTGTTTCGGTTCAGGCAGAATCCTCAAATGGCGATACGGTGCAAAATTCCATAGTTGTCTCAGCGCCTGATGTTAGGACAGCACCGCCGGTAATTGTTCAAACCTATAAAGGTATTTTAGACTTTACAGAAACACATTCATCTATCTTGTACTATAGCGGAATCAGCTAATGTCAATACTTTTAAAAACTATTTTAGATGCTTTTGGTAATACATTCCAGGGACGATTTGAGGATAATCCGACTGACGGAGGTATTACTCCGCATAGTATAATAGAGATAGCTGGCACTGGCATTGGAGTAAATTCTGAGAATCCTTTTCCTGTTTCGGATGCTCATTTACCAGCACCAAATCTGGATGGTGGAGTTCCAGTACATATAAACAATCTACCGTCAACTCAAGCTGTTGTCGCTCCATCTGCTGGGACTGGCACAAGCAATAGTCAAAATCCTCCAACAGAGTTAACTCAACTTGTTAGTGGAACTGTTGTGCATCCTGGACAGCTTTATGTCCAGAATCAAAGTGCTAATACATTGCAGCTTTGGCTTCAAGGTGCGGCTGGTCCGATTCTGTTAGCTTCCGGTGCTGGTACAAATACTCAAGGCGCGGATTGGTCAGCAGCAGTAAATATGCCGTGGTTTGTTGGTACATATACAATTAATGGAACTTCGGGAGCGCAGTTCTATGCTAACTCTAATTAAAAATCTGCTTGGTGCTACGATATTCTTATTGGCAGTGAGTAATTCTGCATTTGCTGGTTTTCCTCCACCAAATCCATTTTCTAATACTTTACCATTATTAACAACCAATAACAGGTTATGTTTTCTTGGTGATAGTTTAACAGCGGCTACTGTAACTGGAGATCTAATTACAGGAAAGGTTACAGGCGGTACTTCACCTTATACACTTGGAACAGAAACGGGTGTACCTTCAGGTGCTACTGTTGGAATTAGCGGAGCCAATTTATATTTCAGTAGTTTCACGGCTGCTCCTGGAACTTATAATATGACTATTCAGGTAAATGATAGTGCTTCTAATTCAGGAACTTTTTCCGTTACAGCAGTTGTAAGTAATAACTACACAGTTACCAGTTTGACGGGTGGTGGTACTTCAGGCGTTCTTACTTATACTGTGCCTAGTATTTATGTTTATACCTGGAATGATTATGGTCCTGCTTTTTGGGTGCAATCATTAACAAATAATGCAATTTATTCAGATCGAACTTTGCAGTTTGGGTTGCCTGGAGATACTTCTACCGGCTTGCTAAATAGACTTTCTATTCCACTTTCTGCAAATTGCGGTGGGTATCAAGTATTAATTGGCACCAATGATTTAGGATCACGGACAGCTTCTCAAATAGAAGCTAATATTACTAGCATCATTAATCAGTTATTAGCGACAGGTAAACCTGTTATTTTGGGTGTGATTTATACTAGAAATCTTACCACACAATCAACTTTAGATGAATTATGGACAGTAGATAGATGGATTAATTCACTACGTGGGACGCGTCAAGGTCTTTATATTTATGATCCCAACAGTTACTATGGAAATCCAAGTGTTACAACTGGATATCCTATTTCAGCTGCTACTTATGACGGGTTACATAATAATGGTTATGGCGGTCAGTTACTTTATTATTATGGTGAATTACCGTTATTAAATTCAATATTTCCAAATGATGCTGGTTATCAGAATACAGGAACAAGTGCTTCTGATCTTTATGATTCAACAAATACTTCTGGTAGCTTAGATTCTAATCCATTACTTACAGGAACTACTGGAACGGATGGAGGCAATGCAACTGGTACATTTCCTACAAGTTGGTCCGGGACATTATTTGATGGATATGGTTGTACTTCATGTACTATGTCAGTTGCTGGGTCACAAGGTACATTTTCCGATGGAACACCAGCACAAGTGCTGACTGTATCTGGGTCAGGCAGTACTGATTATGAAGCAACAACTTTTTTAGCACAAAATATAACCAGTTACAGTAATTTCTCGGCAAGTGATAAGCTGCAACTCTCTTGCCGATTTCAGATCAGTTCAGGTAGTCAAAATATTGATTACCCTTATATACAATTACAATATATAGTTAATGGGGTAACAATAAATCAAACAGCCGGAGAAGAAAGTAGTTCGAACGGTAATACCATCATTAATGGTGGAAATACTGGTGGAAACAATGGATTAGCTATTCCAGAAGAAACACTTAGTACCCCATATCCACAAAATACTCTTGGTGGAGTTCCTACTTTTATGCAAATTCAAGCTGGTGTTGCATTAGCCGATCCTAGTTCAAACAGTACATTTTCTGGAACAGTTAAAATAGGTTTTTGTTCTTTACGGAAAGTTCAATAATCTAAGATTATAATAATTGTTTCAGTTATTAAATTTATTTGATGAAAGGTTTTTGAAATGACTACGGGTTTGCCGATTACTAATCTGGTTAACGTCTCGGCATCTTTGACGCCGTTAGGCGCAAGCTATTTGAATCTCCAAACACTTCTGATTATTGGCGATTCGAATGTGATTGATACCTACCAAAGAATCAGACTCTATTCTTCGCTGTCAGGCGTTGCTGGTGACTTTGGCACAACTGCGCCCGAATATCTGGCCGCAACGATTTTCTTCGATCAATCGCCAACTCCGACTGCACTTTACATTGGCCGCTGGGCCAAAACTGCATCGCATGGCGTGTTGCAGACCGGATTCTTAACCTCGGCGCAACAGACAATTTCCAACTGGACAGTCATTACTTCTGGTTCTTTTGGCACTACGATCGACGGTTCGACTTTCCAGTATACCGGGCTGAACTTCAGTGCAGCAACAAATCTTAATAACGTTGCTTCCACGATCCAGACCGCAATGCAAGCCGGAGGCGTGACTGTTCCTGGTACGCCAGTTCTCGGTTCTGCGTCCAGTGGTTCTCTCGCACAGACAACCTACTATGTTAAAACGACTTATGTCACAGTCAATGGTGAAACAACTCCCAGCGCCGAAGCCAACCTTCTGGTCACGGCCAACCACGTTGTAACCGTCGCCAGTCCTGCGGCCAATGGCGTTGGCGTTACAGGCTATAACGTCTATGCTAGTAGTTCAACCGGCACTGAAACAAAACAAACTGCAACGCCAATTGCAATCGGCGTAAACTGGCAGATGCCTGGAACTGGTCTAATCGGCGGTAGTGCATTGCCGGGAACGAATACTGCAACAATCGCCGGTTCTACGACTGCAACCGTGGTTTTCAATTCCACTGAAGGTAACTTTACCTTCTCATCTGGTTCTTCTGGCACAACCTCATCTATGGGATTTCTCACTTCGGTCGGTTCTGGCACCGATATTTCTGCACAGCTTTTGGGTACTTCTGCTTTAGCACAATATGCGACTTCTGGTGTTGCCGCTGAGACCGCAGTAGCTTGTGTTCAGACACTTGATTCGATGACGACCTATTGGTACGGTTTGATGTTTGCGGCTGGTACTAATAACGGTGACATTGCCGATAGCGATTATTTGGCAATTGCACCTTATATCGAATCCAGCACTGCAACTACTGGCAATCCGCATATTTTCGGCCTTACTACTTCAGAAGCTGGGGCACTTTCTTCTTCCAGTACGTCGGATATCGGCTACAACCTCAATGCAGCCGGTTACACCCGCACGTTTTATATGTATTCGTCCCAAAATCCCTACGGTGTAGCCGGACTATATGGCAAGCTATTGACCGTCAACTTTGCTGCACAAAGCTCTATGATTACGCTTATGTGGAAGCAGCTTGCAGGCTTTACCTACGAAACTCTAACTCCAACACAAGCTGCGGCGCTTAATACCAAACGCTACAATTACTACGCTCTCTTTAACAACGGCGTCGCGATTGTAGTCAACGGCATGATGGCATCACAGGATTTTGTGGACGAAATCTTCGGTCTCGACGGTCTTGTAAACTATATTCAGACCGATTTCTTCAATCTGATGGTTACGACCACAACCAAAATCCCTCAAACCGATGCTGGTATGCACCAACTAATCGTTACTGCGCAAAATGCTTGCCAAGCGTTCGTGAATAATGGCTATTTGGCTGCAGGAACTTGGACCAGTGCCGGTATTGGTCCTGTGCAAACTGGTCAGGTTCTGAGTAATGGCTATTACGTTTGGGCAGCGCCAATGGCACTTCAGAGCGCAGCACAACGGGCTCAACGTATTTCACCTACCATCCAGATTCTTGCGAAAGAAGCTGGCGCGTTGCATGATATTGTCGTGAGTTTGACTGTCAATCGCTAATTTGCGCAGTTCTGATTTTAGCCCGGAGTATTTAATATGACACTTGCAAGTGGTGCATATACCTATAGTTTCCAGGACGTTAATGCAACTATTACAGGACCAGGCGGAGCTTTTGGTCTGGCCAACGGCGCAGGTACAGCCGCAGAAGGCATTACCTTCGCTCATACCGAAGACAAAGATACAATGGTAACTGGCGCTGATGGTTCAATCATGCACAGCCTTCATGCTGGCATGACAGGGACGATTACTGTCCGAATCCTGAAGGCATCGCCAGTTAATGGTCAATTAAGTGCCCTTTATAACTATCAACGCATTGGTGGTTCAGCCCTTTGGGGTAAGAATATCATTACCGTCGGTAACTCGGTTATGGGCGACAACATTGGTGGTGTTTATATGGCCTTCATGAAACATCCTGACGTGGTTTATGGTACTGAAGGCAATACCAACGAATGGTTGTTTGGTGGCTATATCGTGCCCGAACTTGGCCAAGGCCTTGTCGGTATAATCAACGCCGCTGTGGCGTCGGTTCTCTAACTAAAGGACTCTATCTATGGGTGAAATTACTGTATCTAGTGGAACTTATCGCTTTGGCAAATTGACGCCAAAACAACAACTCCATGTCGCCAGACGTATTGCTCCACTAGCTACTTCGTTTAAAGGCACAGAAGCCGAAGTTGCCGCAGCCTTCATTCAGCATGTTGCTGCAATGAGTGATGCAGAGATCGACGCAATTATCGACCCATGCCTTATGATTTGCCAGCGAAAACTCACAGATGGAGTCTGGAGTCCTTTAACCACACCTGGAACTTCGACCCTAATGTACGAAGACATTGGTGTACAGGATATTTTCGAGATCGTAATTGCAGTTCTGAAAGAAAATCTCGGAAATTTTTTTCCCGGCCAGACAGGAATTGGAACTTCAGCTTCCCAACTCAAAACCAAAATCTAGTTGATTCTGGTACTGGCCTCGACTTTTTGCTCCGCCCTGTAGCCGAAGGAATGATCGACTATAAAGAAATAAATCTCACCAATCTGGATATCTGCGACTTTGCAGATGCAAATGATTTTCTCGACGCTAGAGTCGAAAATCAATACCGCATGTCTCAAGGTACAGCCCAAACCCCTCCACCTCAACTTAGAAAGCCGAGATAAAGTTCATGGCCTCTGGCGGCGAAATCATTAAAGAATTTGTTGTCTCGATTAAATACGTAGTCGATGACGCTGAATTTCGCAAGGCGCAAAATGACCTGACTCTTGGCTTCGGTGGACTAAACAAAGGCATCAAATCTGGCCTTAGCAATCTCGACGACTTTATAGGCGGTTTCGTTACCGGCAGCCTAAAGGATATGGCTGGCTGGGCCGCCGGTCTCAGTGCAACTCTTGCTGGTGTCGGCATTGCAATCGCCAGAGTCACTGACAACTTCAGTGATCTCTACTACTACCAACAAAAACTAGCCGGCGTCTTTAATGCCACTGGCACCAGCATGATGCTGTTGCAGAATATGGGCCAGCTTTCTGGCCTTGGCAAAAATTCGCTTCTCGAAATGCTTTCAAACGTAGCCACTGAGCTACGTGATCTGCCTAAAGGCAGTTTTCTCGAAAGCATAACCGGAGGCGAAAAAGACCCAGAAAAAGCCATCCTCAAGCTGGCTAAATTCTACAGCCAGCTTTCAGACAGTAAGGCAGATCAATACTACAAGCGTCAAATTGAAAGATTCATTGGCGTCGATCCCGAAACTATGCGCAGACTCGGCCAAAATCTTGGCGATCTGCAAAAGTATCTCGATGAAACGTCAAAGATGATTTCTGTCACTGGTCTGAATCCAGATCAGCTGATGAAACTGTCCATTGATTTCCAGCGAAATATGGACGAAGTTGAACAATTACTTGAAATCATAACCGCCCGTGCTGTAAGTGCGATTTTGCCGTCTATTATTTCTGCCTTGCAAAGCTTTTCGACTTGGCTTGTCAGTAATGGCCCTGAAATCAATAAAGTCATAACTGAACTTCCAGGAGCTATGGATAGCTTCCTGCGGATGCTCAAACTCTTTATTGCCATAACCCATCCTCTAGCCTTTGCTGCTGGTGCAACTGCCTGGGATTTGTCGCAAAGTCCCCTAAACCCTAACGCTCCAAGTGCAAAGAATCCTGACAAAACAGAAAGGCCATTTCTTCAGAGACTCTTCGACTGGCTGCAACACGGCGAAGCTCCGCTTGCAACAAACTATACTGATATTCAAAAACAGGACATTGCGCAGGAAAATGCTGTAAGAAAAGCGCAAGGTCTTCCGCCTACAGAATCAAAACCTGCACCTGCACCGCAGAAGCCAGTTACTATCGAATCTAAACTAACTTCCGACAAACCCGTCAATGTCAATGTCAAAAAGTCAGAAGACAAACCCTTTGGTGCAGCCGGACAATGGATTTATAGCAATTTCCTTAGTCCAATGTCTGACTTCCTTTTCGGGCGTCATCATTCACCGTTCGTTGAAATCTGGGATGCCAAAAACTTCTGGCCCCTCGTAACTTCTTGGCTTCACGGCAGTGCTACGCGCGTACCTTTAGTTAAAGTTCAGAACTCCGAAGAAAATAAAGACAAAGAGATTATTAAGCGGATTTTGGACCTGGCAGAACAGATTCGAAACCAAAATACTTCGACGAAAGGGCAAAGCGATAAACCGTCAACACTGTTTGACGATGCAAACAATATGCTCGAATCTGGTACTGCACTCAATGCAAATCCAGATCAACTTGCTCCGCAAAGTCCTGGGATTACCACTGTCCAACAGCAGCAGAATCTGCTTCAGGGGGTTAAATTCTTCGAGAACAAAGGTCTTTCTGAACAACAGGCTATTGGCATAGTTTCAAGATTGTTTGCCGAATCTGGCCTCAATTCTAATGCCGTAAACCCAACTTCCGGTGCTTACGGTATCGCTCAATGGCTTGGTTCACGCAAAAATGCTGCACTTAATACGCAGGGAGATTTTAACAAGCAGCTTCAGCTTGTCTGGGACGAACTCAACTCAACTGAGAAAAATGCTTTTGCCGCAATAAAATCAGCAAAAACTGCACCACAAGCGGCAAATGCAATGGAACTGTATGAGAGAGCAAATGACCCTAAATTTACAGCACATGCCGATGCGCTTGCTGCATTTTTCTCCAAGCAGCTACTTGATAAACTCTCTACGCTTACAGACAACGTTACACGAGCAAATGCCCAACTCTCTAAACCCCCTGTGGGCACTGCCCCTCTTCCTGCTGCTGGCGGCAGGAATTTGCATTTTAGTCCATCGACAACCATTCATGTCACGGCGCGAGGCGCGGAAATGGGAGCAGTTGTGTTTAATGCTACTGCTAGGGCACATTCTACATTATACCGCAATTACTATTCAAAGATATCGTAAGAGAAAAGTGAACTGAAATGTCAGGCGCACTATTAGGTACTGCGGTTGAGGGATTTCAATCTGGTGGGAGTCTTATTGGCCCTGTATTCTTGACTCCCACTACACCTTTTAGAGCTATCGGCCCGCAAGCACTTGGCGGCCCCGCCGGGGGCCTGTTCTTTATCGCCGACGTCACAGAACGCGAAGAACATCACGATCAACTTTTTATCTCCGAACACCCGATCGAAGCCGGTGCAAATATTTCGGATCATGCCTATAAGCGTCCGGCAGAGGTTCAGCTTCGTCTTGGATGGTCGAACTCAAACTTCTTCAACTTCGATCCTTGGTATGTTAATTCGGTCTATCTGTCTTTGCTTCAGTTTCAGGCCGACCGGGCGCCGTTCACGCTTTATACTGGCAAACGTGTCTATCAAAACATGCTTCTGGCCGGACTTGTAGTTGAAACTGACAACACTTCTGAGTGGGCGCTTCGCGTAGAGGCGAATATAATTCAGGTCTTTATCGTTAATACCCAGACCACGACGATAAGCTCAAATCCGTCGAATCAGTCAAATCCGCAATCAAGTCTACCCACGACGAACAGCGGAACTCAGACCGCAGTTCCGGCAACCAATCTAAATCAGACAAGCTACAATACAATCTTCCCTGGTGGCTCAACTGCAAACGGACAATCTATTCCTTTGCAATCAACGTCGCCAACAATTTCAACCTATTCTTCAGATACGAATTTTGCATAATGGCAATTCCTCAAACATTTTCGATTTCCCTTGGCGGCAATACCTACAATCTGAATCTGTACTGGAATACGGTAAATCAGACTTGGATTTTAGATATTAACGATTCGGGAAACAATCCTATCGTCAATGGTATTCAGTTGGTGACTGGTATTGGGCTTCTGCGCCAATACAGGTATTTGGGTTTTGTCGGTGATTTGTTTATTCAAACCTCGAATGATCCCGACGCATTGCCTACGTACTCGGGTATGGGCACGAGTTCGGGTTTGTACTATACCAGTGATGAATCGACAATTTAATTAGAGGCCAAATGTTGGGGGCCTTGGTGGGATTTTTCCTTGTGCCTGTGGGGCGAGGCACGCCGTAGGCGGGCCGACAGCCAAAAAAGGTAGAATATGTCTGGTAGCACTTCACCATTTTTAGCCGATCAATGGATTAGAAAATGGTCCTTGGTTGTGTATGATGCAGCAGGAAAGAATATTGCTACACAGATTTCAGGTGGTTCAGATATTCCAGGACAAGAGCAGTTAAGAATTATTTTCGACGTAAAACAAACCGACGGCCCAGTGCCAAATTATTGCACTGTGAGGGTTTATAATCCGAGTACAAATCTGGTTACTTTGGTGAAGAATCAGTATCGTCGTATGACATTAGCCGCTGGATATGCAAATGGCCGATTTGGTGTAATTTTCGATGGAACGATTCGTCAGATTTTAGCTGGTGCAGAATCGGCAGTTGATTCGTATGTTGAAATTGATGCCGCAGACGGAGATATTCCTTATACACAAAGCATTGTCAATC
>Ga0335083_10005737_pt1 | contig 15628 bp, 9 predicted proteins | sample Lox_Sample_42_FD_206716 | JGI IMG/M metagenome (GOLD analysis project Ga0335083, IMG submission 206716) | Soil microbial communities from Loxahatchee National Wildlife Refuge, Florida, United States - Lox_Sample_4.2 | ecosystem: Environmental > Terrestrial > Soil > Wetlands | place: USA: Florida... | reverse complement strand
TGGGACGAGGAGAAGCCGGGCAATCGCGCGGTGATGCTGAGCTACCAGATTTGGCAGTCGACATTCAACGGCGACAGAGAAGTTGTCGGGCGCACGATCCGCATCGACGACCACGACTACGTGGTTGCTGGCGTGATGCCGAAAGATTTTCAGTATCCCATGACGAGTCCCGCGCCGGAGGCGTGGATTTCGATTGCCGCGGCGGCAGAGGGTAAGGATCCGACGACGAGCCAACGCGGCAACAACTCGCTCGATGTGATCGGGCGAATGAAGCCGGGTGTAACCATCGAGCAAGCAAAGGCCGACCTGAGTCTGATTGCAAACAATCTTGCCAAGGAATATCCGGACACCAACAAGTGGTATACGTCGGCTCTGGCTGAGCCGGAACTCGACCACATGGTTGGCGACACCAAACCAGCACTGCGCATGTTGCTGGCCGCGGTAATGCTGGTGCTGCTGATTGCCTGCGCGAATGTAGCGGGCCTGCTGCTGGCTCGCGGATCGCAGCGGAGCGCCGAATTTGCGTTGCGCTCGGCGATTGGCGCGCGGCGATCAGAACTGGTGCGGCAACTGCTGGTCGAGTCGGTAACGCTCGCGGCCTGCGGCGGCGTTGCCGGAGTGATGATGGCGTTCGCGCTGCTGAAAGGCATTGTGAGGTTTGTGCCCATCGATGTGCCCCGCATCGAGCAGGTGAGCATCGACGGAACGGCGCTCGCCTTTGCGATTGGAATGTCCCTGCTCACAGGGCTGCTGTTCGGGATACTTCCGGCGTGGCGGCTGTCACAAGCTTCGCCGTCGCAGGCATTGCGCGAAGGCTCGCGCAGTGTAAGTGCCGGGCGCTGGCACCATCGGCTGCAGAGTGGGCTGGTGGTGGCGCAAACGGCGATCGGGCTTGTGTTACTGGTGGGTTCCGGATTGCTGATTCGCAGCTTCATCCATGTGCTGAATGCGGACCCGGGATTTGATCCGAAGCATGTGCTGACGGCGAGGATTCGCGTGTCGTTCGATCGATACGGACACGATGAGCACTATGCGTTTTATGACGAGCTGCAGCGCAAAGTCGCGGCGCTGCCCGGAGTAGAGATGGCGTCGGCGGGCTGGCCTATGCCCTTCAGCAACAACGAAGCAAGTATCTCGTTTTCGATTGAAGGGCGGCCGGTAGCCAAGGGCGACCACCCGAGCGAACTGATCGGGGTGGAGATGCCCGGTTTTTTTGAGACGATGCGCATTCCTCTGCTTTCAGGCCGGACCTTCACCAAGCAGGATGGTGTGAAGAGTCCGCCCGTGATGGTTATCAACGAGGCGTTTGCGAAGAAATATTTTCCGGGAGAGAACCCCATCGGAAAGCGCATCGAACCCGATCTTGGCGACGGATTGCTCAATCACCTGATGCGTGAAGTTGTGGGCGTTGTGGGCGACACCAAACAACAGGGACTGACCACGGTTGCCGAGCCGAAGTATTACCTGCCCTACTCGCAGGCGGTGATTACGAATCCGTATCTGGTGGTGCGGACGTATCGCGATCCGGCTGCGCTGACGAACGCTGTGCGCACAACCGTGTATGCGATGGACAAGGGCGCTCCGGTATACGACGTGGAGACGCTCGATAGCTACGTATCGAAAGCAGCTTCGCAACCGAGATTCCAGACGCTGCTGCTTACGTGCTTTGCCGGAACCGCGCTGTTGCTGGCCGCTGTGGGACTGTATGGAGTGCTCTCGTACATCGTAGCGCAGAGAACATTCGAGATCGGACTGCGCATGGCGATTGGCGCGCAGCGCGAAGATGTGCTGCGCATGGTGCTGAAGATGGGATTGCGGCTGGCGCTGGCGGGCCTCGTCATCGGACTGGCGGCCTCGGCGCTGCTGACAAGTTTCCTCAGTCGCTTGCTCTATGGCGTGAAGCCGCTCGATCCGATTACGTTTGCTGCGGTCAGCGTGGTGCTGCTTGCGGTCTCAGCTGTGGCGAGTTTTGCGCCGGCCTGGCGCGCGTCACAGCTGGAACCGATGAAGACGTTGCGCGATCAATAGCGCTCTATGGGTGAGTGCTTTCGAGCTTGTCATAGAGCGGCTGCACCGGCTTGATGGCCGGATTCTCGTTGGCTACGGAAATCGCAAGAATGCGAATCTTGCTGTTTGCCGGGAGTGTGAGCGTGGTCGCGTGCGGCGGCAGCGGGATTCCGTAGCTGAAGAGATAGCTGTACTCGTAGGGCTCGTTGAGCCCGTCGGGCGTGTGGTGGTGCGAGGCATACCACGCCAGAGTTGCGGGCTTGATGAAGCCGGGACGGAGGCCGAGGTAGTCCTCGGGATAGCGCGGAGCCCAGTAGGGCGAGCCACGGTAGGTGATGTCGGTCCAGGTGGAGTGATTTGCGGAGACAGCCCAATTCTTGCGCAGCGGAACTTCTTTAGCAGGACTGTTGCTGCCGAACTGGCGGACGGGCACGGTGTCGGGCGCGGGCTTCCAGAGACGCGTGTCCCACTGGCCGATGAAGCCGCCCCAGTTTTCTACATTGAGCTCGATCGGCTTTTTGCCGACTTCGAACGCGGCCTGCTGATCGCCGTCATCGGAGGCGGCGAGGATGTAGACCTTGTTGAAATTGCCGGAAGGTAGCTGGATGGTCTGGCCGTTTGCGATGAGGGCGTCGGGCTTTGAGGCTCCGCCGGGAGCGAGCTTGAAGTTCACGTCGTTGAAGGCCAGACCGGCGGGCAACATCTCGGCTGGGAGGGCATCGCCTTTTGCGTCGAAGCCTCCGGTGGATTTGGTGTCGTCGTCGGTGGCTGCGGCAAGGTCGTATTTGAGAGAAACAGGCTCTGACTTCACGGAGTTGAGCTGAACCGGGGCCGTTCCGAGCTTAATGGCGAAGGTTTCTGGCTCGTAAGGCTTGAAGGATGTTTCGAGGGCTCCATCGACTACAGTTGCTGAGCCGAGCGGCTGTTCCTGACCGTTGACTGCGCGCGCAGCGGTGATGGGACCGGCAAACTTTACGCGGACGTTCTGCTCGGGCTTGCCGTCGAGGTCGACCATGCGCAGGACGACTTCGTCGCTCATTTCTGCTTTCTTGAGCGCGAGGACGCGAATGCGCGGGTTGCTGACGGTCACGAGCGAGAAGCTGTGACCGAGCGCGCCTGCGTGCTTTTCCGTTTCAAAGGCGATGAGGGGCGAGCTCAGACGATAGGCCTGCCAGTCGGTTTGTCCCTGTCTCCAGTCGCCTGCGTGGCCGGCGATGCCGAAGACGATTTCGTGATGGCCCCAGTCCTGGTTGAGCTGGTCGGAGTAGTTGCGTCTTTCAGTTCCGGGCCGATAGCCGGGCGAGCGCAGCAACGTGAGGCGGATGGTGTGGTCGTCGCGTTTGTCGGAGCCGTTCTTGGAGCCGGTGAGAATGGTGGCGCCGTAGGAGCCGCTATCGTCGGTGAGGTCGATCCAGTGATGCGAAGCAACCTCGAACTGCCGGTCATAGGCGTTGGGGCGCTGGATGGTTCCAACTTCCCAGTTGTAGGTGGCCATCTTGTTGTCGGCTGAGAGCGGGAAGACGGCTTTGAGATTGGCCGAGAGCGATTTCCAGTCGATGGAGTCGCTGAACTCGACGCGATTGCCCGCGTCTCCGGCAGAGAGGCGGACGGTCTGCACGAATTTCGATCCTTCAGCTTCGCGCGAGACTTCGACAGCTACGCACGCGGGGCCATTCTCGACGACGCGGACCTTTGCGGGACCGGCGACGTAGGTGCGCGGCGGCACCTGCTCCTGATCGAAGTCCATGTTCCAGGCGGGCCACTGATGTGGCGCGTCCTCGGAGATGGCGAGTCGGATGGGCGCTGAGAGGAGTTCCTTGTTGAGTTGCTTGTCGAAGATGCTGGAGACATCGCCGTCGCTGTTGAGCGCGACTTTGTAGCGGGCGTTTTCTAGCGAAGATGCAGTTACGTGGAGATCGGATGACGCGCTGGGCGTGGCTGCGGGTATGACGCTGTAGACGGCGTAGCCGACGGAGGGTGTGTTGGCGACGAAGAGCACTTTGCCGTTCTCAAGCTGCGCGGGGACTTCCTTGCCATCGGGGCCCGTGACGCGGACGGCTTTTGGCTGCGTGCCCGGGAACGTGATTGCGGCATCGACCAAGTCTTCGCGCTCGATGTTCAGCGGGTTGTAAACGACGATCGGAATTCCGGACACTTGCGTGTCGAGGCCGGATGCGATCGACTCGGTTGCGCTGGTGAGCACGTCGGCGAACTGGTTGAGCGCGATGACGTCATCGTTCCATGCGAATTCATAGGCGCGAGGCGTGGCGGTGCCGGCTCCTGTGTCGTGGAACTGGCCGCCCATCACTAGCGTCCATGCGTCGTTGAGGCGCTGTTGCGGGTAGGGACGTCCGCCCATCCATGCGGCGGCGACGGAGGCCTTTTCAGCGGCGTCGGCGAGCAGCTCGTTCTCGCGGTTCCAGCGCTTGTGATAGGCCTCCGAGGTCAGCGATCCGGCGGAGTGGTTGATGAGTTCGAGGTCGCCTTTGTATTTCGGCATCCTCGATTGCATGTCTGGCTTGATGTCGAGGAACATCTGGTCTGCCGCGGAAGAGATGACGTTAACGGGACCGTCGCCCATGCGGACGGGAGCGCCTAAGGAAGCATTGGGCCCATCACCCGTGGGCAGAGCAGCCTCGCCCTTGGTCACCATCGCCTCAAGGAGCTTTACGGATTCTTCGTCGACCGCGCCGCCGATGTCGCCGGTGCCAATGTAGTGGTAGTCGGCGAAGACGCCGGTGGCTTTGCCATCGATGTTGATGCGGCTGACCCAGTCGGTTTCCGGCTCGCGTCTGCCATCGGTTCCGGCGTTCGACTCAGGAGGCGGCGTCTTGCTCAGATCGTCGCGAATGCGGCTGCCATAGCCTCCGGGATTGAGGGCGGCGAGAACAGTTTCGCCGTCGGGGCCTTCCCACACGCCGACGTTGAAGGGAATGCCTTCCGGCGTCTGCTCGGGCGAGTCAGGGCCACCGACCTGCGGCGCGGGCTGCCAGGCTGCGCTGAGCTTCTGCGTGGAGAAGCCTTTCACGCCCGCATGCGCGAGAATCGTGGGCAATGATGCTGGAAATCCGAAGCAGTCGGGCAGCATGTATTCGGCGCTGGCTTTGCCGAATTCGTTGCGGAAGTAGGTGTTGCCGTACAAGACCTGGCGGAAGATCGATTCAGCGCTCGGCAGGTTGACGTCGCCTTCTTCCACCGACGATCCGGCCGGATACCAGTTGCCTGCGGCGACATACTGCTTCACCTTCGCGTAGTCGCTGGGATAGTACTCCTTCATGAGACGGTAGCGGTTGGCGCCCGTCCAGTTGAAGACATAGTGTGGGTACTTCGAAATGTAATCGAAGTTGACCACCATGGTCTTCAGCAGGTATTCGCTGATGGTCTGCTGAAAGTCCCAGCGCCACTGCGTATCGAGGTGCGCATATGGGACCACGTAAAGAGTCGGCTGCTTGGTGATGTCGGGCGCCTTCATGGTTTGTGCGACGGCGCTGACTGCGATTGCCGCCTCGACGATGGCGACAGAGAGAACCTTCAGGAAAGACGACATGCCTCACTCCGGTTTCCGCGATCACGAGCACTCGGAAGGTGTGTTGGATTTGGCGTGGAATCGATACCACTTCTGGGACAAATCAATTTACTAACCTGAGGCGGGTCGTTGTCAAGCAGGCGGGTTGGCTCCGGTGAAGGTGCTTCCCTTCACCGGAGCTCGATGGATCGGAAGTTAGACCTTGGCGCCCGCTTTTTCTCTGCCTCTTTCGAAAGCAGCTTCCGCGCCTTCTTCAAGCTCGGACTGGGTCGGGGTCTTCACGGATTCCCCGATGGACCACAGGTGTCCGAAGGGATCGGTGAATTGACCGTAGAGATCGCCCCAGAACTGCTCCTTGAATGGCATGACAACCGTGCCACCGGCGGCGACGGCGCGATCCCACGTGGCTTGTCCATCCTCGACCTGAAGATGGAGGGCTACGGGCGTGCCGCCCAGTGCCAGTGGCGAGCTGCTTTTGCCGTTATGGAATTCGGGAAAATCGTCGGCAAAAAAGAGTGCGCTTCCGTTGATATTGAGATGGACGTGCATCAGTTTGTCGCCGCCGGGCGCGCCGTGGCGGGCAATTTCAGTTGCGCCGAACGCCTTTTTGTAAAACTCGATGGCTGCCTTCGCATCGCTAACGGTGAGATAAGGTGTTAGACCGAGGACGGAATTTTCCATTTGCAGACTCCTCAATCGGGCTGCAGCCCGACGCCGAAGTATACGTGAGCGAATTCAAGGCAAACCGTCAAATTTTCGTTCATTCGAAGCGGATTTCTGGACAAGTTCCCCGATGCGATTCAGCCGGTGAAACAAGTCTTGTCGCTGCTTGATTTGGCGAGTGTCTTCCCTTGCGCGCATGAGGTACGATCAGGTGTTTGGCCCGCGAAAAATGTTTCAGCATCACTGAAATGAGGCGGGTTTGCTGATGAAGAAGAGGATCTGATTTCTTGCCAAATGGTGAAGACAAGCCACCCGCTCAACTGGTGGCAGGGCTCTATTTTGGGTTCATTCTTACGGGCATCGGGACCAACCTGCTTGGCTGCATCCTTCCCGCATTGAGCGGCCTCTGGAGTCTGAGCGACAGCCACTCCGGATTTCTGTTCGCGGCGCAATTTGCCGGCTCCTCGACCGGCGCGCTCTTGATGCAGTCGAACCTGCACAGAAGCCTCGTTCGCGGATATCTGCTGCTCATCGCCGGGGCTTGCCTCTTTGCACTCAGTCACGGCCATCTTGCTCCGTTCATTTTGTTCTTGTTCGGCCTCGGTCTCGGCTCCGCGATGACCGCGACCAGCATGCTCTTCGGACGCATGTATACGACCAACCGCGGCGCATCGCTCTCGCTGCTGAACGCATTCTGGGGACTGGGCGCGGTACTGTGCCCGCTGCTGGCTACAGGCTGGGAGCGGTTTCGCTCGTCGAACTCGATTTATCTGGTGCTCGCTCTGGCAGCGGCTCCCCCGTTGCTCGGCTTCGTGGCCTACTCGCGCTATCTATCCGGGTTGCGCGATGATCTGGCGGTGTCGCGCAGCGTTCAGAGCAAGCTGTCACTGCTGATACCGCTGGCTATTTTCGCTTTTCTTTATGTCGGGGTGGAGTCGTCGGTCAGCGGATGGATGATGAGCTATGTGCATCGGCTGCTGCTATCGAGCAATCTCTACGCTCCGATTGCGACGTCGTTTTTCTGGATTGCGCTGCTTGTCGGCCGAGCGGCGGCACCGGCGGTGCTGAAAGTGATTTCGGAATCGAGCCTGCTGATGATTGCGCTGTGCGTTTTTCTGGTGAGCAATGTGATGCTGCTGATGAGCCATGCGCCGGCGATGAGCATTGCAAGCGCCACACTGGCGGGGCTGATGCTGGCGCCGATCTTTCCGCTGTGCATCTCCAAAGTTCTGGCGATTGCGAGTGGGCCGTCGGAGTCGCGATGGGTCTTTGCGATCAGCGGGCTTGGCGGGGCCGTCGTGCCGTGGATTACGGGGCAGGTGGCGTCGGCTCGCGGCTCACTGCGCGTCGGGCTCGCGGTTCCGCTGGTGGCGGGATGCGTGATGCTGTTGCTGCAGTTGCGAACGCACACGTTGATGCGGCGCAGCAACGTTCCAGACTGAGGAAAATCTCGCCGCTGCTTACTTCGCAGGCATCCAGTAGGGCTCGCCGGCGCGAATGTATTCGATTGGAACTCCCGGCAGAACATCTTTGAGCCATTGCGCGCAGTAGCGCATACCGGCTTCTTCTGAGACTTCGTGGCCGAGCAGGATCAGGGCCTTGTGTCTTCCCTGTGCCGTGGCGTCGCGCGCGTATTCAACGGTTTCCCATTCAGCGGCTTCTCCGGCGACGAGCACCTGCACGTCGTCGCGTTCGAGCATCTTGACCTGACGGACGAGTCCGGCTGCGCCGGGAAGCAGGGCTACCTGGGTGAGCGGCATATTGGGATCGCCGATGACACGCATGAGGTGCGAGCCTGCTTTGGCACGCAGCGTTGCGGCGAGTTGGGTGAGCGTGGTTGGCGGGATCGTGAAAAGATGCGGATCAGCAGCGCTTTGATAGGGCTTCCAGCCGAATTCGTCGATAACGCCTTCGAGGATGCCGTCGGGCTGGCGCAGATGCCAGGTGTCGTGAAAGCGCCAGACGACAAGGTGGTGCTGTTTGATGTAGGCGAGTTTCTGCGCCTGTACGGGATCGTCGCCGAGGACGGTCATATCGTCCGGATGGTTATAGAACGTCGGCTCGTGGGTAATGATGAAGTTCTTGTTGTCGGCGACTGCCTTTTCGAGGACCTGATAGGTATCCAGGAAGGTCGTGACGATACCTGTAACGACGGTGTTGGGATCGCCGCCCTTGATCGTGTCTACAGTGTTAGGCGGCGGTGTTGCGCCTGTGGCTGCGATGATGCGCTTGATGGCTTCGGCAGCGGTCAGTGGAGCATTGGAAGTCTGCGCGGGCAGCGAAAGACCGATGGAGGCAATTGTAAGCAGTACGGTTATAAATCGTGTGCGAGTCATCATTCTGTGCGTAGGGCCTCGATGGGATTGACTGCAGCGGCGCGACGCGCAGGGATGTAGCTGGCGGCGAGTCCGCAAAGTGCGAGGATGGCGGCGACAGCGAAGACGGTGAAGATGTCGTATCCGTGGAAGCCGTAGATGAAGGCGCGCATGATGCCGCTGGCGGCGACAGCGATGGCGATGCCGGCGGCGACTCCGATGGCCAACAGGACGAGGGCGTGACGCAGGACGAGCCAGAGGACGCTGTTCTGCGGCGAACCGAGGGCGATGCGCACGCCGAACTCGCGGGTGCGCTGGCTGACGGTGTAAGAGAGCAGGCCATAGATTCCGGCAACAGCGATGACGAGGGCGGCGAATCCAAAGATGCCGAGGAGGCGCGCGGCAAGGGTCTGGCTGCCCATCGAGTCATCGACGACATCGTCCATGGACTTGAACCCCTCCATGGCAATGTCGGGCGCGATTGCCTGTATTGCGCTGTGAATTGTCTTTTCCGCCACGGTTGGAGGCAGGTTAGTGCGGATTGCGATATTCATGAACGAGGAGAGGATCGGATACATGTCATCCCTGGGATTCATCTGCATCAGATTGAGATCGATCTCAGGGTTCGGCGGTTCACCCAGCGTGTGCTGATGGACATCGCCAGCGACGCCAATAATGGTTGCCCAATGCCGTGGTCCCGGCGCATCGGCAATTTCGATCTGTTTCCCCAAAGGATCTTCGCCGGGGAAAATCTGCTTCGCAAACGACTCATTGATAACTGCAACAATGGGTGAGGCTGGCGTGTCCTGGGCGTCGAAGAGGCGGCCCTTCAACAGCCGCACGCCGAATACTTTGAAGTAGCCGTCGTTTGCGCCGCTCAAATGGGCGCTCGGCTCGTCGCCTTTATTCGGCTTTGGTCTGCCGTTAATGACGATCCCGTCTATGAAATTCCAGCCCGGCTCCAATGGACGCACTGTGGTGAAGCCAACAGCCGTGATTCCAGGCGTGTGCGACAGCCTGTCAATCAGGGGTTGATAAAAGACTTCGACCAAATTGGCTGCCTTTTCCGGGTTCTGGACGTTCCACCATGCTCCATGCGTCGGCATGAACAGCATTGCAGTCACTACGTGTTCCGTGACAAATCCCTTCTCAGTCTGACGGAGCGTGAGGAGGGTGCGCATCATGAGCCCGGCCGCGATCAGTAGCGCAAGCGTCAGGGTAATTTCGGCTACAACGATGCCATCGCGAAGATGTGCCTGCCGCCTGCTGGTCCCTGTAGCTGCTGCGCCTTCGCGCAATCCTTCCTGGGCCGGCACGTTCGACGCCATCCATGCCGGAACCAGGCCGAAGAGTAACGCCGAGACACAGGATGCCAGAAGCAGAAACACGCAGACGGCCGCGTCGATGTGAATGCGATCGCCATTGAAAACCGCATCCTCGAGGTAATGTTTCAGCAGGCGCAGCGCAAGAGCTGCGATTCCCAATCCAACGGCTGCCCCGCCCAACGCCAGCAAAAGGCTTTCCGTAAGAAACTGCCGCATGAGCCGTTGCCTGCCCGCGCCGAGGGCTCCGCGAATGGCAATTTCGCGCCTGCGGCCGTTGGTGCGTGTCAGCATCAGCCCGGCGACGTTGGCACAGGCGATGAGCCAGACAGCGATGATGGCTCCGTTGAGCGCAAAGAGCGCGGATCTCGCGCTTTCGGTGAGCGACTCGCGATAGTCGAGGACGCGTATGCGATCTTTCGATTCTTCCTTTGGATATTCCTTGAGCAGTTGCTCATGGATCGAGTTCAACTCATTGCGGGCCTGCTCGACTGAAACACCGGCGCGCAGTAATCCGAACGTCTGCAAAACTGAACTGTCACGCGCTTCCAATCCTTTGTCGTCCATGTTTAGCGGCGCATAGATCGCTTCGTTTGCCTTGCCGGGGAACCCAATCCCCTCAGGGAGCACACCGATGACAGTGTAGGGATCGGTGTTGACTTTCACTGTGCGTCCAATCATGCCAGGATCGCCATGCAGATACTTCTTCCAGACGTCATGGCTGACTATCAGCACGTGGTTCGTCCCGTCTTTGGAGTCACCGGGAAGAAAACCTCGTCCCATCTGGGGACGGACTCCCAGCAGATCGAAGAGGTTCGTGCTGCTCATGACCTGCGCAATGACATGCGCGCCATCCGTTCCCTCGAAAGTGATGGGCTGCATTCCGTAAAATCCGATTCCCTGAAATGAGTGAGCACGGGCTTGCCAATCCCGGATATCGGGCATGGAAACTGTGTCAAAGCCGGTGCTGCCCGTTTGCGGGGTGCCACCCATCTGTACCAGCCTGCCGGCATTGGGGTACGGCAGCGGGCGGAGGAACACCTGATCGATGACGGAAAACATGGCAGCGTTGACGCCAATGCCGAGGGCCAGGGTGAAAACCGCGGTCAGGGTGAATCCGGGGGTCTTGATGAGCTGGCGCAGCGCGTATTTTGTATCGTTCCAGAGCATTCGTTGTTCTACCGTCCTTCTGGATTGCAAACACCGTAACACAGGGTTCAGGGCACAGGGCTCAGTTTTTCAGTTTCGTGTTACTGCCTTAGTCTGAGACTTATGGATGCGACTCTTTATGTTGCCAGCGGCAATGCTGGCAAGCTTCGCGATTTTGCTGTGGCGGCGCGGGTTTTCCAGTTTGACGTGGTTCCGTTGCCCGGACTGCGGGACATTCCCGCTCCTGCGGAGGATGGCCTCACATTTGAAAACAATGCACGGCTCAAGGCCGTCTATTACAGCGGCTTTGCGCCTGACCTTCTCGTCATAGGTGACGATTCGGGGCTGGAAGTAGACGCACTGCACGGTGAGCCGGGTGTGCGGTCGGCGCGGTTTGCGGAGGATGCGGGATTCGCCGTCGATGGAGTGACGGACGTGGATGCGCGGAACAATTTGTACCTGATGCAGAGGCTGGGTTCTCAGGGAGGCGCATCGAAGGCTGCGCGCTATCGCTGCGTGATTGCTGCCGCTCGCAACCGGGAGATTCTGACAACGGCTGAAGGTTCAGTGGAGGGTGAGATTCTGCGAAAGCCTCGCGGGAGCGGCGGATTTGGGTATGATCCGCTGTTCTATCTCCCCGCGCTGGGAAAGACCATGGCGGAGATTGATCTCGAGCAGAAGCAATTGCTGAGTCACCGGGGAAAGGCGTTTGCGGCTTTGCTGGAAAAAATGCGGCACGGGATTTGACCTTCTTATGCTGGAAGCAGGCTGGTTTCTTGACGGTGGTTGTTTCGCGCACCAATAATAGAAGGTGACTTCACTCAAGATTCAACAGTATTTCAGCGTCTCCTGTCCGTTGCGACGGAGCCCTTACAGCGGTACCCGTTCCAGGCTGAGCATTTCCCCTTTGATTCGCGACTTCGGTGGATGAGACGAATCGTGCCGCGCAGAATCAGCTTTGAGTTGATAAGGAAGGCAGATGACAAAGAATCGTAAGGTTGGACAACGCACATGAGCACGGCTGCGGTTGGTTTGAGGCGGAATCCGGCGGCCACCTTCTGGGGTTCGACGAACGGCAAGAAGGCGGTGATGGCGGTGACGGGGGCGATCCTGTTTGGGTTCATCATCGGGCATCTGGCCGGGAACCTGCAGATCTTTGAGGGCCGCGAGAAGCTGAATGCCTACGGGCATTTTCTGCACAGCATCGGCGAGTTGCTCTGGCCGGTCCGCGTCGTGTTGATTATTTCGGTTCTGCTGCATATCACCGCTACTGTGCAACTGGCGCTGCTGAAGAAGCGAGCGCGTCCAGTTGGCTATTCACGCAAGGAAGCGATTGCCTCGTCCTATGCTTCGCGGACGATGTACTGGTCAGGGCCGATTGTGCTCGCGTTCGTGATCTTCCATCTACTGGAGTTCACCGCCGGGTACATTCATCCGGAATCGCAGTTTATTGAAGGCGATGTGTACCACAACGTTGTTGCTGGATTTCAGGTGTGGTGGGTTTCGGTCTGGTACATCTTCTCGGTCAGTTTGCTGGGACTGCATCTGAGCCACGGCATCTCCAGCATGTTCCAGTCGCTGGGTTATAACCACCCGAAGCACACTCTGGTTCTGAAGAGCGCTGCGGTTGTCATCGCGGTTCTGATTACGCTGGGTTACATCTCAATTCCGATTAGCGTTTTGCTGGGGATCGTAAAGTAAATGACACTCGATTCGAGAACACCTTCCGGTCCCATCGAGCAGGCATGGGACAAGACGAAATTCGAGCTGAAGCTGGTGAACCCGGCGAACAAGCGCAAGCACACGGTTATCGTTGTCGGCTCGGGGCTGGCTGGCGCCTCGGCTGCGGCTACGCTCGGCGAGCTGGGATACCACGTCAATTGCTTCTGCTTTCAGGATTCGCCGCGCCGCGCACACTCGATTGCCGCGCAAGGCGGCATCAACGCGGCGAAGAATTACCAGAATGACGGCGACAGCGTATACCGGCTTTTTTACGACACGGTGAAGGGCGGTGATTTTCGCGCGCGTGAGGCGAATGTCTACCGACTGGCGCAGGTCAGCGTCAACATCATCGATCAGTGCGTGGCGCAGGGAGTTCCCTTTGCGCGTGAATACGGCGGCGCGCTGACGAACCGGTCGTTTGGCGGCGCGCAGGTTTCGCGCACCTTCTATGCGCGCGGGCAGACTGGGCAGCAGCTTCTGCTGGGCGCGTATCAGGCGCTGGAGCGGCAGGTGCAGGCGGGGACGGTGAAGATGTTCCCGCGCACGGAGATGCTGGACCTGATCGTGATCGACGGCAAGGCTCGCGGCATTGTGACGCGCAACCTGGTGACCGGCGAGATCGATACGCATATTGCGGACGCGGTGATTCTTGGCACAGGCGGATACGGAAACGTCTACTATCTGTCGACGAACGCGAAGGGATCGAATGTAACGGCGAGCTGGCGCGCGCACAAGCGCGGGGCTCTGTTTGCCAATCCCTGCTTCACGCAGATCCATCCGACGTGCATTCCGGTTTCGGGCGACTATCAGTCGAAATTGACGCTCATGTCCGAATCGCTGCGCAACGACGGGCGCATCTGGGTACCGCTGAAGAAGGGTGACAAGCGGAAGCCAGACCAGATTCCCGAGGCGGAGCGCGATTACTACCTGGAGCGGCGCTATCCGAGTTTCGGCAACCTGGTGCCGCGCGACGTGGCTTCGCGCAATGCGAAGCATGTTTGCGACGAAGGCCGCGGCGTGGGTGAGACCGGGCTGGGCGTCTATCTCGACTTTGCCGATGCGATCAAGCGGCTGGGCGATGGTACGATCCGTGAGCGCTACGGGAACCTCTTCGATATGTACCAGCGCATCACGGATGAGGATCCTTACAAGGTTCCGATGCGCATTTATCCGGCGATCCACTACACGATGGGCGGCCTATGGGTGGACTATCACCTGCAGAGCACGATTCCGGGGCTGTTCGTTCTCGGCGAGGCGAACTTCTCCGATCACGGCGCAAACCGCCTCGGCGCGAGCGCGCTGATGCAGGGCTTGTCGGACGGGTACTTCGTTATTCCCTACACGATTGGCAATTATCTGGCCTCGAACAAGTTCGGCAAGGTAGATGCCTCGAACGAAGAGACGCGGAGCGCGCTTGCCAACGTGCAGCAGATGACCCAGAAGCTGCTCTCCATCAAGGGCAAGCGCACTGTGGATTCCTTCCATCGCGAGCTGGGCAAGATCATGTGGGATGAATGCGGCATGTCGCGCACGGCGCAGGGGCTGGAGAAGGCGATTGGGCAGATTCGCGCGCTAGGTGAGGAATACTGGCAGAACGTCAACGTTCCGGGGTCGGGCGATGACCTGAATCAGAGTCTGGAGAAGGCTGGACGCGTTGCGGACTTCTTTGAACTCGGTGAGCTGATGTGCGTCGATGCGCTCGAGCGCAACGAGTCGTGCGGCGGGCACTTCCGCGAGGAGTACCAGACACCGGAGGGCGAGGCGCAGCGCGATGACGAGCATTATTCGTATGTCGCCGCGTGGGAGTATCGCGGGCCCGGTAATCGTGAAGAGCTGCATAAGGAACCGCTGGTCTTCAACTACGTTCATCCAAGCCAGAGGAGCTACAAGTAATGAAATTAACGCTGAAGATCTGGCGTCAGAAGAATGCACGGGACAAGGGCGCGTTTGTCAGCTACTCGATGGACAACGTGAACCCGGAGATGTCGATGTTGGAATGCCTGGACGTGCTCAACGAGACGCTGATTGAACGCGGCGATGAGCCGGTTGCGTTTGAGCACGACTGCCGTGAAGGCATCTGCGGGTCGTGCGGGTTCATGATTAACGGCGTGGCTCACGGGCCGCAGCGCGCCACGACCGTCTGCCAGCTTACGATGCGGCACTTCAAGGACGGGCAGGAACTGGTGATCGAGCCGTGGCGAGCGGGAGCGTTTCCGCAGATCAAGGATCTCGTGGTCGACCGGCGGGCGTTCGATCGCATCATCGCTTCGGGCGGATACATCTCGGTTTCGACCGGCAATGCTCCGGATGGAAACGTAATTCCCGTCGGCAAGGAGATCGCTGACCGCTCGATGGATGCTGCGGCGTGTATTGGCTGCGGAGCCTGCGTGGCGGCCTGCCCGAATGCGGCTGCGGCGCTGTTCACCGGAGCCAAGATTTCCCACCTGAGCGTGCTGCCGCAGGGCCAGGTCGAGCGCGATCACCGCGCGGTGAACATGGTGGCGCAGATGAACGCTGAAGACTTTGGCGGATGCACGAATATCGGCGAGTGCACTGCGGTCTGCCCCAAGGAGATTCCGCTGGAAGTGATTGCCATCATGAACCGGGACTACATTCGCGGAAGCTGGAAGAAGCGCAGCGACGTGGTCACGACGATTGCTCCGGTTACGGAGTGGAGCTCGGGTCGAAGTTAGGGCAACTACCTGCTGCGTAACAACAGTGTTCCGATGATGGCCATGTAAACGATCCCTCCTCCATGGATGAGGATGTGGTGGCTGAAGCCTGTCCGCAAAAAGACCGTCGTCACATCGGTGATGGGGACGACGATGACGAGCAGGATCAGGATGCCGGTGGTGCGCCCTTCTTTCAGAACGATCGTGGCGAAGAGTATGAGGCCGAGGGCGATGTCGCGGATGCCGGCCAAG
>Ga0335083_10005736_pt1 | contig 15631 bp, 17 predicted proteins | sample Lox_Sample_42_FD_206716 | JGI IMG/M metagenome (GOLD analysis project Ga0335083, IMG submission 206716) | Soil microbial communities from Loxahatchee National Wildlife Refuge, Florida, United States - Lox_Sample_4.2 | ecosystem: Environmental > Terrestrial > Soil > Wetlands | place: USA... | reverse complement strand
CGGCCGAGCAGCGGCTTCGCCGCCGGCGTCAGATAGAGCCGGTTGGCGCGGCGGTCGTTGGGATCGGCGCGGCGCTCGATCAGTCCATTGTCCGCGAGGCGGTCGAGCAGGCGGGTGAGCGAGATCGGCTGCAGGTCGAGCAATTCGGCGAGTTCCGATTGCTTGAGGCCCTCGGTGCGCTCGATGCGGACGAGCACTGCCCATTGGGCGCGGGAGATGCCGAACTGGCGCGCCCGCTGGTCGGCATAGGTTTTCAGCAGCCTTGCTACATCCATGATTGTAAAGGCGATTTCTCGTTTGACCGGTTGCGTTGTCATGGCCCCTCTCGCTTCTAGCGCGCTTATAATAAGCTAGCTTAATATAAGTTCAATAGGGCTTTTGTCGCATAACGCCGGTGCGGCCATGGCCGGGTGACGGCACTGAAATGGTCGGGCAAAGTCGCCGATACAAAAAAATCGCAAAGGGACGAACGCCATGGAGATCGGATTCATCGGGTTGGGCAACATGGGCGGGCCGATGGCGCGCCGGCTGATCGAGGCCGGACACAAGCTCGTCGTCTACGACACCCGCAACGACGCGGTTGCGCCACTGGTAGCGCTCGGCGCCCAGGTCGCTTCCTCGCCGCAGGACGTCGCCGACCGCGTCGAGACGGTGATGGCGAGCCTGCCCTCGCTGCAGATTTCCGAAAAGGTCGCACTCGGCGACGGCGGTGTCATCCACGGCAAACGCATCAAGCGTCTGGTCGATCTCTCGACCACCGGCTCGGCCGTTGCCGCGAAGATTTGCGCGGCGCTCGCCAAGAAGAACATCGTACAGATCGATTGCCCGGTGTCGGGCGGCGTCGGCGGCGCCAACAAAGGCACGCTCGCGGTGATGGTGTCGGGCCCGCACGATCACATCGACGCGGTCAAGGACGCGCTCGCCGTCTTCGGTACGGTGTTCGTCATCGGCCATAAGCCGGGCATGGCGCAGACCATGAAGCTCGCCAACAATTTCCTCTCGGCGAGCGCCATGGCGGCGACGGCGGAGGCGGTCGCCATGGGCGTGAAAGCCGGCCTCGACGCGGCGGTCATGATCGACGTCATCAACGCCGGCTCCGGCCGCTCGCGGGCCTCGGACCAGAAGTTTCCGCAATCGATCCTGCCGCGCACTTTCAACTACGGCTTCGGCACCGCGCTGATGCTCAAGGACGTGCGGCTGTGCAACGACGAGGCCAAGGCGCTGGGGGCGCCGCATGACGTGATGAGCGCGGTGCTCGATCAGTGGGAAGCGACCAATAGCGAATACGGCGGCGACAGCGACTTCACCGCGATCGTGAAGCTGATCGAGAAGCGCGCCGGCGTCACCATCGGCGCGGAGAAGAAACCATGAGCGACGATATCCATGAGGTCTACGCCGTCAAATATGCCAGTCACGCGCGCAAACGCTCCGAGAACTATGTGTTCGGCGACCCGCACGACGAGATGACCTCGATCTCGTACTACGTGTGGGTAATCAAAGGGCCACACGGTGTCTTCGTGGTCGATTCCGGTTTCGACGAAGCCGCTGCCAAGGAGCGCGCGCGCCAGATCAGCCATCCGGTGGGCGAGGGGCTCAAGGCGCTCGGTGTCGAGCCGGCCGACGTGCGCAACGTCATCATCACCCACATGCATTGGGATCACGCCGGCAATTACGACTTGTTCCCCAACGCGCGCTATCACCTCCAGGACACCGAGATGGCTTACGCCACCGGCCGCTGCATGTGCCACCAGATGCTGCGCATCCCGTTCAGCGAGGCCGACGTGCATGCGATGGTGAGCAAGGTCTACGCCTATCGCTGCGAATTCCACGACGGCGCCGAGGAGCTCGCCCCCGGCATCTCCGTGCACAAGATCGGCGGCCACTCCAAGGGCCTGCAATGCGTGCGGGTGAAGACCCAGCGCGGCATCGTCGTCGTCGCCTCGGACTGTATCCATCTTTACTCGCATATCGACGAGGGCCGGGTGTTCCCGATCACATACTCGATCGGCGATACGCTCGAGGGCTACAAGACGATCCAGAAGCTCGCCACCTCGCGGGCGCACATCGTGCCGGGGCACGACCCGGAGGTGACGAAACTCTATCCGTCGGCGAAGCCGGGTCTGGAAGATTGGGTGGCGCGGCTGGACGTAGCACCACGCGCCTAGGCCAAACCCAGTTCCGCAAAGGCTGTCTTGTGGTGCTCGGCGCTGTCCGGCGCGAAGCAGCAGAACACGACGCGGTCGATGCCGCGCGCCGCGGCGGCGACCTCCGAGACCACCGTTCCGACGGCGATTCTCGCCGCGAGATCGGCGGGAAAGCGGTAGATGCCGGTCGAGATCGCCGGATAGGCGAGCGAGGAAACCTTGTGCGCGGCAGCGAGATCGAGCGCCGTGCGATAGCAGCCCGCGAGCAACGCCTCTTCGTCGCTGCCGCCGCCGCGCCATACCGGGCCAACGGCGTGGATGACGTGCTTGGCCTTGAGGCGGTAGCCGCGCGTGATCTTGGCCGAGCCGGTGTCGCAGCCGCCCAGCATCTCGCATTCTTTGAGCAAGTCAGGTCCCGCGGCGCGGTGGATGGCGCCGTCAACGCCGCCGCCGCCCAAGAGCGAGCGGTTGGCCGCGTTGACGATCGCGCCGACGTCCAGCGTGGTGATGTCGGCGACCACGATATCGAGCAGCGTCTGGCCGATCTCGGCGCTGAGCAGGGGCGTGGTCATGGCCGGCATCTTAGATCATTTTGCGCATGATCTTATCCGAAAACCGGTTCCCGCTTTTCGGGATCATGCGCTGTCACGCCCACTCGGCCTTGACCTCGGCCTGCAGGTCGACGGTGCCGCGCACGCCAATGTCGTCGAAATGCGCGTCGAGGAAGCGTCGCGCCGCGCGTTTGCCGTTGGTGCGCAGCATCTCGAAGAAATCGTAGTCGGTGTTGAAACGGCTGCCGACGTCGGGCTGCTTGGCGAAAGCATCGAGCGCGATGCGGTGCATGTTGATGCGCCGATATTTGCCGGGCCCGATGCCGCGCGGCAGCTTGCCTTGATCGATCAGCCGCGCCACGAATTCGATGGCGCGCAATTCGCCCATCAGCGGCGAATTGAACGTGATCTCGTTGAGCCGGCTGACGATGTCGCGGCTCGACGTCGGCGTGGTCTTGCGCGCCAGCGGGTTGATCTGGATCAGCAGCACGTCCTCGGTCTGCGTCACGCCGAACAGCGGGAAGATCGACGGGTTGCCGAGATAGCCGCCGTCCCAATAGGGCACGCCGTCGATCTCGACCGCCTGGAACAACAACGGCAGGCAGGCGGAGGCCAGCACGGTGTCGGCGGTGATCTTGTCGTGCGGAAAGATGCGCAGCCGCCCGGTGTGCACGTTGGTGGCGCTGACGAACAGCTGCGGCGTCGCCGCCTTGCGGACGGCGTCGAAGTCGACGAAGCGCTCGATCAGGTCCTTCAGCGGATTGATGTTGAGCGGGTTGAAATCGTAAGGCGACAGATATTGCGACACCGCCTTGACCCAGAAGCCGAGCGGCGAATTCTCCACCGGCAGGAACGAGAACAGCCGGTCCATCGCCTTGCGTTGCAGTTCGGGCAGGCCGCTGTTGACGCTCACCGCCTTCCAGAACTCGGCGAGGCGCTTGCGCGCCTCCTCGCGTCCGCCGCGCGCCAACCCGTCGGCGAGCAACACGGCGTTGACGGCGCCGGCCGAGGCGCCGCTGATGCCTTCGATTTCCAGCCGGCCGTCCTCGATGATGTGGTCGATGACGCCCCAGCCGAAGGCGCCGTAGGCGCCGCCGCCCTGCAGCGCCAGATTGATGCGCTTGGTCGCCGGCACGGGTTGCGTATTGCCGCGGATGGCGCGGACCAGGGACTTGATCATGGCGTTACGCCACGGCCGCCGTCACTGCGCCACCCAGCCGCCGTCGATCGAATAGGCCGAGCCGGTGATCGAGGCCGCCGCGTCGCTGGCCAGGAACACCGTCAACGCGCCGATGTTCTCCGGCTTGGTGAACTGGTGCATCGGCTGTTTCTCCGAGAGCAGCGCGATCTCCGCTTCGCGCACCGACTTGCCGGAGGCCTTGGCGCGGTCGTCGATCTGCTTCTGCACCAGCGGCGTCAGCACCCAGCCGGGGCATATCGCGTTGCAGGTGATGCCGTCATTCGCCGTCTCGATCGCCACCACCTTGGTCATACCGACAAGGCCGTGCTTGGCCGAGACGTAGGCGACCTTCTGCGCGCTGGCGACCAGCCCGTGCGCCGAGGCGATATTGATGATGCGGCCCCATTTGCGCTTCTTCATGCCGGGCACCGCGGCGCGGATGGTGTGAAACGAGGACGACAGGTTGATGGCGATGACGGCGTCCCACTTCTCGATCGGGAAGTCCTCGATGTTTGCCACGAACTGGATGCCGGCGTTGTTCACCAGCACGTCGAGCGAACCGAAACTCTTCTCGGTGGTCGCGATCATGGCGGCGATTTCGGCCGGTTTGCTCATGTCGGCTGCCGAATAGAGCGCCTTGATGCCGAATTCCTTCTCCAGACCGGCGCGCTCCTTTTCGATCGCGGCCGCGTCGCCGAAGCCGTTGAGCATGATGTTGGCGCCGTCGGCGGCAAGGGCGCGGGCGGTGGCGAGGCCGATCCCGGATGTGGATCCGGTGACCAGCGCGGTTTTGCCTTTCAGCATGGCAGTCCTCGTGAGATGCGGCCGCCAAATGGCCTGTTGAGCGGCTCCGAAAATGAGGCCCGGAACCTGCCCTTATTTTTGTTGCAGTGCAATATATATCAAGGGCGGTAGGTTCATCTTTTCGCGACCGGGCATTATCGCGCTACACTCGAAAATCATGAAGACGAGCCGGCCCTTGGCCCGAAAGACGCAAAGCCGCGCGGTGTTCCCTCCGCCCGACCACGACCACGAACGCTGTGCCAGCGATGCGATCGCGCATGCCGAAGCGATCTGCGCCGCGCGCGCCGGGCGGCTGACGCCGATCCGCCGCCGCGTGTTGGAGGCGCTGCTGGCGAGCCACCGGCCGCTCGGCGCCTACGAACTGATCGACCGGCTGGCGGTGCGCGGCGTGCGGCCGGCGCCGATCACCGTCTACCGCGCGCTCGATTTTTTGCGCGAGCAGGGGCTGGTGCATCGCATCGAGAGCCGCAACGCCTTCATCGCCTGTGTGCAGGATCACGGCAGCGGCGACCCGGTGGTGTTCCTGATCTGCGAGAAATGCGGCGCCGTCGGCGAGGCAGCGAGCGCCGCGGTCGCCGATACCATCAAGACCGCCTCGCGCGCCGCGGGATTTACGCCGAAGACGCCGGTGATCGAGATCTCCGGCATCTGTGCGCACTGCAAAGCGGTCTGACGGCGTCGTTGCATGGCGTCGCCGTCCGCGTCCGACAACGTCACCCGCCCGCTCGACGCGGCCGCCGCCGCGATCATGCTGATGCTGTGCCTGTCGTGGGGCTTCAACCAGGTCGCCACCAAGCTCGCCATTCATGACATCCCGCCGCTGACCCAAGCGACGATCCGCTCGATCGTCGCCGCGCTGCTGATTGCCGGCTGGTGCAGATTGCGCGGCATCGCGATCTTCAAACGCGACGGCACGCTCGCCGCCGGTGTTGCGTCCGGCATCTTGTTTTCCGGCGAATTCATCATGGTCTATCAGGCGCTGGCCTACACCACGGCGACGCGCGGCACGCTGTTCCTCTATCTCGCGCCGTTTTTTGTCGTGCTCGGCACGCGCATCGTGTTGCCGGTCGACCGTTTTCATCCGGCGCAATGGCTCGGCCTCGCATTGTCGTTTGCCGGCATGCTGCTGGCATTCGGCCTGCCGACGCCGGCGCTCGACCCGCGCCAGATGCTCGGTGACGTGATGATGGTCGGCGCGGCGATCTTCTGGGCGGCGACCACGCTGCTGACCAAGGCGAGCGCGCTCAACCGAGTCTCCGCGGAAAAGATGATGCTCTATCAGCTCGTCGTTTCGGCGCCGATCATGGCCGCCGCGGCTTGGAGCTTCGGCGACCGCATCCCGCATATGCCTTCGACGGTCGCGCTCGGCGCTCTCGCCTATCAGACGTTTTGGGTCGTCAGCATCACCTTCGTGATCTGGTACGCGCTGGTGAAGCGCTATTCGGCCAATCGGCTGTCCGCCTTCACCTTCCTCGCGCCGCTGTTCGGCGTCGCCGCCGGCCATCTGGTGCTGGGCGAGCCGTTGACGCTCGCGTTTCTTGCCGCGGTCGCGCTGGTCGCCGGCGGCCTGGTGCTGGTGAACCGGGCAAGCCGATGATAAGCCACCACGCAGAATGACGGCGTCCGGCACCCAGAACGAACGACAGCGTGCGCAGGCGGAAGCGCTGCAACGCGCGCGGCTCGCCATTGAAAACGATCGGGCGGCCGAAGCCGAACGGCTCGCCGGCGGTATCCTCGACGCCAATTCCGGCCATCTCGAAGCGACCAAGATCCTCGGCTACGCGCTGGTCATGCAGGGCCGCGCCGAAGAGGCGGTCGATCCGCTGGAGAAGGCGGCGCGCACCAGCCGCGATCCGGAAGTCGAAACGCAGCTTGCCATCGCCTTGCGGCAAGCGGGCGACAGCGACAAGGCGCTCACCTGGCTTAAGCGCGCAATCAAGCGCGTGCCGCCCTTCGCGCCGGCCTTTCACGAGCTTGGCTACGTGCTGCATTCGCTCGGCCGCTCCGCCGAGGCGGTCGCCGTGCTCCGCCAAGGCCTCGCAGCGGCGCCGATGATGACGGACATGGCGATCCAGCTCGGCTTCGTCTGCTACGCCATCAACGACCGCGCCAACGCCGGCGCGGCGTTTGCCCACGCTTTATCCATCAATCCGACGCATCCGGAAGCCATCCAGGGCCTCGGCACGGTGCTGATGGATCGGGGCGATTTCGCGCGGGCCGCCGAACTATTCCGCGGCGCGCTGTCCGCCAATGCCGACGATACGCCGGCGCGCATCGCCCTCGGCAACTGCCTGCTCGAACTTGGCGACAAGGACGGCGGGCTTGCTTGCTTGCGTGCGGCGAGTGCGCGGGGTCCGGAGTTTTACGGCAAGGTGTTTCGCGCGCTGCTGCACTCCGGCCACGGCCGGTTCTGGCTGCACCCGAGCAGCGCCGCGAAATTCCTCAAGGGCGGGTGAGCTAGCGTTTCGGCGCGCGGAATTCGCGCCGGTAGATGCCGAACTCGTTGGCGATGCTCATCGCCGTCTCGTGCAGCTTTTCCGCCGCCTCGTTCGACAGGGATTCAAAACGCGCCGCCCATTTTTCGCGCTTGACCGGGATGCATTGCGCGACCGGCGTGCCCTTCGGCAACACGCCGCTGAACGCGGTGTCGTGCCAGCGCGCCGGGATGTTGACCAGATTGTCGGTGTAGCTGTCGGTGTCGACCATCCCGGTGATGGTGGTGAACGGGAGGTCGTAACGGTTCAGGGGATGCGTGAACAGCATCGCGTAGCCCGGCGGCGTCTCGATGGTCCAGAAATTGTTGAACTTGATGATGAAGCGGTCATCGTCGAAGAATGGCGTACCGGCGACCTGTACGTTGTCGTGATAGTCGATCGGCGAGTGCGGCAGGTTGGTGACGCCGCCTGACGGCACGTCGCGGTCCCAGAAGAATTCGCCGTTATCCACCTTGAGGTCGCTGGCGAGCGGCAGCAGAAAGCCGTAAGCCATGGCGTCGATCACCGGCGGGCATTTCTTCATCGTCAGCAGATCTTTTTGATTGATTTCGCTGTAGCCCTTTTGCGGCATCGCCTTGAACCAGTCGGGCATGCCCTGCACCGCCGGGATCGGCCGCGGCAGGATCGGCTCGAGTTCCGGCGGGCAACGGAACGTCACCGTCATTTGACTGATTTGGTCCATGGTCCGGCGGTCTCCAGCGGTCTTGCGGCGCGGCTGCAATCTAGCGCGCGGAACGGGACGCGAACAAGGCGCAAACAAGTTGACCGCGAGCCGGTGAGCGGCTTAGCTGAGTGCCGCGTCCCGCCTGAACGTTCACCCGCCAAATCCCGCAAGTCCGGTTTTCATGAAAGTCGTATTTTTTCTGTTGGGGCTCGCGCACGTGATGATCTTGTTCGCCTCGGCGACCGCGCTTGCCATCTTCATCGTCAAACGCGTGGCCACCGGAATTTTCCGGGCGCTCACCGCCAAGCCGGAGACGCCGAAGCCGGCGGCGCCGCGCGAACGGCTCTACACCGGCCCGCTCACCGGACCGGCCACGGTCCGCCTGCCGCAGCACTTCAGGAATTGACGCTCAAAACCACCCGCCGCCGTCCTGCGCGCGGTTGGCCACGCTCGCCTCTTCCAGGTCGAGTTCGTATTCGATGCGCCGGCGCGCCTCGTCGGTGATCTTGCCGTCGCGCAGCAACTGGTAGATGAAGTCGCGCTCGGTATCGATCAAAACCTTCTTCACCTTTGCGGTCTGCCGCGTGAGATCGAGACCATCCTCGAGGTTCGCCGGCAGCACTTGCTCGCGCGCCTTGTTGCGCGTGCGCAAATGCCGCACCATCTCCTCCGGCAACTCGCCGTCCTGCATCGCCCGTTCCAGCCGTTTGCTCACCTGATCGAGCGCAGCCTGGCGTGCTGCGAGCTCCGACTTGATCTCTGCGGTGCGTTCCTCGCTGGCGAGCCGGTTCAGGCCGAGCCAGCCCAGCACGGTCGGCAGCATGGCGCCCTGGACGATCAAGGTGACGATGATGACGCCGAAGGTGACGAACAGGATCAGATCGCGATGCGGAAACGGCGCGCCGCTCATCACCGCGTAGGGGATCGCCAGCGCCACGGCGAGCGAGTCGACGCCGCGGATGCCGGTGAAGGCGATGAAGAAGACCGTGCGCCATGACGGCGAGGGGTCGCGCCTGGCGAGCGAAGCGCTCACCCAGCGCGGAATGTAGGTTGCCGGAAATACCCAGACGAAGCGCGCGACGATCGCGATTGTCGTCGCCACCGCGGTGGCGATCAGCAGCTCGCGAATCGAAAAGATATGCGTCTCCTCGATCAGCGTGCGCGCCTGCAGGCCTGTGACGAGGAAGACGAAGCCCTCGATCAAGTAGACGATCAGATCCCAGAAGAAGATGCCTTGCAGCCGCGTCGCCGGCGGGATCAGCCGCGGGCCGATCCAGCTGACGTAGAGCCCGCAAGCAACCGTCGCCAGGACGCCGGAACCGCCGAGATGCGCCGGCACCCAGAACGCGGCGTAGGGCGTCATCAGCGACAGCGTGATCTCGACGCGCGGATCGTGCGCCCATTGCCGCAGCCGCAGGCTGAGCCAGCCGACCGCCAAGCCGTAGATGATCTCGCCGATGACGATCGCGACGAACGTCATCGATGCATGGGCGAGCGAAAACGTACCGGTGCTGACCGCAACGACGGCGAAGCGGTAGAGCACCAGCGCGGTGGCGTCGTTGGCGAGGCCCTCGCCCTCGAGCACGGTGACGATGCGGCGCGGGATGCCGAGCTTGCGCGCGATGGCGAGCGGCGCCACCACGTCGGTCGGCGAGATGATGGCGCCGAGCAGGAAGCCGACCGCCCAGTCGAATTGCAAAAGATAATGCGCCGCGGCGGCCACCGCGCAGGTGGTGAACACCACGCAGCCGAAGGCCAGCAGCGCGATCGGCCGAAGATTGAAGCGGAATTCGCGCCAGCTCATGGCGACCCCGGCCGAATAGATCAAAGGCGGCAGGATCACCAGGAGCACGACTTCCGGCGCCAGCGTTACCTTCGGCAGGCCGGGGATGAGCGCCATGCCGATGCCGGCGACCACCAGCAGGATCGAGGGTGCGATGTTCAGCCGCTTGGCGGCGACCGCGACCACGGCCAGCACCGCCAGCATGAACATCACGGTCTGGAGGATCGCGGTCATAGCAGGTTGGAGATCATGTTCACGGTGAGCGCCAGGACTGTGAGATTGAAGAAGAACGACAGCGCGCCGTGCAGCGCGGCCACGCGGCGGATCGACCGGCTGGCGATGGAAACGTCGGAAACCTGCGAGGTCATGCCGATGACCAGCGAGAAGTAGAGAAAGTCGAGATAGTCGGGCTCATTCTCGCCCGGAAAGTTCAATCCGCCGATCTTCTTGTCGCGGCCTTCGCCGTAATACTCGTGCGCGTAGTGCAGCGAAAAGATCGTCTGCATGAACGTCCATGAGAGCAGGAGTGTCGCCATCGCCAGCAGCGCGTGGCTGACCGCGCCGGCATTGCCCGCCTGTTTGGTGCCGCCGAGTTCGAACACGATGGCGACCAGGCTGGCCAGCGTCGCCGCCATCGACAGCAGCAGGATGGCATAGGCGCCTTCGTCCTGTTCCTTGGCGCGCCGGCGCAGCCGTCCGACGTCGCAGCGCCAGATCACGCTATGGACCAGCACCAGATAAAGCGTAACGCCGATGTTCCAACCGGTGAGCAGCCGCGTCGACATCCACCAGCCGCCCGGAAGCAGGGCGGTGACCGCCAGGCCGACGACGACGGCGATGAACAGCCGGGCGTGCAGCCGGGCCATGCGGATCGGCAGCGGGCGCAATGGATTCGGCGGCAACCGGACTTTCTTCGCGGCCATGCCGCCACGTTAACCGGAGCGCCAGGTCCCGAACAGTGGGATGCGCCGACCGATCGTGTCGGCTAAAAAGCCGCAGCGTCGGCATAGCAGGGCCGGGATGGGCTAAGCTTGCGCCATGGCCGGGACCGCCAGACGCTCGATGCTTGCCGTCATGCCGCGGCTGCCTTTGCCGTTGCGCCTGCTGCTGCTCGTTGTGCTGGTTCTGCTGCTGCTGCCCTATCTGCTCGCGCCGCTTTATTCCTTCGGCAAGCCCGTCTCCACCGTGATGCTGTGGCGCAAGCTCACCGGTCAGCGCGTCGAACGCGTCTACGCGCCGCTGTCCCGCGTCTCGCCCGCTTTGACGCTCGCGGTGATCGTCGCCGAGGATGGACGTTTCTGCACCCATCACGGCGTCGACTTCGAGGAAATCCGCGAAGCCATTACCGACGCCGACGATCTCTCCGACGTGCGCGGCGGCTCGACCATCACCCAGCAGGTGGCGAAGAACCTGTTCCTGTGGCAAGGCCGCAGCTGGCTGCGCAAGGCGCTGGAGTTTCCGCTGGCGCTTTGGATCGACTTGGTGTTGCCGAAGCGGCGGATTCTGGAAATCTACCTCAACATCGCCGAATGGGGCCCGAACGGCGAATTCGGCATCGAAGCCGGCGCCCGCCATGCCTTCGGCAAATCGGCGCACGATCTCACGCGCTACCAGGCGGCGCTTCTTGCCGCCGTTTTGCCTAATCCTGTCGTCCGCAATGCGCACGCGCCGGGGCCGGGTTTGCGCCGGCTGGCGGGCCTCTATGTCGGCCGCGCGGGGCGGGCGAAAGGCGAGGCAAGCTGCCTGCGCCAGCGTTAATCCGGCGGTCTCGGGCGGCCGCGTGACCCCCTAGCCTTAGGGGGAACCATCCTCTATAAGCCGCCCCCATACCGACATTTCCCAGGATTTCAGGAGCTCGCTTCCCATGGCTGTGCCGAAAAGAAAAACCTCGCCGTCGCGCCGCGGCATGCGCCGGTCGGCCGACGCGCTCAAGCAGCCGACCTACATCGAGGACAAGGATTCCGGCGAATTGCGCCGCCCGCACCACATCGACCTGAAGACCGGCATGTACAAGGGCCGCCAGGTGCTGAAGGTGAAGACCGAGGCGTGAGCGCCGGAGGAAAGGCTGCGATGTTCCTCATCGGCTTTCCTCTGCTTCTCATCCCCTTCGCCATCTACAACATCGTCGCCTTCCTGATGCCGGGGGTGAGCTGGACCGCGACGCTGGCGACCGTACACATGAAGTCCGGTCATGAATGGGCGCTGTCGGGCGGCGATCTCCTGATCGTGCTGGCGCTGCTGCTGCTGTTCGTCGAGATGGCGAAGGTGGTGCGGCTCGGCCGCCGCTCGATCGTCGATCACGGCCTGGCATTCATCGTGTTCGGCGGCATGCTGGCCGAATTCGTGCTGGTGGCGCAGGCGGCGAGCGCGGTGTTTTTTCTGCTGGTGGTGATGAGCTTTTTCGACGTGGTGGGCGGCTTCACCATGCGGGTGCGTGCGGCGCGGAGCGGGCTGGTCATCGAACACGTCGACCCGGCACCGGCCGCCGTCGCGCCCGCGCATGCGGAGCCTTCACCGGCGCCCGCCGAGCCCGCCCCCAAGCCTGTCGAGCCCAAGGCCGAACACTCCGCGCCCTGACCTCACAACAATTGGAAAGCCTATGAGCCGCGACTTCCAGCTCCCCGGCCGCTCGCCCGTGATCGCCTGCGACGGCATGGCGGCGACCTCGCACCCGCTGGCGTCGCTCGCCGCCGTCGACACGCTGCGCGCCGGCGGCAACGCGGTCGACGCGGCCGTCGCCGCGGTGGCGACGCTCTGCGTGGTCGAACCGCACATGACCGGCATCGGCGGCGACTGCTTCTGCCTGGTGTCGCAGCCCGATAAACCGGTGTGGGGCTATAACGGCTGCGGCCGCGCCGGCGCCAAAGCGTCCGCCGAAGCGCTGCGCGCGCAGGGGTTGGACGAGGTCGGCAACTCCATCCACTGCGTGACGGTCCCGGGCGCGGTGGAGGCCTGGGAGCAGATCCTCAAGGCGCACGGCCGCTTCGGGCTCGATCGGGCGCTCGCGCCGGCGATCAAATATGCCGAGGGCGGCTTCCCGGTGGCGGCGCGGGTCGCCTGGGACTGGGAGCACGACACCGGCTACCTGACCGGGCGCACGATCGCCAAACATTATCTGTTCGACGGCAAGGCGCCGCAGGAGGGCGACGTCATCCGCTTTCCGGCGCTGGCCGCGACGCTCAAGACCATCGCCGCCAAAGGCGCGCGCGCCTTCTACGAAGGCGACATCGCTGCCGATATGGTGGCGACCGTTGCCGCCGAAGGTTCCTTTCTGACCATGGAGGATTTTGCGGCGCATCGCGGCGAGGCGGTGACGCCGATCTCGACCAATTACCGCGGGCTCGATCTCCTCGAGATTCCGCCGAACGCGCAAGGCCTCACCGCGCTGGCGATGCTCAACATCCTGGAGAACTTCGATCTCGCCGCGCTCGATCCCGTCGGACCCGAACGCTTTCACCTGGTGCTGGAAGCCGCGCGCCTTGGCTTTGCGATCCGCGACGCGCATATCGCCGAGCCGTCGTTCATGCGCGCCAAAGTGCCGGACCTGCTCGACAAGGGCTTCGCCAGGAAGCTTGCCTCGCTTATCGACATGGACAGGCGCAGCAAATTGCCGAGCGCGCCGACGCCCGGCACCGATACCGTCTACCTCACGGTGGTCGACCGCGACCGCATGGCGGTATCATTCATCAACACGCTGTACTCGCATTTCGGCTCCGGCATCTGCACCGAAAAGACCGGCATCGTACTGACCAATCGCGGCGAGTGCTTCACGCTTGAAGCCGGCCACCCCAACGAGTTCGGCCCCGGCAAGCGGCCGCTGCACACCATCATTCCGGCGCTCGCCATGAAGAACGGCCGCTGCGACATGAGCTTCGGCGTCATGGGCGCCGATTATCAGCCGATGGGCCACGTGCAGATCGTCACCAACATGGTCGACCACGGCATGGACGTGCAGCAGGCGATCGATGCCCCGCGTTTCTTCTTCCGCGGCGACGTTACCGACGTCGAAACCGGCACGCCGGCCGCCACCATCGAAGGCCTGCGCCGCCGCGGCCATACGGTGCTCGCGGCGCCGACGCCGTGGGGCGGCGCGCAGACCATCAAGATCGATTGGCATCTCGGCGTGCTGGTCGCCGGCTCCGACCCGCGCAAGGACGGCTGCGCCTTAGGGTACTAGTGCCAGGACTGTTAAAGCGGCAGGCAATTAATTCATTGCCGGCGCCGAATGTAATGTTTCGGGGGGGTTAAGCGGACATTGACGTTAAAGCGCATCACTTCCGCTTATGACCCGAAGCGGACTAAATTGGCATTCCGCGCTTTAGAGGAAGCGGGGCACAAAAAGAACGGCCCCAGCGGGGATCAGCCTTTGAGGCCGTCAGGGTCCGCGAGAACAGGAGTTAGCCGCGGACCCTAAGTAGGAATGGGAAGCCCGGTCGGGCCTGGTGTTTATTCGCCCTCCGTCCCGATTGCGTAGGCTGTCTCGCCGTGTACTGCATCGTCGCCGACTTTCAGCGTCGCGTCATCCATGCGCAGCGGCACGATAAAGCCGATGACCTTTAGGATGATGAAAGTCGCGATGACGTTGTAGACAATGATAAACGCCGCGCCTTCTGCCTGAAGCAGGAATTGACCGGCGTTGCCGTAGAGCCAGCCAGTGATGTTGACGCCGGGCGCTTCCTTGTCAGTGCCGATGTACATCAGCATGGCCGGATTGGCCAAGATGCCGGTAAGCAGACCGCCGGTGAGGCCGGCCACGCCGTGGGTGGAGAATACGCTCAGCGTGTCGTCCACTTTCATCATGAATTTGGCCTTCTGCAGCTTGTTCATCGCCAGCCAGGGAATGATGCCGGCAACGATGCCGATGATAATGGCGCCCCAGCCGTCGACATAACCGGCGGCCGGCGTGATCGCCACCAGGCCCGCGATCATGCCATTAACCGCACCGAGCACTGACGGTTTGCCGTAGGCCATCTTGTCCATCAACGTCCAGACCAGCAGAGCAACCGCCGTGCAGGTGTTGGTGTTGAGCACTGCCGCGCCCGCGTCGGCATTGGCGAAATAGGGATCGCCGCCGTTGAAGCCGTTCCAGCCGAGCCACAGGATGCCAGCACCGGCGAGCGTGATCAGCAGGCTATTCGGTGGGAAATGGTCGCGGTCGGCTTGCAGCCGTGGACCGATTACCCAGGCCGCGACGAAGCCCGACGTGCCGGCGGCAAGATGGATGACGTAGCCGCCGGAGAAGTCGGCCACACCCATGCCGGCGAGCCAGCCGCCGCCCCACAGGCTGAACGCGCCCACGGTGTAGACCAGCGTCATCCATACCGGGCAGAAGATCATCCACGCGGTGAAGTTCATGCGGCCGAGGACGGAGCCGGCAAGAATGATGACGGTGATGGCTGCGAACACGAATTGGAAGAAGATCAGCGTCGCCATCGGGAAGGTGAGTGCCGGCATGCCCGATGCGGCCGCCGGGATCGTTGCTTGGCCTGTCGTGAATACCGCCGATGTTGCCAAACCAGGCGTGCCCAGGAATGGGAACCATTGCGGTCCGAACGCCATATTGTAGTCGAACAGAACCCAGACGACGAGGACCGACGCAAATGCGTAGATCGACATAAAGGCGGAATTGATCGCCCATTTCTTTTTGACAATGCCGCCGTAGAGAATCGTCAGTCCGGGAATGCTTTGCAAGCCGACGAAGGTTGCTGCCGCCAACTGCCACGCGTTATTTCCGGTATCGAGCCATTGTGGTGATGGTACCAATGCCATAGGTCTTCCCCCCGCTCTCGCGATGTCGACGAAAAAATTGCCGCAAACGACGGCAAACCCGGCGCAAAAATTATGCCATCTCCGTTGGCGAGGTAGTGGATTGGAAAAGCTACAATTTATACGTCAATAATCCTGACCAATTCTTCGGTGCGATTAAAAAATAGAACGGCGTGCGCAAAAAATAGACGGCGCCAGGGCGTGCGTCGGATTGCCGTTGTGGCATGCTCTCTTCTGTAACGAG
>Ga0335083_10005731_pt1 | contig 15647 bp, 12 predicted proteins | sample Lox_Sample_42_FD_206716 | JGI IMG/M metagenome (GOLD analysis project Ga0335083, IMG submission 206716) | Soil microbial communities from Loxahatchee National Wildlife Refuge, Florida, United States - Lox_Sample_4.2 | ecosystem: Environmental > Terrestrial > Soil > Wetlands | place: USA... | reverse complement strand
GCGGTCAGGATGCCAATCATCGCCATGCTGATGGGCGAGCGGGCGATGAACGCGCGCTGGCGCTCGAAGATGGTCTGGTCGTCGGCGTCGAACCCCACGATGAAACCCGCCATCACGTCCAGACCGGCGGTCACCAGCTTCTCGACCGATTGCCCCAGATCGAGGTGGGTGTTCTGGCGCTTCTTGGTCTCGAGCAGGGCTTCCCGGGACGGCGTCTCGATCCCCAGGAACACGGCAGAGAAGTTGGCCGCCACCAGGCCCTCGATGAGCTTGTCGTCGTCGGCCAGGTTGACGGACGCCTCGGTGAAGAAGTCGAACGGATCGCCGTGCGCCCGGCTCCAGGGAGCCAGGCGCGCCAGCATCTTGCGCGCCGCCACCTTGTTGCCGATGAAGTTGTCGTCGACCACGAAGACCGGCCCCCGGAAGCCGGTCGCGCGAACGGCGTCCAGCTCTGCCAGGAACTGGTCCGGGCTCTTCGTGCGGGGCACCCGCCCGAAGATCTCGATGATGTCGCAGAACTCGCAGCTGAACGGACAGCCGCGCGAGAACTGGACCCCCATGCAGTCGTAGCGATCGATGCGCAGCAGGTCGAAGCGCGGCGCGGGCGTCTTGCTCACGTCGGGGCGCTCGGGCGCTTTCAGCCTGGCCGGGGCGGGAGCGCCTGTCTCCAGCCGCCGCGCCAGGTCCGGAAGCACGTCCTCGGCCTCGCCCGTGACGATGTGGTCGACGCCGGAGATCTCGTCGGGGCTGGTCGTCACGTACGGACCGCCGGCGACGATCCGCTTGCCAAGCCCCCGCGACCGCCGCACCACTTCGGCGAACGACTCACGCTGGATCCGCATCGCCGAGATCATCACGACGTCGGCCCAGCGCAAGGCCTCGTCGTCCAGGAGCTCGATGTTCAGATCGACCAGCCGCAGGTTCCAGTGACGTGGCAACAGGGCCGCCGCCGTGATCAGGCCAAGGGGCGGCAGCACCGCCCCCTTGCCGATGAAGGGCAGGGCGTACTCTTGCCCCCAGTAGCTCTTGGGAAACCTGGGCCAGACCAGCAGCGCGTTCACGGCTGAAGTCTCATCGCCCATCCATGCTGGGTCGTCACTCCGGACCTGCAAGCCGGGTGTAGGTGTCTTTCATGTTGTCGGCGACTCTACTCCGACGACGCCCGCTTCGTGAAGTGGGGCTCGGTGGCCAGGCGGGCGAAAGCCTCGGCGAGCCCGATCGCCCCGGACTGCAGGTCCGCGACCTCGCTGGAGCCGATGCAGGCTTCGTTGGTGCCATAGGCATAGGTCGCCAGGTACGCCTGGGCGCACTGGTGAATGACCGGCTGGCCCAGCACGTCGCCCATCAGGTCGTCCTCGCCGGTGAAGCTCAGGGTCGATCCGTCGGGCGCGGTGACGCTGTCGGCCGAATTGACCGGGTAGGTCCCTTCCATCGTGCGGTAGCGACCGCCCTCGTCGAAGTGCTCGAAGCCGAACCCGATCGGGTCGAAGTACACGTGACAGGTGTGGCAGGCGCCCGTGGCGCCCTGGGTGAGCTCGTGGACCAGCTCGTAGCGGTCGCGGGTGGTGTTCACGTTGGCCATCGGCGTGGTCGTGTCGATCGGCGGAACGTTCGGCGGCGGCGTCAGCTTGGGGTTGCAGAACAGCTTGTAGAAGACGAACAGGCCGCGCTTGGTCGGCGAGTCGTGGTCGGCGGCGGCGTGCGTGGCCAGGAAGGAACCCTGCGCCAGCACGCCGACCCCGGTCCCTGCCGGGCGCGTGACCGACGCGTAGTCCGACGACGGCGTCGGGAAGCTGATGTTCGAGCCGTTTCCGCCCGCGTAGTAGCTGGCCAGCGCCTTGGACGGGTTGGTGGTCGTCGCGGTGAGCAGCTCCTTCAGGCCGCCCCCTTTCGAAAGCACGACGTCGTTGATGAAGGCGCGCGTCTCCTGGACCATGTCCTGGCTCACCGACGCAAAGCTGGAGATGTTCGGCTTCTGCAGCGAGGTGACGCTGGTGTATTCCAGGTACTGATCGAAGAAGTGCTGCACCACCTGCTGCCCTTGGCTGGTCGCCATCATCGTGCGGGCCTGTGCGGCCAGATCGCCCAGGTTGTTGTTCCCGGCCGCGGTCAGCAGATCGTCGCTGGGGCTGGTCCCGGTGTAGGTGTACGCCAGCTCGGTCGCCACCTCGTAAGGGGTCAGCTGGCGGGTGCCGTTGCCCATGTCGTTGCCGATCTCGCTGCGGTGGAGGGTGTAGGGCGACTGGATGAGGGCGGCGGTCAGCCACTTGAGCGCGGTCTTGAAGTCCGACTTCCCCAGCGACGCGTCGAAGAAGGTCATGTAGGTGGTCTGCTCGGCGGTCGTCATGGGCCGGCGGAACAGCCGCTGGCCGTACTTGCTCAGGAAGGTCTGCGCGCACGAATCCTGGGTGGTCTTGGTGGTCGCGTTGCCGGCGCACGGAAGCAGCGTGCTCAGCTGGCTGCCCGTGACCGCGGTTCCCACCGACACGCCCATGTCCAGCACCGCGCCCGCCAGCTGCGAGCCGATGGTCGAAGAGGCGTCGTTGTCGAACCCTTGCGCCGAGATGGTGCTGGCCGGCAGCGACGCGGTCCATTGACCCGAGATGCCGGGGAACACGGTGTCGATGGTGTTCTGGAGCTCGGTCCCGGTGAGCAGCCGGAGCTCCGGGGTTCCGGGCTGCGCCGACGAGCAGCTGAGGGTGAAGTTCTGGGTGCCGCCGGTGCCCGTGCTGGCCTGACCCGCGCCCGTGCCGCCGCTGCCGATGGAGCTGCCCGTACCGCCGGTGTTGCCGCCAGAGCTGCCCGAGCCGGCCCCGGCGCAGCCGGCAGCCCCGATCAGCACCAGGGCGCCGGCGATCCGCCGCGCGCTCACGCTAGCACCTCGGAGACCACGCCGGTCGTGTGCGGGAGCGTGACCGATTTGGCGCCCATCGCCGTCGCCAGGGTGAGCAAGAGGTCCGGGACCATCCGGTTGACCTTCGCGGCGTTGGTGCTGGCGTCGATGGGGTACCGCACCACCATGCCGGTCTTCAGCGCGCCGGCCCCGCCGCCGATCGTCACCAGCGGAATGCTGTCGGGCACCTGCGGGTAGAGGATCTCGCTGACGCGGTTGTGGTCCGCGCCGTCGCCGATCTCGCTCATCCAGAAGATGATCGTGTTGTCCAGGACCTTGGTCCCCGGCGCGGCTGGATCGTCGGTGGTCGCCAGCAGGCTCACGACCTTGTTCACCAGCTGCGTGGTGAACCACTTCTGCGCCGTCGCGAACGGCGTCCGGATGGTCGTTTGCAGGTTGCTGATGCTGATGGGCGAGTTGTACTGCGCCCCCGACGCCGCCTGATACATCGTGTGCGAGAGGTCGGTGTGGTGCGACCCGGGCGCGCCGGCGAAGGTGAAGTCGAAATCGCAGGTCGCGTACATCGGCATGAGGCCGATGATCGGCGCCGCGTTGCAGATCAGCGCCTGGGCCACCACCTCGAGCTGGGCCTGCAGCAGCAGCGGGAAGTTCGCTTCCTCGTAGAAGTAGTCGTTGGCGCCGCTCGAGTCGGGTTTGTTGCCGGCGCTGGCCGAGCGCACCATCTCGACGGTGGGCAGGGTCGGCTTGGTGGTGCAGCTGTTCTGGCCGCTCATCGCGGAGGAGCTGGACTGCTGCGCCTGGATTGCGGCCAGGTAGGCGTCCAGCTTGGACTGCTCGCGCGTCAGGCCGTTCAGCGTCCCGCGCATCGTCTGGATCTCCGACGCCGTGAACGCCAGCAGATCGGAGTGGAGCTGCACGTCGGCGCTGGGCGCCGTCGAGCCGCTGCTGCCGCTGAACAGCGAGTCGGCCGCGACGACCGGGCTCTTCTGGGGGTCGATGGGGCTGCCGTTCCAGAACAGCATGCCGTGGTTGTCCAGACCGTAGGTCTGGTGGGAACAGGCGCCCAGGATGAGCGGGTTGATGTTCAGCGCCTGCCCGATCAGCTGGTCGATGCTGGTGCGCCTGGTCGTCGTGTCGGTCGCGCCGGTTCCGTCGCTGTTCGTGAGGCCCGACAGGCAGTCGACGATCCCCTCGTGCGTCGCCGCGGTGCCCGGGTACTGGAACCCCTGGTAAACGTTCACCCACTGCTTGTACGGCTCCAGCGGGCCCAGGATGCTGACGTTCGTCTGATCCAGATCGAACTGGGTGAACGTGGCCGCCTTGGTTGGATCGTAGGTGTCGCCCGGGATCTTGGGCGCGTAGTGCTCGGGCGCGGTCCCGTGCGGCGTGTAGAAGAGGAAGAAGCGCTTCGGCGCCGTGCTGGGAGCGGCCGTGGCGACCCGCGCCAGACGCACGGCCACCGGCACCGAAGCGCCGAGCGCCATCGCCTTCAGAAACATGCGGCGCTCGATCCGCTGGGCGGCGCGGGTCACGAACACGTTCTTGGGCATCGATGACCTTCCTTAGGCTAAGGTGACCGCCCGCCCCAAACCGATCGAACGTATGCGGTCGGACGGTCGCGCGCAAGTCCAACGCCTTGAGACGAACGTTTCAATGGCCGGCCGACCGTTTGTCATTGATGAATCTCTTTCGTTGCCTGACCTGACCTAGCCCGGATCCGAGAGGCCGGACTTCTGCGTGAGGGCGGACGGGCAGGCGATTTTCTGGTACGTGAAATCGGGGTTGTTCGAGGCGCCGAACCAGCCCAGGAACCAGTTGCAGCCGTCCATCAGGTCGGGCTTGTCGCTGAACGCGGACTGACACTTCTGCTGCACGCAGCTCGCGCTGCCGTTGCACTCGCTCAGCCAGCCGCCGTACTGCGTGCCCAGGTCGACGCTCGAGCCCCACTGCGACGAGCAGGCATTGAGCGCGCCCACGCCGCCGCCCGGGATCAGCAGGTCGAACTGGGTGGCCTGCACGCCACCGTTGTTGATGACCTGCACGATCATCGTCTTTCCGTTCAGGGCCGGCGTCCCCATCTTGTCGCCGTTCATGTTGTTGGTGCCGGTGAACTGGATCTGATAGCAGCGGCCGCAGGCGTAGTTGCCGGCGGATGCCGCCGCGAAGCCGTACGACAGCGTGTCGTCGGCCTCCCAGGGAACGCCGCTCCAGCACATGTAGGCGCTGCCGCCGCTCTGGCAGGCGTTCGTCGCGTCCACGTCGGAGAGGACGTTGTCGCTCTTGTCGCAGCTCTTCATCGGGCTTCCGTGAGAGACGTTCCCCTTCCATCCGCAGGCCGGCTTGCAGCAGTCCCAGTAGCGCGACGCCCAGCCGCTCATGCCGTTCGTGACCGGCGGGGGATGCATGACGCTGCCGTTGGTCCCGCCGCTGCCGTTGGTCCCGCCGCTGCCGTTGGTCCCGCCCGTCGCGCTGGCACCCGCGTGGCCGCCCGCGCCACCGGCGCCCGCATGGCCCGCCGCCCCGCCGACGCCGCCGGCCCCGCCCAGGCCACCCTTGCCCCCCTGACCGCCGGCGGTTCCGCCGGTGCCGCCCCCGGTTCCGGTGCTGCCGCCGGTCCCGATCGTACCGCCGGTCCCGATCGTTCCGCCGGAACCGACTTTCCCGCCGGTCCCACCGGAGCCGCCCTCGCCGTTCGTCCCGCCGGTCCCTTCGCCTGACCGGGGCGAGAGACAAGCAACCGTGCTCAAGGCCAAGAAGGTGCTCAGGCACCTGACGAAAAGGTTAGTCGACATCGAATCCGCCTCGGGTTGGGGGCCGGGAAGCGGCCAGGTCTTCAAAAACGAGGTTGGCGCAGCGCGGCTCGAGCCCCAGTACCCACCCGCCGGCGATCAGCTCCGAGTCGCCCAGATCGGTTAGAGCCCGCAAACCTACACCCGGGCCTCTCATTTTTCTACGCCGTGTTTCAGGTTGAAGGACGAAAGGTCCGGCCCGGGGGCGCGGGCGGCTCGCCGCCGACAGCCGGCGGGTCCGATTTTCCGGGAAACGGGAACATCTGGACGTCATCCGACGCGCCGGCGGGGGCGGCAAGACGTGGACGAACCGGACTCAGGGCACCGCCGCTTCTGGCATGCAGTGGACGGGTGTGGCGTCGGACGCGACGGAACGCGTCTGGTCGCCGTCACCAGCGGATACTCGCCCCCGCCCGCTTCGCCGCCGTTGCCATGGGCGGTGGAGTCTGGTGCGACCGTTCCATCTGGACCCGCTGAGCTAGGCGCAGCTGGCGATCGCCGCCGCCAGCGGGCCGGAGGCGTCGAACGGGGCCAGGTGGCCGGCCCCCTCGATGGTGGTCATCTTGGCGCCGGTCGACTCGACGATGAAGCGCGCCGCCCGGTGATAGAGGGGCGCCGACCGCGTGCCGACCAGGATCGACACCGGAACCTTCAACGACTTCAGGGCCGCGGCGTCGCGGTTCTCCAGCGTTCCGATCTTGAGCTCGCCCAGGATCGCGCCGGCGTTGCCAAGCGCCCGCGCGCGCACGTCGTCGGGGAGCCGGTCGAAGTCGTTGCCGTCGTCGGACATGGTGGCCATGCGAAAGAACATGCGGGCGGCCGCCTGCTTGCGCCCCAGGGCTGACAGCGCCATCGCGCCGACCAGGCTCAGCAGCATGCGCTTGTCCGAGTTCCTGGGAGCGTGCAGCGGCGGCTCGAACAGGATCAGCCGATCGACCAGCTCGGGCCGGCGCAGCGCCAGCTCGATCCCGACCAGACCGCCCCGGGACCAGCCGACCACCGTCGCCGGCCCGCCGAAGTGCTCGATCAACGTCGCGGCGTCCTCGACGTGAGCGGCCTCGGCCACCTCCTTGCCGGGGTAGGGCGTGCGGTTGCGCGAGTGCGCCCGCCGGTCGTACGCCACGGTGCGGTAGCGTTGCCCCAGCACCTGCTGGACCGACGTCCAGGCGGTCGCGTCGGCGCCGGTCCCATGGATGAACAGCATCGTCGGTCCCTGTCCGACGACGTCGTGCGGCGGCAGCTCTCTCATGTTCATGACCTCCGTGACCAACGCTAGTGAGCGGGCGTAGGCCTCGCATGAGGAGTTCTCCCCAGGTTCGCGCCATTGCGTATCATCGGCTGCCGATGGGTCAGGAACGGGGGCAGGTTCGTCTCGCCGAGCTGGTGGCGGCGCTGTCGCTCGGCATCGACCTGGGGTTCGGCCAGCCCATGGAGCACGTGCTGCGGCAGTGCTTGATCGCGCTGCGAATCGCCGAGGCGGCCGGGCTGGGCGTCGAGGCGCGCGGCGTCGTCTACTACACGGCGCTGCTGGTCAACGTCGGATGCCACTCGGACGCGCACGAGCAGGCCAAGTGGTTCGGCGACGACATCGCAATGAAGTCGGGCAAGTACGCGCATCCCATTCCCAGCCTCCGCGGGGCGGCCGCGATGCTTCGGCTGGTCGGCGCGGGTCGCTCGCCGCTGGGCCGGCTGCGCGTGGGGATGGAGCTGATCGTCTCGGGTCGGCGCGACCTCGAGGGGATGATCGAGCGGCACGCCAGGCTGGCCCAGCAGCTGGCGACGCAGCTGGACCTGCCGCCCCCGATCTGCGCGGCGGTGGGCGCCTCCTACGAGCAGTGGGACGGACAGGGGTGGCCGGGCAAGCTGGCGGGGGAGGCGATCCCGATCGCGGCGCGGATCGCCAGCATGGCCGAGTACCTCGAGGTCGCCCAGCGCGAGGGCGGCCTGGCGGCGGCGACGCAACTGGCGCGCGAACGCAGCAAGAAGCAGTTCGATCCGGCGCTGGCCGACCTGGTTCGCGCGCGTGCAGAACGGCTGTTCGACGGGTTGGACCGCCTGCGCGCCTGGGACGCGGTCATCGCGGCCGAGCCCGCGCTGGCCGTCATGCTCAGCGAGGATCGCTTCGAGGCGGCGCTGACCGCGATCGCCAACTTCGTCGACCTGAAGTCGCCGTTCACGCTGGGGCACTCGGGCGCCGTCTCGGAGCTTTGCGCGGCTGCCGCCCGAGCGCTGGGCCTTCCCCCCGGTGACGTGGCGACCTTGCGGCGGGCCGGCCTGGTGCACGGCTTCGGGCGGCTGGGCGTCTCGAACGCCATCTGGGACAAGCCCGGGCCGCTGGGGGCGGGCGAGTGGGAGCGCGTGCGGATGCACCCGTACATCACCGAGCGGATGCTTCACCAGTCTTCCGCCCTCGCGCCGCTGGGCGCGATCGTGGTGCAGCACCGCGAGCGAATGGACGGCTCCGGCTACCCGCGCGGGACGCCCGGCGCCGGCCTCTCATTGCCGGCCCGGATCCTGGGGACGGTCGACGCCTATCAGGCCATGCGCGAGCCGCGCCCGCATCGCCCCGCGCACTCGGCCGACGCGGCGGCCCGGCTGCTGCGAGCCGAAGCGCGCGCCGGAAAGTTCGCCGGGGAGGTGGTCGAGGCGGTGCTCGAGGGCGCCGGCCACCGCGCGCGCCGCCGCCCGGAGGGGCCGGGCGGGTTGACCGCGCGCGAGGTCGAGGTCCTGCGCCTCTTGGCGCGCGGCCTTCCCACCAAGGCGATCGCCGACGCCCTGTCGGTCTCTCCCAAGACCGCCGGCAATCACATCGAGCACATCTACGCGAAGATCGACGCCAACAACCGGGTCTCCGCCAGCCTGTTCGCCGTCCAGCACGGCCTGCTGCCGGAAGACGACGGGTAGTCTCAGCCGCCCTGCATCTTCTTCACGTTCGCCATCAAGACCGTCTCGAGCTCGCGCATCTTCTCGACCGGGCTGAACTGGAAGTACTCGGTGCCGGGTTCGGTCGAGACCGGGATGTGCCCGGGCGGCGCGTAGAACGCGTCGCCCGCCTGGTAGATCTCCTCGCGGTTGGGAAAGCGCATCGTGATCCGCCCCTTGACGACGTATCCCCAGTGCGGGCACGGGCACTGATCGTTGGGCAGCCCCTTCAGCAGCGGCGTGAGGTCCATGTCCTGGCGGACCTCGATGAAGTTGACGGTGAAGCCGTCCAGGTCCTCGGCGTGATCGACGATGACCCCGTGATCGGCTCGCTTGCTCGCACTCTTCTTCGAGACTTTCGGCATGTGGCTCCCTCCTTGTGGGACGTCGCCACGATACGAAGCCGGCCGCCGCCGCACATGAGGCGTTCACCCCATGAATCGGGTCAAGTCGTCGACTCGACCGAGAGCTGGGTGTCCTCGGCCGCGAACCACTCGACCACCAGGCCGCCCTTGACCTTGAAGCGGTGCACGCCGTTCTTCATGGGCAGCGCCTTGCCACTCTTGCGCACCTTCCACTCTTGATAGACCGTCGCGTAGACGTAGTCGTCGCCGGCGGCCAGGTGCAGCGGCTCGAACCGCAGCGGCTCCATGGTCCCCATGAGCAGCTCGAAATACCGGGCCACGTCCTCGCGGCGCTTCCCCGGGATGTGCCAGGGCGCCTTGGCCCGACCGTTGGCGGTCACGCCGAACGACTCGAGCTCGGGCGCGAAGCGCTCGAGGATGTACGGCAGGTCTCCCCGACCGAAAGCCGCGTAGAGGTCCTTCACGAAGTCGATGTTCTTCTGTTCCGTGGTCATGGCGTCTCTCCTGTCTCGCGCTCCGTTGCGCGTGAGACCAAGGTACGAAGAGCCGCCCGGCGGCACATCGGCAAGATTGCCTAGAGGAGGCCGTTCTCGACCGCGAACAGCGCGGCCGCGCCGCGGGTGGTGACGCCGATCTTCTGGAACAGGGCCTGGTTGTGGTGGTGTACGGTGCGGTGCGAGATCCCCAGGCGCCCGGCGATCTCCTTGTCGACCAGGCCGCGCGCGAGCAGGCGGAGCACCTCCAGCTCGCGCTCGGTGATCCCTTTGGGCAGGCGGGGGCGCTCGCCGCGCAACAGCCCCTGCGTCGCGAGCACGGCGTCGGCGGCCGCCCGATCCAGGCGGCCGCGCGTGGCTTCGTCGCGCAGCAGGCGCGCCGCCTGCTCGGGCCCGATCGCCGGGCGGTGCGGGCGGTCCTCGGTCAGCGCGGCGAACATGTCGGCGGCGGCCAGGATGCGGGCCGGCAGACCGGCGTTCGGCGACGGCGAGCGGTGCGGGTAGCCCGAACCGTCGAGGCGCTCGTGATCCGACGCGGCCAGCGCGGCGAGCTCGCGCCAGGGCGGCGAGCTGGCCAGGATCCGCTCCGTGAACCCGGCGTGACCGCGCATGGCTTCGCGATCCGCGTCGCTGAGGGCGCCGGGCTTGTCCCAGATGGCGTTCGAGACGCCCACCCGCCCCAGATCGTGCAGCAGGCCGGCGGTGGCCAGCCGCTGCTGGTCGGCCTGGGGCAGTCCCAGCTCGCGCGCCGCCGCCCCGGCCAGCGTCGAGACGCGCCGGCTGTGCCCCAGCGTCCAGGGGGATTTCAGATCGACGAAGTCCGCGAACGTGACCGCGAACTGATCGGCGTCTCCCAGGTGGATCGTCACCGCGACGGCCGGCTCTTGTTCGACGATCCGCTGGCGCAGGTCGCTCTGGATCTGCTCGACCAGCTCCGGCCAGCTCCGCAGGAACAGGTCGACCACCTGGGGGTCGAACTGGCTCCCCTTGCGGTGAACCAGCAGGTCCCGCGCCATCTCCAGCCCGCCGCGCAGCTGCGCGCACATGGCCACCATCTCGGCCGCCGCCAGCAGGCGCGCCGCCGCGCAGATGGCGTCGCCCCGCTTGCCCGCCGGGGCACCTTTCCCGTCGTGGCGTTCGTAGGCCTCGGTCAGCACGCGCTGAACGCCGGCCGGCAGCCCCAGCCGATCGGCCAGCCGCATCGCGACCTCGCAGCGGTCCGAGAAGATGCGCGGGACCTGCCGCGGGGCCTGGACCAGGAAGCGCGTGACCCGCCGGGCGCGCTCGCCGCGGCTGCGCCCCGCGCCGAATCCTCGCACCGCCGCCGAGAGCATCGACGCCGGCGAGCCCGCGTCCGCCAGCGCCATCGACGCGCGCAGCTCGCGCTCGTCCCCCATCAGCCGCGTCTCGTCGGTGGCCGTCGCGCTGCAGCCGAGGTGGCGCAGGAGGGCCCCGAAGTACACCTCGGCCGGGTCGACGCGCTCGTCGGAGAGCTGCGCGGCCCGCAGCCCGATCAGCGCCGTGCGGAAGCCGGTCTCAGGAGGGAGCGCCGCCCCCGCGTCCGACGCCACGGACAGCGGCGCCAGCCACTGCCCCAGCGTCGGCTCCACCATCGGCGCCAGTATAGTCTGCGGCCTGGCGTTGCCGGCGGTTCCACTCCCACGCCTGCTCGTTTTCCAGCGTCCCGAACAGCCTGTCCGACAGCGGACAGGAGATGTTGAAGTTGACCCACCGCATGCGCGGAAGGCGGTGGTGGTGGCGGTGATGCCGGTAGAGAAAGCCGAACAGGCGGCTGCGGTCCAGCCCAAGGCGGGCCAGCGCCGACGCGGGCAGGTGATAGAGGGCGTGCATCCCCTCGTAGAGCACGAACGACGACACGCCGGTCAGCAGGAACAGCCCGCCCGCGCCGCGGCCGAACGTCCGGACCACCAGGGCCACCACCGGGCCGATGGCGCCGAAGTAGAAGAGCACCGTGTACCAGGGCATCATCACCAGCTCCAGCTCGCGGACGCTGGCGATCTCCATCGAGTCGTGGTGGAAGGCGCGGTGATGGCCGAGCGTGTGGCCGCGGTAGAGCGCGCGCAGCGGCAGCGGCCGGTGCATGAGCAGGCGGTGAACGCCGTACTCGACCAGATTCGCCGCCAGCAGATAGGCCGGCACGATCCAGAGGTCACGCGCGCGCGCATGGCCCAGCAGCCAGCCCGCCGTCCCCAGCGCCGCCAGCGCCAGCGCCGCAAACACCCCCAGATGGCGACGCAGGCTGAACTCCGCCGTGAGCAGGCGAGCCCGCCTGTTGCTTCGCTCCGGCTGCTGCTGATCGTTCGGCATGTACTTCGCCGCCCGGGAGTGGCGCCGCGCGGGTCGCGGGCTCCACCCATTCAAAGGTAGCAAGCGCGGGGCAGCCGGTCGATGTGGGGCGCTGGCGGAGATCACCGCAGAGGTGCGCGCACGCGCTCCGGCCCGATCACATGCTGGCGTTCGAAGTGCCGGACAGCGTGCCCTTGGCGAGCGCGTGCATCATCATCTGCATCCGCACGTCGGCCGGCATCGAGGTCGCCGACACCGACGGCAGCGTCGCCACGTCCAGCGCGTAGACCTCGAACACGTAGGTGTGTGTCGAGCCGCTCGGGCACGGGCCGAAGTAACCGTCGCCCGAGAACGCGTTGACCTGATCGCCCATGACCGGCGACGTCAGCATCTGCGTCTTCGGCAGATTGCTCGGCAACGACGTGGTGCTGGCCGGGAGGTTCCAGAGCGTCCAGTGCGTGTAACCGTTGGTCATGTCGTAGAGCGCCACGCCGTAGCTCATCGTCGCCGATGGCCCCGCCGTCCAGGTGAGCGCCGGCGACACGTGGGAGCTGCCGGTGCAGGTCTGCGCCGACGGGATCATCATCCCCTCGGTGAAGGCGGTGCTGGTCAGCGTCAGCGCGCCGCTCGCGCCGCCGGTCCCGCCGGTGCCGCTGCCCCCTGCGCCGCCTCCGGTGCCGGCCGCGCCGCCACCATGCCCACCGTGACCGCCGTTGCCTCCGGCGCTCCCACCCGCCCCACCGGTGGCTCCGCCGGCGCCGCCACCAAGGCCGCCGGCGCCGCCGGCGCCGCCGGTGCCGGTGGTTCCGGCCACCCCGCCGGTGCCGGTGGTGCCGCCCGTGCCCGGCGTGCCTCCGGTCGAGGATCCGCCGGTGCCGGTGGTGCCACCCGTGCCGGTCGTGCCTCCGGTCGAGGATCCGCCTGTGCCCGTGCTCCCGCCATTGCTGCTGGAACAGCCGGTTTGCAGCGAGGCGAACGCCAGCGCCAACGTGAACGAAACGGTCAGCGCGGATCCCTTGGTCGTCATGAGGCGCAGACTAAAGCTTTTGGGGAGCGGTGACCATGATCACTGTTGTGGGCGCCCGTTTCGCGAAGGGTCGATGAACTCACCATCACGAGGAGCAGCGGCGGCCTCACGTTCAAAACCCAGGGCAGCTTCGCCGCCCATCTGCGCGACTGCGGGGCCGTCGGCGACGCGAACGACGATCCTTGTACCGGATCGCCCGTCTGAGCGGGGCGTTGCCGGAGGGCGCGTCGAGCACCCTCCGGCACGCGGGCCGAGGGACGACTTAGTCGAGGCCCATCGGGTTGGCCTTGCCGTGCAGCGTGGCCTTCCCGAGAGGCGTAGTCACCATGCTCCCGCCCGAGATGGCTCCGACAGCCTTCTCGACGTCCGCCACGCCGGCGGAGTTGCTGGTGCCCGATCCGGAGTCACTCGATTTGAGTCCCGGGAGCGACGTAACGGGCAGCGCGTAGACCGTGTACTCGTACATGTCGTTTCCGGAGGGGCACGGCGCCAGGTACTTGTTGGTCTGCATCGCCCCGGTGATGGGCGTGCTGGTTCCCTTCGGGTACTGCATGGCCGTGACCGGGATGTTCCACATTGCCCAATGCTGCCCCAGCTGGTTGGTGGCCCCCAGTGTGGTGTCGATGAATGTGATCGCGAACGACATGGTGCCCGTGGGCCAGCCCGACCAATCGAGCTCGGGGTTGATGCCATGGCCGATCCCCATCCCGTCGCAGGTGAACATCGTCGCGAAGAGGGCGCCCTCGGCCTGGTCAGGGCTGGTCAGAGTAAAGGTGCCAGAGCTGCCGCCGCCGCTGCTGGTGCCGCCGGTGCCCGAACCACTGCCCGCGTGTCCGCCGCCGCCCGTTGTGCCGCCGCCGTGTCCGCCACCAGCCGAACCACCGATGCCGCCGGTACTCACGATGCCGCCCGTGCCCGGCGTGCCGCCCGTGCTCACGATGCCGCCCGTGCCGGGGGTGCCGCCGGTCGCCGGCAAGCCGCCGGTGCCGGAGCCGCCGGTGCCGGAGCCGCCGGTGCCGGAGCCGCCGGTGCTCGTTCCACCCGTCCCCGACCCGCCCGTTCCCGTGTTGTCGCTCGTCGAGCTGCAGCCAAACAACATGGCGGCCAGGCCGATTCCGCTGATCGTGAGTTTGATGAGCTTGGTGGAATGCATTGCGCTTTTGCTCCTGTGCGGGTGGTGGAGCACCCTTGGGGGGTGGTCTCGCTGGGGGGCGATGTGGGCAGAATCCCACTGGATAGTGGGCAGTCGCCACCCCTACCTTCAAACGAGCCAAAAATGACTGCCCGGCCCACGCATAACCTGCTGGAATTACAGGATGTCTGACGACTACCAGGGATCGCTGGCGCGCACTTACGACGCCCTCTACGCGATCCTGCGGGATCCGTTTGGGGACGCGGAGTTTTATCGTGGCCTGGCCGAAGCAGCCGCTGGCCCGGTGCTGGAGCTCGGATGCGGGACCGGTCGCGTGCTGTTGCCGATCGCGGCGCTCGGGATCCCGTGCGTCGGCGTCGACTCGTCCCCGGCGATGCTGGCGGAGCTGCGGGCCAAGCGCCCACCAGCGAACCTGGAGCTGATCGAGGGGCGGATGGAGAGCGTCGCTCTCGGCAACCGCCGGTTCGCGCTGGTCATCTGTCCGTTCCGCGCGTTCCAGCACCTGCTGGACGTCCCGTCGCAGCTCGCGACGCTGGCCAACATTCGCGCGCAACTGGCACCGGGCGGGGCGTTCGCGTTCGACCTCTTCGATCCGAAGCTGGGCTGGCTGGCTGCCCCGTCGGCGACCGAGCGCCTACAAGCCACCTTCATGCTCGACGGCGTCGAGACGCGCCGGTTCGTGCGAGAGCGCGTCGACCAGGCCGCGCAGATCCTGGAGATCGATTTCCGTTTCGAGCCACCACAGGGCGCCGGCAACGCCAGGGTGGTGCTGCGCTGGTTCTACCGTTACGAGATCGAGCACCTGCTGGCGCGCGCCGGCTTCACGGACTTCACGATCTACGGCGGCTATGAACGGCAGCCCTGGCGCCCCGAGGGCGAGACAGTGATCGTCGCGCGCGCCCCATAGCAGAGGGATGGGTTCCCTGACGGCGCGCCTCCACGGCGTGTAGGTGACGGTCGCGATCGAACGGTGCCTTCGCTGTCGCCCGAGGTGCGGTGACGGTTCCATCACCACGAGACGAACACCTGGTGGCGCGTGCCGGCTTCACCGACCTCGACGATCCACAGCGGGCACGAGCGGCAGAGCAGCTCCGGACCAGCCCGGTCGTGGCACGGCAAGATTGGAAAATCCCGGTTGGCGAAAGATCGACCACCTTCGATCGTCAAGAGGGCATATTGCACGCAACCCACACCGAGCGCTGACCGACAAGAGATCCAACATGAGACTCGCCACGCGACTTCTTCTTCTGAGCGTCCTTCTTACCGGCTGTCCTACGCGGTTCGTCTACAGCCCGGACGGTGGAACAGGCGGAATCAATTTGGCCGGTTCAGCCGGCGGCGGAGCCAATGAGAGCGGTGGAGCTGGGGGACATGCAGGCGCCACCGGCGGCGCCGGCGCCAAGGGTGGAATTGGTGGTGCAGCAGCCCAACCGGGCAACGGCGGCGCGGGTGGCTACGGAACGGGAGCTACCGCCGGAACGGTTGGTGCCGGCGGGACGGTTGGCTGGGGCGGGTCCGGCGGAGCTGGTCTCGCCTGCAATGGGTCGACCCAGCACACGTGCCCGGGGTTGACGACCTGCGTCAGCAATATGTCGATCGCCACCTGCGGGACCCGCTGCGATGCCTGTCCGGCACCGGCTGGCGCCACCGCGACGTGTGACGGGACCAACTGTGGATTCACTTGCGGTGGTTCGACGCCCAAGCAATGTCTCGCGGCCGCGATTTGCGTCGCCTCG
>Ga0335083_10005730_pt1 | contig 15647 bp, 14 predicted proteins | sample Lox_Sample_42_FD_206716 | JGI IMG/M metagenome (GOLD analysis project Ga0335083, IMG submission 206716) | Soil microbial communities from Loxahatchee National Wildlife Refuge, Florida, United States - Lox_Sample_4.2 | ecosystem: Environmental > Terrestrial > Soil > Wetlands | place: USA... | reverse complement strand
CAAGGATGTCAACAGCAAACACGTCCCGCAACTGCATTGATCGGCGATCAGCGATGTCCGACGATGCGCCGAACCATTGACTTGTGTGATTCCCGTTTTGGTGAGGCATTCACGTAAGATATAAGTTTTCGATCCCATTCCATTGGAGTAGACCTTAGAATTTGTGAGGTAAGAATCGGACCTTGGAGATGCAGCGCATCTGCGCTTCACCCGGTACCACGGTTCGATCCGATTGGGGACACGCCGATGCACATTGCGGTTGTAGGTTCGGGATACGTTGGATTGGTGGCGGGGGCTTGCTTTGCCGACCTCGGACACGACGTCATCCTCGTCGACAACGATCAACAGAAACTGGCCACCTTGCACAATGGCCAGGTACCCATTCATGAAAAGTTTCTACCTGAACTTCTGGCTCGCCATCGCGAACATCGGTTGACGTTTTCCAGCAACCTCAAGGAAGCGGTCGCACTCAGTTCTGTCATCTTTGTCGCTGTGGGCACGCCGCCGACTGAACGCGGCGAAGCGGATTTGTCTTACGTGGAATCAGTAGCTCGTGAAATCTCTGGCGGCATCAATGGCTACAAGGTGGTTGTCGAGAAGAGCACCGTTCCCGTTTACACCAGCGAATGGGTTCGAAAGATTATTCTGCGCAATGGAACCGATCCAGAGTTATTTGACGTTGCTTCCAATCCTGAGTTTTTGCGCGAAGGTACGGCCGTCACCGATTTTCTGTTTCCCGACCGCATCGTAGTCGGCTGCGATAGCGATCGTTCTGCCGAAGTCTTGCGTGAAGTCTATGCGCCGCTCACGAACGGAAGCTACTACCTGCGCGCGGACGCGATCCCGCAGCCCGACCGGGCTTCGATTCCTCCTCCCCTGATCGTGACCAGCACGAAGAGCGCGGAACTGATCAAACACGCCTCCAACGCTTTCCTCGCCATGAAGATTTCTTTCATCAATGCCGTGGCCTCCGTCTGCGAGTCAGTGGGGGCTGATGTAAATCAGGTGGTTCATGGGGTCGGCACCGATTCACGGATTGGTCCCAAGTTCCTGAACCCGGGCATCGGTTATGGCGGATCCTGCTTCCCCAAAGATGTCATGGCGTTTCGCTCTGTGGCCCGCGAAAACGGCTACGATTTTCGGCTGCTAGATGAAGTCATGCGGATTAACGAAGATCAACGCCAGCGTTTCTTGCGAAAGGTGCATCACGCCCTGTGGACTTTGCGCGGCAAACAACTGGGGGTGCTCGGCCTGGCTTTCAAAGGCGGCACCGATGACATCCGGGAATCGCCCGCCCTCTTTCTCGTGCAGGCGCTCTTACAAGAGGGGAGCGAGGTCACGGCCTACGATCCTGCCGCCATGGATCGGACGCGCGAAGCGATGCCTTCTGGTATCACGTTCGCCAACTCAGCGTACGAAGCAGCTCACGGGGCCGACGCTTTGCTGATCCTCACCGAGTGGGAGGAATTCGCCAATCTCGACCTTGAGCGGATACGCCAGGAACTGAAGTATCCCATCGTGATTGACGGCCGCAACCTGTACGATCCCGACCTCATGGCCGCGCAGGGCTTTACGTATTACAGCGTGGGCCGCCCCGCCTCTCATCCCGACGGCGTACCTGCCGAAGTCTTGAAGAACGGCAAAAAAGCATGACCTTACGTCGCGCACTAGTTACGGGTGGCGCAGGTTTTCTGGGCTCCCATCTTTGCGATGCTCTTCTCGCCGAAGGCTGGAGCGTGGTTGTCGTCGACAACCTTCTCACCGGGCGCCGCGCCAACCTCGCTCACTTGCGCAGCGAGTCCCGCTTCGAATTCATCGAAAAAGACATTTGCGAGCCATTTGATGTCGGCCGAGTAGATTACGTTTTCCACTTTGCCAGCCCAGCCAGTCCTGTGGACTACATGATTCACGGTGTCGCGACTCTCAAGGTCGGATCCTTGGGCACGTTTCATGCCCTTGACGTCGCTCAGAAATACGGCGCGAAGTTTTTCGTCTCGTCCACTTCCGAGTGCTACGGCGATCCTCTGGAGCATCCGCAGAAAGAGACTTACTGGGGCCACGTCAATCCGATCGGCCCGCGCTCCGTCTACGACGAAGCGAAGCGCTTCACAGAAGCCGTGACGATGGCTTACCACCGCTATCACAAAGTGGATACGCGCATCGTCCGGATCTTCAACACCTATGGCCCTCGCCTGCAGTTGAATGACGGCCGCGTGGTTTCGAATTTCATGAAACAGGCTCTGCGAGGAGAACCGCTCACTGTCTATGGCGATGGCCAACAAACTCGCAGCTTCTGCTATGTGAGCGATGAGGTCGACGGCTTCCTGCGCCTGTCGAAATCGGACGAGCATTTGCCCGTAAACATCGGGAATCCCAACGAATTCACGATTCTGGACTGCGCCCAGCTGGTATTGAAAGTTACTGGATCGAAAAGCACGATCCGTTACGAGCCACTCCCCCAGGATGATCCGAAGCAACGGCGGCCGGATATCACCAAAGCCCGGCACCTCCTGCAATGGGAGCCAAAGATTGATCTGGAAATGGGCTTACAGCAGTCGCTGGAGTACTTCAAAAAAGCCGTCGCCGAAGAGACCGCCGCGAAGTAAGTTGCGGGAGCTGCTCGCTTGGACCTGCGATGCAGCGCACGATCCGGGGAATTAAGAAGGGTCCGTAGTGGACGCAACGAAATCCGTCAACTTCTTTACGTTGGCCTGTTCGTCACGAGTCTTCAATTCAAACGCTACACCCAGCCCATACCCGGGATGAGAAGCCTGCACCGTTCCCCGCACCTGCAATTTCAGCTCGTAGGTTCGGACTACGATCTCGACAGACGAGCCTTGCGGAAACGACATCGCACCTTCGAGGTAGCAGCCACCCGAACTCAGATCGGTCAGGCAGCAATGGTGCGGGACAGCGATCCCAGTTCGGTAAACTTCCGCGCCTAAGCGGCAGGCGTAACGGGCCTTTGTCCGACGGTTGTCGGCATCGGACGAGCCCAGCGGCTCAGTCCGAGAGGTGGAATAATGCGAGGATTGCTGTGTCGTCGGCTTGCCATGGGTTTGTTCACCGACCGATATCGTGGCCAGCTGTAGGGGCTCTTCCATCTCCACCGTAACGTTTGGAAACGGTCTCGCATCGTTAGGCACATTCGCCGCAAGATACTCCGTCAGAAGGCGGCGCGAAGCCTTGGGAACATCTATAAACTGAAATCCGGCGCGCCCGCTCCAATCCTGCCAGACCACCTGCCCTGACAGACGAATATTCGACTTCTGCCCAGGCAGGGTGAACTGAAAATATACCTTGCTGACCGGAGGAAGTTTTTTTCCGAACCTCACGCACATCCCGTCCTGCGCCAGATCGACCAGAGTCGCCTTTTCCTGTTCGATGTTGGCATAGTCGGCAGTCGCATGTGCATGCACCGTGGCGCGGGCATTCTTGCGCTTCTCCTTACGCATCACTTCCCTTGCCGCTCGCAAACTGCTGAGTGCCCGATCGTATGCAACGGGCTTATACAGAACGAAATTCACACCCAGCGAAAACAACTCGCGTATGTTTTCCTGCCCTGCAACTACCGCCACCGCCAGCGTGGTGTCCTTGAGCCGCGTGGTGCGGCTATCGCGCAACAGGGCAACAACTTCGGCGTTGGACTTCCCGTCCACAATCACCACGTCGAACCGCTCTTGCGCCAGCCGGATGGCCGCGCGCGCGAAGTCCGGACAAGCCTCAACTCGAATACTGAGCTCCTCCAAAACCCGGTGCAGCACTTGGGCTGCCGCCTCGTCAACGCTCACTAAAAGGGCAGATAGAGTCATACGTGCTTCCATCCTAGGATCCACCCGTTTCGCCTACAAGTTACCGGGGTCACTCCCCAATGGGTCGTCCGCAACACCCCTGTCCTTAACTGTCGTGTTCTCAATCGTGACCTCCGTAACCAAGTTCTTGCCCGAAAGGACAACACGACGCCATTGGCCCGTCGTGCTTTGACGCCACTGCATTCTCTTCCTACGATGACCAATGACGCGATGAAGGACGCGAGCCCGGACTATTGTCCGAGCGGAGACTGCGTCCTCCCCCGTGTTGGCGTCGAGGACGGGAGTGAGAGCGTTCCACAAACTGCTCCTCTTCCCCGAAAGACTTTTATGAAATTGAACCGAAATCGCGGGTTTTCGTTGCTGGAGTTGATGATCGCCATCGCCATCGGTTTCACCATGACCGCGGTGACCTTCATGACGATGATGCCTCTGTTCAAGCAGAACCATGTGGACCAGGCCTACGACACCACTCTGTCAGTGTTGCGCAACTACCGGAACCTGTCGGTGACGCAGAGCGTGCGTTACATCGTCTACTACACGGCTCCCGGAACCATCACGGTGCAGAGATGGAACTTTGCGACTCCGGTGTCACCCGCTCCGGTCACCGTGGCCACGTATGCGCTGCCGCCGGATGTTCAGTTCGCGGTCCAGGCAGGCTTCCCGAATCCCGGTCCTGACGGCTTCGGCGCCGGAACTGCTGCCCTCGGTGTCAACAACTGCGCGCTAGTGGGCGCGAATTGCCTGATTTTCTATCCCGACGGCTCCGCCCAAGACGACTTGGGCAACTTCAACAGCGGAGTCATTTACATGACGCGTCCGAGCGACAACATGTACAGTTCGCGGGCCGTGTCCATCTTCGGCACCACCGGACGAGTCCGGGGCTGGCGCCTCTTCAACCAGAGTGGAACCACCAGGTGGGTGCAACAATGACGCACAACAAGCTGCAAGGATCTCGTCAGGGCGGATTCACGTTGATTGAAACCATGATTGCCATCGCAATCATGAGCATCGGCATTTGCACCCTGCTCGCCGCCTTTGGCACCGCGGTCGCGACAACTCAGAACGCGCAGGAAAATCTCATCGCCCGCCAGAAAGCATTACAGGCGATGGAAAGTATCTACACCGCCCGCAACACGCAGCAGATAACCTTCTCGCAAATCGGCAACATCGCAAGCGGCGGAATCTTTACCAACGCCGCCACCCAGCTCCTGGCTGCCGGACCCGACGGTTTGGTAAACACCGCGGATGATCTGCCCTTCGCCGCCTCCGGACCCTGTGCTGCCGGCCCTGAGTGCGTGGTCATGCCCGGCCCTGACGGCATCCTCGGGACGGCGGATGACGTGGCGATGAGCCTCGGCAACTTCAAGCGCCAGATTCAAATCAATTCGGTGCTCGAAGCCGACGGGGTCACGATCGATCCTAACCTGAAGCAGATTGTGGTGACCGTGACATATATAACGCCCATATCAAATACTCCCCACACTTACACAGTCGATGCACTGATTTCGGCGTTTCGCTGAGACGCAATGGAAAGCATGATGGGAAATATGAAACTGCCAAAACAAAATCCGGAGCGCGGCTTCTCATTGCTCGAAGCCACCATCGCGATGGCGATTGGTTTGATTGTTATGGCGTCCATGGCCAGCCTGTTCAAGACCGCCATGAACTCCACCATGCTGGTCACGCAACGCGCGGAAACGCAGCAGAACATGCGCGCGGCCATCGATCTCATGGTGAAAGACCTCAGCCTGGCTGGCGCCGGACTGCCATCGGGCGGCATCCAGTTGCCCAACGGTTCAAACTCTAGCGCCTCCAAATTTGGATGTGACCAGTCCGGAACTTGCCATGTCCCGGCCTTCACCTACCCCACCAACAACTACATGTACGGCATTATTCCCGGCTACAGCAATGGGGTGGAGGCCAGCGCCGTGATCCCCGCTGCACCTGCGGCTATCAACGACAGCGTCACGTCCATCTTTTGCGACTACAACTATCCCTTGTGGGAGTACCAGGTCACGGCCTTCAACGCCACCGGCTCGCAGATCACACTGGCAGTGAACCCGCAGTACGCCGCAAACCCGCCGGCAGCGATTAACTCCATCGGCGGCATCCTGGTCGGCGACCTCATCATGCTCAGCAACAACGCGGGCACGGCAGTTGGCGAGGTCACAGGCATCACCGCAACAACTCTCACCTTCTCCGATCTTGACCCGCTCAACATTAACCAGAGCGGCGCCCAGTACAACAACATCAAGGCTATTAAGGGTGGCGCCAACACTGTGGCGTACCGGCTCTTCGCAGTGACCTACTACTTGACCGTGCCGGGCGTCGGACAGCAACCGCGCCTCATGCGCCAGGTCAACGGGCTCACACCGGTACCCGTAGCCGACGACATCATCAACCTCCAGGTTGCCTACGACACGTATAACACGACCACATCCGCGCTCGATGCCAACCAGGCCAACCCCCTGGGCGTAGCCGAATCCCCCAACAACATCCAGAAGATCAACCTGGTCCTGATGGGGCAGAGCATGGTGAACAACGGGAACAAATCCCAGAACATGTTCCTGGCGACCGATGTCGCCGCTCGCAATATGGCATTTCGCAATCGTTATCAGTGACGTTGAATGCAGGAGACTAAGCCAATGGGACACGGAAACAAAAGTTCGCAGGGTTTCACGCTGATCGCGGCGATTCTTATTCTCGTGCTGCTTTCCGGTGTGGCGGTTGGCCTTTTCTATATGGTCACCAACGAATCCCGCATGGGCGGCAATGATCTGGAATCGAACCTGGCGTACTACGGCGCTGAGTCCGGCATGGAGAAACTGACTTCGGATCTCTCGGCCCTGTACACCCAGTACCAGAACCCTTCCAACGCCCAGATTCAGGCTGTGGCCACCCATCCTCCCACTTCGGCGATGGTCGGCGGGATGACCTACACCGAGAGCATCAGCTATGCCCTCAATGCTCAAGGGCTACCTCAGAGCAGCGTGAACACGGTCAGCTCCGGTTCGAATCAGGGCTTGTACGCTGAAATCGTTCCCATGACGCTCCAGGTGATTGCCGCCCGTCCCTCCGGTGCCTCGATCAACATCACACGCCAGGTAGAAGTTGCGCTGATTCCGGTCTTTCAATTCGGCGTGTTCTGCGGTTACGACTGCAGCTACTTCGCCGGTCCAAACTTCGCCTTTGGCGGCCGCGTACATACGAACCAGAACCTCTTCCTGGCCTCTGGGGCCAATTTGATATTTAACGACAAGATCTCGGCTTACCAGCAGATCATTATGGATCAGCTTGAAAATGGCCACGCTACGACCTCGGGATACGGTGGAACCGTGTACCTTCCGGTAGCCAGTGGCGGTTGCGCTCTCAGCCCGATTCCGCCTTCAGGGGAACCGAACTGTCTCGCGCTTCCCGGCGCAGGTTCGATCCCGGGTGATGCCAGTTGGAGCGGCGGATATCCCACAGTCGCAGGGGGCGCCAATGCGAACTTCCCCAGCCTTTCCTCAGGAACGCTCAACGGGTACCTGATCAACAAGCTCACCGGTGCCAAGAACATGCAGTTGCCTTTTGTGCAGAATAGCTGCACCAGCAACCCGCCACCTTGCACCGACCCCATTTCGATCGTCCGCAAGCCGCTGACCGGCGAGTCCGCCAGCAGCACGCTGGGTACTTCCCGTCTCTACAACCAAGCGCAAATCCGAGTTCTGATCGCGGATAAAATCTCCGACCTGCACCCCGAGCGCGGAGCCGGAGTGCTCGACGCGCAGGACTACCAGTTCCCGACAGCCGCGGCCACCGCATACGCCTTGACTTCCGGCGCCACGGAATATTTTGGATGGGCCACTCCCGGCACTAAAGGCTGGGTGAACCCCTACACCGACAGCGGACTGCAGAACTGGACCGCGACTGGATTCCCTCTAATCGGGGAATTGACCAGCAATCCCGCCAATGTAGCCGCCATGAGTAACCCGGCGACCGGCGGGCCCTGGATACGAGTGGAGTACCTGAACAACGCTGGCAACTGGGTCGGTGTCACCTCAGAGTGGCTGGGACTCGGTTTCGGCCGCATCTTTAACAATCCACCCACCACCCCGGGTTCCAATGCCGTTGATCCCAACGCCATTCTCATCCTCCAGCAGCTTCAGCCGACTCTGGCTGCAGGTTCGGGTCACGGCGGGGGCACTGCGGGCAACTGGTATCCCATCAACTTCTATGATGCTCGCGAAGGCGAGATGCGCGACAACGCGGTCGCCAACGTCACGAGCGGCAACAATACGTATTCTTCGTGCTCGGTTCAGGGCATTATGAATGCCGTGGAAATCGACGTAGGCAACCTCGCGAAATGGCTAAAGGGGACGATCGGCGTCAGCGGCGCCAATGTCAACTACACCAACCAGAACGGCTATGTTCTTTACTTCTCGGATCATCGCGGAATACTTCCGTCGCCCAATTGGTCTAACGGACACCAGACCCCTCCGGGCGTGATCAACGGAGAATCGGGCCTCGAGGACGTCGTCAACGCAACCATGAACCTGACGTCGTCGCCGGGCACGGCGCCCGATGGAGTTCTGGAAGCCGCCACCTACTACAGCTATTCGCCTGAAGACGTCGACCAAAACGGGTTCCTCGACAACTGGGGCGAGAAAAATCTCGGTTACGGTTTCGGCATCAACACCAATACGAATCCGCTGAATGGATACAAGAGGATTACGGTTGCCAACGCAGGCACAGCCAGTTCGGTCGACTGTGCCAGCTATAACACATCGACTGGCGCGCTCCTCACCGGGAACACCGATCAAGAGGGCATGGCGAATCCCGTGAGCGGCGCTCGCCACGTCTTGAAATTGGTGGACGGCGGCATGAGTCCGGCGCTGGCGAGCTATTTGCCCGTAATGCCGGCGGCTAGCACCTGCACTCAGACAGCGACGAATCCCACAGGATGCGGCGGGTTCACGGTCGCCTCGGAAAACCCGGTTTACATTCAGGGCAACTACAACACGAACGGGTCGGATCCCTTCTGGGGCACCGCCACCAGCGCAACTCCCACGCAGACACCACACGCGTCGGCAGCCGTCATCGCCGACTCGGTCACGGTTCTCTCAAACCAATGGGGCGATTTCAACAGCCTGGTGTTCTCGACTGCCTCTGGATCACGCACGCCCTCTGCGCCCGCTTATTACCGCGCGGCCATCTCGGGTGGCAAGAACATCCCGTTCCCGCAACCTGGCTGGACCAGCGTGGCGAATGACTTCGGAACCGATGGCGGCATGCACAACTTCCTTCGCTACCTGGAGAACTGGGGCGGTCAAAGCTTGAACTACAACGGCTCGCTGGTGAGCATGTACTACTCCGAGTACGACACGGGTACGTACAAGGACGGGCCGGGCGGCGACGTTTACAGCCCCCCACCCCGAAACTACTACTTCGACGTCCTGTTCCTGACTCCGGCCAACCTGCCACCGGCCACGCCGATGTTCCAGGACATAGACACACTGAGCTATCACCAGAACTTCACGCCTCAGTAATTCTGGTGTTGCAGAAACAGCCCCGGTCCGCATCACGGACCGGGGCCTTTTCCTTTTCTGAGTTTCGTTACAATTGCAGGCGTCGGGTGCCCCATTTCTCCCTGGTTTTAGGAGAAGGGGGATTTAGGCTGCCTGTCGCGGAAGCCATATTGGGGAACGTCATCAACATGCAAGGCTCTTCGGATCGTCACGGCTATATTTGGTTTCTGTTTTCGCTCTGTGCCCTCACCTGCATCGGGTTGTTTTTCATACCGGCATTCATCATTCGGCCGTTTAGTCATCAAAGTCCCACGGGCCTGGCTCTCGCGATGGCGCTTCGCCAGCGCGCTCCCTGGGGAACTCTCGCCTCCTCTTTCATCTGTCTGGCGCTCGCTTTCCTTTTGTGGAGCGCCGTGAACACTTGGCGGAAAGTCGCTCTGGCCCTGGTCATGGTGCTGGTCACGTTCTCGGCCGTAATGTCGCGCCTCAACTACTTCGAGTGGATGTTCCATCCCGTGCCGAACGCGCAGTTTGAGTCCGCATCCGCCAGTAAGCTCGACAAATCAGAGATGATTCTCGCGATCCGCTACGGCTCCGATGCCCGTGCTTACCCCATCCGAGAAATGGCGTACCACCATGTATTGAACGACGTCGTTGGAGACGTCCCGGTGGCCGTCACCTATTGAACGCTTTGTCACACCGGTCTGGTGTGGACACGAACGGTAGGCGGAAGAGTCCTGCACTTTTATCTGGCAGGCATCAACAACCAGAATTTCCTCATGCGCGATAAGGAAACCGGAACTTGGTGGCAGCAGATCACCGGTAAGGCAATCTACGGGGCCCTAAAAGGCGCCTCTCTCGAACTGGTGTTGAGCGACGAGTTGACCTTCGGCGAGTGGAAGTCGGAATTCTCCGATGGGAAGGTGCTGGCCGAGGTGCCGAAGTACGCGAAGGAGTACGACAGCAACTGGGAGCCGGAAACGGCCAAGTATCCCGTGGTCATCAGCTTTCCCGGCACCCCGCTCAAATCACGCGACGTGGTCGTCGGACTGGAAATGGCTGGCCCTGGCCGCGCTTATCCATGGGACACGCTCGTAAAGCAATCGCCCGTCGTCGACCGCGTGAATGGTGTTCCGCTGCTGGTAGCCGTCGGCCCCGATGGCAAGTCGTTCCGCGTATTCGTCAGCCGCATCGACGGCAAAGACGCAGAATTTTTCCTGAAAGGCCCGGACCCTGATACCCCGGGACAAACTACGCTCGACACGAAAGCAGAAATCAAAACCGACACCAAGGCGGACACTCCAGCCGCGAAGGCCGCCGTCGCCGCGGAGAGTAAACCCGCCGCATCAACCGATTCCAAGACAGCCGATCCTAAACCGGCACCTGCAACCGCACCGAAACCGGAGACGCCCGCCAAACTGTGGGTCTTGCTCGACACCACAACCGCCAGCGAGTGGAACTTCCAAGGCTGTGCGATCTCGGGACCATCGCAGGGCAAATGCCTCGATCGCGTCCCGGCCCTCAAAGACTACTGGTTTGACTGGCGCAACTACCACCCCGACACGACGATCTACAAACGCTAGAAAGTAGCGCCGGCGTCCCGCCGGCTGTCCCGAGGGCGTCTCGCCCTCGGACCCGTACCCAGCCTGAATCCAACGATTACTCTATGCGTGCTCTTTCTCCGCGCAGCACGATGCGTCCGCCTTAGCGGGCTGCACGTATTGCGCCTTGCGATCGACCACCTCGCCGTCAACATACTTGTCGTGGTGACGAACCCACGCCATTGAAAAGGCCAGCTTGTCTTCGTCGCGTCCCTTCGGCGTCAGATCCAGCCACTGGTACGTCATCAGCATCGGATCCAATCCGCGCGCAAACGTGGAATAGGTGTGGAAGGTTTCCCCAGCCTCGTTCTTGTAGAACACGCTCGCACCCGGAAGCTCCTCCGACGGAAACTCGGTCACCTCGTAGTTGTAATAAACCTTTCCGTCCCCTTTCTCCCGCTCTGCCTTCGTGAACGACACGTGGTAATCGAAGTTGAAATCATTCGCGAACGAGGACACCCACTTAAACCGCCATCCCATTCGCTTCTTGAACCCTTCAATCTCAGGCAGCGTCGCCCGGGAGATCGCCAGAAACGTCACATCGCGATGTGCGAGGTGCAAGGCAGCGCCATCGAACCCGTCGGCCAGGAAAGAGCAACTCGGGCAGCCTTCTTTCCATCCCGGGCCAAACATAAAGTGATAAACAACCAGCTGGCTCCGTCCGGCGAATAGATCGGCAAGCGTCTCTTTGCCACGCGGACCGTCGAAAACATAGTTCTTCTCGACCTTCTCCCATGGAAGCGCGCGCCGCTCGCGGCTCAGTTCATCGCGCAACCGCGAGAACTCTTTTTCTTTCTTCAGCAGTTCTTTGCGGGCCGCGATCCATTCAGCAGCCGGCACAATCCTGCCAAGTTCAGTGTTGTTTGTCGTCATCGTTGCCATCGTCGTTTCTCCTCTCCGTCACAGTCTTTGAATTAGCTTCCGTTCCGCTCTTCTTCCCTCGCACGACCCTCACGGCAAGCGCGGCGATTCCTCCCGTCGACATGACGCTGCCCGCCATCAGCGCTGCGCTGGCTATACATGCCGGACACATAAGTGCCTCCTCACCCTTCCAATTCCTGCTGGTGATTGATCATTGGCGATTGATGACCGAGGATTGATGATTGGCACCCTGCAGCTGAATTTTTCAATCAAGAATCAGAAATCAACAATCGCACTTCTTCCGGGCCTTGGCCTCCGCCCGCTCACGCAAGCGAGTGTGCATGTGCGTCCATCCCTTTCCCATACCTTGCTTGTGATCGTCGGGAATCGATCCGAACGCCATGTGATGAAACTTGATGAGCGTTCCTCCTTCTTCCTCGCTCAGCCGGTACTGCAGGTTTGAGAGGACTGGATACGACATAAAGAGCGGTCCCGTGATCTCGACCAGCGTCGGACGCTTGATCGCCTGTACGTGTCCCCAAAAATGTCCGTTGCCGTCGCCCAGATCGCGGAACCAGCGGCCACCGGGCCATGGCTCGATTTTCATCGACATCCGCTTGCCCTCCGGCGTGTCATTCTCAGGACCCAGCTGTTCCAGAAGCGCCTCAAACGTCACCTCCAGCGAGGCTCGCACGTGGATTTCCTGCGTAATGGTTGTGGGCATACTTTCAATGCCTGCGATTGCCGTCGTACTCATCGTTCCTCCTTGCTTCCCTTTCGATCAGATTCGGTGATACTCAGATATTGTCCAACTCTTTCTGCTTCGCCTCGGCGCGTTCCTTCACGCGGCCCAACTGGTGCTGCCACAGCCTCTCGAACGTCTTGGTCCACTCATGCAGCGGGCGGATCGCCTCCGCATTCGTGCGATAGAACATATGCCGCCCGTTGCGTCTCACCCGCACTAACCCGACGCGGCGGAGAACTCCCAGATGCTTCGACACCGAGGGCTGTTCGATCCCCAGCGTGGCCACGATCTCTCCCACCGCCCGCTCCTCCAGCGCGAGGCAGTTCAATATGTCCCGCCGGCGAGGCTCGGCCACAGCGTTGAACGCATCGGACGTAGTGGCGGCTCGCGGCATGAAAGGAACTATATATTCCTATATAGGAATATGTCAAGCGATTTTCCCCTCCAAATGTCTAGGCTGTCGGAATTCTTGAATTTCCCCGATAACCAGCATCAGAGCGCCCCGTCTGAAACAATTGGGCTCAACGAATTCCAATAGCGGTTTGGTTAAACGAGAATAGGAACGATGTCCATCACCCGACGCTCTTTCCTGGCGATGGCGGCTGCGGTCGGCGCCACCGCAGCCTGGGGCACTCCATTTGGCGCGAAGTCCCGGCTCCCATGGCATGAACGACGCGACCTTTTCCCTGAGGGAGTTGCGTCCGGAGATCCCGATAGCAATAGCGTGCTGTTGTGGACGCGACGTCCTCCGACTGGCACAAACGACGTCGCGCAATTGATCGTTGAAATCGCCGAAGATGAGAACTTCTCTCGCGTCGTGGCGGCGGCGGCTCCCATTTCCGCGGCCTCTGATTGGACCTGTCGCGTACTCGTTGGCGGGTTGAAACCGAGCCACGTGTACTGGTATCGCTTTACCGACTCCGAAGGCTTCGGCAGTCGTATTGGTCGCACCCTCACAGCACCAGCGCCAGACGACGCGCGACCCGTCCGCTTTGTCTTTGTAAGCTGTCAGAATGCGAACGATGGTGCCCAAAACGCCTACCGCCGCATGATTTTCGAGGACGAACGCGCTGCGGAAGCAGACCGCATTGGCTTCATCTTGCACCTCGGCGACTTCATCTATGAAATCGTGTGGTATCCCGAGGACCGCCCGCAGGGCATGTATGACCGCCGCATACGGGACATCGTCCGCTATCCTCACGGCGAAAAGATCCGGGACTTCCATATTCCCACCACAGTCGACGACTATCGCGCTGTCTATCGCGCGTATCTCAGCGATCCCGATCTTCAGGACGCACGCGCACGATGGCCCTTCGTCAACATGTGGGACAACCACGAGTTCAGCTGGATGGGCTGGCAATCCCTGCAACGATTCGGAGGGAAGAACCTGCCTGCGCAGACTCGCAAAGTTGCCGCCAATCAGGCATTTTTCGAATACCAGCCGGCGCGCATCTCCAAGCCCAGCGGCCCGTCGCTCGACCGCTTTGATCCTCCGCAGGTAGTCGACGCGCCGATCAACCGTTTCGACGAACACGGACTCGGCCAGGAACCGAACAATCTTGCCGCCATCGGCAGCCTCAAGGGTTACCGCTCCGTGCGCTGGGGCCGAAATGTCGAACTGATCGTCACCGACCAGCGCACTTATCGTTCCGAGGAGCCCACTTCCCGCCCCGAGGCTCAAGCGCTTTCGAGCGACGACTTCCCGGACTTCATCGCCGAAGAAGCGGTGGAAATTCTGGATGCAGGTCGAACCTACAACGGCGGCCGCCCGCCGGAATCCATTCGCTTCGGCGCTGCCGAGATTGCAAACTTCTGCAAAGACTGTCCGCCGCAAACCATTCTCGGCGCCGAGCAGAAAACATGGTTCCTGGGGCGCCTGCGCGACTCGAGAGCAACCTGGAAGATTTGGGGCAACACCACCGCAACGCTCGACATGCGCGCTGACCTCCAGAACCTTCCGCAGGGGATCACGAAACCGTGGCCCGGTGCGGGTTACGCCACTTCCCCGCTCGGAGACCACGGCACCGCGTACATAGAGCGCGGAGAGATCTACGATTTCGTGCGGGCAAATGGAATCACAGGATTCGCGACCGTGGCAGGAGACCGCCACAGCTTCTGGGCTGGCGTCGCGGCGAAGACCCTGCCACCCAAACCATTTGTGCCGGTCGGGATTGCGTTCGTAACAGGGTCGATCTCAGCTCCAGGCATCATCGAAGCTATGGAGCACAGCCTGCCCAAGGACCATCCTCTGCGAGCGCTCTATGTAGGCCAAGGACCGGAAGATCACACCCCGCAGCCTACGTTGAACATGCTCATTCGCCACGGAGTGCGCTCCTGTCTCGAATACGCGCATAGCGGAGACATTGCGAAAGCACGCCAGCTTTCCAATCCAGCTCTGTCCCCACATCTCTCGTTTGTCGACATGGGAGGCCACGGCTACTCTGTCGTCCACGCTACCAGTGAGTTCCTCGAAACGGAATTCGTCTGCATTCCCCGTCCCATCGAACGCAGCAATCGTCCGGATGGCGGCGCTCTCAGCTACCGCGTCAAGTTCCGAACTGCCCTCTGGAAAAAGAGCGAAGTCCCCCGGCTCCAAATGCAAGTACTCGAAGGCGACCCGAAGTTCTCCGTGTAGTCCAGTCCCAAATTTGGGGCGCAAAGCCGAGCCAAGTTCCATGGCCTCTGGATCCGAGCTGGCGCGAAATTTCAGGAATCGGTCGGCGAACTGAGCCACTTTCTCCTCTATTTCCGTTCTTTATTGTAGTTGCCGGGAATCGCTGGGGCAGGACCTGTTCGGGGGAGCAGGCCTGCCCTTTATGCGGAAGATTGGTGAGTTGCGCTGATCAGGAGCACAGAAATACGACAAATTCTGCCCTGGCTCCGCTCATTCCAGCGTGATTCGCTCAAGCGACCCTGGGCCCTCTGGAGGAACTTATGAAACGGCATGCGTCTCTGCTCTCACTCTCAATCGCCCTGGTCCTTGCGGTCAGCATTGATGGCTTTTCACAAACCTATACCAACATCCACAGCCTGGGAAGCAACAGTGGAGACCCGCAACATCCGACTTACGCTGGGGTCATTGTTCAGGGGAGGGATGGGAACCTGTACAGTTCCACAGCCT
>Ga0335083_10005729_pt1 | contig 15648 bp, 6 predicted proteins | sample Lox_Sample_42_FD_206716 | JGI IMG/M metagenome (GOLD analysis project Ga0335083, IMG submission 206716) | Soil microbial communities from Loxahatchee National Wildlife Refuge, Florida, United States - Lox_Sample_4.2 | ecosystem: Environmental > Terrestrial > Soil > Wetlands | place: USA: Florida... | reverse complement strand
CGGGTCACGGGCGAGCAGATAATACCGAACCTCGTTGGAGTTTTGGTTGGCCCCAGGGTCGCGCGCCACCGACCAAATTTTGTCGCCACAAGCGGCGATAGCCGATTGCTCCAGAAACAGGCTGCGTCCGTTATTGAATTGATTTTGCTGGTTGTTTTTCATCAAATCGAAAAACCGTCCGCTGCGCCACGCCAGTTTTCCCGTGGCCAGGTCGATGCCGACTTCGTAGCCCACCATGTCAGAATAGATGCGCTGGGCATCGACAATGGTCGGAGGCACAAAATCGGACGCATATTGGCGGCCATACATTTGATCGTACACCACCAAGCCCTCCCGATTTCCCAATTCTGGATTGACCGCCGCGAACCAGCGAAACTGCCATAGCGGTTTGCTGTCGGCAATCAGATGCGGTTTACCTGGCTGAGAAGGGGCTGCGGAAGTGGATGCAACCCCCTTGTGATGGGCGCCCAGCTTTTCCAAATGTTCGACCGCAAGCACGCTTTTGCCCCCCAACGTCACCGAGGCTTCGGCATACCGATCGTGCATTTGCTGCGCAACTTGTTGAAATTCCGGCCAACGCTCATCGCGTGCCAAGGCAATCGCTACTTTCGTAAGCAGTTGTGCCGGCGGAATGGCGCTATCGGGACGGAACTTCAAAATGCTGCGCCACGCCTGAATTGCTCCGGAAAAGTCCCCTTTCTCAAACAGCAAGTCACCCCAGCGGTCGGCCGCCACATCGCCGGACGAAGTGTATAAGAACTCAGTGGCTACGGTCGCCAGTTTGTCGGCTTCGTCCTTTCCCTGGGCCTGATCCAGCACGTTCTTCGCCTCCGCATCGTTAAACAACCGGTATGCTTTCTTGCCGTCTTCAGGCAATTCGGCAAACAGCCGCTGCAGCAATCCGGTGGGCGGAACCATCACGCCGTCTTGATAGGGCGCCAAAACGGTCGATTTCGCTGAATGGAGTTTGTCCAATTGTTTGAAGGCCTTTTCCCACTGCGAACGCTGGCAATAGCGGCGGTAATCGGCGATCGATTCCACCACGTCGCTGGGAATGGTCGAGAGCAAAAAGGGCTGATTGACGTCGTTGGTGGTCGTGGTTCCGTTCAACACCAACGTCGCGACCTGTGCGGCCGCACGGGCAGCAACGGCAGCAATCAACGACACGGCAATCGCCAAAATCAGCAGATATTTACCTACTTGGCGCATGGCATCAGCCCCAAAAGCGCTTCAAAAACAGAAACCGGACCCTGCCTGCATTGGCAGACAAATGCGGATTATACAGAAAACCCTGCGACAAACACTCCTCCTGCACATCCTAAATAAGTGTTCGGGCGGTTTGCAACTAAATTGCCTTCGGATGCATCAAGAATTGAGAATTTCTACGAACTTGTTACAATAATCTCGCTAGGGTGGACCTCCGTTTTCCGTTTCCGTCGGAGGGTGCCGATGTGGCGGACTAATTCTGATCAACGGGTTTCAAGCCCGGCACATTCGCCGCCGGTTGTCATCTTCGACATTTTTCGCCGACGTGTGTCGCCGCTAGGCGTCGTTGCAGTTTTTGCGACCCTGCTGGTTGGTTGTGAATTGCTAGCAGATGATGCGGCCACAACAGCGAACAAAAAAACTTCAACCGCCGATGCGTGGTCCGCAACCACTTCAGCACTTTATCCTGCGGGACAATCCAGCGCGACAGATGCCGAGGCAATTAGCGCCGAGCAAATGGCGGCCCACATCGATCGGCTGTTGGCGGATGCCTGGCAAGCGGCCGGTGTGGAAGCGGCATCGCCTACGACCGATTCGGAATTCGTGCGGCGAGTTTATCTCGATTTGATCGGACGCATTCCATCCGTGGCGGAAACCTTGGATTTCGTCGACGACACCCACGCCGACAAGCGCCGGCTGCTGGTCGAAAACCTGCTGCAGCGCGGCGCTTGGGCCGCGCACTTCGCCAACACCTGGCGCGATTTGCTGTTGGCAGGCTCTGCCAACCCCGAAATGCGGGCCCAAAGCGCGGCTTTGGAAAGCTGGTTGCGACTCCGATTCGCCGTCAATATGCCGTACGACAAGATGGCGCGGGAATTGCTCACAGCGCGCGTTTCATCTGGAGCCACTGACGCCGGCGAACCCAGCCCCGCGGCATTTTATTTGGCCGCCGATTACAAGCCGGAGCAGTTGGCCGCCAGTACGTCGCGCGTATTCTTGGGAATTCAGTTGCAGTGCGCCCAATGTCACGATCACCCCTTTGCCTCGTGGAAGCGCGAACAATTTTGGCAAATGGCCGCTTTCTTCAAAGACTTGAATAACGAAACAGCCATGCCGGCCGAAAAACCGTTGACGTTGGCTGCTCTGGTGAAACTGGTTTCCCTGGACGATGCTGACAGTTTGAAGGTGCCCGACTCCAAAATCGTCGTCAAGCCGCAATTCCTCGATGGAAAATCTCCTCAGTTCAAACCCGACCAAATCAAACGCGAAGTGCTGGCCCAGTGGATCGTCGACTCGGCGAATCCGCTGTTTGCTCGGGCTGCAGTAAACCGGCTGTGGGACCATTTTTTTGGCCGCGGCCTGGTGAGCCCGGTCGATCACTTGGATACCGCCGGCCCGCCCTCGCAACCGCAAGTGTTTGATGAGCTATCGCAGCAATTTGTGCTGCACGGTTACGATCTGAAATATTTAATTCGTGTCATTACGGCGACGCAGGCCTATCAGTTATCGAGCGCGGCCGGCGGCAAGCCGAACGATCAACAATTATTGCTGTTCGGCCGGATGCCGCTGCGGCGGATGAGCGGCGATCAGCTTTTCGCCAGCTTTGTGCAAGCGACCGGCTTCCAACCCGTCAGCCAATCAACCACGCAAGCTGCGCAACTGGAGCCGACTGCCCGCGATGATTTTCAAGCCCGGTTTAACGACAATAGCGTGCCGCGCACGGAAGCCCCCACAACCATTTTGCAGGCGTTGGCGCTGATGAACGGCAAATACGTCGCCGACGCCACGGATTTGAAGGAAAGCCGCGTGTTTGCTTCGATTGCCGACGCGCCGTACCTGGATGCCAAGGGCCGCATCGAGATGTTGTTTCTTTCGGCATTAAGCCGCCGGCCTGATGCGACGGAGTTGGAACAGTTGTCGGCCTACATTTCCTCGTCCCCTAAGCACGACGAAAAAGGACCGCTGGCCGACGTGTTTTGGTCACTGCTGAATAGCGCCGAATTTGTGTTGAACCATTGACCGCCGCGGACCAATCCCCTTTTTCGAATTATCTCTTAGCCTGAGGTCGATCATGTGCGGCATTCATCATTTGCAGCGATTCGTGGGACCGTTCTCGCGCCGCGATTTGCTGCGGCTGTCGCTGACGGGCGCGGTCGGCATTTCCGCCAGCGGATGGTTCGAAGCGCTGGCGCAGGCCGCGGCCGACGATAAAAACCGGCATCGCTCCTGCATTTTATTATGGATGAACGGCGGCCCCAGCCAAATGGACACTTTCGATTTGAAGCCCGGCTCGCGCAATGGCGGCCTGTTTAAGGATACTGCGACCGTGGTGCCCGGCATGAATATCAGCGAGCACATGCCGCAACTGGCCCAATGGACCAAACGCATGGCGATTGTCCGCTCGATGACGGCCAAGGAAGGCGACCACGGTCGGGCCACGGCTTACGTTCGCACCGGCTATGTTCCCAGCGGTCCAATTCATTATCCCACCCTGGGTTCGCTGGTGGCCAAAGAGTTGGGTCGGCCCGATGCGGAATTGCCCAATTTTGTCAGCATCGCCCCGAACCGGGCGCTCAGTCCGGCAGCATATAGCGCGGGCTTTTTAGGCGCAGGATATGCCCCGCTGATTGTCGGTGAACGAACCGTAGCATCCGCTTCTGGCAACGACGAGGGCAAACTGGAAGTTGACGATCTGGAACCGCCGGCGGAAATTCAGCCAGAGATTGTGAATTCGCGATTGAAACTGCTGGATGCGCTCAACAGCGGATTTTTGAAAAACCATCCCGATGCGCCGGCCAGCAGTTACCAAGCGGCCTATCAACGGGCCGTTGAATTGATGCAAAGCAAGCTGGCCAAAGCGTTCAAACTTGAAGAAGAGCCGGCCCAGGTTCGCGATGCCTACGGACGCACCCGTTTCGGACAGGGCTGCTTGCTGGCCCGACGGTTGGTGGAGCGCAGCGTGCCCTTTGTCGAAGTCACACTGGGCTCCATCGACGGTGCCGGCGCCGGCTGGGACACTCATACCGATAATTTCGAAGGGGTCCGCAAACTTTCCGGCGTGCTCGACCCCGCCTGGGCCACGCTGATGAAGGAACTGGACGAGCGCGGACTGCTGGATAGCACGCTGATTGTCTGGATGGGGGAATTTGGCCGCACGCCGCAAATCAATTCCAACGGCGGGCGAGATCACTATCCACAAGCGTACAGCAGCGTGCTAGCCGGCGGGGGAATTCGCGGTGGCCAAGTCATTGGAAAAACCAGCGACGACGGCCTGACCGTGACCGATCATCCCGTCACCGTGCCCGATTTGTTGGCCACCGTTTGCACGGCTCTAGGCGTCGACCCGATGTTGCAAAACGAATCGAATTTGGGTCGGCCCATTCGAATTGTCGACCCGGCGGCCAAGCCGATCGCCGAGGTGCTGCTGTGAATCGCGTGCGGCTTGGGCTGAGCTGCCCGCGGCCGCTGGCCGCGCTGTCTTTCGTGCTGATTTTTTTCCTGCCGTGGGCGTTCAACAATTTGGCCCGCTGCCGGGCTGCTGATGCTCCGGCGGCCAAACCAGCGGAAGCGGCTACGACGGTGGACTCCGTGTCAGAAGCCAAGCCTGCGGATTCCGGCCGCGTGCAACAATTGTTGTTGCTGGGGCCCACCTATCCATTGCGAATCGACTTGCACATCGACGTCAACGGCGACAAGTTTCGTGACGTGTGGCAGCGGATCGTCGACGAAAGTTTCGATCGGTTTGATGTTGCCAAAAAAGGGCGCATTTCCGCCCTGCAAGCCAACCGTTTGTTTGCGCTGTTTTCTCCCGCCACCGGCTCTGCGCCCCCCGAAGCGCCCTCGCTGGCGGCAATGATGCGCATGCCCCAAGACTATTCGCGGGCAGACGTGACGGCGCGGCTGGCAAAAATCGCTCCGCCCTTTACCGTACGGCATCGCCTGGCCAGCCGCGGCGCGGGGCCGGCCTTGTTTTCGCTGCTCGATACCGACGGCGACGGCCGACTTTCGCGAGCAGAATTAAATGCCGCTGAACAAAGCCTCCGCTGTCGAGATTTTAACGACGACGGCCTGATCACCGCGGAGGAATTGATTTCTGGCCCAGGACACAGCGGCGAAATTCGTGCCGGCCAAGAAGCTTCCTTAGCGGTGGATGGGCCGGTCATTGCCATAGGCCCGAACACTCCGCCGGACGCGTTAGTGGAAGCGTTGCTATTTCGCTACGATCAAAACCATGACGGGCAATTATCGCTGGGCGGATCGACGCCGGAAATCCGTTCGCCCGGCAATTTGTTCGGCAAGTACGATTTGAACCACGACCAATCGCTCGATCGGACCGAATTAACGGCCATGCTGGCGGCGCCGCCCGACATGGAAATGTTTTTTTCGTTCGGACGGGCTACCCCTCAGCGGCATGCGCCAAGCAACAATTCGGCGTCCGGCGTTACGGGATACCGACTGCGCGGCAAATTGGACGGCGGTTATCGCCTGACCGTGGCGGAAATCGATATTGATTTCCGCCGTAATAACCGCGATCCGGCGCAAGCGAATCAAGATCCAAACTTTTCCGATTACGACCAAAACAAAGATGGCTTCCTTACCAAGGACGAATTAGCAGCCGCGGGAATGGCCGACAACTTTTCCTTGATGGATGCCGACGGGGACGGAAAAGTTTCGCCCGAGGAGTTTGATGCGTTTTTTCGCTGGAAAAATGCGATTGCCGGATCTCAATTGGTGCTGGAAGCCACGGACGAGGGGCAAGATTTATTCTCCTTGCTGGATCGCAACGGCGACGGCGTGCTGTCTCCCCGCGAATTGAAATCGGCCGCCGACATTTTGACCACCGATGACGCCGACCACGACGGTTACATCACCAGCGCCGACATTACCTATCACATCATGCTCGATCTATCGCGGGGAGGGCCAAGTGCAACGAACAATGTGGCCGCGGCGCCTCCGTCTAAACAACCGCGGCGCGCCAAGCCTGCGGTGTCGCCCCCCGATTGGTTTACTAAAATGGATCGCAACGGGGACGGCGAAATTAGCCCCTCCGAATTCTTGGGCAGCCGTCAACAATTCGACGAATTGGATGCCAACCACGACGGCCTGATTGACGCCGCGGAAGCCGCTGCCGCTTCTACGAAACCCCACCCGTAATCACCTTGCCTCTTCAAACAATCGCTGCCCGATAAGACGGCAAAGTTTATGGATTCTCGCGCCGCACAAGCAGGGCAACAGGAAAGCGCCGCAATAGGTCACCCACCGGATTGCGCCCTCCATTCACACTTTCGTCAGTCAAAATGTTGCGCCAATTTCCGCGGGGGATTTCTAGTGCGGTGTCATCCCATGATCCTGCCAGACTGAGATTCAACCTAGGTGCAATCGTCAAAATTTCGTCGGCCCGCAAATACGCCACGACATGGTCAGCCCTGGTGCCCTTGGCATAGATTGGCTCATAGGAACCCGTTTCGAACTGCACGGGCCGCTCCTTGCGTAAAGCCAGGGCTTGCTTGATCAGCCAAAGCTTGGGCAACCCTTCGGACAAACGCGCCCCAATGGCTTCGGCCTCCATTCCTTCCAACTCCGCAAGCAATTGCTCACGCCTTGAAAAATCGACCGGTGTGCGGTTGTCGGGGTCGACCAGCCTTAGATCCCACACTTCGGAGCCTTGATAAATATCCGGCACGCCCGGCGAAGTCAGCTTGAGCAGCGTGTGCGCCAACGAATTCACCCAACCCAGCGGCGCCATTTCGGCGACGAAGGCGGTCATCGAATCACAAAATTTTTGATCCGCCAGGGAGCCGGATATAAACGCCGCCAGCGCTTGCTCGTAGGGCTCATTCGGCGTGGTCCACGACGTTTGTTGTTTGCCTTCGCGCGCCGCTTTCAGCATGTAGGCTTGCAGGCGCTCCACTTCGATGGGCCACGCGCCGAAAGCAGTTTGATAAAACAAGTATTCCAAATTCTTATCGGGCTGAAAATGGGTTTTATAGCGTTCGTTGTTAGTCCACCAACTGCGGACCAAGGCGGCCCACCGCTGCGGAATTTCCGAAAGCAGCGCCAGCCGCAAGCGCACGTCTTCGCCGCGCTTAGTATCATGCGTCGTCGTGGCCAACATGGTGCGCGGATGCTTCGCGAACATTTCCTGGTTGCGGCGGTGAAACCGCTCCACAGAAATCGCAAACCGATTGGGTTCGCTCCCCACTTCGTTCAAAGCCACGAAGCGGTTGTAGCAATAGAATAAGGTGTCCTCGATTCCCTTCGCTGTCACCGGACCCGTGCTTTGCTGGAAGCGCATCACCAGCTCGGTTTCTGCGGGCCCTCGTGAGTCTAGGAACAAAATGCTGCGAAAAAAATCGAACAGGTCGGCATCCAGGTCGGGACGGTTACCCTTGGCGGCGTCGATGGCCTCGTGGAGATAGCGCCGGTCGGTCTCGCCGACCGTCGGATCGTCGGCCCGAACGTACGTGCGATACACCGGAAAGCAAGCAATCACCTCGCGGAGCATCGAATTCAGCTCGCGCCGGGTATAGTCGCGATAGGCGCGCCGACTTTCGCAAATCTCGGCCAGTTGGGCTGTCAATCGGTTCAAGTCGCTGGCGAATAAGTCGCGCATCACCAAATGCTTTTTCTCGCGCGCCAGCTTGGCATAATCGGTCGATTCGCCGGTGAACTCCGCATAGAATTCCGTCAGCGGCGCCTCTCCGCTGGGGTCGATGAATACCCGCATCGCCGCATTCAAAAAATCGTAACCCGTCGTCCCGGCAATGGGCCAATGCTCCGAGATCGCTTCATCGGGCATGAGAATTTTTTCCGCGACAATCCAGGCCTGAGGCGCCGCTTTGGCCAAGCGGGAAAAATACTGTTGCGGGTCGCGCAGACCGTCCGGATGATCGACCCGCAAGCCATCGAGCACGCCGCGATTGAGCCAATGCACGACCAGCGCATGCGTGTCATCAAAAACCTGTTCATCCTCCATCCGCAATCCGACCAGCGTGTTGATATCGAAAAAGCGGCGATAATCCAGCTCCTGCTTGGCCATCCGCCAAAAGGCCAATCGGTAATTCTGCCGTTCGAGAAGATCGTCGAGGCGATCGGGCGAGGCGTTGATGTCGGCCAGCACTTTGTCAATGGCTGCCGCCCACTCCGGTTGGGCACGCAACTGCTCGTCCAACATGCGGTGAAGAATTTCCTTATCGCGATGCCGGCGGATAACGCTCCGCCGGTCCGTTCGATTTGCCGGCGGCAAATGAGTGGCCACATCGGCGGCAAACGACAAGAGATCTGAACCGGTTTGTTCCGCGGCGGCCGAAAGAATCATGTCTAGCGACTTGGGCGCCAACGGAAACATGTTTTTCGCATAGCGGACATGGAACGAGCCATTCTCTCGCTCCACGCGAATTTGACCGGCCGCTATCACCCGGCCGTAATGGTCCCCCAAAATGGGAATCAGTACCCGGTTATAAAGCTTTTTTTCTTGGGGTTCCCAATCGACGTCGAAATAACCCGCGTACCGGCTGGAGGGACCGTTTTCCAGCACGTCCCACCACCAGCGGTTGCCGCTGTGCGAAATGCTCATGTGGTTCGGCACCACGTCCAACATTTGTCCCAAATGGTGTTTGCCTAGCGTGTTGCAAAACTCCTCGTGACCCAGTGTGCCGCCCAGCTCGGCATTGACGCTTTGATGATCCAAAACGTCGTACCCGTGGGTGCTGCCCGGCGCCGCTTGCAGGTACGGCGAACAGTACACATGGCTCACGCCCAACGCTTCCAAGTATGGGGCGATGGCGGCCGCTTCCAAAAATCCAAAACCGGGCCTCAATTGCACTCGATAAGTGCAGCGCGATTGGTAAGCGGATGCAGCACTCATGAAAATCGAAAGCGATGAACAGTTTCAGGAAATTCTGATTTTGATGATTGCCGAAATTTCAAACATGTGTCGCTCAAGTTTTGCTGCCTAGCAAATAAACAATCGCCGACAGAGGAATTTCCACCCAGTCGGGCCGATGGTTCAATTCGTAACCCATTTCATAAATAGCCTTTTGGAGCAGATAAAAATTCAACAGCAGCTCGCGATCTTTCGCCGCGGCGGGAAAAAAATGGGCATCCTCAATCGTCGTCTGGTAGGCATGCAAAAACGTGCCGACCGTGGAAATCGCCCACGCGGTTCCAGCCTGCTTCAGCGGTTCGGTATTGTCGGGGGTATGCAAGCCCGTGGCCGCCAGATGATTGAATCCCTGCGCGGCGGCGTAGTGAAACGAGCGAATCATGCTGGCCACATCTTGTAAGGGCGAGCATTTAAGTCGACGCTCCGAAAGCGATCGCTGCGGCTCCCCCTCGAAATCGATAATCATAAAATCTTTGCCCGTGTATAACACTTGCCCCAAATGGAAATCACCATGGCAACGAATCCGCTGGGCGGCAATTTTTCCCGAGCTGATGGCTTTAAGCTGCTCCAACACCTGCTTTTCGTGGTCCAAAACCTGCCGGCCGATTTGCTGTGCACGGGACGACAAGTGATTAATTCGCTTCTTTAATCGCTGCAGATTTTGCACCGCTAATTTCCGCGCCGATTGATACAGCGAACGCTGATAAAGTTGTGAGAACGGCTCGGGAGCAAACGCCAAATCTTCGGCATCGGAAGCTAAAGCGCGGTGCATTTCTGCGGTCCGTTGTCCAAGCAAAGTTGCCGCGTGTAAAAATCCGCTGGCGAATTCCTGAACCGAGGCCGGCAGCGGAGCGCCCGCTAATTCCCACAGCGATTGATTCCCCAATCCCTCCGAGCTGGGCCATCTTTCCCGCGGCTGCGTCAACACTTGTTCAAAGTAACGGCCCAGATTGTCCAACGCATATTGCCAGGCCGTTTCTGCCTGGGGCACTAACACATTCATCACAGCCAACGTAAGCGGCTCGCTTCCATCGGTTTGATATTCAATGGCGCCGAACAATGCCGGCGTATGAGTAAATGTATCGTGCTGAGCGAAGAAACGGCCAATTTCTAAATCCGGATTGATGCCCGGTTTGACGCCGCGGAACAATTTCAAAATCGCTTTGTCGCCATAGATGATCGAGGTGTTGCTTTGCTCCCCCTTAATGACCGTCGCCGGCAGCGAAGCCTCGCCCGAGGACAACTGCGTGCGCAACGCCGGCAAATGGGAAACGGCTAATTCTCCCTTTTCGCTTTTCCAACGGCGGCGGCGAAGTAGTGTATCCCACAGCGCTGTGGTAAAGACGGCGTCCGCGGTCGCATCGAACACCACGCCGGCTTGCTTGGCATCGCGCAAGTTCAGCCGAACGAGGGCCGATTTTGGCGATTCGGCAATGAACGGCTCCGCCGCCTCACCGGCCAAGAATCCCAGTGGCAGCAAATACATTTCCGGCTCGCCATCGGTGTAATCGACATGGGCCAGCGCCAAATATCTGGCTTGCGCTGTCCCCTGATGGTTGCCCAACAATATCGTGTCGAGGATCGTTACGTTTTGAATGGTCCGTGCTTTGCCGCCAAACCAGCGTTGCGTGGGCAACCAACCGCGGAGAACCGTTTCCAATTGACTTTTGGCCCGCCCTCGGAAAATTTCGGTCCACAGGGCGTGAACATTCATTCGGCCTAATTTATCATCTGCTTTGCCGTCCGCTTGCGAGTCAACTTTGCCGTCCGTCAGTTTCATCACTGATGGCTCCAACGCAAACCAATAAAATGCGTGCGGTCCAAGCGTCAGCAAATACGGCAACTTGCCAATCGCCGGAAAACGATTATGGCCAAACAATTCGACCGGCACGCGGCCCTCGCACGACGAAAGATCGAGTTCCACATACTGAGAAAATCGCGATAAGTTGGCCACGACCAACACCTGATCGTCGTCCATGTGCCGCACAAATGCCAGCACCTTGGCGTTATCCGGAAGCAGCAACTCCAACGAACCACGACCAAATGCCAGGTGTTGATTTCGCACGGCGATCAAGCGCTTCATCCACCACCACAGCGATTGGGGATTATTTCGCTGGGTTTCCGCATTCACGGTTTCGTAATGATATTCCGGATCGATGACCACGGGCAAATACAGCTTTTGCGGATTCGACCGCGAAAAGCCGGCGTTGCGGTCGGAGCTCCATTGCATGGGGGTGCGGACGCCGTTCCGATCGCCCAGGTAAATGTTGTCTCCCATGCCGATTTCATCGCCGTAATAAATCACGGGCGTGCCGGGAAGCGAAAACAGCAGTCCCTGCAACAGCTCGATGGTCCGCCGGTTGTTGTTTAACAGCGGCGCCAGCCGGCGGCGAATGCCCACATTGATGCGTGCTTGCGGATCGTGCGCATAGACGCGATACATGTAGTCGCGCTCTTCGTCGGTGACCATCTCCAACGTCAATTCGTCGTGATTGCGCAAAAACAGAACCCATTGGCAGTTGGCGGGAATCGGGGGAGTTTGCTGCAAAATGTCGACGATGGGAAAACGATCTTCCATGTGTTTGGCCATGAACAGCCGCGGCATGACGGGAAAATGAAACGCCGTGTGACATTCGTCGCCGTTGCCGAAATACGCGCTGGCATCTTCCGGCCATTGGTTGGCCTCGGCCAGCAGCATACGGTCGGAAAAATGTTCGTCCACGTAGCGCCGTAGCTCTTTCAAAAAAGCGTGCGTCTCCGGCAAGTTCTCGCAATTTGTGCCTTCTTGCTCGAACAAATACGGCACGGCGTCAAGCCGCATGCCATCGACCCCCATCTCCAACCAGAACGAAACCGTTTCCAGTAACGCTTTTCGAACTTGCGGGTTTTCGAAATTCAAATCGGGCTGATGCGAATAGAAGCGATGCCAATAATACGCCTTCGCCACCGGATCCCAGGCCCAGTTGGAAGACTCGAAGTCCTTGAAAATAATTCGGGCATCCTTGTATTTATCGGCCGTGTCGCTCCAAACGTAGAAATCGCGCGCGGCGGAACCCGGCTTGGACCGGCGCGCACGCTTGAACCAGGGATGTTGATCTGAAGTGTGGTTCAGCACCAACTCGGTAATGACTCGCAGGCCGCGCGCGTGGGCCTCTCGCAAAAACACTTTGAAATCGCGCAGCGTGCCATAGGAAGGGTGGACGCTCGTGTAACCAGCAATGTCGTAACCGTCGTCCTTCAAGGGTGAAGGATAAAAGGGCAACAGCCACAACGCCGTAACGCCCAGGTCTTGGATATAGTCGAGCTTGCTAGTTAAGCCCGGAAAATCGCCGACACCGTCGCCAGTACTATCGCAAAATGCCCGTACGTGAACTTGATAAATGACCGCATCTTTATACCACGTGGGACCGCCTTCTGTGGCGGACGGTCGGTGCGATTCGGAAGCGAATGCAGAAGGCACTGAAAGCAGTTCCGGGGCCATATCGAATCACACAGAAATTGCCAGCCAGTCATTATAGGTGCATAGAGCAACTTGTCGAAGGCCGCACGAACACACTGATTAAAACAGCCGTTTATCTGCGGCCTATGAAATCTACGTCGCAGCAGGCCGCCCGGCGGTTGTCATGCAGGCTGACTAAGCGAGATTTTCGCCATCTTCAGTCCGTCGCAGAATTTTGCGGGGCAAGTTCAATGCCAAACCACACGGAATTTAAGATGAACGAAGTAACGCGGCGGGTCCCCAAATCGAGATTCGGATGAATGGTCCCGCTTCTGGCATGGCGTATGCAAAGCATCTCGTAGACAGGTTCAGGATTCAGTAGAACTAATTTAGAATGATGCGCTGTACACATCGACTGAAAGTGATTATGCCAGGACGACACATCGAGTCGTTCAGCTGAACGGATTTTCGTTCTTCTATGCAATACATCCGCCAGGACCGAATACCACGCCGGTTGCCAATTGGAGCTGAATGTCTACCACAAGGAGGAGTGCATTTCCGAGTTTGGGCTCCAAAGCCCCGCCAAGTCCAGTTGGTGTTGATGCCGAACGATTCACCCGGCGCCGGCGCGCAACATTTCCCAATGCATGCCGAGGGGGAAGGATATTTTTCGTTGGCGTGCGATCAGGCCAAACCGGGAATGCTTTACGGCTATCGCCTGGATGACTTCCCAAAAATATTCAGCGATCCCGCCTCACGATTCCAGCCGCAAGGAACCGTGGGGATGTCGCAAATTATCGACCCGCGCGCGTTTGCCTGGACCGATCAGTGCTGGACCGGTTTGGAACCATCGGGACAGGTGCTTTACGAACTCCACGTCGGAACGTTTACGGCCGAGGGAACATTTGCGGCCGCGGCTCGACAACTGCCGGAATTAGCACGCGTCGGCATCACGACGATCGAAGTCATGCCGGTTGCGGAATTCTCGGGCAGCTTCGGCTGGGGTTATGACGGCGTGCTGATGTTTTCCCCAACGCGCTTGTACGGCCAGCCGGACGATTTCCGGCGGTTTGTAGACCAGGCACATGCCGTGGGCTTGGGGGTCATTTTGGACGTAGTCTACAACCATTTTGGAAACGTTGACAATTATCTGGGCATGTTCGCCAACAATTTCAAATCTTCCTCGTACAAAAATGAATGGGCAGACGCCATCAATTTCGACGGCCCAAACTGCCAACCGGTGCGCGAGTTTTTCCAGACCAACGCCGCGTATTGGATCGATGAATTTCATCTCGACGGTTTCCGCTTTGACGCCACCCAACAAATTTTTGACCACTCCAAGGAACACATTCTTGCCGCGGTCAGTCGCGCGGCAAAAAAAGTTGCGGGCGGCCGCAAGCTTTATCTTGTGGCTGAGAACGAACCAGAAGATGTGGGGCTGCTGAAGCCGGCGGCCGAGCATGGCTGGGACGTCGATGCGATATGGAACGACGATTTTCATCATGCGGCCCACGTCCGCCTGAGCGGTGCCAACCCCGCCTATTATTCCGATTTTTTGGGAACCGTCGAAGAACTAGCGGCGGCCGTAAAACGCGGACTCATTTATCAAGGTCAGCGCTCTCGCTGGCAAAATAAACCGCGAGGCACACCCACCAGTGGACTTCCAGCCTGGGTCTTCGTTAGCTTTCTGGAAAATCACGATCAGGTCGCCAATTCTCCCTCGGGAATGCGAATTCATCAATTGACAAGTCCAGGCCGTTTCCGGGCCATGACCGCCTTATGGCTTTTGATGCCGCAAACGCCCCTGTTCTTTCAAGGCCAAGAGTTTGGCGCGTCGACTCCGTTTCTGTTTTTCGCCGATTTTTCGGGCAACATGGCGAAAGCGGTAATTGAAGGTCGTGCCAAGTTTATGTCGCAGTTTCCCGATTTAGCTTCGAAAGAAGCGCAGCGTCAATTGCCCAATCCGACCGATCCAGCCGTTTTCCAACGCTGCAAATTGGATTTTCGAGAACGGGAAACGCATCGGCCGGTTTACGATTTGCACATCGATCTTTTGAAATTGCGCAGAGACGATCCGATTTTTCGACGACAGCAATCCGATGCACTCGATACCGCGATTTTAAGTCCCGATTGTTTCGCCATTCGCTACTTTGGCGAGGCCGGAGACGATCGGCTGGTCATCGTAAATTTTGGAAAGAAACTAAATTACTTTCCTGTTGTGGAACCACTGCTGGCGCCGTCGGATCATCATCAATGGAACCTGCTGTGGAACAGCAATGTGCCAAAATACGGCGGCCCGGGCACGGTGACCAAGGAAACAGAAAACGGCTGGTCGATTGAAGGTGAGTCGGCGATTGTAATGCAAGCAATTTCCTCCAAACCTGTTGAGGCCGATAACACAGCCGGCGCCCGGCCCAAGCAGTGAACAATCGGAAGCGAAATGAGCACGCATATTCAACACCGAATGTATCGCCCGGCATTGCAGGAGCGCGACCCTGAAGTTTTAGTAGGGCGTGAGTGGCTCGTCACCAACGGACTTGGTGGATATGCCTCCGGCACACCCGCTGGAACCTGCACCCGGCAATACCACGGATTATTGATTGCCGCGCTGCCGGCGCCGTTGGGCCGGTTCGTGATGTTCAATCATTTGGCCGAGGAAATCAAGTTGGAAGATCGGAAAGTCATTCGGCTGGATGCCGACGAGGTATCGGCCAGGGGGTTAACGCTGCACGCCGGAAACCTGGTGGAGTTTCGCCTGGAATCGAGCTTGCCCGTGTGGCGCTACGAAATTGGGCCCGTGCAACTGGAAAAGCGAGTGTTGATGCCCCACTTGCAAAATACCGTACACATCAACTATCGGCTGTTGTCGGCGCCAGGTGGTTTGCGGCTCCGATTGCGTCCGTCGTTCCATTTCAGGCCGCACGAGGCGCCGGTCAATAGCGATTTGGAAAAATCGTATTCGTTAACCGCAATCCACGAACGCATTGAAATTCGATCCGAAGTGGCCCCGCCCTTCCAGATGTTGCTGACGGCGAATCGATGCAACATGGTTTTGGACGGCCGCTTTCGAGAAATTCATTATCGCATGGAGCGGGCCCGCGGTTATGAAGATACGGGC
>Ga0335083_10005728_pt1 | contig 15648 bp, 13 predicted proteins | sample Lox_Sample_42_FD_206716 | JGI IMG/M metagenome (GOLD analysis project Ga0335083, IMG submission 206716) | Soil microbial communities from Loxahatchee National Wildlife Refuge, Florida, United States - Lox_Sample_4.2 | ecosystem: Environmental > Terrestrial > Soil > Wetlands | place: USA... | reverse complement strand
GACGGTGCGGCCGCCTTCGCGAATCGCGAATCGCAACCCCTTGTCCATGGCGATCGGCGTGATCAGTTCTACCGCCAGATCCACGTTGTCCCCCGGCATCACCATCTCCGTCCCTTCCGGCAACTGCGCTACTCCCGTCACATCCGTCGTCCGGAAGTAGAACTGCGGCCGGTATCCCTTGAAGAACGGCGTATGTCGCCCGCCCTCTTCCTTGCTCAATACGTATACCTGTCCTTTGAAATTCGTGTGCGGCGTAATCGACCCCGGCTTGGCAATCACCTGCCCGCGCTCCACTTCGTCCTTTTCCACACCGCGCAGCAGCAGCCCGACGTTATCGCCCGCCATGCCCGAATCCAGCAGCTTCTTGAACATTTCCACGCCCGTCACCACCGTCTTGCGCGTGTCCTTGAAACCCACAATCTCCATTTCCTCGCCGACCTTGCAGACGCCCCGCTCGATACGGCCCGTCACTACCGTGCCGCGGCCCTGGATCGAAAAGATATCTTCGATCGGCATCAGGAACGGCTTGTCCACCGCGCGCTCCGGCATCGGCACATAGCTGTCCACGGCCTCCATCAGCGCGTCCACCGTCTTCTCCCATTTCTCTTCGCCGTTCAGCGCGCCCAGCGCCGATACCCGAACCACCGGCAGATCGTCGCCCGGGAACTGGTAGCTCTTCAACAGCTCGCGCACTTCCAGCTCCACCAGGTCCAGCAGCTCCGGATCGTCCACCATGTCCACTTTGTTCATGGCGACGACGATGCACGGCACGCCCACCTGGCGGGCCAGCAGAACGTGCTCACGAGTCTGCGGCATCGGTCCGTCGGTCGCCGCGACGACCAGAATCGCGCCGTCCATCTGCGCCGCGCCCGTGATCATGTTCTTGATGTAGTCGGCGTGGCCGGGGCAATCCACGTGGGCATAGTGCCGCTTGGCGGTTTCGTACTCGATGTGCGCCACGGCGATCGTGATCCCGCGGGCCTTTTCCTCCGGCGCGTTGTCGATGGAGTCGAAACTCCGAAACTTGTTCTTCGGATTGTGCTTGGCCAGCACCTTGGTGATGGCCGCCGTCAGGGTGGTCTTGCCGTGATCGATGTGCCCGATCGTCCCGATATTCACGTGCGGCTTACTACGGTCGAATTTTTCCTTTGCCATACTTGCCAGCCTTCTCTGTACGGATTTCGTTACAGGAGGTCCGCCTGGGCTGCCTTACCGGCGGTTAAATCTGGAGCCGTTGACCAGGATTGAACTGGTGACCTCGTCCTTACCAAGGACGCGCTCTACCAACTGAGCTACAACGGCCCTTTGACAACAGTGTACGAAATCTCTGGTGGACGGGGGAGGATTCGAACCTCCGTAGCTCCAAGGAGCGACAGGTTTACAGCCTGTTGCCATTAACCGCTCGGCCACCCGTCCGGACCACGCCCGCACGGACCCCACCCACAAAGCGAGATCATTACGGGGAAACTACAAGTTTACGATGCGAGCGGGCCATGGTGCAACTGCTGTTTCAGCCGTTTCAGCTCACCCCGGACCGACGGCGGTCATTCGCCGTCCGCCGGCCGAGCAATCGACTGGAGTGGATCCCGTCCCTCAGACCTCGCGCGACCACACCACTTCGCCGTTGACGATCGTAGCCACCGGCCCTCCGGTGAAGGCGCGATTGTGGAAGGGTGAATTGCGGCTCGCCGAAAACGACTGGTTCACATCGTAAGTCCACTTCAGATCGGTGCTGAACACCGTCACATCGCCGGAAGAGCCCGGCGCAAGCGATCCGCGTCCCAGACGCATCACCGATTCGGGTCCGGTGGTGAACATCTCGACCATGCGGTTGAGGGTGATTCGGCCGGGCGTCACCAGTTCTTCCAGCGCCAGCGCCAAGGCTGTTTCCAAACCGATGACGCCGAACGGGCAGCGCTCGAATTCCTGCATCTTTTCACTTCCGGGATGCGGCGCGTGGTCCGTGGCAATGGCGTCGACCGTTCCCGCGGCAATGGCGTCGAGAACCGCCGACCGGTCGCCGCAGGAGCGCAACGGGGGCTTCATCTTGTAGTTGCTGTCGTACGGCGCCATGTCCTGGTCGCAAAGAGCGAAGTGGTGCGGAGTCGCCTCGCAGGTCGCCAGGATCCCCTGCCGCCGCGCGTGCGCCACCATGGCCGCGGCATTGCGCGTGGAAAGATGCGCCACATGGTAGCGTGCGCCGGTGAGTTGGGCGAGCAGCAGGTCGCGCGCCACCATGATGTCTTCCGCCGCCGCCGGAATCCCGCGCAGTCCCCAGCGGACGGAACTCGCGCCTTCGTGCATGTCGCCGCCGGCGGAGAGGTTCAGATCCTCGCAATGATCGATCACCGGCAAATCGTACGATCGGGCGAACTCCATGGCGCGCCGCATGACGCGGGAATTCATCACCGGCAATCCGTCGTCCGAGATCGCCACCGCGCCCGCCGCCTTCATGGCGCCGATAGCCGCCAGTTCCTCTCCCGCGCTGCCTTTGGTGATGGCGCCGATCGGGAACACGTTCACCACCGCTTTGCGGCGGGCGCGCTCGACGATGTAGCTGGTGACGGTGGCGCTGTCGTTGATCGGCTTGGTGTTCGGCATGCAGCAGATCGAGGTAAAACCGCCCGCCGCCGCGGCGCGCGATCCGCTCTCGATGGTTTCCGCGTGTTCGAAGCCTGGTTCGCGCAAGTGCACGTGCATGTCGATGAAGCCGGGGGCCACAATCAGGCCGCTCGCTTCCACCACGCGCGCGCCGGCGGACGACAGGTTCGGAGCCACGCCTGCGACTTTTCCTTCGATGATCAGCACGTCGGCGATGCGGTCCGTCTGGGTTGCCGGGTCGATGACACGCCCATTCTTGACGACGATGTTCATCAGCTGATCACCTTCTCCAGGACAGCCATTCGGACCGCGATGCCGTTTTCCACCTGGTTCAGGATCACGGACCGCTGGAAATCGGCCACTTCGCTGGAAAGTTCGCGGCCGCGGTTGATGGGGCCGGGATGCATGACGATCGCGTCCGGCTTCGCCAGATCCAGGTGCTCCAGGCGCAGGCCATAGAAGCGGAAATACTCGCTGGCCGGAAACGCCGCCTCGTGCTGGCGCTCCAGTTGCACGCGCAGCATCATGATTACATCCGCCTGGCGGATGGCCTCGCGAATGTCGTTAGTCAGGTGGACGCCGGGGGCCAACTGCGCCAGTTCCACCGGCAGCAGCGACGCCGGCCCGCAGAGCACGATCTCCGCACCGAATTTGGAAAGCAGGTGGACATTGGAGCGCGCCACCCGGCTGTGGGCGATGTCGCCGATAATCGCCACGCGCAACCCTTCCAGGCCCGGGCGGCGATCGAGGATGGTCCGCGCGTCCAGCAGAGCCTGCGTGGGATGTTCGTGCGTGCCGTCGCCCGCGTTGATGATGGGTGTCGGCAGATGCCGCGCGAGAAAATGCGGCGCGCCGGAGGCGGAGTGCCGCATCACGATTGCGTCCGGCCGCATGGCGGCGAGAGTGTTCAACGTATCGACGAGTGACTCGCCTTTGGTCACGCTGGACCCCGACGCGGTAATGGAAACGGCGTCGGCGCCGAGACGTTTAGCGGCTATTTCGAAACTGGTTCGGGTGCGCGTGGAGGCCTCGTAAAAGAGGTTGACGATCATGTAGCCGCGCAGAGAATCGACCTTCTTGCGCGACTGGCTTTGCATGGGCTGAAAATCCTTGGCTCGCGCCAGGAGTTGTTCAATCTCGGCGCGGCTAAGCTCTTCGATTCCGAGCAGTCCGGCGGGCATGGTGATTTTTCAAGGTTGGGCGGTTTCGACTTTTTCGACAAGCAGGACTTTCTCCGTGCCGTCGATTTCCTGGAACTTCACTTCGATGATTTCGATGTCCGTGGTTTGCACCGTGCGTCCGATGAACCTGGCTTCGATGGGCAGTTCGCGATGGCCGCGATCAATCAGCACCAGTAGCTGCACGCGCGCGGGCCGGCCGTGATCGAAAAGCGCGTCGAGCGCGGCGCGGATGGTGCGGCCGGTATACAGCACGTCGTCCATCAGGATGATGTCTTTGCCTTCGACGTTGAACTTGATATCGGTTGCGCTCACCACCGGCTTGATATCGACCGTAGAAAGATCGTCCCGGTAGAGATTGATATCGAGAATCCCAACCGGGATCTGCCGGTGTTCGAGACTGGAGATCTTCTGCGCCAGCCGCTGCGCCAGGGGCACGCCCCGGCGGCGGATGCCGATAAACGCGAGCTGGTCGAGGTCCTTGGTCTTCTCCAGAATTTCATGCGCCAGACGGACGAGTGTGCGGTCGATCTCGGAGGCGCTCATGAGCTGAGCTTTCTCTCGCGTGAGGGACATAAGGCTTTCCCAGACAGGGTAGCACGCGTGCCAATCGCAGGGCATTGGGGCTTGGGTCGGGCTGCCGCCAGGTTCCGGGACCCCGGGGCGCAAGCACCTTGCTTGCCGCGGCGGGACCCATCGTCTACACTCCCGGCGGCCGCCGCTTGTGCCAGTCCGTACGGCCCTGAAACTCCCGGCCCACCGCCAGCAGCGTATTCTCCGAATACGGCGCGCCCACCAGTTGGAGCGCCACCGGGAGGTTATCCGCGAAGCCGCACGGCAGCACCAGCGCGGGCAACCCGGCGAGGTTTCCGGCCGGAATGATGCCGCCGAGCCCGGGATCGGGCGGCGGCGGCGCGGCTGGCGCTCCGCTGCCGTCGAGAGGCTGGTCGATCCTGGGGGCCGGTCCGGGGCGGCCAGGGGCGACCAGCACATTCACACGGGCAAATAGCTTCTGGAATTCCTGCTGGATCAGCCGGCGCAGGCGCATCGCTTTCAGATAGTCCCGCGCCGGAAGTTCCAGAGCCGCCTTGAGACCCGCGATCTGCGCCGCGTCGGCCAGTTCATCGACTTTGCCGCTGGTAATCAGGGGTTCGAAAACCGAGGCCTCTTCTCCAGCCAGGATCGCGGAAAGGATCGGCCCGTAGGGGAACGGCGGAAGCCTGGTTTCAACCAGTTGGACGCCGGTTTCGCGCAGCGCGGCCAGCGCGGCCTGAAATGCCGGCCGGGCCGATGGGTCGGCGCGCTCCGCGAAATCCACCGGCGCGTAGCCCACTTTCAGATCCTTCATCGAGCGCGCGTATTGCGGCAGGTAATAGAAACTCTTGCCGGACGACCCTGGATCGGCGCTGTCGCCTCCCGCCATGACGTGCAGGACGTGGCCACAATCGTCCGCAGTGTGCGCGAAAGGTCCCAGCTTATCGAGCGTCCACGAGAGTGCCATGGCGCCGTGGCGGCTCACCAGGCCGTAGGTGGGGCGCAGCGCGGTTACGCCGCAAAACGACGCCGGCGTGACGATGGAACCGGAGGTTTCCGATCCGATGGCGTACGTCACCAGGCCCGCCGCCACCGCCGCAGCCGATCCGCTCGACGATCCGCCCGACCAGCGTGTCCGGTCCCATGGGTTCAGCCCCGGTCCAAAGAGCGATGCCGAAGCGAAACGGTAGCCGCCGCCGCCGGCCAGTTCCACCATCGAAAGCTTGCCGGTCAGCACTCCGCCCGCGTCGTTCAGCTTATCGACCACCGTCGCGTTGTGGTCAAACACCTGGCCGGCGTACGGTTTGGCTCCCCAGGTCGTCGGGTGGCCGGCGACACTCAGCAGATCTTTCACCCCATACGGGACGCCTTGCAGCGGACCGCGCAGCCGCCCGATCTTGATGTCCTGATCCACGGCGATCGCCTGCCGCCGCGCGTCCTGGGGAATCGACAGAGCCAGGGCGTTGAACCGCGGCCCCAACTGATCCAGCCGCGCGGAAAACACGCGCGCCAATTCCCCGGCGGAGAATTCTTTGGCCGCCAGCCGCGCGTTCAGTTCAACCGCGGTGGAGAAGAAGACGTCGTCGGGAATGGCCGCCATAACGAATCATGCCTTGAACTGAAATGCCGGTTCGACGTCCATGGGGACTGCCTGTTGCGCCAGCACATCGCCGGTCTGCTTCATGCGGGCGCGGGCGGCATCGAGCGCCGGGCCTGATGCAGGTTGCGGGGACGCTGGCGACGTGGCCTGCGTCTGCGCCACGGCGGTGCGCATCGCGCCCGCCGCGAGCGACGGAGCCAATACCGAAGCCAGTTTGCGCCGCGTCAATTTCATGGAAACCACCTCACTTGTGAAGATGATTCTCCTGGTGATTCTGATTCTGGTTCTGGTTCTGTTCCAGCGCTTCGGCCGCGGCCTTCAGCATCGCCGCGCGGGGCGCCGACTCTCCGGTCCAGATTTCAAATTGCTGCACCGCCTGCTCGATGAACATCTCCAGTCCCGCAACGATGGTCTTCCCCTGCTCGCGGGCGTGGCGCAACAACACCGTTTCCGCCGGATTGTACACCATGTCGAACACCACCTCGGCGGGGATGCTGCCGTTAAAAAAGCATTCGTTCACGTGCGGGAACATGCCGAGCGGCGTGGCGTGCACCACGGCGTCGAAGTAGCGGCCCGCCAGTTGTTCGCGCGGAACCGGCTCGGCGCCGCAGATCTTGGACAGCGAACGGACGCGATCGATATTGCGGCCCACCATGGTGATTTTGGCACCGGCGTCGGCCAATGCGAAAGCCGCGCTCCGCGCCGCGCCCCCGTTGCCGACGATGAGCACCGAAGATTTCTTCAGCTTCAGCAGGCGGTTCAGCGGAGCGGTGACCCCGAAGACGTCGGTGTTCGCGCCGCGCCACTTTCCGGCCTTGCGCCAGACCGTGTTGACCGCGCCGATGCGCTTGGCCAGCGGATCGACGGCATCCAGGTATCGCACCACTTTCTGCTTGTGCGGAATGGTGACGCTGAAACCCGCAAGCGGCAGTCGATCGGCCAGCGAGAAGAAATCGCGCAGGTGCGGCGGAGTGACCAGGAACGGTAGATAAACGGCATCCACGCGCCGCGATTGAAACGCGCGGTTATGCACGGCTGGGGAGATCGAGTGGCGGATGGGGTCGGCGATCACGCCGTAAATTCTCGTGGCCTTGCCGAGTTTATCGACGCGATAGAGATGTCGCAACGATCGCGCCGAGACCTGTCCTGCCGCAGTGCCTTGCGTCTGCATCGGCGCGGCATAAGTGTACACGCCGCCGAAAACCGGCGAGAGGACGCGCGTAGGAAATCCCAACTCGCCCATCGCCAGGACGATCATGTGGTGGCGCGGAAGCGCGCGCGCCGCCGACAGCACGCGCAAATTGTCCGACGGCTTGCGCGCGGTGGTGACGATCTTGTACGAATCCGCCGGCGCCCGCAGCATGCGGTTGACGATCGTGTCCATGGGCGGCGTGGCTTCGTAATTGTGATACGAGACGATGACGTGCGCGCGGCCGCGGAGCGCGTGCAGCCGCTCGTGCGCTGCTTCGGCGGTTTCGATTTCCACGTCGATGGCCTGCGCGCCGTTGCGCACGGCCAGATCGAGCACGGCAAGCTGCTCTTCGATGCTGCCGTTAAAGCGGCCGTGGTTCTGATGACGGCGGCAGGTCGCCAATAAAATACAATCCGGGAATTGGTCCAGAAAACCGCGAATCGCTTCGGCGCCTTTTCGAGGCTGATCCAGAAAATCCAGACGGAATTCCAGGAATACCTCGCCCGCCTCGGCTTCCCGGCGAGCGTGGTCGAGCAGGTTGGTCAGGTCTGGCAGGCCCAACGCAATGCAGATGCGCGGGAGGGACCGGTTTTGCGACATCTTCTCGATAAGAAAATCCAGGATACCACGGGAGTCGGCGGTCAGAATTTCGGAATTCAGAGTCGCGAGTCGGCAGTTTCAAGCCGTGGTTTTGGGCGGATCCAGACGCGCCTTCCACTCGTCCAGAATGGCGGCGGCGGATCCGGTTCCGATACGCGCAGCGCCGGCTTGGTAAACCTCCATCGCCTGGTAGAGAGTGCGTAACCCTCCCGCCGCTTTCACCCCAATGGTTTCCGGAAGGTAATAGCGCATCAGTTTGACGTCGGCGAGGGTGCAGCCGGTGGGGGCAAACCCGGTGGAGGTCTTGACGAAATCCGCCTGCGCGCGTTCGCAGCAGCGGCAGGCGATGATTTTCAATTCGTCGGTGAGGTAAGCGTTTTCCAGAATTACTTTGATAACCGCGCCTTCGCGATGGCAGATATCCGACACTTGGGAAATCTCCGTTTGCACATATTCAAATTCGCGCGAAAGCAGATTGGGGATCGCGATCACCACGTCCAGTTCGCGGGCCCCGCGGCGCAGCAGGTCGCGGGCTTCGTAGAGTTTTGTAGAGGTGGTTTGCGTGCCGTGCGGGAATCCCACCGTGCTTCCCGGCTTGACGCCGGTTCCATCCAGCATGCGGACGGCGAGTTCCAGATCGGAGGGCCGCACGCTCGCGCAGGCGACGCGGTACCGTTTCGCCAGTTCCAGACCGCCAGCTACGCGCTCCACCGAAAGATCGGGCCGGACCAGTGGCAGATCGATCATTCCCGCCAATTCGTCATAGGTCGTGAGCGGCGGACGCGTTGCCGGGGAAGCGGCTGCGGAATCCACGGAGCTAGTCCTTCTTCGGGCTTGCGCCCCTTCCACGGCCGCGAGGCACGGGGCACGTCTTGCCGAACTCTTTAATTCGCTGGCAGGCCTGGTCGGCCATCTGGGTGTTCGGATAATGCGCGATCAGATCGCGAAATTCGGTTTCGGCCTCATTCCTCCGGTCGAGCTTCAACAGGCTCATGCCCTTGTAATAGCGGGCTTCCGGGTTTTTGTTGGCCTTTTCGGAATATTTCTCGATCACCATGTCAAAATCCCCGGCCGCGGCTTCATAGTTATTTTGGGAATAGTGAATGAAGCCGATGTAAAATTGGGCGTTCGGCGCGAGCGAAGAATCCGGATAGTACTTGAGGAAGCCCTGAAATTCGTTGAGAGCGAACTCCAGATTACCGCCTTTGTAATCGTTGTACGCATTCTGGTACATCTCGGTGGAGGACAGGGGCGGTGACGATGGAGCCGCGGGGCTGGTGGGAGGCTGCGTGCCGCCCGGAACCGTGGCGCCGGGTTGTCCCGCGCCCGGCACGGGCGCGCTCCCCGAATCCAGCACCGGCGGCGGCACCACCGGGGGTGCCGCAATCACTTTAATGGCGTTACTGATGTCGTCCAGCCTCGCCATGAGTTTGGAGAACTGCCCTCCGAGGTCGGAGACGGCGTTCTCGGTGGTTTTCAGGTCATTAGAGAGGTTGTCCATGCGCGTAGACAGGCCCACCACCGGCGCGACCACCTTCTCTTCCTGAGTCCGCAGACTCTGTTGCAGGTTCGTCTGTATGCCTGCGATGGACTGGTTGGCGCGGTTGGCCTGATCCAAGGCCTGCTGAACAATCGTCTGTAAGGCAGCCAGCTTCTGATCCTGCGACTGTTGCAACTGCTTGACCATGTCCTGCAGGGAAGCAACGTCCCGTTGCAGCTCCTGAATTCTGAGCTCGACCTTATCCGCGGCCTGGGCGAACGGCGCCGCCACGGCGGCCAGCACAATCACCACGCTGAGTTGTCGAAACATAACCAACCTCCTCAAGAATTGTTCCTACTCACCCGGGGCGAAGTGGGCTCTGCGATTCTTCTGATAGCAGGCCTCGGTGGCATCGGTGCACTGCGGCCGCTCTTTACCGTAACTGATGGTGCGCAGGCGGTCGGCGGGGACTCCGAGTTGCACCAGATAGTCCCGCACGGCGCTGGCGCGGCGGTCACCCAACCCCAGATTGTACTCGGCCGAACCACGTTCGTCGCAATGGCCTTCCACCATGATCGTAGCATTGGGGAAATCGGCCACGATGGCCTTGAGCGCAGTCGCGTCCTGCTGCAATACAGCCTGTTGATCGGCGCGGACTTCGCTCTGGTCGTAATCAAAAAAGACATCCTGCAGACTGCCGATCACGGATTGGATTGTGCGTGGGCCGCCGGTGCCCATCGGCCGCGTGCTGGTCGGTGGCGGCGGTGGCGGCACTTCCGCGACGTTGACGGTCGCCGTGGCGGTGGTCGTGCCGCCGCCCCCGGTCGCGGTCAAAGTGTAAGTGGTCGGCTGGCTGGGAAAAACGCGGCGGCTGCCGGTGTTTTGTACGCTGCCGATGGTCTGATCGATTGTCACTCCGGACACGTCGCCGGAAACCTGCCAGCGCAAGGTAGACGATTGGCCGATCTGGATATTGGTCGGCTCGGCGGTGAATTGCGTGATCACCGGCGCCGCCGCCGCGGTAGTCGATGGCGGCGGACCGCTCGGGCCGGTCTCAGTAGTGGGCCGCGGAGGAGGAGGCGGCGGAGGTGCGGGCGTGTGTTTCTTTCCGCAACCCGCCGCGAAGAGCGCGAGTGAAATTGCCAGACCGATCGTGGGGATCTGGAATCGATTGGACATGAGCTTGGTCTCCTGAATTCGCATGCTACTTTCCCCAAGCGGGGTTGCTGTTATATCCCTGGCTGGTGAGCTTTTGCACCGCCGTCCCATCGGCCAGCATGGTGTAGATTTGTTCGGAGCCATTGCGGTCCGAGGAAAATGCCAGATGGACTCCATCGGGCGCAAACACCGGGTTCTCATTCCGGCCTTCGTCGTGAGTGAGCTGGATGTAGCTGCGCGTGGCGACATTCATAAGGAAGACATTGAACTTCCCCGCCATATAACCGCGCGTCCAGGCGAAAGCCAGCGTTCTTCCGTCCGGACTCCAGGCCGGATTGGAAGCTTCGCCCTGGCCGTCGGTGAGACGCTCAATGCCTCCGCCGTCGATATTCATCGTGTACACCTGCTCGTGACCCGAACGATCCGACGAGAACGCGATATCGCGGCCGTTTTTCGGATTGATTTTCGGCTCGGCGTCGATATAGCCCGGTGGGCTGATGGGACGGAACCCCGTGCCGTTCACGTTGGCGATGAAGATCCGGCAACAGCCGTTGGCTGAGGACGTGTAAATGACCTGCTGGCCGTCGGGCGAGAATGACGGGTTTCCGTTCATCGACGCCCGCTGATTGTAGAATCGCAAATCGCGTGGAGGATCGACGGAATATACGAAAATCTCCGGCTGTCCGTGGGCGTAACTCGTAAATGCGATCTTGCTTCCATCGGGCGAAACCGACACGAAATTCGACCCGGGAACGTTGTTGTAATGCGTGATCTGCCGGGGATTGCCGCCGTCGGAATCCATCACCCAGATCTCCTTGGCGCCGAACTTGGTGTTCTGATGCGTGTAGTAAATGTGCGTTCCGGCGATGCATTTGCCGCCGAACTGATTGATGATGTCGCAGGCGAACTCGTGCGCCGTCTTGCGCGCGCCGCTTTCGCTAATGTCTCCCAGATAATTCTTGCCGATCACCTGCGCGCCCGTCGGCGTTGGTTGGCGCATATCGAACACGAACCCGCGGACTACGAAAACCCCGTTCTGGGCCGCCGCAAACCCGAAGGTGAGATACGTGGTGCTGACAGGGGCGCCGGCCCAATCGGACATCCACAGGCCGTTTCCACTTACCGGGGGCGGAGCCTGCGAACGCTTCCTGCGCGCGTTGGGCGGTTCGAGCGGTGGCGGCTGCTGAAAGTCGGAAGGCTGCTGCGGATACCCCGCCGGGTAGAGCGATTTCGAGACCATGTTGAATAGCCCCGAACCTTCAACATCGCTCCATAGGATCTGATTGAACGTGCCTGCAAATTTTTGAGCGTCGCCGGAGCCGTGGAAATCGATGATCGCCATCTTCGGACGCGATTCGGTCTTGGTAACCAGGATATTGATATCGCCCTGCTGGGCGAAAATAACCGCCAACAGGCCACATGCCAAGACCATTAGCCAAATGAGCTTTCTCATCAGCGCCTCAATTCGAAGGTAAAATCCACCTGGGCCTGGTTTCGCGTGTACTCCGCTGGAATTGGAGGAAACGGTTGCGCTTCCACAATCGCCCGCTGCGCGGAGTAATCAAGCGTCGCGTTGCCGCTGCTTTGCTTCACCACCGGCACGCCGCTAATCGAGCCGTCTCGTCGTAGCGTGAAGGTCACCACCACTTGCGGCGCCGACCGAATCTGCTGCGGTATGTTGTCCGTGTTCCAATGCTGGGACACCAAATCGCGCAGCCGGTTGGCGTACCACCCGAGCTGTTCGCCGAACGGCGAACTGTCGCCATAACCCAACTGCCCCGACCCGGGCTTGCCCATCATCGACGAGCTCAGCGTCTGGCCCGAAGTACTGTAAAGCTGATTCGGGGCGTCCCGCTGCGTGTCGCGGAAGCGGTTGGGCGTGGAAGCCGTCTGCCTTGGCTCGCTTTCGGTCAGGGCCTCTTCATGCTTCTTGCGCACCGGAGTGCTCTTCCTGCTCTTCAGCGTGACCGCATCCGGTTCGGGCGCAGCCGGCTTCACCGCCGGTTTCGGCGCCGGCTTGGCTTTCGTCGCGGGCGGCGTCGGAACCTCCGACTTCGTCGGATTCGCCACCGGATTCTCGGGCCCGTTCGAACGCGGCAACGGGATTGCCGGCGTGGTATTCACTGCTACCGATCCGATTCCTCCGCCGGTCTTCGAACCCCATTGCACATGTGAACCGCCGCCCACCGTGTTGTACAGCACCAGGCCGCCCACGATGGCCACATGCAGCGCGATCGATCCCCAGAAGAAACCGGTCAATCGGTCCTGCTGGTCGAGGATGTCCGCGTGAGCCATCACCGCCTGCCCTTGGTCAGCGTGTCGTCGGGCTGAGTGACGGCGTTGATCTGGATATGTGCCGCTCCCAGCGCCGCCATCACCTGGGCGACCTGCTCCCACGGCGTTTGCGAATCGGCACGCAGATATACGGCCTTAGCCTGCCCGAATCGCTGGCGGATGGCGTCGGCCAGGTCCACCAGCTTGATCGGTTTCTCGTTGAGAAACAGGTCGGCCTGCCGGTTCAGGTTTACCACTGGAAGTTCCTGCGCCGTCTCGCGCGCCTCCTGGCGGATTTTGGGCACGTCGATTTGAATCCCGAATTCCATCACGTGCGCCGTCAGCATAAAAATGATCAGCAACACCAACACCACATCGACGAACGGAGTGACGTTAATTTCCGCCAGACTCGATCCGCCGGCCCGTCGGCGTGACCCGAATCCTCCGTTTCCCAAACCGCCGCCGCTGGTTGTGATGGCCACTTCTTTTATTCTCCGAAACCACGCTCCGCCATGTTAAGGAACTCCAGTGCGAAATCGTCCATTCGCGCGGTCATCTCACGGATCTTATGGCCGAAGTGATTGTAAAAAATCGCCGCTGGTATGGCGGCGAACAACCCCGCCGCGGTGGTGATCAGGGCTTCGGCGATTCCCGGTCCGAGAGTTTTCAGGCTGGTCGCGCCCTGACTGCCCAGAACCACGAATGCGCTGATGATGCCGAGAACCGTTCCCAGCAATCCGATGAACGGAGTCACCGATGCGGTGGTCGCCAGCTTGTCCATGTGGCGTTCCAGTTTGGCCAGTTCCTCGCTGATGCCCAGTTGCAGGGCACGTTCCACGGCGGCCCGATTGGTAATCGCGCTTCGCGATTTCACTTGACGTTCCACCTCTTCATATCCGAAATCGAAGACCACCACCAGCGGCGATGGGCGATACTGCTCGCTCGCCACCATCACGCTTTCCAGCGTGCCCGCCTTGCGAAAGGCCCGCAAAAATCGAATATTGGAACCGCGCGCGCTGCGCAGCGTGCTCCACTTCGAAAAAATCACGGTCCAGGAGTAAATCGAGAAGCAAACCAACACCACCAGGACAGCGATTCCGCCAGGACCGCTGTTCCCGACCATCTGGAAAATATCATCAGGTTGAAGTAAGAAAGCTACGGGAGCTTCGAAGGCCAATTCGTCTCCTAAGAGGCTGCCGGACGCCGTCGAAACGATGAGGCTGCGTCGCCGTCGCCCGTTTCCGCATTGCGGCAACTCCTTTTTCAAATCTAACACAGGGACGCCTGAAAACAGCGAAAAGACTGGGCGATGAGTGATGAATGATTCCTCATAAATCGAGTCATGTAAGCGCCGCCGCGAGCCGTTATAATCGCCTCAGTGCTCTTGGAACTGGTAGTGGAAAACTATGCCGTGGTCGACCATCTGCGAGTTCCGTTCCACCCTGGACTCAACCTGCTGACCGGCGAGACCGGAAGCGGCAAATCCATCGTCGTCGACGCTTTAGGTCTGCTCCTGGGGGCGCGCGCGTCCGCGGACATGATCCGAACCGGGGAATCGCGCTCGCGAGTCGCGGGTATCTTCGATGTCCGCGAGCAATCCGCGGCGCGCCGCATTCTTGAACCGGCCGGCCTGGAAATCGAAGATGGAGAATTGTTAATCGAACGCGAGATTCTGACCAACGGAAAATCGCGCGCGTTCATCGGAAGCCGGCCGGTGTCGGCGGCGCTTCTCCGCGACCTGGCTTCCTGCCTGGCCGAGATCCATGGCCAGCACGATCAGCAGCTTTTGTTCTCCGCCGAAGCGCAGCGCGACATGCTGGACGCGTTCGGGGCGTATCGTGAGCTGTTGCAGCGCGTAGCCGCGACTTATGCGGAATGGCGAACCTCCGCGGCTGAGTTGGAGGATCTCGAGCGCAGCGAACAGGAACAGCTGAGAATGCTGGATTTGTGGCAGTTTCAGCGCAAAGAGATCGAAAACGTGGCGCCCCTGCCCGACGAAGAAACGGCCCTCGAAAACGAACGCCGCGTGTTGCAAAATGTGCAGCGCCTCGAGGAGGCCGCCGGCGCCGCCTATGCGGCGGTCTATGACAGCGAGGATTCCGCGGTGGCGCGCGTCCGCGCGGCGCTGAAACGAGTGGACGAACTGTGCCGGATCGATCGCTTCATGGAAGGGTTGCGCGAACATCTGAAAGCGGCCGATCTCAGCCTGCAGGAGGCCGCTTACGGTTTGCGCGATTACCTGGGTGGACTCGAGGCCAATCCCGGACGTCTGGATGAAGTGGAGAATCGCCTCGCGGCCATCGACCGGCTGAAGCGGAAATACGGCCAATCGGCGGCCGAGATCCTGGAGTTCCTCGACCAAACCGTGCGCCAGATCGCCGCTGTCGAACATTCCGGCGAGCGCATGGAAGAGCTGCGCCGGGAGAAGGCGCGGCTGGCGAGCGAATACGAAGCGCTGGCGGCGGACTTACGCAGCCGGCGCGGAGCTGCCGCGCGGAAGCTGGAGAAGCGCGTCGAGGCCGAACTGGCGCAGCTTGCCATGGAACGGACGGTCTTCCGCGTGGAACTGGCCGACGCGCCTTGGTCGGCGAACGGCAGCGACCGCGTGGACTTTCTCGTGTCTCCGAACCTTGGCGAGGAGCCGCGTCCGCTCGATCGAGTCGCGTCCGGCGGCGAGATTTCGCGAATCGCGCTGGCGCTCAAGACCTGCCTGGCCGCGGCTAAGAAGTCGGCCTCGGACCCGGTGCGCACGTTGGTGTTCGACGAGGTCGACGCCGGCGTCGGCGGTAGCGCGGCCGAAGGCGTCGGCCGGCGGTTGAAGAAGCTGGCGGCCGCGAACCAGGTCCTGTGCGTCACGCATCTGCCGCAGATCGCGTCCTTCGCCGACCATCACTATCGCGTCGAAAAGCGCGAGTCGCGCGGCCGGACGATCGCCGCACTCGAAGAGTTGGACGGCGAGGGCCGGAAGCGCGAGATTGGACGCATGCTCTCGGGCCAGAAGCTGACGCCGGAAGCCCTCAAGCACGCCGAA